>Ga0302326_10029066_pt1 | contig 11107 bp, 6 predicted proteins | sample Palsa_T0_3_FD_202264 | JGI IMG/M metagenome (GOLD analysis project Ga0302326, IMG submission 202264) | Peat permafrost microbial communities from Stordalen Mire near Abisko, Sweden - Palsa_T0_3 | ecosystem: Environmental > Terrestrial > Soil > Palsa > Peat permafrost | place: Sweden: Abisko...
AGACGGCGCTTTGCCATGACAAACGGTAGCGACACGCGCGCCTCGACGTCCATCCAGCCACAATTATCGCGTCGCCTGTATGCACAGCATCATGGCAATGCGGGCACATCGTTTGCGTCTTTGAAGACATCCACAACTCAGGAGCCGATCATGTACAAGACGAGACTCATCACAACGCTCATTATTGTTACGGCTTTCGCCGGCGGCAGTGCGCTGGCCCAGAAGGCGGCGGGCGGCGCTCCGGCGGGCGCGGCGCCCGCATCACCGACCGCCCCCGCGGCGCCCGCGGCACCGGCAGCACCCGGAGTCGTGTCACCCGGAACCCAGACACCCACGAATCCGGCTAATCCAACTGTCCCGGATCCTGATAATCCGGCGAGCCCCGGCACTCCTGCCAATCCGATGAATCCTGCAAATCCCTCAAATCCGGGCAGTGCCGCCAATCCGGGCGCCCCTCCCAATTCAAACGCGCCGCCGCAGAAATGACATTTCGGCACGGGAAGAGGCGCGAGCTCCGCCATCGAGATTTCATACACGCGTGACTCCTGATCCGGGGAAACCCAGAATGAGCCATGAAGAGCGTGGATGTAATCGGGTGGCTGAGCTCAGCGGTCCTGCTGGCTACCATCGGCCGGCAGGTATTTACGCAATGGCATACACGTAGTGCGAGCGGCGTTTCACGCTGGCTGTTCATAGGACAGCTCACGGCCTCGACCGGATTCGCGGTTTACAGCTATCTGCTGCACAACTGGGTGTTCCTCAGTTCAAATATCGCGCTCCTCGTGACGGCGGTTGCCGGTGAAATCATCTACCTGAGGAACAAGAACGAAGCCGCGTCTGGCTGATTCGCCACCATGCCGGCAGAAGTCTGCGCACTTCGGTACGTGCGAAGCGGTCATCGATCAGGTAGAGAGTGCCGCGGTCAGAAGCGCCACGGATCACGCGGCCGGCCGCCTGCACGACCTTCTGAATTCCTGGGTACAGGTAAGTGTATTCAAAGCCTGCGCCGAAGATCACGCTCATGCGGCGCTGAGTCTCCTCATTGGCGGCGTTGGCGGGCGGCAAACCGAGCGTTGCGATAAACGCTCCTATGAGCCGAGATCCCGGCAGATCAATTCCTTCCGCGAAAGCGCCGCCTAAAACGGCAAATCCCACCCCGCAACCTCCTGCAACGAAGCGCGCAAGAAAGTCCTCGCGCGCGCACTCCTGCATTGCACGCTGCTGCTTCCAGACCGAAATGGCAGGATGACGGGCCGCCACGACCGTGGCGACGTCATCGAGATATTCAAAACTGCTGAAGAAGGCAAGATAGTTCCCCGGCTGCGCATGGTACTGACGCGCGATGAGTTCCGTTATCGGCACGAGTGACCGGTCACGATCCTGATAGCGCGTCGAGATCGAGCGTACGAGTCGCACCGTCAACTGCTCGGCAGAAAACGGCGAGCCAACGTCAAGCCGCACGATGTCCCGCGGCAACCCCAGGACATCGATAAAGAAATCGTGCGGCGCGAGAGTCGCCGAGAACAGGATGGTCGCGCGCGCCGCCGCGAAACGCGGCGCGAGGAAGCGCCCCGGGACCACGTTACGAAGGCACAGCGTCGAGTCGGCCGCGGCTTGCTCTGCAGGTTCCTCAGCCCCGCGCGTGATCTCAAAGAGCGTGGCGGAGTCAAACTCAGCCGCCAGACGGCAGAAACCCAGCGCCGCAAAGAAAAAACTCAGAAAGTCGCTTGCATCATTCGCGCTGTTGATGCTCAGGTAGTCGGCGGCCCGCGCGATGAATTCCTCGAGCGCGGCAAGCAGCGCCGTCGGCAGGCGTTCGTACACCCGGTAGCTTGCGCTTTGCGCTGCGACGCTGCGGCGCCAGCTGCGGCTCACCGCGGTAAGGGATTGCCTGAGCGCTACGGGCGCGCAGCGTCGTGCCGCAGCGAAAGCCGAACTCTCAAGGCTCGCCGAATACATCCCGCGCGCACGCTCGATAAGGTTATGCGCCTCATCCACCTGCACACATACGCGCCACTCATCCGCCAGCGTCCAGGCGTACAAGATGGCGCCGCGATCAAAGTAATAGTTGTAATCGCCCACCACGACGTCGCTCCAGCGGACGAGCTCCTGACTGAAGTAATACGGGCAGATGCCGTGCGCCCGGGCGAGTCTGCGCACGGTGGGCTGATCCAGAATCTGCAGCTGCATCGCGGCGGCGCGGGCGGTGGCGAGGCGGTCATAGAATCCGCGCGCCAGCGGACAGACGCTCGCATCGCAAGCTTTTCCCGGATATTCGCAGGCCTTGCTGCGCGCGACGAGCTCGACAACCCGCAGCGGCAGAGGCTCTGTGCCCGCCTTCAGTCGGCGCAGCGCATCGAGTGCCTGCCTGCGGCCTGAGGTTTTTGCGACCAGGAAGAAAAGCTTGTCGAGCCTTTCGGGCGCCATCGCTTTGAGCGCCGGAAAGATCGTGCCGATGGTCTTGCCGATGCCGGTCGGCGCCTGCGCCAGAAGAGAACGGCCGCCACGCACGGCCCGATAGACCGCCTCGGCAAGCTCACGCTGACTGCCCTGAAACCCCCCGTACGGGAAGCGCAGCGCGGCAAGAGCCTGGTCGCGCGCCCGCCGATGCGCCGATTCGGACTCGGCCCAATTCACGAAGCGCTCGCAATGCTCGATAAAGTGCTGCTCGAGCGCGACTGCCGATTCCTCCACGACCAGGACCGTCTCCTCGGCGCTTGCGACGTTGAAATACACGAGCGCCAGACGCACGCGAGGCAGCCGGCGCTGCCGGCAGAGAAGCCCGCCATAGATGCGCAACTGCGCCCAGTGTGCGGCGCGGTGGTTCGCCGGCATTCGCTCAAGCTCGCCGCGGTAGGTCTTGAATTCCTCGAGCTGATTCAAATTCGGATCGAAGCCATCCGCGCGCCCCCGCACCTGCAGGCGGCCGTGGTCGCCCGCGAGCGTCAATTCCTTCAGATATAGGGGGCCACGGCGAGCGGCAATAATGCGATGCCCGGCAACCCCTTCTTCGGCCGACGGCGCTGGCGTGAAGCGCAGATCAAGGTCGCCGCGCTTCGCCGTGAATTCGCACAGCACTCGAACCGCCACGGTGAACTTTGCAGCCGGGCGCACGCCATTCTCAACGTCCGCCGAGCGCGCGTGCGATACCAAGGTTGAACCTGTCAGCTGCACGGAAGATCCGTGATGCTGAAGCCTAGAACCCGCAGCGTCGCTGCGTCCATCCAGGCGTTTTCGGGCTCCACCACTGTATGCGCCTCGCCTCTGCATCGCAGCCTCGCGGCAGGCGGCGGCGCGGTATTCTGTGACCTCCTTCACGGCGAGGAGCATTCAGCCGCTCCTGTTCATGGCGGCTGTAAAGCCACGCTTGCGCTTTTCGCCCTAAATCACGAACGAAAGCGCACAGGTGTCGGCCGCGTCACGACGGCATGCGGCGAAGGCCCGTACAAATAGGCTGGGTCATTAAGTAGCAGAGTTACCGTGGCGGCAGTGCGAAACAGCCTAGATGGGATTGTCCGCAAGCTTGGGGTGCGCCGCGCATTTGCACAGGCGTGGCAATGGTTGCGAGCGGTTCAGTTTAACTTAGGTATCGCCGAGCGCCTCAGCATCGCGTTTGCGGCGGTGGCGCTGCTCGCGGTCGCCGCCAATCTCATCGTCGAGCACGGCGTATCGATTATCACGACGACCACGATCCATACGGCCGTGCCGGTGGTCGCGCCGCCGCCCCCGCCTGCAATTCCTGCTCCGCCGGTGCAGGTAGTTGCGCCAGCGACGCCGCCGCCGCCGGTGCACGCCGAGCCACTCATCACAGCAATCGGGCAGTTCGAGCGCGCCGTGGAACGGCGCGGCGAGGAGGCGAGTGAGTCAAATACCGAGGTCCTGCGTTTGGCTCAGCAAAATTTACGCAGGGAACTCGCTACCTTCGGCGACCAGCCCGGCAATCTTGATAACCGCCCGCTTGTGAAGAAGCTGGCGGCGCGCTCGACTGAGCTCGCCCACAGTGGCGAGGAAATCGTTCACGACGCCGATGCGCGCCGCAGCATGGTGCGCGAGTATTGGGCACGATTCGAGAGTGTCGATCTGCGGATGAAAGGCACCTTGGATCGCAGCTTCAAGATATTCGGCCGTGTGATCGCAAAGCAGTCCCTCATTTCTCTCGGCCGCGACCTGGATGACGTTCGCCGTCGATCCGAGCAGCTGACGCCGGCTGGCGGCTACGATCCCGCGATGCTGAAGGGCCTTTCCGACAGTCAGGCGAGTTTCGCGACGACGCTGGCACAGGATGCGAAGAATCTCGCCGGATCGCAGGGCGAGGAATGGGTCACGCATCTGAGCGAGGAATTCTCGCAGGTGATTGCAGCGCAGGCCCAGCTCGCCGCGCTCGACGAGAAGACCACGCACACCACGCAAAACTTCGTGCGCAGCGCGGAGGAACTCTCAGCGACCGTGCGCACCGCCGCCGAATCCGCACCGCACCGTGCGCCTGGGCCGGCTGCGGTGGCGACGCCAGCGGCCCGCCCGGTACAAGTCGTAGCGAGCGAATTCATCCCCTCTGCGCTGCTCGTTACCGACAACACGATTTCATTGGACGTTCCGCTTGCAGTCGTGGCAGCGCCACGCGAGCATCGCACGACCGCGACTACGACAGCGCCGCGGCACGGACCGGAAAGAACGCTCATCGCGCTCATCAGCGCAGCGGTGCTGCTGCTCTTGCTCGTGATATCGATCGCAACCATTCGCAGCGTCGTCGGTCCCATCCGGCGGTTCCTCGCGACAACCGCCCGGCTCGCCGGCGGCGAGTCCAATGCGCGCGTGGCGCGCGGCGGACTGAAAGAGCTCGACATACTTGCCGTCGCCTTCAATCAGATGGCCGATAAACTCGCGGCTGCCCAGGCGACGACGCTTGAGTACCAGGGGCAGCTTGAGGCCCGCGTGGACGAGCGCACGCGACAACTTCAGCATCTCGCTGAACACGATTCACTTACCGGCTTGCCGAACCGGCGTCAGCTGTTGTCGTACCTCAATCTTGCGCTGAAGACCGCCGCGCGCGACGCCACGCAGGTGGGCGTATTTTTTCTGGACCTGGATAACTTCAAGAACATCAACGACAGCATGGGCCACGCCTTCGGCGACCTCGTCCTGCAGGCCGTTGCGCAGCGGTTGCGCGAGGCGACCGAGCTTGGCGGCTTCGCTGCCCGACTGGGGGGCGATGAATTCACCGTGATTCATGAACACGCTCGCAGCGCCGATGAGGTCGCACGAGTGGGGGGCATCCTCGCCTGCGCCTTTCAGAAGCCGCTACTGATCCAAGGCCGCGAGCTTCTGATCAGCATCAGTGTCGGAGCGAGTGTCTATCCGGACCATGAGCACGATGCCGGTGCGCTCCTGCGGGCGGCGGACGCGGCGCTCTTTCATGCGAAGTCCCTCGGCCGCAGCCGTCTTTGCCTGTTCCACCCGCAGCTACTTGAAACTGCGGCGATGAAGTTCCGCATTGAGCAGGACCTGCGCCGCGCAGTGGATCGCAGCGAGTTCGAACTCCTCTTCCAGCCGGAAGTGAACTTCGATGCGGCCACGACAAAGGTCGTGGAAGCCCTACTGCGCTGGCGCCTGCCGGATGGCAGGCAGGCCTCCCCTGCGGAGTTCCTCGCGGTCGCAGAAGAGTCCGGCCTCATCATGAACATCAGCGACTGGGTGTTGCGCTCAGCGGTCGAGTCCGCTGCCAAGTGGCATTTCGGGTCCTGGCCCGAGGTGCGTGTGGCCGTCAACGTGTCGGCACGCCAGCTTCTGGATCCGAATTTCGTGCAGCGTTTGAGGAATCTGCTGAGCGAATACAAGCTGCCGTCGCGCTGCATAGAGATCGAGCTCACCGAAAACGTGCTGCAAACCGGCCCTGTAACCGTTGCGACGCTGCACGAACTGCGAGCTTTGGACATCGCTGTGGCTCTGGACGACTTTGGTACGGGCTACTCGTCACTTGCGTCGCTCGAGCAGCTGCCGCTGACGCGCGTGAAGCTCGATCGAAGCCTCATTCAGAGCATCGATACGAGCGCCCGCTCGCTTGCGATAGCCCGCGCGATTGTCGGGCTTTGCGACGGCCTCGGGCTCGAAGTCACCGCAGAAGGCATCGAGCGGCCCGAGCAGCTGGCTTTACTGCTCGCCACTCCATCGATCTGCGTGCAGGGCTATCTCATCTCTAAACCCACGCGCGCTGATGCGGTACCGGACGTGGTGGCCAATATGCCGCAACATCTGCAATCACTGCTCCTGGCAATTCCAGCGACAAATGCCGTGCCGACGCATCCGCAATCATCGCGGCAGACGCGCACAAAGGTCGCTTAGAAACGGCTGCCGTTTCGCAGCAGCGCCGCCCACGGCACTGCGCCAAGTCTCTCTGCTGCGACAGCTCTGCAGTCCGCGCGCATGCCGCGCCTGGCATGCCGATCACATACTGAGCCCCGCCGGGAATTTTTCCGCTAGCGCGCGCGCGCGATTCGTGTCGGGGCATCTGCGCGCGCCTCCTTGCAGCGCTGGCCCTGCGCCCGCACTCAGCGACAGCGGGGAACCGAACCGGCCGATCCGGCGTTAAAGAGCCATCGCGCACCGGAATTCCATATGACCGACTCCAACCGCGGCGGCCTCGATCGGCGTGGCTTCATGCAGCTTGCGGCGGCCGGCGCAGGCCTCGCAGGGGGTCTAAGCGCCCAAGTGGTCGGGCAGCCGGCGGAGACGCTCGCGCATATCACCCGTCAGCCCAGTCCCAGCTTCGCTGAAGATCTGAACACCGCCGACATCGTGGTCGAGACCCTGATCGCCTGGGGCGCAACCCACGCGTTTGGGGTCGTCGGTGACGGCATCAATTCCGTCATCGAAGCGCTGCGTAAACGGCGCGACCGCATCCGTTATATCGGCGTGCGCCACGAGGAAGCCGCCGCCTTCATGGCGTCCGGCTTCGCCAAGCACACCGGGCGGCTCGGAGTGTGCGTGGGCACGACCGGACCCGGCGCGGTGCACCTTCTGAATGGACTGTATGATGCCTACTTTGACGGCGCGCCGGTCGTCGCCGTGACGGGCATGACCTTTCACGACCTCATCGGCGTGCGCTACCAGCAGGGCGTAGACACGACCAAACTCATGCAAGACATCGCGCTCTACAACGTCCAGGTGACAGGTCCCGAACACGCCATTCTGGTTGCCAACCGCGCCTGCCGTGCCGCGCTCGGTGAGCGCGGCGTCGCGCACCTGGCGATTTGCAAAGACGTGCAGATGATGAAGCGCTCGGCCGACAAACGCTCGATGCGCAATCCGGGCGCGCGCACCTCCTCCTCCTGGACGCCGGCACTGCCGGCCGCAACCGCCGAGCAGCTGCGCGCCGCGGCCGAAGTGCTGAACGCCGGCTCGCGCGTCGCGATTCTCGCCGGCCAGGGAGCGCTCGGCGCACGCGACGAGGTAACGCGCCTGGCGGATATTCTCGGCGCACCGGTGGCGAAGGCGCTTCTCGGAAAGGCGGTGTTACCGGACGACTCACCCTTTACAACCGGCGGGATCGGCGACCTGGGCACAGCGCCCTCCTCCTGGGCCATGAAGAGCTGCGATACCGTGCTCATCCTGGGCTCGACGATGCCCTGGGAGGAGTATTACCCGGCGCCGGGCCAAGCCCGTGGGGTCCAGGTGGACCTGAAGCCCGATCGTCTCGGCCTGCGCTATCCCGTCGAGGTCGGCCTTACCGGTGATGTGAAGGCGACGCTTGCGGGCCTGTTGCCGCTCTTACATCGAAACGCCAACCGCGACTTCTTGCACGAAGCGCAGCGGCGTATGGCCGACTGGAATGCGCTGCTTGAGAATGTGGCGTCAACATCCCGCGTCCCGCTTCGGCCGCAGATGGTGCTGCGCACCTTAAGTGATCTCATCGCCGATGATGCGATGATCTCGCTCGATTGCGGCGCGAACACGCACTTTGCCGCACGCATGATTCGGCTGAGAGCGAATCAGCACCTAACCGGCACGGGCATGCTCGCCTCAATGGCGCCAGGCGTATCCTTTGCAATCGCCGCGCAGCTCGCCTACCCCAGGCGACAGTCGGTCGCCGTGGTCGGCGACGGCGGCTTTGCCATGTTGATGGCGGAGCTCACAACCGCGGTGTCAAACGATCTACCCATTAAAATCATCCTTCTCAACAATGGCAGTCTTGCCGAAGTAAAATTCGAGCAGCGTGAGATTGGTAATGAGGAATACGGATGCGCTCTCGCGCCGATCGACTTTGTTGCATTTGCACGTGCCTGCGGAGCGGAAGGGTTTCGCTGCAGCCGTCCCGAGGAAGTTCGTCCCGCAATACAAGCAGCGCTCAGCTCCCCGAAGGCGTCGTTGGTTGAAGCCATAGTGGATGCGGATGAAAAGCCGGCCAAACCCGACGAACTCAAAATATAGTGCTCCGCGCCTCGTGAGGCCCAGCAGATGACTGTCTCGAGCATCGGCGATGCGGTCATTGTGGCCGACGCGATTGGTCGCGTGACCTTTGTGAATTCCGTCGGCGAGGAGCTCATCGGCCGCACGGTCGCGGACGCCCGCGGGCGTCCGCTCACTGAAGTCTTTCCAATCTTCAATGAGCACACGGGCGAAGTGCTGCAGGGTGCGCTCGCCAACTTACCCGTCACACCGCCGAGCACGCAGAACATAAAGCGCGCTTGCCTGCGGCGCGCCGACGGAACTTCCGAAGTGGTTGATGTCAGCAGCGCGCCAATGCAGCAGGCGGACGGCACGTCATACGGAATTGTGCTGATTTTCCGCACGGCCGCTCCGCATGCTGCCGAACAGGGCTTTCACGAAAATCATGGCGGCGATGAGTTTTTTTCAGCTCTCGCTCATGAACTCAGAAATCCACTGGCGCCGATTCGCAATGCACTGCAGATCATGCAAGTGGTGGAGGACGATGGCGCGACAAGCTCCGCCGCGCGCACCATCATCGAGCGTCAGTTAAAGCACATCACGAGCCTGATCGATGATCTGCTGGATATGTCGCGTATCGCGCACGGTAAGTTCGAGCTCACCAGGGAACGCGGGTCGCTCGGGGATGTGATTAAGCTAGCGCTGAAGATCGCGCGGCCGCAGCTGGAGGGCAAACAGCATCCGCTGCAAGTCGAATTGCCGCCCGAATCTCTTTATGTCGCAGCTGACTTGAAGCGTCTCGCACAGGTCTTTGCAAATCTGTTGCGCAATGCTTCGAAATATTCCTCCGCGGGAACCCCCATTCGCCTCGCGGTGTCGGGCGAGCCGAACGAGGTGGTGGTGCGGGTCGGCGACCAGGGAATCGGAATTCCCGCGGATATGTTCGAGCGAGTCTTTGACCCGTACGCGCAGGTGGACCGTATCGAGGATGGAACCCACGACGGGCTGGGTATTGGACTGACGCTCGTCAAAAGAATCGTCGAGCTTCATGGTGGATCGGTGACGGCGACGAGCGCGGGCCTAGGTCGGGGCAGCGAATTTACAGTGCGCCTGCCGCGCGATACCTCTGATGGAGCGGCAGGTCAGCCGCCAGCGGCATTCGCACCGCAAGCGCCGAGCTCGGGACTGCGAATACTCGTCGCCGATGACAACCGCGATGCGGCACACACACTCGCAATGCTTCTGCGGCTTGACGGACATGACGTGCGTGCGGTTCACGACGGCATCGAGGCGCTCACAACAGGTGATGATTTTAAGCCGCAGCTCGTGCTCTTGGACCTTGGCATGCCGTTGCTCGATGGTTACGAGACCGCGCGGCAGATCCAGGAGCGACCCTGGGGGAAAAAAGCACATCTGGTCGCACTGACCGGTTGGGGGGATGAGGCGGATCGGCGTAAGACCAAGGCCGCCGGGTTTCAGGATCACCTCGTGAAACCCGCCGAGCCTGAGGCGATCAAGGCGGTCATTGATGGGATCGACGCCGACTGAATTTTTCACGTCCGCAGGGATGCGCGTGCGAATGACAAAGCGAAGTCTGCGTTGAAACAACTCGGCACGCGCAGGCCCATCGGGCGCCGTCATTCTCAAGCTCCGCATTCCGCGGCGAAAGATGCCGCCGCCGGTGCGGTCGGCAGAACGCCGCTCGCGCAATCGCTGACGCTTGCTGCCATGAGTCTTGGGTTCGGCGTCGTACAACTCGACGTCACCATCGTCAACACGGCAACCAACAGCATCGGTACCTCCTTGGGCGGCGGCGTCGCGGCGCTGCAATGGATCGTCACCACTTACACAATCGCCTTCGCAGCGCTGATTTTGACCGCCGGTGCCTTGGGAGATCGGATCGGCGCCAAGACGATATTTATGATCGGATTCGCGATCTTTACGGGCGCATCGCTCGCCTGCGCGCTGGCGCCCGGGATCACAACGCTCATCGCAGCAAGGGCGCTGCAGGGTATCGGCGCCGCCCTCCTCGTTCCGAACTCGCTCTCGCTGCTCAATCATGCCTATCCGCAGGAGAAGGCACGCGGTCGCGCCGTCGGGATCTGGGCGGCCGGGGCGAGTCTTGCCCTCACTGCGGGTCCGCTCGCGGGTGGGGCGCTGATCGCTCTCCTGGGCTGGCGCAGCATCTTTCTGGTCAATCTGCCCGTTGGCTTGGGCGGCATGTGGCTCACATGGCGCTATGTCCACGAGACAGCGCGCGCCTCAGCTCGCAAGCTTGATCTCGTCGGACAGACGACGGCAATTGGTGCTCTTGGCTGTCTCGCCGCTGCCTCCATTGAAGGCGGAGTTCACGGCTGGAGCAATCCGTGGGTGCTCACAGGCTTTGCCGGCGCCGCCTCGTTAGCGGCCGCATTCGTAGTCCAGGAACGCCGGAGCCGTCAGCCTATGCTGCCGCTGAGTCTGTTCACAAACAGATTGTTCGCGCTGACGTCAATGATCGGGCTCCTGGTGAATGCAGCATTTTATGGACTCATCTTTGTGCTCAGCCTGTATTTTCAAAAAATCGACGGCTGGTCCGCTCTTGCAACGGGCCTCGCTTTCGTACCGATGATGGGGGCCGTGCTGCCGCTCAATCTGATCGCCGCGCGCGCCGCCGAGCGATGGGGCGCGCCCATCGTCATCGCCAGCGGAACACTCCTCGCCGCGGCGGGATGCATAGCGCTTC
>Ga0302326_10029067_pt1 | contig 11107 bp, 10 predicted proteins | sample Palsa_T0_3_FD_202264 | JGI IMG/M metagenome (GOLD analysis project Ga0302326, IMG submission 202264) | Peat permafrost microbial communities from Stordalen Mire near Abisko, Sweden - Palsa_T0_3 | ecosystem: Environmental > Terrestrial > Soil > Palsa > Peat permafrost | place: Sweden: Abisko...
GGGAAACCTCTTTCTCGAACAATATGGATCGCACGGCCCGCCCAGCGGGACTGTCATCACCGCTGCGATGCAAGGCTCACGCGTTCTTTTGGTTGAGGTGCAGGCGCTGACGGCGTCGAGCGTCATCGGAGCGGCAAAGCGCAAGACCAGCGGCGTGAGCTCCGACCGCGTTGCGATGATTTTGGCCGTGCTGGAAAAGCGCGCCGAGCTGCGACTCGCTGCCGACGATGTGTTCGTGAACGTTGCCGGCGGCGTGAAGATCATCGAGCCGGCGATCGATCTGGCGGTAGCGCTGGCGATCGCGTCGGCACACATGAACCGCCCTCTGCCAGCGGGCACGATCGCCATCGGCGAACTCGGCTTGGGCGGGGAAGTGCGATCGGTGCCGCAGATCGAGCAGCGGTTGCGAGAGGCCGCCCGGCTGGGGCTGACACACGCGATCATCCCGCATTCCGGGACGAATCTTCCGAAGCTGAAAGGCCTGGAGCAAACGCAGGTCCGCAGATTGTCCCAGGCAATGGCCGCGCTGTGATCAGGCTGAGGTGAGGTGGGCCCAGCTGAGAAGCGGCTTCAAAACCGACATTCCCGTCGATCGTTGCTTAGCCTTAGAAGCGATTTTACAACCTGCAAATCCCCACCACGCCGAGTCTGAGGTACCCCGAAGGCTCGGATTTCCGACGCTGGATCCGAGCCTTCGGAGCACCTCAGACTCGGCGTGTCGGCTAACTTATGGTTCTGAAATCGACTCTACGCCGACAGCGCCAGCGTCTTTGACTCCAGCTTCTTTTCGATTTCTTCCGCGGGAACGGGGCGGCCGAAGTAGTAGCCCTGCATCATTTCGCATCCGTGACGAATGAGAAAATCACGCTCGCATTCGGTTTCGACGCCTTCGGCGAGCACGTTGATTCCGAGGCTGCGACCCATCAGAAGGATCGCGCGGATGACGGCGGTGCGGCTGCTGGTCTCGGCGTCACCCTGATCGGCGGCATGCTCACCGTCGGCCGGCGGCACGGCGTCGATCGCCTCGACAAACGCGCGGTCGATCTTCAGCGTGTCAATCGGCAGGCGATGCAGGTAAGAGAGCGAGGCGTATCCGGTTCCAAAGTCGTCGATCGCCAGAGTCACGCCGGTGCGGCGCAGGGAGGCAACCTTTTCCGACTCCTCCGGAGTGTTGTGCATCAGCAGACTTTCGGTCAGCTCCAGCTCGAGGCGGCGCGGATCGAGTTGCGTCTCGGTGAGGATCCGCGTGACGTTGGCGACAAAATTCGGCTGTGCGAATTGCAGCGCCGAAACGTTCACCGCGATGCGGAGTTGCGAGAGGACTGGTCGATCGCTCCACGCCTGGAGTTGGCGGCACGATTCGCGCAAAACCCATTCGCCCAGCGGCAATATCAGGCCGCTCTCTTCGGCGATGGGAATAAACCGGCCCGGCGGGACCATCCCCAGCCGCGGGTGTTGCCAGCGGACCAGCGCCTCGACGGCAAAGCAGCGGCCGCGGAAATCGACCTGCGGCTGGTAATGAAGCCGAAACTCGCCGTGCTCGATGGCGCGGCGGAGTTCCCCTTCCAATTCGAGGCGCTCCAGGGCGGCGGCGTTCATCTCCGGCGCGAAGAAGGCCATGCTCCCGCGGCCCTGCGACTTGGCGCGCGACAGTGCCGCTTCGGCATTGCGCTGCAGAGTTGCCGCATCGGGACCATCAATTGGAAACAGGCTCACGCCGAGGCTCGCGGTCAGAAACAATTCGCGCCCGTTAATAACAAATGGGGCAGCCAGAAGAGCGAGAAGCTTTTCCGCGACGGCCGCCGAGCCGCGCCGATCGTCCAGGTTGCAGGCGACGAAGAGAAACTCGTCTCCCTTGAGCCGGGCCAGCGTATCGCTGCGCCGCACCGAGCTCAGAAGCCGTTCGGCTATCGCGCGCAGGAGTGCATCGCCATCGGCCTGCCCGAGGGTGTCATTGATGAACTTGAATCCGTCCAGGTCAAGCAGGAACAGACCCACCTGCTCGCCGTTGCGCTGCGACTGACCCAGCGCCTGCGTGAGCCGATCCTGCAGCAACATGGAGTTGGGAAGGCCGGTGATGGTGTCGTGCAGCGCCTGGTGCGTGAGGCGCTGGCCGAGCTGATGCTGCTCCAGGGCGATACCCGCCTGTGCCGCGGCACTGCGGACCAGTTCGGTCTCCACCGGGGTGGGACTGCGATGTTCCGGCATCATCAGGCAGAATGCGCCGCTGGGACAAGCGCGCGGCGTGGGAATCAGCGCTGTCCAACACGCTCGCATCTGCTTGCGGTGACAGGTGGCGCGCTGCGAAGCCCATATTGGATCGGCGGCTAGATCGCTGACGGCGAGCTCGGCCCAGATGGCCGATGTGTGATCTTTGCACTGGTTAAACGCGTCAGAATTCGCCGCGACGGCAATTCCCGCGGCTTCCATCAAACTCTGGTCATCGTCGTCGGGGCGGCTGGCGAAGAACTTGCCTTCGCCGGGAATGATCGCCGCGACGCGGGAGCCGGGAAACTGCAGCTCGAGCATTTTCGCGAGCCCGCGCAAAATGATCTCGACCGATTCTCCGGTGACGACCTGGTGAAAGAATCGGCGGCGGTCCGCATCCAGTTGCCGCAACCGAGGCAGCTCGGCCGAATCGTCGTCGCCTTCCTGAGCGACAACGCGATCGGGCTGAGCCGGGACCTGCCTGCTGTGCCGCGGCACCTTATTGCCATGCCATCCCATTCAGCCTCGATACGGGTTCAAATATTTGCTATACATTGAACCTGCACCGGTATCATCGGTGCAATCTGGGCAACTGATTACGTCTATGCAACCTCGGGAAATGGAGCACCGCGACTGCAGCTGATAAGCCGCTTCAGCCTAGCCAAAACGTTCGGTTCAGACTTTTCGGACGCTGTCGGATTGTTGCGGGCTGATCGAACGAAGATAGTGGAACGAATAGATGCCGCTTCCATGGTTGTCGGACCAATCGATCCGCAGCGCATAGTTCCCCACGAGTTCCGCCGCAGTGGCCGAAATCGGTTGCGCCCAGTTTCCCGGCAGCATCCGGAGCAGCGACTTCTTCTGCCCCACCTCCCCCTCGCGCACCGTTTTGCATTGGGCACAGGGACACATCGTGCGGAGCATCGAGATGCTGAAAGCGGACTTTAGTCCGTCCTCCCAGTCGATCTCGAGCTTCTCGTCCTTCTTCAGGTTCAACCGGATTGGCGTTGTGGAAGCAGCCATGGGTTAGATAATCGTCCGCGCCTTGCGGAAGAAAACTCTGATGACGCGGGCGGCCAGATCATCGCGATAGAGCATTTGCCGGGGCGTTTCGCCTTCGATCCAGTAGTGATATTTCGGCTGCAGGGCACTGTCGAAAAGCGCCTGCCCCGCGGCAAGGGGAACCAGTGAATCCTTCCCGGCATGCATTACCAGCAACGGGCGCGGCCACAGATTCTGCGCATCGCCCGCGGGCGACCAGTGGCAGAGATCCACGCCGCACTGGGCTCCCGCCAGGGGCAACGCAACCCGCGCGACGAAGACTCCCGCCAGCGGCGCCACACGCTCATCCGCCAGGTCGCTAAGCCACGCACCCAGATCATCAAACGGATCCACCGCCGCGATCGCGTCGATTGACTGCCCTTCAGGACCGGGATCGCTCGCCGCGGCCAGGAGGGCCGCCGCGCCCATGTTGATCCCGAGCCCCAGAATCCGCCGCGATTGCTGCGGATGGTGGTTTTTCAGCCAGCGCACCGCACCCAGCACGTCGCGCCGCTCGATATCGCCAAACGTGCTGAGGTGCCCACCGCTTTCTCCGTACGCGCGAAAGTCAAACGCCAGCACGTTGAAGCCGCTGGCCAGCAGATCGCGCGCGACCGGCAGGACACTGGCTTTGTCCGCGCCGAACCCGTGGCAGAGCAGCACGGTTTCCCGCGCCCCCGTTTCCGGGCCGGGCGCGGGAATCCACCAGCCGCGCAGGGCCGTGCCATCGGTGGCACGGAAGTCGATGGCCTCGAACGGCGCATCCAGGATCGTCGTCGGAGTTCCGTCGTGCACGACTTTCGGCCGAAACGAGAGCAGCGTCGCCGCCAGAACGCTGACGCCGACAAATGTCATCAGCGCGCCTTTACCCGCAACCAGCAGCCCCGAAACCAGCGCGAAGAACCGTCGCCGGGCGTTGGACGTGCTGCGCACCACACAGCCGCGCACCGCTCGCCGCAGCCAGCGATTCACCACCAGGTTGATCCCCGCCAGCATACAAAGCGTTGCGGTCATCCAGTACATTGTCACCGCGGTCTGTCCCGTCGAAACCCGCGCGCCCAGCAACCAGCTCCAGGTCTTGGCCAGGGCAATTCCCAGCAAACCGCCCGCGAGGCAGATCCCCGCAAGAGATTGGGGGGCGCCGCGAACCGATCCGCGCCGGCCGGCGCGGATCGCCCACGGCACCGCGGCGATCGGCAGCAGGAAATAGACCCACGGCACCATGCGATAGAGGCTCAGCATCGGGATTCCCTATATTGTAGGAACATCGCCGGTCGTTGAGATAGCACCTGCGCGGCAGTATTTTGACGGCAATCCAATGCTCAGCGACTCTGACGAAACCATTCTGGCTGCCCTGCATCGCCACAACCGCGAGTCGCAGAGCGAGGCGATGGAGATTCTCCGCGATCGGCGGCAGGGATTTCTCCAGAACCTCCGCGGCTGCTGGAGCAGCGATGCGGTGGTCCGCCGCGAATCGCGCCTGCGGGTGACGCTTGGCGTGCCGGGAGTCGTGCGGCTGTTCTACCGCTACATCCTGCGCGGCGGATTCATCGGCTCATACAGTTTCGATCGCGCCGCCCTGCAGGCAACGCGCGAACACTGGACCGAAATGAAAGTGCGCGAGCGCGAAAAGCCCTGGCGCGACGCCACCGATGCGCTGGTGCATCGCCTGCTGCAAGAGCGGGCAAGGCGATGACCACCTCCAGCCCACCGCTCCTCGAGGTGCTGATTCCCACCCTCAACGAGGCGGAGCACATCGCCGAGGCCGTCGCCAATGCGCGGGCGCTGGGTCCGGTGCTGGTGCTCGATTCGTTCAGCACCGATGGTACGCAGGAATTGGCCAGAAGCGCCGGCGCGACCGTAGTCGAACACTATTTCGTCGATTATGCATCACAGAAGAATTGGGGGCTCGAGCATGGCCGGCTAACCGCCCCATGGGTCTTCATCCTCGACGCGGACGAACGCATCACCCCCGCGCTGCGCGACGAAGTGCTGGCGAAAATCGGCAAGGGACCGGAGGTCGGCTACTACGTCAACCGGCTGCTCATCTTCATGGGCCAGACCGTCCGGCACGGCGGGTTGTATCCGGCGTGGAACCTGCGGCTCTTCAAGCGCGGCTCCGCCCGCTATGAGCTGCGCGCGGTCCACGAGCATGTGGTCTGCGATGGCCCCACCGCGTTTCTCTCAGCCGGCATGCTGCACATTCGCCGCGAGAGCATGACCCGTTATCTGGAGAAGCACATCCGCTACGCCGACCTGGAGAGCGACGAATGGGTCAAACGGCGACTGGGCGAGAGCAGCGGCGCACCCACCGCATCGCTCTTCCGCAGCCATCTGCGCTACCGGCAATGGCTTCGCCGCCACGTTTGGCCAAGGCTTCCCCTGCGCCCGCTGTGGCGATTTTTCTGGATGTACTTCCTGCGCCTCGGCTTCCTCGACGGCCGAGCCGGATGGCATCTGGCGCGGCTGATGGCGTCTTATGAGTACATGATTACGCTGCTGTATAAGGAGAAGATGGGGCGGTTGGAAAGCAGAATGAAGAAACCCGAGGCCTACCCCAAAAGCTCGAATGACGAAGCTCGAATCCTCGAATCAAATCCGAATGACGAATGAAGAAGCTCGAAACGGGGATGGTGCCTTCTTGCTTCGACATTCGAACTTCTTCATTCGAGCTTGATTCGAGGATTCGAGCTTCGTCATTCGAGCTTCCGACGGGATCGCGGATCGCTAATTCGGGCATCAATTGAGAAGGTATTTACTCAGCCACGGCCCAAAGTGCGACTCGTACAGCATCAAAACGGTAATAGCGATAAACAACAGGATGGACGTGCGAAAACCGGCGTCCTGCGTGAATGCATCGAGCGGGCGATCCGAGCATCCCTGGCTGGCGCGGCGATACAGACGCTGCATCGCCAGAACCACCAGCGGCGCCAGGAGTGCGAAGAGCAGCGCTTTGTAGCCGAAAATCACTTGCGCATGGTTTGAGAGGGTGTAGGCGAGATAGGTTCCCATCGCCAGCGCGGCGCTGACCGCCGCGTTCCAGTTCAGTTCCGGCAAGTCGTCATAACCGGCCGGCGAATGCCAGTGGGCCGAGCCATTTCGCAGGGCGCTGGTCAGATCCGCCATGCGCTTGATGAATCCCAGATAGAGACAGAGGAAGTAGACGCCGAGCATGAACCAGACGCTGATATGCGCATGGATCGCCGCAGCTCCCGCCGCAGCACGCAGCACGAATCCGACCGCCAGCGTGGCGACGTCGTACAGCGCAACGCGCTTGAGCCCGGCGTTATACATGATCTGCAGCAGCGCATAGAAGATGAGAACCAGCCCGACTTTGCCCGACAGGGCAAATCCGCCGGCCAGCCCCATCGCGATTAACGCGAGTCCGAAGAGCGTCGCGCCGGCGCTGCTGATTGCGCCCGTGGCGACCGGCCGGTGTCGCTTGAGCGGATGGTCACGATCGCTCTCTCGGTCGAGCGCATCGTTGACCGCATAGAAGCCTGCCGAGAGAAGGGTAAACGCGACGGCCGCCACTGCGGCCGCGCGGAAGTCCGTCCAGAGCGTCAGCCGGCTTCCAAACACCAACGCCGCGAGGACCAGCAGATTCTTCAGCCAGTCGGTCGGGCGCATCAGATGCAGCCAATCGAGCGCGCTTGCGCGCCGAACTGCCTGCGAAATTGAGGTTTCCTCCACCATGGGCGCCGACATTGGTCCATTTATACCATGGCTCGGAGTGATTGGTGATTCGATGTGACGTGAAAACGGGAAGGTGTCAAACAGGACAGGTGCCGCCTTCATGGTTTCCGCGCTCTCGCATCGTTCTCTTCTTCAGACGACCCGTTCGTCCAAATCGATGTGACAAATCGGCCACAATTTTGTAACGTACTATACTAAGAGCTTCCCGCAATCAATGCGGCATTTTCATGGTGCCACGCTTGTGCAATCACTTCATATCCCGACAAACAAGCCGCTGCTTGAAGTGACGTACGAGGTTTGCTCGCGCGCCGGCTGGACAATTCACCGGATCGAACCTGCTGGCGATCCACAAGATAGCGCATCGCCCCTCGGGAGGATCCTTCTGGAGCCGCAGGAGCCAGGTCATGCGATGGGGACCTGGTGCACGACTGGACTGTTTCTCTACGAAGTTCGCACCTTGCGCCACGTGGCCAACAGTGGCGTGCGCGAAGGGCGCCGTGATATTTGCATCACCCTTCGCTCCTGGGCTGAGCCCAAGACATGCGTTTTCGCCATGTCTCGCCCCATGACCGTAATCGAAGCAATCGACGATCGCGGTCACTCGCTGACGCCGGAGGCAGTCGAGGCAAATGCGACTCCCCAAGGGACTGGAACTTTCCTCTACTTCAACGGCTCGCTCTCATTGGGCCGGCGGCTCGCTCGCCTTTCCCTGATCGATCACTGCCTCATCCAGCGCGCCTCCGTCCCGATTCGGGTATCCCTTGCTCCGACGGCGGCCGAGCGGGCCGTTGGGGGGATCAAACTGTCCGTCACGACCAGCAATTCCGACAGCAACACTTGCTGTGTCACCCTGTCGGTCCGCCGAACGCCCGACAGCCCGCTGAAATTGGACGATCTGCAAACTGCAATGTGGGCGCTGCGCCCGCGACTATTGGATGGAGCGGGCACGCAACTGCAATTCAGGTCGGAAAGTGGCGTCGATCACCAAGACCCGGTGACGGTCCGGTACTTCTGGTCGAGCCTTGGTCACGGCAACAGCACCATCCATCCGAGCACCCTGATTTTTGACTTGCCCACGGATATTAAAGTCATCGACATTCCGGTTCAGTTTCACGATTTGCCGCTACCATAACGTGGAGAGAATCATGTTCAGGACTCCATGGCCAATTCTCACGTTTGCCGTTCTCTGGACATCGGTCGGTTATGGAGCGATTCCGGCAACGTCCCCGTCACCTGATCGGCCGTTGGATGGTCCCACACTCGTCACGCTGGAGGCGCGCCATGAACCGATTCAGTCGGTGCTTGAAAAGCTGAGCCAGCTTTCCGGCATGAACGTGCGCTATTTCCCGCGCGATCGCGGCGCCGCTTCGCCGCCCATCACGTTGTCCGCCAGATCACAAATGTTCTGGGTCGTGATCGACGACATCTGCGACCAATGCAACGGGGATTGCACGATTTCGCCGGATGGTCAGGTGATGATCTATGAACTTGAACGGGGTGGGCGGCCGCCGGTTTGCGCGTCGGGACCGATGCGGATGACGAGCGGGCGCATCGACCATATTACTGATCTGACCGCGGCCGATTCGGATTATTGCACCGTCCAGATTTCCGCTGATTTTGAACCACGATTCAAGCCGCTGCTTTACAGTGCGACAATTTTGGCGACTTTCGCCGAGGATGACAATAGGCTGTCACTTACGCCCCCGGCGGACGCGAAGCTGGTCAATTCTGTAGGCCTCGCTGCGTTGGATCCGTCGGATCACGTTGTCCCGATCACAAATGCCGGCTCGTGGCTCATTTTTTCAGTTCGGATATCCGTCCCGCCCGAGGCAGGACGGCGCATCGCCATTTTGCAGGGGAAACTGCGGCTGTGGGTTGCCAACGGCACCGAAACCGTCGAGGCCGATCACCTTGATCTGACGAAAGAGTCCGCCCGGGCCATGAGTCTCACCAGTGGCATGAACGCGGAGATTGAAGAGGATAGGGAAGGCTACATCGACCTGCTCGCGTTGCGCGGCAACCGTTCAGAGTCACAGTTCAGGCTCGATGAGCACCGCATCCAGGTTGCCAGCCTCTGGAAAGTCGACTCAGCCGGCAGCCGATCGCCGATCGAGTCCACTCGGTCGCAAGGTTGGCAAACCGGCGTCATGCATTGGGTCGGCTTCAAATCACCCGGTCCTGTCGCCCATGTGGTCGCGGATATCCCCATCCCCCGCGAGGTCGATATTCCATTTGATTTCCGCGACCTTCCACTGCCTTGAGGGTGAATCGTCCAAATGTTGCAATCGCGCGGTCGAGTGCGCCTCCGCGACTTGGTGAGCCTCTCTTCTTTTCTCTGCTGTGGTCCCGCCTGATATACTCGCAATCGTAATGCCGCAAACAACCGAACCGACTTCCGCCCCGCCGCACGTCTTCCATCGGCTGGACCGCTCCGCAAGCCGGCCGTGGACGCGCCGGCAATACGCCGGGCGGATGCTTTGGTATCTCGTGGAAATCTCCCTCTTCCGCTTGAGCCTCCCCCGCGCCTACGGCTGGCGGCGATTCCTCTTGCGCCAATTCGGCGCGAAAATGGGGATCAACTCCTGCGTGCGGCGCTCCGTCCGTATCTGGCATCCCTGGCTGCTGCAGATGGACGCTTTCAGCATGCTCGGCGACGACGTGCAGGTGTACAACCTCGGCGAATTCTTCATCGGCCAGCATTCGATCGTCAGCCAGCAGACGTACATCTGCGCCGGGACGCACGACTACACGCGCATCGAATTACCCCTGCTGCGCGAGCCGGTCCGGATCGGGCACGGCGTGTGGATCGCGGCCCAGGCGTTTATCGGACCGGGCGTCACCATCGGCGATAACAGCGTGATCGGCGCGCGGGCCGTGGTTGTGAGCGACATCGCCGGCGGTGTCGTGGCGGCGGGAAATCCTGCGCGGGTCATCAAGCCGCGAACGATGCAGATCGGATGAGCACCACTTCCCCACTGCGCGTGCTGCATCTCACCGCCGGATCCGATGCCGGGGGCGTAAGCCGGTATTTGTTCGATCTCTGCTCGGCCATGCACGCGCAGGGACATGACGTGCGCATCGCCGGGGAGCACGGTGCGTGGCGCGGGCTTTTCGACAACGCTCCCTGGCCGTGGATTGAACTTCCGTTGAAGGGGGATCCCCTGGCCCTTTGGCAATGCGCCCGTCAACTCCGGCACATCCTCCGCGAGCACCCGGCCGACATCATTCACGCGCACTACCGCCGCGCAACGCTCGTCGCCCGCCGGCTGAGTGCGAAACATCGCCCGCCGATTTTGTACACTCTGCATCAGCCGGGCATTTCGCTGGCCGGGCCACGCCGCTGGCTGAGCGATTTCGGCGATTTCGTCCACGTCCCCTCCGAAGAAGCCTGGGAATGGCTCATCGAATCTGCCGGCGTCGCCCCCGAACGGATCACGCTCATTCCCCACGGCGTCGATCCCGCACGCTTCCCCATTCCCGATGATGCCGTGCGCGCCGCCACCCGCGCTCAGTTTGGATTACCGCCTGATGCGGTGGTTGCCGCGTTTGTCGGGCGGCTGGATGTGCCGAAGAATGAAGAGTGGATTCTGGATATTGCCGCGGCCGCGAAAGACAAACTGCCGCGTGTACACTTCATTTTGGCCGGAGACGGCCCGCACGAAGACGCCGTGCGCGAGCGGATAGCGACAGAGAAGCTCGGGGATCGCGTCAAGCTGCTCGGATACCGCGATCCGTTGCCGGTCTATCACGCGGCCGATGCGCTGCTGGTTCCCTCGCAGCGGGAAGGCTTCTGCTTCGCCGCCGTCGAAGCGATGAGCACCGGAATCCCCGTGCTGCGCACGCGCACCGGCGGCACGATGTCGCAGATCATGGACGATATCACCGGCCGATCCACAGCGGTCGACCGAAATGAGTTCGTCGCCGCTGCGCTTTCTTTTCTGAGTGATCGAGACGTGCTTCGCCAAATGGGAGTCTCCGCCGCCGCTCACGTCCGGGCAACCCTCACGTTTAATCTTCAACTGGAGCGAACCATCGCCATGTACCGCCGCATCGCCAACTCCCGATAGCGCCCGCAAGGGTCGTACGCCGATCACGCCGAGCCAGAGGTACTCCGCCGGCTCGGATTCCCCGCGTTTTGATCCGAGCCGGCGGAGTACCTCTG
>Ga0302326_10029068_pt1 | contig 11107 bp, 12 predicted proteins | sample Palsa_T0_3_FD_202264 | JGI IMG/M metagenome (GOLD analysis project Ga0302326, IMG submission 202264) | Peat permafrost microbial communities from Stordalen Mire near Abisko, Sweden - Palsa_T0_3 | ecosystem: Environmental > Terrestrial > Soil > Palsa > Peat permafrost | place: Sweden: Abisko...
AAGATGGGCTTCAACACGCCCCTTGCCGGTCACACTCTCGCACGGCCTCTCGGCTTAATCGGCCGGCTGTGTTTGCAGACGAAGTTGCCGGGATTGCAGACGACGCTGCCGCCGCTCAACGTCATTGTCGTGTCAAAGGAAACCGGGGCGCCGGGCGCAGAGGTTGTGCTTAGGCCAGGGTCAACAGTCGAGGAAGATCAGGCCGCTGTGATGGCTGTCGATTGGTACGAGTGGGACGCCCCCAGTGCAGGAATGTTTCGCACCGTCTGGGAAGGCCGGCGAAGCAGCGAAGCAGCGTGACAGCTACGCCCACGCTTGCCGACATTGCCGGCGACCACGGCGCAGAGTGGTTTTGGGTGCATTGCCCGTTGCCGTGCTCGCACGCTGGCGCGCTCCCGTGGGCGGCCGTCATTGGCAGGCTCGGGCCGCACGCGAGCACGGATCGTCTGAGGCGTGCGCTTCGTTGCACCGTCTGCGGTCACAAGGGCGGAACGATAACAACCGTCTCGCGACCGCGCTACGAACTCCCGCGACAGCCAATCCCGACAGCACAGATGCCGGCGTGGATCGCCAAGCAGTATCTTCGCGAGATCGGCGTTGAATGGTACGAGCAATGATCGCTCGCCGTGCTTGCACGATGGCGAGCAAGGTTGCAATCTAGACGCGTCTAATCGCACTCCGGCGTTTGCACGTGCCGATATTTCATAGTTGGGCCGAAGTTTGGGACGTGATTTTTCAAATCGCGGCGCTCATTGTGGCGCTTTTCGCGAAAACTGCGTTTGACCGACTGCGTGAAAAAATGGTTTCGAATGCACTGAACCCTAAGCTGCTCAAGAACATTTCTAATTCGATGGACAGCGCGCGGCAAAATTATTCTGAGTCCCTAATTCTTAGGCGCGAAAATTTCCGCTATTTTGAACGCGTGTGCGAAACAATTTTGGGACTGAATCGCCGGCATCGAGTCTCAAGAGAAATTGCGCTCGTAATTCGATGGTACAAAATTCGAATGTTCATCGGCGAGCATTCTCGGAATCCCGGGCGAAACGTGTTGCGTGTGTGGCATGATTTTGATCGTGTAGTGGAGTCATGGAAAACGAGATTCGAGACGCATGATGCTGTAAGGAGACTGGAAGGTCGCTATGCTCCCTAAGAACAAAATTAATGAATTTCTTGAGCAAGTAGTTGAACGCTCGTATAAAGGGAAATTGCAGTGGGATATCGACGAACGGGATCAAGAATTTGAAAATGACGAGGAGCCGATTGGCTATCCGAGCACTACGACCTTGGCGCCAAATTATCTGCGGATCGCTCAAGTTCGATACAAAATTTGGTCCGACGAAGATCGCTTCGACTGGGAAAGCCGGATAGTGTTGGACTTTGTGGACAGTGCGGGAAAACTGTTGTGGCGCTTCCCTCCTAATCCCAAAATCCCGGAGCTATACGAAGTCGTTCGATTTGAATCGTCAGGCATCGCTGATGCCATGACATCATTTTTGAAGAGCGACTAACATGAGCTCGTTCACATGAGCGAAGCGTCGGGGTGCTCATTTTCTGCGTCTAGCTTTTGGCCCGCGCGCTGATTCATTGAACTATTGGCCCCGTGCAGAATGCAGGGGCCAAAATCTTTTGGTAACGACTGAGGCATACGCTTTCCCTGCCACGCCGCTTGAAAGGAATTCGGGGATGGACGCGTTCGAAGTAATGACGTTTATGGATGACAAGGGCATGATTGCCGAGTGTCGCGCGGTTCACAGCGTCTATGAAGGAATCTTTCGAGGCCACGGCGGCTCAGAAGTAGGGGGCACGCTCACAGTGTATGTAGTCAAACGAAAATCCGACGCAAGACCGCACTACTCAGCGGTCGCTGAATCGCTTGATGGAAAAACCGCGACAGGAAACTTAGAAGATACTATCGCGTCGGCAATTCTCGGTGTGCATTGGAACGAACTATTCGACTAGACGGCGCAGACGCGGCAACGGCAATCGCGACTGCATAGAATGGAGTTGCACAGTGACCGAACAAGAACGGTTGACCTTGTGCGACATGCTCGAAACGCGCCGTGAGTATCTCTTGCAACGCGCGTCTATTGTGCGCTCGGAGCAAATGGCGAAGGTATGGCGCGAATTCGCCGCCAGGGACGCAGCCAGAATTGCAAGCCTTCGGAACATGCCAATGGAGGCAAAATCAAATGCGTGACCCTCTACGGAAGCCTACTTGCGCGGAATCGGATTAGCGAGCGATTCGGGCCGTTTGCAAAACTCTTTGTATTCATGCGCCCGCACGCATTTTTTATACCATGAGACAATTCGGCATAGCCATCCCATCGCCTCGGACTTTACCTTCTCCCATTCCTCTTTCAGCAGGAATTGTGCGTGACGCACAAACGCGCGTTCCAATTCGCGATAGGTGTCGTTTCCCATTTCAGCGCGGGTCGGGAAAAGTCCAATCAACCCGATCATGTTTTTATCGATGGGATTTTTTGGATTTAGCTGCATTGTAATCAGAGCGATCAACCTGTCTGCCGTCTCTCGAAGCGTTCTCGCACCATCGCTTGTGAGATCGGAATGTCTTAAGTGGATCGCGCTACATGTTCCAAGCAACTCAGCGATGTTCTCTCTAAGTGAGTCGATCCACTTCGATCTTTGGGTCGTAACGGCCGTTATATACGTTGATCGCTTGGCCACGGCGAGTGAAACGAGCACCGTTATGAGGCCCACGAAGATGCTGACACCGCCCGCGACAAGCGCCGCCGCTTCAGTGGGGTTCAAAGCGAGGAAAGACGACCAAAGGGCTCCCATGTACTAACGTACCATGACCTTTCAACTTCTGAAATGGGATGCACCGCGCCTGCCGCTTCATCTATGGTGGCCGTCCCCGCATCGCAGAGACGGATTTTTCAATGGCACTCCCATGTCACCGTCTCGCGGCAAGCCGCTCGGCTTGGAGCACCAATTCGAGCGCGAGTTCAGCGCCGGCCTGTTTGCAAACGCGCCGGACATCAATATCTCTCCCGCCACGGTTTTTCAGGATCGTCTCTGCGACCTTGATACGCGCATCCGGGTCCTGACCATCGCGTGCCATTAGGCCAACAAACCGGACCGTCTGCTCCTGCCCGAAATTGATTTGTTCATCGGGCGACATGGCCGTAAACTTCGCGGCTCCGTCGAGCAACATCTCATTGATGGCCGATGCAGCCTCTCGCGATAGCGACAACGACGCAGACCATTCGCTGTGTTCCTTGACAAATTGGTCCACTGCTTTCTGACCATCAACTTGACCAAGCATCTCATTGATGACCGGGTGCGGCTTAAAAGCGGTCACGTAATCGTCGGGCTGCGGTGCCCGCGCGACCGTCGTGCTGCCCGTCGAAATCGAGAATGCAAGCGAATTGAATTTCGCATTTACATCCGGGTCGCCGCGATTGAGTTTCGCAACCCATTCGGGATCAGCCTTGAGGCGTGCCAATTCCCGCGAAGCGGAAACGGCGGGAGACACGTCGAGAGGCTCGACGCCGCGCTCTTTGAGATACGTATTTACAGCTTCCGCCGAAATTCCCGAGGCGATCATGTCCTCCCCGATTTTCTGCGCCTCCGCTGCGCGCATCGGTGGGCTTCCAGGCTGCATCATGCCGGTGTCGATTGCATCACTCATGTCTTGTACTCCTGCTCGTTACTGGCCATTGGTTGCGCTCGCGAGTGCGGCCGATGTCTCGCGCGCGGATTTCACCATCCGTAAGAGTCCTGGCTGCTGCCCTTGGCGAAGCGTTGGTTTTGTTTGCCGTTGGCCCTGCCGGTCGGCGAAGTCGGATCGAACAGGATGTCATTGCGTGCGGAACGCAGCATCGTGACGCCGGTTCGCAGCGCACTGAGAACGTCATCATTGACCTTGACAATCTTGCCGTCAGTGTCGCGGTGATACATGCGGTATTCTTCGAAAAACTCGGTACAGGTGTTGAAGACCTTGAGCTTTCCGGTCGCAAAGCGTTCCGCAAGCCGCTGTACGCCGGCCTCGGTCAACGCCATGCTGCCGTCCTTTTCCTTCGCGTGTGTGGACAGCATCTTCAATCCATGATGCTTGTAGATTTGCGCGATTGGCTGCAACTCGCCTTCGAACTCGCGGCGGATCGTTCCGTCCTGCGGCCATGCGACGGGGATTTCCCTGGCCCACGTACCGCCAAGCGAGCGGATCACAGCCTGTGCATGATCCATGAACAGCGCATCCGACATGCGCAACGTGCGCACGACGTACACAATGTCCAGGTCACGATCATGGGCCAGAAGCACGAATGCGGCCGGATGGCGTGTTCCAAAATCGCAGCCCCATATCAGAAAAAAGTGCGGCGGTATTTCGAACGGCTCGATAGTGATTTCGTCTTCCGGCGTCAGAAAAATCTTGCCGGCGCCCAACATGGGCCGGCCGGTACTTCTAGCCTCGCGCTCGTGGGGCAGATAGCCGGCGATGATCTTCTCTCGTTCCTCGGGCGGAATATGCTCCGCTTCGGTGATGTCCATCTGCACAAGAGCACGATCCGGCGATGGCTCATTAAAGAACCGCATGATGACATCGGTCATGCCGCTCAGCGGTGTTGCCGTGAGATACAGAATGCCTTGCGTGGCAGTGATCCGGCCCAAGCACTCGGAATAGATGTCCATAGGACACTCTTCGTCGAGCCATATCACGTGACAGCTTGCGCCTTGGAACTTCTCCCGCTTTTTCTCATACGAAAGGAACGCCAGCGAAGAGATACCGCCCGACGCATGGCGAACGAGCACGCTGTCGATACTGTCCGCGACGCCATGCGATGCGCTTGTCTTCAAGACTGCGGACTTCGGAAGGAAGCCGGTGCCCAATGCTTCCGCGACGCCGGGAGTGCCCAGGAGTTTCGTCTGTTGGATCATGCGAACGGATTGCGCGCTTTCGCCGGCCGTCCATGCCGTGACGGGTTGATCGAAGCGCCGGCCTTCGAACCATGCCGGATAATCGCCCGTCAGATGGTAGGCCATCTCGACAGCACCGATTGTGCTCTTGCCGCCCTGCGTCGCCGCGCTCAACATCCTTTCGCGATGCGTTGCGCCTAGCGCCATAAATAGCTTCTGCTTCGCATAGGGCATGAAGCTGCGCAGCCTGTTTTCGCGTTTGACCCTGGCTTGTTGCTCCAAGGTCTTGAGCAATTCCTGTTTTCTAGGCGACATGGGACTTCTCCTTTGCAATGGCACGCGCGGCGCAGATAAGCAGGTCGCGGAAATCGTCATCTATCGCCGGCTGCATCCCGGTTGCGTCCATCGCAGCAACCCAATCCTGCACCGCCGCGACCCTCGCGCGCGGCGATGACGACGGATCGGTGAGAACGACGAGCATATGGCGATGGACGTGCAGCACACGGCGAAGCAGGGGCAACTTGGCGTTCGCCTTCGCCGATGGATTGGTCTTGTGCGCGGCAGGTGATCCTAGATCGCTCCACTTCAACGGCTGCATTTCCTTCGCCATCGGTTTTGCCTCGCGCTTGGATTCCACAACGGGCTCGGACTTCGCGACGATCTTGCGCGCCAGTTTCAGGTCACCTGGACGCGGGCGCCACGCACCGAACTTGTGACCGTCAAGCAAAAGATGCGCTGCGCCGCAGGCGAGTTCGGGGCTTCCGCTGCGCATCATCTCATGAAGGCCGGCTGTGCCGTTGCCCGCGAAGTGGCGCAGCAATTCGCGAAGGAAGGCATCTCGCTCCGGGTTTTTCATTTCACTCTCCATGCGGCGTGCTTCCGCGTAGGCACAAGGCCCAAGATGTCTTCCAAACCGGATCGGCCGTCGTCGAGATGATCTTCGATGTCGAGTTGCATCCCTTGCGCCTTGGCATACTTCTGCTTCGCTTTGGTCTTGCGTTGTGCCTTCATCGCAGCCTTGGCGGCGTCGCGCTGTTCCGGCGTCATGGCGGCAAGTTCACGGCGGCGCCCGCTCTCCCGTTCCCGTTCAGCCTGTGCGGCAATCTCTTCGGGCGTGAGTTCGCGAGGGACTTCCTCGAAAATGCCGTCCAAAATGTTGCTTTGGTCGATTAGAAGTTTCTGCGCTTCGTTTCTGCTCAAACCAAGCTCGGCACAAATGGCGAGGATGCGCGCGTCGAGTTGATCTTCGTTTAGTGTGTGCTCGACCGTCAGATGCGACTGCATCACCGCGCTATGGCCCGCGCGGTTCATGAGATCGAACGCCGCTTTTAACCGGATTTCAGGTTTGACCTTCGTGTCATCGACAACCTGCTCGACGTAGTGGATCGCACGACCTGCGGCCAATCGAATGTGTTTCGCTTCTTCTTCATGGATCGCAAGCTGAACATCTTCACGATGAAAAATCCTGTAGGCCGTGGTCTTCGCAGAGTCGCCCACGTCACTGAAACCAGCGCGGCGCACAGCTTCCGTTTTGTTGCCATTGGTTTCCCAATATTCGACAACGCAGCGGCGGTGTTGCGGCGAAAGCGCGAGCATGTACGGCCCAAGATCGGCGTCGGGGACCGTCAGTGCAGCGGAGTTTTTCAGCGTTCTACTCATTGGATTACTCGGTAATTGAATGAATTGATGCGCGTTTCTCCGGGCAGAGCGTTGCGCCGACCGACCGCGCGCGATGCGAATTTTGGGGGCCGGCACGGGTGGCACGGGTCTTTTGGTCCGCGCGTTGGCCGAACCATTGGATGCGCACGAGCACGACGGCCGCTCGACGCGCAGCGGAGGGTTGCCAATCCTGCGCGCAATGCGAGGTATGGAATCCCATCTCGCCATGCAGACAGCACGACGCGCGACATGCACAGCACGCGGCGACGCGTGTGCGGCTGAGATGCGCGCAAAGCCCATGAAAGCGGCCTATTGTGATCGGTTCGTGTCCCCAACACCCGTTTGATGCATGAAAGCCCAGCAAGACCGCCAATAACCGTCTGTTTGTTCCTCAGTGGCAGCAATACCGCACGACACGCAGAGATCACGGCATAACAGGCGCGAGCGACAGCCGGCGAGGGGTGCCAATCTCCATCACCGTGCGCGCGCAAAGCATGTTGACGGCCAAGAACATGATCGCCAAGTGCAATGACGTGTGATCGAGCAACGGCCGCCAAGATGCGCACGTTCGATAAGATACGTTTAGCGTTGGGATCGAAGCCAAAAAATTCGATAAACCGGCCGGTCGTGCGTGTTCCTGGGTCTCGATGAATTATCGGCCCCGAAAAGTCCCGATGATGCAGATGGCGGGACATGTCACTGCGCCTGTTCTTTGATGGCGGACCTAAATGCGTCGGCATGTTCGCGGACAGTCTCGACGAAAGGTTTGATCGCGGCGGGATTGTCGAGAAGGTTTATGTCCGGGCAGTTGGCGCCATGAGGCAGGAGCAGACTGTCGCGAGCAATCGAGTTGCCGCTTGCTTCCGCCGCAAGACGGAAGAGTTCGGCACTGACATCCGCACGAAGCTGTCCAGGTGTCAGCAAACCATCGGGCACCTTGCAACCGACCGGCGTTGACTGAAACGCCTTACGCGCATGGACAATCATCTTCTGATACGCCGCGACGAAGGATTGCGCGGCTTGGGCGAGTTCGTCCGCAGCGGACACGGTCGCTTCAATGTTCGCGTTGCAGGCAACACGCATGGCCTGTGCATTAAGCGCCGTGTTCCGCGCGATCATTTTTTCGCGTTCGGCTTTGATGCCATCGAAACTCTGATTAAGCAGATGCAGGGCTTCATCGGCGTCCTGCAATTCCTTGTTCAGACGGCGGTGCTCGTCACCAAGCGGCGCACGTGCTGCAACTTCACCGAGCGACGCATCCAATTCGAGAATGCGTTTGCGGAGATCAGCTTGCTTTTTCTCAACAGCGGCAGTGCGCTTGTCGAGATCGGAGAAGTCGAGCGGCCTGATTTGATCGGCACGCCGGCCTTTGAAGTTGTCAACGATGCTCATGGGGAGATTCCTTTAGTTGGATGCCACACAGGGGGCGCGGCGCGAGGCGTGGCAGGCTCGACGTGCGAGGGGATGGGTGCTGCCGGCGCTGCCGTGCCGATAACCAGTCGGGGCGGCGCCGGCAGCTACAGCGCGAACGATGGTTGCCGGGGAGTTTTGAAGAACCCGGCTCACTCGCACTGCAATGAAGTGGTCCTGACGGGAGCCGGGGCTGCTCGACCGTCAGGACCGATCCGCGAGCCGTGTTCGATTCGGCACGCGAAATAAAAATGCGCGAGTGGTGCCAAAAATTTGGCAGTAGGTCAGCAATACAGACGGATCGGCCGCACGGAAGGGCCGGGAGCCGCACAAATCCTGATCTGGAAGTCGCCGGGATCGGAGTTACCGTCGTGCGCCGGCACTGCGGCCAAGAAAAGGTCGTGCCATGTGGACCGACGTGACCGACATGAGTGTCTATTATGGACTGTAGGTAGTTTCCGTTAAGTATGTTCTCGCGTACAGCCGATAACGCGTAGTCACGTCGGTCACGTCGGTCAGGGGTGTTCCCCCGGATCAATTTCGGGCTCATGTCGGAACCTCCTGTGCATCTTCGGGAAGTTCTTTGAGCGCAATCCCCAGGTAGCCGTGAACATCTCGCTTGCGGCGTTTGAAGCCCTCGTCCTCAAGCCGTTGGCCGAAGGTCTTGCGGCTGTCGCGCAGATGCGCCGGCAACAATGCGAACCGGCAATAGCTCTGATACAGGTCCGCAGTCGTGGTCCATGCCTCAGGATCGCGGATGCACCGTTCCGTCAACCAATCCGTAAGTGGATTCTCGTCCTCGAAATATTCACGGCTCGCTTCTTTGACCGCAGGCGGCGCACAGAGCCCCGTCAGTTGCCAATCGACGCATCCGGCTATGGCCCAAGCCAGAATGGCAGGCCACTCGTCCTTGAGCTTCTGTGGCAGTTCTGCGTCGCGCTTTGCCTCCGGGATTACGACCGTGAAGGGCACGAGCAGGAGCCGGCGCCGCATCGCTTCGCCTGTGCTGTCTATCTGGGGACGTTTGTTGCCCGACAGCATGAGTTTGAACTGCGGCATAAAGTCGAAAAAGTCGCCGCGCATCCATCGCCCCGAGAGACGGTCGCCGCCCGTCAGTTCTTTCAGCTTGCCTTCGTCCCATTTGGCGTCGCGCTGCGTTTCCTGCATCGTTGCCAGCCGCGCGCCTTTCAGCATCGCGATTTCCGTAGGGTGACGCTCGCTGCGGGACTGCATCAAGAGATTGGCCGGCGCGGTCACAGCGTAATCGTGGAGCAACTCGCGAAGCGTGCTGAAAAACACACCTTTGCCGTTGTTACCAATGCCATGCGCGAAGAGAAATTTTTGCTCGTCGATTGAGCCGCTGAGACAGTATCCGAACCACTGTTGCAGGAAGATTTGCAGCCGCTCGTTTTTGTCGGTCACTTGCGAGAGGAAGTTTCGCCAGCGTGGGCAATCCGCCTTGAAGTCCGGCGTGACTGCGGTGCTCTTCGTGCAATAATCTTCGGCGACGGCCGGGCGCATGTCACCCGTGCGCAAATCGACAATCCCGCCCGGCGTGTTCAGCATGAACGGGTCCGTATCCCATATTTCGGACGTGACCGCGAACTTCGGGTGACCGCGCGACAATGACTCGACGGCCGCGAAAGTTTTCTTGTCGCAAATCGATTTCTTTTCGGCCTTTTTGAGATCGCAATATTGCGCCAATTGCAGATGGTGCGGCTTCATGATGTTCCAAATGGTTGTTTCCGCCATCTCGACCCATCGATCTCCTCGGAAGCCGAACCATTTCTTCTGCTTCAAGTCGTAACGCAGGCGACGGGCCTGACACGTCGCGAAATAGTTGCTCAGTTCCGCGTCCGAATATGGCGACGCGCCCGAGATCATTTCGGCAGGCGGTGCGACGTTCTCTGCCGGCACAAGATGCTTTGGCTGCGATGCGGCGAACTCTGCAAATGTTTCGCTTCCGGGTGCGACGGCCCAAGCCCCCAACTCGTTCTGCATGTACTCGCTGGCGTGAACAACGATGTTCGCGAGTTCATCATCATCCCACGGAGGCTCGCAAGCTACATTCCAAATCCGTTTGATGCGGTCGAATGCAGTGGCAGGCTTGAGGCCAAGATTGAGGACTTCGCAGGCAAGCTCATAGGTGCGATTGTTGCCGCCAGAACCACTGACAGCAACGTCGCCGCTTTCGACATACCGGCGCAGCAACGCATCGGCACGTTCAAGTGCGGGTTTGCTGTCAAGTTCAACGTCCGATGCTGCGGCGTGCTCTTCTCGTCCGCGATTGAGTTCTGCCGCGATCCAGGTGGGGCCGGGCGCCGGCTCCGCATCATTCACCCATTCATAGCGGCCTTCGCTGCCATCTTCGTAATGCACGCGTGAGGGCGGGAGCAGCACATATCCATTGGGATAGCCGCGCGTATCGAGTTTTGGCCCCAGGCCGCGCTTATCGGTTCCGACGCTGTTTGTGGTTCGCCCACGAAACCAATAATGCAAATAGGATGGCCCACGCGGCGTCCTGCATATGCGCGTTGCCGGCAACATCCCATGTTCCAATTCGAGGCTTGCGAGCGTCTCGGCACCGCGTAATCCGTCTTGGTCGAGGACGTAGCAGTTGACGCGATCCGGCGCACATCCGATGTTGAAATTCGGATTTTCCGCCCACATGGCGCGAATGATTTCAGGATCGGTGGTCGCGTCGCGCGAGCCATTGGTTGTCGCTGGCCCTTTGCCGTATTCTTGGCAAGCGAACACGGGGCCAATAATTTTTGCACTGTACAGCGCCCATTTGACCATCGGTGCATCGGGAGCAGGTGGCGGGATGTTGTCGGTCATCACACTGTCTCCGTTTCATTTGTGAAGATCACACGATTGCGCGGGCGGATCAGGTCGAGCGCGTGTTTGCAGCCGACAACCACGACGGGACTGACAAACGCAATCGTTTGGAGTGCGGCGACGGTCATGCTGTCGAGATGCACCGTGCGCAGTTGCTTCGCACGAGCACACGTGACGGCATTTCCGATGTCACAGCGGAGTGGGGTCGCCAAAACGATCACGTCGCGCCTCCATTGAACAGCAAGCACTTATTGTGTCGCGCGAGATGTATGATGTCGTTCCTGTTGCAGCCGGTCACAATAATCGGCGCAGCTACGGCGAG
>Ga0302326_10029070_pt1 | contig 11106 bp, 8 predicted proteins | sample Palsa_T0_3_FD_202264 | JGI IMG/M metagenome (GOLD analysis project Ga0302326, IMG submission 202264) | Peat permafrost microbial communities from Stordalen Mire near Abisko, Sweden - Palsa_T0_3 | ecosystem: Environmental > Terrestrial > Soil > Palsa > Peat permafrost | place: Sweden: Abisko...
GATACGACGCGGCCGGGACCACGGACGAGAACCCGGAACGGGTCGCCGTCATTCAGCGGCTCTCCCTGGCTTACCTGCAAAGCGCACTCTACGAGGGCGACCCCGGCTGGGCTGAGGCATCCGCTGCCTTCGCCGACCTCGGCGACCTCGGCAGCATCGAGAACAAGTAGATAACGGTCATTGTCATGACACGATCAAGGAGGAAGAGTTCCTGTGAGTGACACACGCATCGCCCTCGTCACGGGCGCTAATCAGGGCGTCGGCTTTCAGGTCGCGAAGGAACTCGTCGCCAACGGCGTCACGGTTTATCTCGGGTCCCGCAACCTGCAGCGCGGTGAGCCTGCCGCTAAAGAGATCGGGCCGGGCGCGATCGCCCTGCAGATCGACATCACCGACGGAGCTTCCATCGCCGCCGCGGCCGAGCGGATCCGGTCGGAGCGCGGCCGTCTCGACCTGCTCGTCAACAACGCCGGGATCTCGAATACGCGACTCAGCCAGGCCTCCGCCGAGGAACGCAGCGGCCAGTCGTTCCTGGAGGACTACGTGAAGTCGTCGAAGGCGAGCACGGCATCTCTCGAGGAGATGCGCGCGGTCTGGGACACGAACGTGTTCGGCACGCTCGCGGTCTACCAGGCCATGCTGCCGCTGCTGCGCGAGTCCCCGGACGCCCGCATCGTCAATGTCTCGAGCGCGGTCTGCTCGCTCGCCCTGAACGCCGACCCCTCGCACCCCTACCACGCCCGGTTCGGCCCCATCTATCCCGGGTCCAAGGCGGCTGAGAACGCGGTAACCCTCGCGATCATGGTCGAGCTGGAATCGACCGCCATCAAGGTCAACCTGGTCTCCCCCGCGTTCACCGCGACGAACCTCAATGCCTACGCGGGCACAGAGTCTGTCGAGGACGGGTCCCGCGAGGTAGTGCGGGTGGCTCTGCTCGGGCCGGACGGTCCCACAGGCACCTTCACGAGCTGGGAAAACAAGACCATCCCGTGGTGAAGCCGTCGCGTTACCGGTAGCTGCCGCTGACAGCGGTGCCGCGGGGCGGGGACCACGCGTCCGTTCGGAATGACGATCTAGGTTTTCCCGAACGGACGCGTGTTTCACCTCAGCACCCAGGCAGCCTGTCGGCCCGCGTCAGCGGCTCCACGGGGGTAGGTGCTGCCTGGGCCATGGAGGCGAGGAGGCGGAGTTTCTCGTCGCTGTCGCTGCCCTGATCGGCGTAGTAGAGGACCAGGAGCACATCGCCGACCGGGAGCTTGTCCCGGTGCAGGCACAGCTCGCCGACGACGGGATGGTGCACGGTGGTGGTGCCGCCATCGAGGCCGCGGACGTCGTGGCGCGCCCACAGGGTCCGGAACCGCTCGCTCGACAGGGCTAGCTCGCCCACCAGTTCCACCAGTCGCGGGTTGTCGATGTCGTCGCCGGCGGACTTCCGGAAGGCGGCGATGAAGCCTTCCGCGGAGCGCGTCCAGTCCTGCTGGAACGCCTGCTCCTCAGGATCGAGGAGCAGCGACCGGAGCCGGTTGTACCCGGGCTGCAGGCGCGGGGAGAGCGCGACGGCGAGCCGGTTGGCGGCGAGCACATCGAACGTGCGCCCTTCCACGAACGCGGGCACCTGCACGCTCGCCAGCAGGTGATGCAGCCGCGGGGGCACCCGTTCAGGCTTTCGCCGCCGCGGGGTCCGCGAGCGCGGGGCGGCCAGGCCGAGGAGGTAGTCCTGCTCGATGTCGTCCAGGTGCAGAACCCGCGCGAGCGATTCCAGGACCTGCGGCGAGGGGTTCTTGTCGCGGCCGCGCTCCAGCCGCAGGTAGTAGTCGGCGCTGATGCCCGCGAGCATGTGCGGGTCGTCACAGGGTCATCCCGCCGCAACTGCTGCCAAACCTGCTGCCATGACGGCGAACAACGCTTGCCCGGACCGGACAACCCCGGAATATCCCCCCAGCGCACAGCCGAGGACGGACGGTCCTGGACGATGTGCCCACTCCTTCGGATCAGATGCTCGTTGCCCTGGGGGCGCCCCTACAGCATCCCTGGGGCGCCCAGGACAATATGGGTAAGTGCAGGACAGTTAGCAGGGCCGCACGAAGCGGAAGGCCAGGTCACAGGGCCAGGATCGCTACCTGGAGCCGTCTCATCGACACCTGATAAGGAAGAAGTCAGAGGTTCAAGTCCTCTCAGGCCCACAGTCAGTGCTGCACGTCGCGGCGCATCATGTCGCCATAGCACGGCTGATGGCGCGATTCAGGCACAAGTTCAGTCGCTGCACGGCGGCGGCGCCGGGGTGACCGGTTGCCTTGTGATGTTGCCGTCGCCGAGCACTGCGGATCGGTCTGGTACGAGCCGCCGCACGGGCTCCGCCTTGAGGTCCTCCAGGCGGCGCAGGCCGAGAAACCGACGAACCAAGCGACTTTCGCCGTCGTGACCGCAGATGATTTACTTGCCTTTGTTGACGCGGAGGACGAAAAATGAGCAGGAGGCGAAGCCTTGGTATCGCATACGGACGTAGTCATAACCGTGCTCGGCGCGTCGGCGACTCTGGCAGGGCTGACCTTGGTGTTCTTGGGCATGGTAATTAATTTTCTCCAACCCGCCAACAATTTTTTGGGCCTACCGCGTACAGTGATGTTTCTTGCTCCATTCATTTTGGGAATCATTTGCGTCGGCGTATCGTCCGCCTGGCTAGTGACGAGGAACAACGAAGTTCTCTATGTGACTGCGCTCGTAACTTTCTGGACGCAGCTTGCATTGCTACTGGTCGTCACGTTGCTATTTACAACAACTTCCGTTGTGACAATTAACCGCTAACGACACAAGAAATTGAGAATTACCAGGCCGTGGGAGCTGGAGGACGACTTGATCACGGCGCTAGATTTGCCCCTCAACCTCCGGGGGAACCCACATAACCGGTTCCACTCCGTACTGACAGCAGCGCGTGCCGGGTGCGTAGCGCAGGCTCGGGCTCTGTCTGTTGTGACCAACCCTGGCATCGGAGGGACCTCTATCGACCGCTTTGCACCTAGATGGTATGGAGAGGATCCGCGGGAGATCAGCGGCCAGATACAGGACGCGACCTGCCGCCTGTGCCGAATGCTGCTCAGTCTCGATGAGACTACGGAGACGAGTCAGCGTCTCGAGGCCCTCTTGGTGCTGTCCCTTACTCTCGGGCTGCGCCCGGGCGAACTGCGCGCGCTGACCTGGGACCATGTCGACCTGGACCAGGGCGTCATTCATATCTGGCACTCCGCGCGCCGGGACGGCGACACCAAGACCCCGGGCTCCAGGCGCTCGCTAGTCCTGCCCAGGCGGGCGGCCGAGGCTCTCAGAGACCACCAGAAGCGTCAGGCGGCCGAGCAGTGTGGCGCAGGCGACACCTGGCGTCAGACCAACCTCGTCTTCTGCCACGAAGACGGTCGGCCGTACTCGCGGGACGGCCTCAACTGGCGGTTCAGCAAGATGACCAGGCGAGCCGGAATCGGCCACTGGCACGCGCACGAGGGCCGCCACACCGCCGTGTCGATCATGAGCAGCAACGGCGTGAAGATCCAGGACATCAGCGACACCGTCGGCCACAAGTCGACCCACGTCACCGAGACCGTCTACCGGCACGTGATCGTCCCTGCCATCCGCGGCGCGGCCGCGGTCATGGACGACGTGTTCGATGACACTGGCGGGGAGCAAGACGGGAGCAAGACCGAGGACTCGTAGTCTCTTGGTTAGTCTCTGGATCATGAACCTGAGCGGGAAAAATGCGTGGAGCTTAGGGGATTCGAACCCCTGACCTCTTGCATGCCATGCAAGCGCTCTACCAACTGAGCTAAAGCCCCTCAGCCAGCAGCACCAGGCTGCCAGCCGGAACGGAGTTAGCATACCGGTTCGGAGAGCGTGCGTCGCACCAGTGCGGGCACCGCGACCGGAAAGCTTCTGCTCGGCCCTCCTAACAGCGTCTTGACCTGCTTTTTTGCTAAGAAACGACAGAAGAGGCCAGGCTGGCCTTGATGGCCTGCTTCTGCAGCTTGCCGGAGGCGGTCCGGGGCAGGGAGGCGGCGAAGCTGACGCCGACGGGGCACTTGAAGTGAGCGAGCCGCTCCCTGGTCCAGGCGATCAGCTCGGCGCCGGATAGCTGCGCGCCGGGGCACAGGACGACGACGGCGTAAGGCGATTCGCCCCATTCGGCGGAGGCGACTCCGACGACGGCGACCTCCGCGACGTCGGGGTGGCCGGTCATGACGCTTTCCACCTCGACCGGGTAGACGTTCTCACCGCCGGAGACGATCATGTCCTTCAAGCGGTCGTGCAGGTAGAGGAAGCCGTCTTCGTCGAAGGAGCCGCCGTCGCCGGTGCGCAGCCAGCCGCCGGGCAGGATCACCTCGGCCGTCTGCTCCGGCTTGCGCCAGTAGCCCTTCATGATGCGTGACCCGGACACCAGCACCTCACCGCGCTCCCCCACCGCGCAGTCGGCCAGCGTGACCGGGTCGACCACCCGGACCGGGGAGCCTGCCATCGGGCGGCCGGCCGAGCGCAGCCGGTGCGCCAGCGCTTCTTCCGGGACGTGATCGGCGGGGCCGAGCAGGGTGAAGCCGCCGGTGGACTCGGTCAGGCCGTAGGACTGCAGGAAGGAGCAGCCGATGACCTCGGTGGCCGCCCGGAGCACGGGCAGCGGGATGGGCGAGGCCCCGTAGACGACGTAACTGAGCGCGCTCCAGTCGGCGGTCTTGCACTCCGGCAGCGCGAGCAGCCGCTGCAGGACGGTGGGCACGACGGCGGCGTGGGTCACCTGGCGGTCCACCAGCAGGCGCAGCACTCCAGCGGGGTCGGCGGCCTGCTCGAGCAGCAGCCGTCCGCCGTTCAGGTTCGCGGCCAGGAACAGGCCGAAGCCCGCGATGTGGAAGAACGGGATCGGCGCGGCGCACACCGATTTCTCGTCCAGGCCGATGTCGACGTGCAGTTCGTGCAAGGCGCAGCCGAGGTTGCGGCCGGTCAGCTCGACGCCCTTGGGCGCTCCGGTGGTGCCCGAGGTGTACAAGATGAGCGCGGTCTCATCGGGGTCGGCGATCTCGCCCGGGTCCTCGGGCGGCGCGGCGTCGCGCCAGCTCAGATAGCTGTCGTCGGTCACCAGAACCGTGCAGTCGAAACCGAGCGCGCCGACGCCGGTGACCAGCGGGGCGGCCGCGGGGTCGACGACGAGCACCCGCGGCTCGGCGTCGGCCAGGATGCCGAGGATCTCGGGCGCGGCGAGCCGGTTGTTGACGGCGGTGAAGATCGCCCGGCATTTGGCCGCGCCGTAGCCGACTTCAGTGAACTCCGGGCCGTTAGCGCCGATGAACGCGACCCGGTCGCCGGGCCGCACTCCCCCGGCCCGCAGCGCCTGGGCCACCTGGCTGGAGCGGTGGTCGAGCGCGGCGAACGAGGTCAGCCGCCCCGGTTCGGCCAGCGCGATCGCGTCCGGGGTCGCGGCGGCGCGCTTCCTGATGATGTCGGCCAGCGAATAAACCGGCGAGCCGTCGGCGTGATACGACCAGGGTTCGCTCTCGGTCATGACCGGCGCCTGCCCTTCTGCAGCTGCGGCGAGAACACTACAGTAAACGGAGCAGCACGGGCTGGGAAGGGCTGAACCGAGATGACACATGCATCCATCGGTGAACTGCTGGCGGCGGCTTGCTGGCGGTATCGGGAACGGCCGGCCCTCGTGCGGCGGGCTGAGGTGCGGACCTATGGCGAGCTGCTCGAACGGGGCGCGCGGCTGGCCAACGCGCTGCGCGGCGCGGGGCTAACGGCGGGCACGCCGGTCGCGGCGATGCTCGAGGACCGGATCGACTCGCTCGTGGTCTACGTCGGGGCGGCGTTCGGCGGGTACCCGGTCATCCACGTCAACGACCGGCTGGCGGCCCCCGAGGTGGCGCACATCCTGGCCGACTCCGGCGCTCGCGTGCTGTTCCACACCGACGGGCGCAGCGAGGTGGTGGAGGCGGCGGTCCGGCTGGCCGGCAGCACCGGGCCGGTCGTGCGGGTTATCACCCTCGGGGACGACCGTCCGCAAGGTGGCAGCGGGTTCAACGAGTTGCTGGACTCAGCCCGTTCGGAACTCGAAGTGACACCACGATCGGCGGGTGACCTGGCCATCGTCGGGTACACGAGCGGGACAACGGGCCTGCCTAAGGGCGCGATGATCAGCCAGGGGGCGCTGGCCGAGTGCATCCGGCTGATGCCGTCGCTGTTCCGGATCAGCAGCTACGGGCGGTGCGCGTTCACGGGGACGCTGTCGTTCGTCAGCGGCATCTGGGGCGTGATCCTGCCGCACCTGTACACCGGCGGCACCGTGACGTTCCTGCACCCGTACACCCCGGAGTCCTGGGCGGACCATATCGAGGCCGACCAGTCCACGTTCACCTACGCGCCGACGCCGTTCATCCCGGCGTTCGCGGAACAGTTGCGGCGCCGGCCTAAGGCCCTGAGCGGCCTGGAGTCGGTGATCCACTCCGGGTCGCCGGTGCCCCGGGCGCATGTGCGGGACCTGGTCGACGTCATCGGCGAGCGGTACATCGAGGTCTGGGGCATGACCGAGGGCGTCGCGCCGTTCTCGGCCACCACCCGGGCGGACTGGCGGGACGCAGCGCGGACCGGTGCCGACGACATCTACGCGTCGGCGGGCCGGGCCTTCCCGACCGCGTTGATCCGGGCGGTCGGCCGGGACGGGCAGCTGCTGCCGCCCGGTGAGGAAGGCGAGCTGACGGTCGAGGCGGACATCATGTTCGACGGCTACCTCGGCGACGCGGACACGACGGCGGCGAACTTCGGGCCGCACGGGTTCCGGACCGGCGACCTCGGGCGGCTGGATGCGGCGGGGTACGTCTACGTCACCGGGCGGGTCAAGGACCTGATCATCAGCGGCGGCATGAACGTGTACCCGGCCGAGGTCGAAGCGGCGCTGGCCACCTTGCCCGGCGTCGCCGAGTGCGCGGTGCTCGGCCTGCCGGACGAGCGGTGGGGTGAGGCGGTGACCGCGGTGATCGTCGCCGCGCCGGGCGCGGCGCTGACCGCCGACGGCGTCATCGCGCACGTCAGGACCCAGATCGCCGGCTACAAACGGCCGCAGCGGGTGCACTTCGCCGACGCGCTGCCGCGCAACGCGAGCCTGAAGGTGCGCAAGGATCAGCTGCGGGCCGAGCTGGCGATGCTTGACGGGACCGGCGCGCAGGACTAAAAGTTACTACAACTAAGAAAGCTAGGAGCCGCCGTGCCTGAGGCCTATGTGCTCGAGACCCTGCGGACCGCCCGGACCAAGGCCTCGCCTCGCGGCGGGTTCGCCGCGATCTCGCCGGTGGACCTGCTGGTCACGCTGCAGGGCGAGCTGGTCACCCGGACCGGCCTGGATCCCGGCCGGGTCGAGGACGTCATCATCGGCTGCGCCTCGCAGAACGCCGAGCAGGGCGCCAACATCGCCCGCACCGCCACCATGCTGGCGGACTGGGGCGACGTGCCCGGCGTCACCATCAACCGGTTCTGCGCGTCCGGCATCGACGCGGTGGCGCAGGCGGCGGCCCGGATCCGGGGCCACGACCTGGAGCTGGCGGTGGCCGGCGGGGTGGAGAGCGTGTCCCGGGTGCCAATGTTCTCCGACGGCGGCCCGCTGTTCTGCGACCCGGCCACGGTCCGCGCGGTGGGGTCGGTGTTCATGGGCATCTCGGCCGACCTGGTGGCCACCATAGAGGGCAATAAGCGGAACGAGCTGGATGCGTACGGCCTGGAAACCCAGGTCAAGGCGGCCCGGGCGTGGGAGGCGGGGTTCTTCGACCGCTCGCTGGTGCCGGTGACGCGGCCCGACGGGGTGGTGGTCGCGCGCGACGAGCACCTGCGGCCCGGCACCACGCTGGAGTCGCTGGCGGCGCTCGAGCCGGCCTTCGCGGCGCAGGGCGCGGACGGGCAGGACGCGCTCGCGCTGGCGGCACACCCGGAGGTGGGCGAGATCCGGCACCTGCACACCATCGGGACCTCGCCCGCGCTGGCCGACGCGGCGGCGCTGGTGCTGGTCGGGACGCAGGACGCGGCGAAGCGGATCGGGGTGGCGCCGCGGGCCCGGATCGTCGGCTCGGCGACGGCCAGCACCGATCCGGTGATCATGCTGACGGCGGGCCAGACCGCGGTGGAGAAGGTGATCGCCCGGGCGGGCCTGACGCCGGGCGACATCGACGTGTTCGAGTTCGCCGAGGCGTTCGCCGCGCTGTGCCTGCGCTTCCGGCGAGATCTTGATGCCGGGCCGGACCGGATGAACCCGAACGGGGGCACGATCGCGATGGGCCATGCGTTCGGCGCCACCGGGGCGATCCTGCTCGGCTGCGTGGTGGACGAGCTGGAGCGGCGCGGCGGGCGGTACGGCGTAGCGGCCGTCAGCGGGGCGGCGGGGCTCGGGGTGGCCGTGCTGGTGGAGCGCGTGGCGTGACTTTCTCTGGGCCGCTGGCGGGGCGGGTCGCGGTCGTCTCGGGCGGCGGGCGGGGGCTGGGGCGGTCGTTCTGCCTGGCGCTGGCCCGGCAGGGCGTCAAGGTGGTGGTCAACAACCGCAACCGGGTGGTCGACGCGGACGGCACCGGGCCGGCCGATCATGTCGCGGCGGAGATCGTGGCGGCGGGCGGTGAGGCGGTGGCCGACTACGCCGACGCGGCGCTTTCTGCTAGCGGCGAAGCCATGGTCGCGACGGCGCTGGAGCGCTGGGGGCGGCTGGATATCTGCGTGCCGAACGCGGCGATCGGCGTGGGCGGGATGTTCCATAAGCAGCCGGCCGGGGAGTTCGACCAGGTACTGGAGATCAACCTGCAGGGCAGTATCCGGCTGGCCCGGGCCGCTGTCGCGGTCATGCGCCCGGCCGGCTACGGCCGGATCATCCTGGTCGCGTCGACCGGCGGGCTGCACGGCGACGTCGGCCTGTCCGCGTACGCCGCCAGCAAGGGGGGGCTGCTGGCGTTCGGCCGGTCGCTGGCGGCCGAAGGCGCGGCCCGGGGCGTGCTGACCAACATGCTGCTGCCCTACGCGCTGACTCAGATGACCGACGACGGCATGCCGTCTGCGGCGCGGGAGCAGCTGGACCCGGACCTGGTGGCGCCGGTGCTGACCGCGCTGGCCAGCGAGGACTGCACGCTGAACGGGGAGTACATCGTGACTGGCGGCGGCCGGCTGCGGCGCGCGTCGGTGGTGGAATGGGAGACGATGCAGCTGCCTGCCGGGGCGGAGCTTCGGCCTCAACAGCTGGCTGAGCTGCTGGAACGTAGCCATAAGGGTGAGCCGCGGGAGTTCGGGGTCGCGGTGCAGGCGTTTACCGACCTGATGGACTTTGGTCGGGGCCCGTCGTGAGCTGGGGGGCGCTGGGTGTCAACCTGGTGGTGACGGCGGCGGTCGTCGCCGTGCTGATGCTGGCGACTTTTCTCTACGCGATGCGCACCCGGGTGCACGCGATCATGGACACCATCTGGCCGTTCGGCTTCGTGCTCATCGCGGCGGTGTCGTTCGGCCTGTCTTCCGGTCATGGTGACACCGGGCGCCGGGGCCTGGTGCTTTTGCTGACCGCTATCTGGGGACTGCGGCTGGGCGGGCATATCTTCGCGCGCAATCACGGCCAGGGTGAGGACAAGCGGTACGCATCGCTGCTGCGGCGCAACACCGGCAGCCTGGCCCGCTTCGTGCTGCGTTACATCTACTGGGCGCAGGGCCGGGTCATGTGGTTCGTGTCGCTGCCGCTGCAGGTGGCGATGTACGAGCATGCGTCGCTGTCTTTCCTCACGTGGCTTGGCGTGGCGGTGTGGGCGGTCGGGTTCGGCTTCGAGGCGGTCGGTGACCTGCAGCTGCGCCGGTTCCGGGCTGCTGCGGGAAACGCCGGCCGGGTGCTTGACCGGGGGCTGTGGCGCTACACCCGGCATCCGAACTACTTCGGTGACGCCGTCGTGTGGTTCGGCCTGTGGCTGCTGGCCTGCTCGCACTGGCTCGGGATACTGACCGTCGCGGCCCCGGTGTTCATGGCGAACATGCTGATCAGGCACACCGGCAAGAAGCTGCTCGAGAAGCACATGGCGCGCTCCAAGGGCGCCGCGTACGCCGACTACGTCCGCCGCACCAGCGGCTTCGTCCCCTGGCCGCCGCGGCCCGCGGGGCCGTCGGACGCGGGCGGCGGCTGGTGACCGCGCAGCGGCGGCTGGTGACCGCGCGGCGGCGGGCCGGAGCTGCTTCGGGGGCTTCGGCGTGAGCGAGCGGGGGCAGGCGCTGCGGCTGTTCCCGGCGGACGATGTCGCGGTGTTCTACGCCCGCGGCTGGTGGAGCCGGGACACCTGGGACTCGCTGCTGCGCGGCCACGTGGCGGCCCGGCCGGACGCCGAGGCGCTGTGCGACGCGCCCAACCGGCCGGACTTCGCTAGCGGGACGCCGCGGCGGCTGAGCTGGCGCGAGGTAGACGCAGCGGTCGACGGACTCGCCGCCGCGCTGCTCGCCGCGGGGACCCGGGCCGGCGACGTCGTGGGCATTCAGCTGCCCAACGTGGTGGAACTGGCTATTACCTACCTGGCCTGCTCCCGGATCGGGGCGATCGCGTCGCCGTTCCCGATCCAGTACCGCGAGCACGAGCTCTCCGCGCTCGGCCGGCTGGCGCGGCTGACCGCGTTCGTCACGATGGATCACGTCCGGGGCCGGGCCAACGCCCGGGCCATCGCCGCGCTGCGCGACGTTATCCCGTCCCTGCGGGCGGTGCTGGCGTACGGCACCGACCTGCCCGACGGCGTGCTGCCGCTGGACGACGGCGAGCCCGCCGGTCGCGGCGGCGGTCCTGGTGCGGGGCGGGAGCGGCCCGGGGAGCTCGCGGCGTACCTGGCCGGCCGGTCGATCGACCCGGCGGACTGCGTCTCGCTGTGCTGGACGTCGGGTACCGAGAGCGTGCCCAAGGGCGTGCCCCGGACGCACGGGGACTGGATCGCGGTCAGCATGACCACGGTCCAGGCGCCCGGCCTGACCGCCGAAGACGTCCTGCTCAACCCGTTTCCCATGGTCGCGGCGGGCGGCTTCGGCGGGATGTTCCTGCCCTGGCTGGTCACCGGGGCCAGGCTCGTCCAGCATCAGCCGTTCTACCTGGAG
>Ga0302326_10029072_pt1 | contig 11105 bp, 10 predicted proteins | sample Palsa_T0_3_FD_202264 | JGI IMG/M metagenome (GOLD analysis project Ga0302326, IMG submission 202264) | Peat permafrost microbial communities from Stordalen Mire near Abisko, Sweden - Palsa_T0_3 | ecosystem: Environmental > Terrestrial > Soil > Palsa > Peat permafrost | place: Sweden: Abisko...
CGGCTATCCGACGGGTGACAACTCCGCGACGGATCTGCCGTGGGCTCCGGCGACGGACGGCCTGCGCAACATCACGGGCCGGGTCAACCCGAACGGGACCGCGACGATCTGGGCGGAGAGCTCGACGGTGAGCGGCGGCGGCGACCAGGGCGCCGACCCGAACAAGCTGTACACGATCACCGACAAGCTCGGGGCCACGACGCTGCCGACGAACGAGTCGTTCACTGCGATCGCGTCGGCCGGCTTCGGTCAAGTGTTCCGCGGCGTGTCGTTCACCCCGGGGACCCGCCCCCGCGGCTTCGAGCAGTGGGGTCGCCGGCAGCACGGGAGGCGCGAGTACTAACTCGCGAACGCGAACATCCGCTCCGCGTCGATCCGGGCGTAGACCCGTGCTGCTCAGATCCCGAGGTCGCGCAGCGCGGCCCGGGCGGCGAACACGCCGCACATCCCGTGCACGCCGCCGCCGGGCGGAGTCGAGGCCGAGCACAGGTAGGCGCGCTCCAGCCCAGTCCGGTACTGGTTCCAAGCGACGGTCGGCCGGAACAGGGTCTGGCGCGCAGTGACCGCGCCGCCGCCGATGTCACCGCCGACGTAGTTGGGGTTGCGCTCCTGCACCTGAGCCGGCGACTCCGTCACGCGTGCCAGGATCAGGTCGCGGAAACCGGGCGCGAAGCGCTCGATCTGGGACTCGATCGCCTCGGTCATGTCGACCGGGGACCCATTCGGGACGTGGCAGTACGCCCACAGCGTGTGCTTTCCCTCCGGAGCCCTGGACCGATCGACCACGCACGGCTGCACGACGATGCAGTAGGGCCGCTCCGGGGTGCGGCCGGCGCCGACGTCAGACTCGCTGCGTGCGACCTCCTCGAGCGTTCCGCAGACGTGCACGGTCGCTGTCCGCCGGCAGGCATCGGCGCTCCAGGGCACCGGGCCGTCGAGCGCCCAGTCGAGCTTGAAGATCCCCGGTCCGTAACGGAAGCGGGTCATCGCGCTACGCGCCCGCGCCGGCAGCCGATCGCCGGCGAGCTCGATCAGTCCGCGTGGCGTGATGTCGAGCAACGTCACCGTGCTCGGGGGCAACTGGCCGAGGTCGGTGATCGGCGCCGCGGTGTGGAGCCTGCCGCCCGCCGCCTCGAGTTGTGCGACCAGCCCATCGGTGAGCCGGGCCGAGCCGCCCTCGATCACAGGCCATCCGACTGCGTGTGCGAGCACCGTCATCACAAGCCCGAACGCCGCCGTGAACGGCGCTCCGAGCGGCTGCATCGAGTGCGCAGCGGCGCCCGCGAACAGCGCTCGAGCCTCGTCGGTCGCGAACAGCGCCGTGAGCGCGCGCGCGGGCCAAACGGCGCGCAGCCCGAAGCGCGCCATCGCGATCGGTGCCGCCGGCACGGAGCGCTGCGGTGCGAGCGCGCCGTCGATCACTCCCTTCCAGTTCGCGACCAGCGGTGCGATCAGCGCGCGGTAGCGGGATGCGTCGCGTCCGAGACCGGCGAGGGTGTCCTGCAGCGACGGCAGCGCCGCGGCGGCGCGGCCGTCCGCGAGCGGATGCGCGAACGCAACCTCGGGGTGCAGCAGCCGTACCGCCGGCAGGTCCAGCTCGCGCAGGAACGGCGACGCGGCGGCCAGCGGATGGACCGTGGAGCACACGTCATGCTTGAACCCGGGCAGCGTCAGCTCCTCGGTCCGACAGCCGCCACCAGCGGTCGACGCCGCCTCGAATACCTCGACCGACAGACCGGCCCGCAGCAGCGTCAGCGCGGCTGCCAGCCCGTTCGGCCCGGAACCGACGACGACAGCATCGGTGCCTGAGGTCGCGCTCACAGGTCGAACACGGCCGCGTCGACCGCGACATCGACGAGTGGATCGCCGGCAAAGCGCGCGGCGAGCGCATCGAGTTGATCGTCGGTCCGATCGGGCTTGTGGTGGAACAGCAGCACCTGGTGAGCGCCCGCCGCATGCGCGAGCCCGGCCGCGTAGTCCGCCACCGCATGCCCGAAATCGGCCTCCGCGATCTCCTCGGGGAGTAGCTGCGCGTCGTGGATCAGAAGGTCCGCGTCGCGCGCGAGCTCGAGCGCGGCCGGATGCCGGGCGCCGAACCCGTCGTCGCCCGGCCCCAGCCTGGTCGGGCAATGGTCAGGGATGTAGGTGAGCGTCGAGCGGTCGTCGCTGACGCGGTATCCGAACGTCCGTCCGCCCTTGTGCGGCACCTCGCGCGCGAGGATGCGGAACCCCTCGAGCTCGTATTCGGAGGGATCGAGCGAGCCGAAGTCCCAGTCGCCATGAAGGTCGTGCGGGCCGATCGGGAAATGCGGCGGCGACATTGCGCGGGCGAGCACGCTCGCCGCTTCGGCGCCATCCTCCTGTGCCGGAAGCCGGAACGCGACCCTCGCCTCCGGATGATCAGCGGAGTGGCAGAACGGCAGGCCCTGGACGTGATCCCAGTGCAGATGCGTGAGCACGATCGCGCCCGAGAACGCGGCCCCGCCGAGCAGCGGCGCCAGCTGGGTGATCCCGGTGCCCGCATCAAGCACCAGCGACGGCGCGGCGCCGCCGTGGGCGAGCGCGAGGCATGGTGTGTGGCCGCCGTAGCGCAGGAATGCGGCGCCGACCGCAGGCATGGAGCCCCGTGCCCCGCAGACGTGAACCCGCACGGGTCGCTAGCCCTTGCGGCGGCCGGCGTGCTCGCGCCGATGGCCGCCCGAAAGCTCGACGAGCGCCTTGCGATCCAGCTGCGAGGCCTCCGCGCAAGCCACCCTGCACTTCGTGATTGCGATCAACGACGAGGTCCGACCACCGTCCTCGAGCAGGGCCCGCTCGCCGAGCAACGCTCCCGGCCCGTACTCGGCCAGCCGCTCGCCGTTGTGCTCGACTCGGAGCACCCCGTCGAGCAGCAGGAAGATCTCGCTGCCGGGATCTCCCTGCTTGGCCAGCGCCTCGCCCTCCCTGATCGTGCGGATCTTCGGCTTTTGGCCGCCGCGCATCACCTGCTCTGACAGCGTCCGCTCGAGCGCCGACTCGACAGCCGTCACGACCGCCCGCGATTCGACGTCGCCCCACGGGCTGTGGCGACCGAACGAGCGCCGGTACCAGTCCTTGAAGTCGGCCAGCCCCGACTTGTGCGTGAGCGCACCGCCCGCGTCATAGACCCAGTGACGCGGGAAGCGGCTCGCGCCGGTCAGCTCGCTCTCGGCACGGCCGTCGGCATGAAGCGTCAGCGATAGCGTGGTCCACACGAGCGGCGCCTGCCACTGGATGAAGGGCTTGCGTCGCACCCGGCGCGGGGCCGGAACTCCGGTCCGCCCGCCGCACGTCTGCTCGAACGTGGCCGAGTTCTTGGTCTGCTTGATCTTCCGCTGGATGTCCGGTAGCGCGATCGGCTCGAACGTGCGCGCCACGCGTCCGATCTTGATCGTCGTCGCGCCCATGTGACCGCCGCCGTCGTAGCCCGCGTCGGTGACGTTGCCGTCCTTGTCGACCTCGATCCAGGCACTGAGCCGGTTTGCGAACCGGAAGCGATCGGAATCGCGCAGCGCCTTGAGCGCGGTGAGGTTCTCGATCACGTCGGGCGGCGGCGGGTCGTAGTGCGCAACGCCGACGTCGAACGGCACCCGCATGCTCCCCTCGATCGCCTCCGAAGGGATCCACGACAGCGAGGTGATCGAACTCTTTCGCTTCATCGAACCGGCGGCGCCGAGCCTACCAACCCTGGTCGTTGCAACCAACGCCCGAGGAGCGTGGCGCTTCACGGTAGCGACGGAGGACTCGTCACGCCTGCGCCGAAAGGCGGGTGGGATGGGGTACTTCGACGGTGAAGGCGAGGATCACGGCAGCGAGGAGCCGGTGGATTCGGGCGAGCGAATCCACGCCGGCGGCATCCCGGCGGATGCCGAACGGAGACTGAAGAGCCTCGCTGGTGAGCACGGGCTGTTCACGAGCACGCTCGGGGTCAGCGAGTTCGCGCTGCTTTCGAAGCTCGGCCCGCGGCCGCTCGCGCAGGTACTCGGCGCGTCCGTGCACCAGGTCGGCTGGCAGTATCTGCCGGTCTCGGCTCGCTTGGGCGGCCGGCAGGTGTACTGCGAGCTCGACCAAGTGACCAGCGCGTGGGACCGCGCGCGCACCCGGGCGTTCGACAGGCTCAGCGAGCAAGCGTCCGTCGTTGGAGCCGATGCCGTCGTGGGCGTTCGTCTGCGCCGTGGCGAACACGACTGGGCTCGCGGCTCGGTCGACTACGTTGTCAGCGGCACTGCGATCCGGTCCGGTGCGACCGGCCGCCGTGAGCGACCCGTGCTCAGCGACCTGTCCGTGCAGGAGTACTGGAAGCTGGTCAGGGCCGGCTGGGGACCGGCGGCACTCGTCGCGACGACATCCGTGTACTTCGTGTCGATGTCGACGGGCGGACAGTTCCGCCGCCGGATGACGGTGGCCCGCAATCAGGAGCTGTCGGAGTTCACGCGCGGCTTCACGCTGGCGCAGGAAACGGCGGTCGGGCACCTGCGCAGGCAGGCGCGCGCCGCTCACGCGGACGGGATTGTCGGCGTCCAACTCCAGCACCGCGTCAAGCGCGAGCGCGTGAAGACAGCGGGTGCGAACGTGCCGGTGATCCCGGGCGTCAGTCCGGACACGATCGCGATCGGCGGCAGCCAGATGTCCGCCGGCAGGGACGAACGTTCCGGTCTCGCGATCACGATCCACGCAGTCGGTACGGCCATCCGCCGTCAACCCGGCCCGGCAGGGCCACGCCCGGAGACGCTGACGACGGTCGGAGCGCAAGCATGAGCGAAGCCGAGTACGACCCCGAATCGCTGGAGGGTGTCCCGGATTCCGGGCGCGCGCGGCTCAAGCAGAACAAGGAGGGCCTGTTCACCTCAGACCTGACAGTGAACGAATTCCTGCTGATAACGGAAGCTGGCTTCGACCCGCTCGGGCTCGTTGTCGGGAGCTCGATCTACCACATCGGAATCCAGGTCGCGAACTGGCGCAAGAACCAGGAGATGGACGTCCTCTCAGGCGCGATGTATCACGCCCGCGAGCTCGCGATGACGCGCATGGAGGAGGAGGCCGACGCGCTCGGCGCCGACGGGATCGTCGGTGTCAGGCTCGACATCGGCCGCTACGAATGGGGCCGGCAGATGGCCGAGTTCATCGCCATTGGGACCGCCGTCCGGCACCGCGACGGGGTCCTGCATCGCGCCCCGAACGGGCGACCGTTCACGAGCGACCTCTCCGGTCAGGCGTTCTGGACCCTGCTGCGGACCGGACACCGCCCGGTCGGGATGGTGATGGGGAGCTGCGTCTACCACGTCGCGCATCGCGGGATGATGAGAACGCTGGGGCAAATCGGGCAGAACGTGGAGCTACCGAACTACACCCAGGCGCTGTACGACGCGCGCGAGCTGGCGATGCAGCGGATGCAGAGCGAGGCGCAGGCGCTCGAGGCAAAGGGGATCGTCGGCGTCGACCTGCAGGAGAAGAGCCATGGCTGGGGCAGCCACATCATCGAGTTCTTCGCGATCGGGACCGCGATCGTGCCGACCGGCGAGGCGCGCCAGATTGATTCGCCGACCCAGGTCCTCGACCTCAACGACCCATGAAGTCGAGACTGATCCGAGACTGACACCGCCGGCCTGAAGCTCTAGGGTTCGGTTCGACTTGCGCGCCAAGATCTCGACCTCGATCGCCACGCTCGCGCTCGCCGCGGCGCTGCTCGCCGGCTGCGGCGGCTCGAGTTCGAGCTCAACGACGAGCTCCGCCGCCGCGGCCACGGCCACCGCGGCAGCGACGACAACGTCCTCCACCAGCGCCCCGGCCGCGACCACATCCACCGCGAGCACCCCCGCGATCCCCGCGGGCAGCCCAGCGGCGTCCGCGATCAAGGCTGCGTGCATCAGCGCCTACAGCCATTCGGCGCTGCCGACCGCGGCGAAGAACGCGATCCTGTCGCTGTGCAAGGAGGCCGCGACGAACCCCGTCGCCGCCAGACTCAGGGCCAAGCAGGTGTGCCTCCAGATCGCGGCCGCGGAGCCGTCCTCGGTCCAGGCGATCGCCAAGACTGAGTGCGACCGGATCACGACGCCCTAGGGCTCTGAGACGCCTCCCGAGCGGGGTGCTGGCAAGCTTCCGCGTCCATGGATCCACGTACCCCGGTGATCGTCGGCGCCGGCCAGGTCAACGGCGGCGGCGGCTCGGACGGCCCGATCGCGCTCGCGGTCCGGGCGCTGCGGCTCGCCGCCGAGGACTCGGGCACGGGCGAGCGGCTGCTGCGCCGAGCCGACTCGTGCCGGCACGTCGCGACCGTCTGCTGGCCGTATACCGATGAGGCGGCACTGATCGCCGCGGAGCTCGGAGCGACCCCGCGCGAGACCGTGCGCACGTCCCAGTTCGGCGGCGACGGGCCGCAGCGGATTGTCTCGGACACCGCGAGGGCGATCGCCGCCGGCGAGCTCGACGTCGCGCTCGTGTCGGGCGCCGAGGCCGTCGGGGCGCTGCGCACCGCCCAGCGGGCGGGTGAGTCGCCGGACTGGCCCGGGCAGCCACCAGATGCGACCCCGACCCGCGTGATCGGATCCGATCGCCTCCCGAGCAACGGCGCCGAGACGGCCGTCGGGCTGCTGGCGCCGGTATACAACTACGCGCTGCTCGAGAGCGCGATCCAGGCCCGCGCCGGCAGCGACCGCGATATGCACATGCGTGCCGTCGCCGAGTTGTGGTCACGGTTCGCGACGGTCGCCGCACGTAATCCGCACGCACGGCTGCAACGCAAGTACACGGCCGACGAGTTGCTCACGCCGACCGCCGACAACCGTCCGGTGTCGCTTCCGTACACCAAGCGGATGACCGCGAACATCCAGGTTGACCAGGCGACCGGGCTGATCCTGTGCAGCGCGCAGGCCGCGGCCGACGCGGGCGTCCCGCAGGAGCGCTGGGTGTTCGTGCTCGCCGGCGCGCACGCGAGCGATGAGTGGTTCATGTCGGAGCGGGCTGGGCTCGCGTCCTCGCCGGCGATCAACGCCGTCGGGAAGGCCGCGCTCGGACACGCCGGCGCCGGGATCGACGAGGTCGCGTACATCGACCTGTACTCGTGCTTCCCGTCGGCCGTGCAGATCGCCGCGGACGAGCTGGGGCTCGATCCGGCCGGCGATCGCGCGTTGACCCTGACCGGCGGCCTGACGTTCGCGGGCGGCCCCGGCAACAACTACGCGAGCCACGGGATCGCGACCGCGGTCGCCAAGCTCCGCGAGGACCCGGAGGCGCTCGGCCTGTGCACCGCGCTCGGCTGGTATGCGACCAAGCACGCCTGCGGCATCTACTCGGGCCGGCCCGGCCCGCGGCCGTTCGGAGAGATCGACGCGAACCCACTCGTGCAGCGCCCCGCCCCCATCGCCGCAACCGCCGAGTACAGCGGGCCGGCGACGGTCGAGGCGTTCACCGTCCCCTACGACCGCGCCGGCGAGCCCGAGGCCGTGATCGTCAGCGCGCGCACCCCGGCCGGCGAGCGCGCACTCGCTCGCTCGAGCGACCCGGAGCTGATCGCCTCGTTCGTGCACGAGGACCCGCTCGGACTCGAGCTGAGCCTGCCGCTCGGCTGCTAGCGTGACCGGGCCGATGTACACGCAGAGGTGGCCGGAGCGGGTCAAGCCGTGACCGAAGCGCCATACGACTACGACTGGATCGTGATCGGCTCGGGCTTCGGCGGCAGCGTCTCGGCGCTCCGGTTGGCCGAGCGCGGTCACCGGGTCGCGCTGCTCGAGTGCGGCGCCAGGTTCGAGGACGACGAATTCGCCGAGCGCACCTCGGACGCCAGGCGCTACTACTGGATGCCGTCGATTGGCCTCAAGGGGATCCTGCGGATGACGCTGTTCAAGGACATCTTCATCGGCTCGGGCTGCGGCGTCGGCGGCGGCAGCCTCGGCTACGCGAACACGCTGTATCGGGCGCGGCCCGAGTTCTACGCGAGCGCGCAGTGGTCCGAGCTGGCCGACTGGCAGCGCGAGCTCGAGCCCCACTACGACGAGGCCGAGCGGATGCTCGGGGTCGTCGACTACGACCGCGAGGGTCCGGCCGACCTGCTGCTGAAGGAGTACGGCGAGTCGATCGGGGTCGGTGACACGTACCGCCAGACACGTGTCGGCGTGTTCCTCGGCGCGCCCGGCGAGGCCGTCCCCGATCCGTATTTCGGCGGCGAGGGGCCCGAGCGAACCGGATGCCTGCGCTGCGGCTCGTGCATGGTCGGCTGCCGCTACGGCGCCAAGAACACGCTGCGCAAGAACTACCTCTGGTTCGCCGAGCGGCTTGGCGTTCAGATCTTGCCCGAACGCACCGTGATCGACGTCAAACCCGTCGGAGGCCCAGCCGCCGACGGCGGTGACGGTTACGAGGTCACCTCGGTCCACTCCGGCTCGTGGATCAACCGCGACCCCCAGACCGTGCGCGCAAAGGGCGTGGTGATCGCCGCCGGCGCGCTCGGCACGAACCGGCTGCTGGCCCGGTGCAAGCTGTCGGGATCACTGCCACGGGTCTCGGACCAGCTCGGCTATCTCGTGCGCACGAACAGCGAGTCGATCATGGCGGTCACCGCGGCCAAGGACGACCCGCGCGACTTCACGAACTCGATCGCGATCACCTCGAGCATCTACACCGACGCCGACACCCACATCGAGGTCGTCACCTACGGCCAGGGCGGCGACAGTCAGTCGCTGCTGTTCAACATGATGGTCCACGCCGGCTCGCGCGGGACGCAGCCACTCCAGTTCTTGCTCAGCGTGCTGCGCCATCCGATAACGGCGCTGAAGGCCTCCCAGATCCGCGACTGGTCGCGGCGGACGATCATCCTGCTCGTGATGCAGACGCTCGACAACTCGATCAGGCTAAAGGTCAAGCGCCGGCTCCCGGGCGGGCATGTGATGCTGAGCACCGAGCAGGATCCCGAGCACCCGAGCCCCGTTGGGATCCCGGTCGCGTATGACGCGGCGCGCTGGTTCGCGCAGCGGATCAACGGAACGGCGCAGTCGGGCAGCACCGAGGGCATCCTCGCGATCCCCTCGACCGCCCACATCCTCGGCGGCGCCGCGATCGGCGCCGGACCCGACACGGGTGTCGTCGACCACCGCAACCGCGTGTTCGGCTACGAGAACCTGCTCGTCTGCGATGGCGCGGCGATCCCGGCCAACATCGGCGTCAATCCGAGCCTGACGATCACCGCGCTTGCCGAGCGCGCGATGACGTTCGTGAACTAAGACGCCGCCCGGCCGACGAGGCGGTCGAGCTCCTCCTCTGAGGACCATGCGCCGACCGAGGCCCGCATGAGGCCGTGCGAGGGGATGCTACGGACGATGATCCCGAGCTCGGCGAGGCGCTTGACGTCGGCGTCAGGATCGGCGGCGTCCCAGGACACGAGCGTCGAGCGGCCACGCGGGGAGACCTTGATCCCACGCTCACCGAGCCGGTCGGCAAGCGATGCGGCGAGCGTCGCGGCGCGCTCGTGGACCCATTCCCAACCGGCCTGCGCGAGCACCTCGATCGATGCGATCGCCCACGCGCTGCGGAGCCCGGAGGGAAATCCATGGTCGAGCCGCTTCGCGTCAGGCGCCGGCGCGAATGACAGTGCGTCCATCGCGTCCGCGATCGAGCTGTAGCCAGGCCACGGCGTCACCAGCTCGTCGAGCCGCTCGCGCTTGACGTACAGGCAGCCCGAGCCCTCCGGTCCCGACAGCCACTTCTGGCCCGAGCCGGCGTAGAAGTCGCAGCCGAGCGCGGCCACGTCCACCGGCACCGCGCCGACGCCCTGCGCGCCGTCGAGTAGGAACGGCACGCCGGTCGCCTTCAGCGCCGCGGCGTCGATCAGCTTGCCGCCGACCCACGACACGTGCGAGCACGCAACCAGCCGCGTCGACGGAGAGACCGCGTTCGCAAGCTCGTCGAACGGGACCACGCGCACGGTGATCCCGTGCCGGACCCGCGCCCGCCCGAGCGGAGCGAGCAGCCCGGGATGCTCCTCGTCGCTCGTCAGCACCTCGTCGCCGGGGCGAAGGTCGAGACCCGAGAGGACGGTGTTGACGCCGTCGGTGGTGGAGCCGGTCAGCGCGACATCGGCCGGGTCGGCGCCGAGCACGCCCGCGTAGAGCTCGCGCGCCTGCGCGGCGAGCCCCATCACCGACTCGAAGTACGCGCGGCCGCAGCGGCCGCCGGTCACTTCGAGCTCGATCCGCTCCCGTGCCGCGTCCGCGGCCCGACGCGAGATTGGGCCCTCGGTGCCCGAGTTCAGATACGACAGTCGCTCGAGGACCGGGAACTGGGCACGGAACGCCGCTGCGTCAGTCATAGCACCGGACGGTACAGAGATGCGTCAGCCGAACGTGAGCCCGGCCTTGCGGCACTGGGTCGCGATCAGCCGGCCGGCGGACCCGTTGAACCCGCCCGGCTGCCCGGACGTGATGCAGAACTGCCTGGCGGCCGCGCCGCACTTGTAGATCTCGTTGCCGCCGAGCGCGTACGGAATCGTCACGTCGACGCAGCCGTTGCCGGAGCTGTGGCCCTTGGTCGTGATCGCGACCACCGCGAGTGCAACGAGCGCCACGGTCAACAGCCCGCCGATCCGCAGCATCCACTTCTCGCGCGCGCCCGAACGCCTTGGAGCGCGGACCTGCTGCGCGTGACCGGGCGGGAGGATCAGCACGGCCACGAGTGTACGTAGGCACTACGACACCGGCAGCTCCGCGAGCTCGCGCTTGAGCACCTTGCCGGTCGGATTGCGGGGCAGCTCGTCTACGAACACGACCTCTCGCGGGCTCTTGTAGCGGGCCAAGTTCTCGCGCACGTACTGCTTGATCTGATCCTCGGTCAGGCTCGCTCCCGGCCGCAGCACCACGAACGCGCGCAGTCGCTGACCGAACTTCTCGTCGGGGACGCCGATCGCCGCCACCTCTTCGATTGCCTCGTGGCCCGCGAGCAGCTCCTCGATCTCCGCGGGGAACACGTTCTCGCCGCCCGAGACGATCATCTCGTCATCACGGCCGTCGATGAACAGGCGTCCGGCGGGATCGAAGTGGCCGACGTCGCCCGAGGACATCAGTCCACCGATCTGCTCCTTCGTGCCGCCGCCCGTATAG
>Ga0302326_10029074_pt1 | contig 11103 bp, 6 predicted proteins | sample Palsa_T0_3_FD_202264 | JGI IMG/M metagenome (GOLD analysis project Ga0302326, IMG submission 202264) | Peat permafrost microbial communities from Stordalen Mire near Abisko, Sweden - Palsa_T0_3 | ecosystem: Environmental > Terrestrial > Soil > Palsa > Peat permafrost | place: Sweden: Abisko...
CTTGAAGATCGGCTGAGAACCCGGTTCGAGTGGGGGCTGATCACCGACGTTCAACCGCCGGAGCTGGAAACCCGCATCGCCATCTTGCGCAAGAAAGCACAGATGGAGCGGCTAAATGTTCCCGACGACGTGCTCGAGCTGATCGCCAGCAGCATCGAACGCAACATCCGCGAGCTGGAAGGTGCGCTGATTCGTGTTACCGCATTCGCCTCGCTGAACAAGGCGCCGATCGACAAGGCTCTGGCCGAGATCGTGTTACGCGACCTGATCGCCGATGCCAGCACCATGCAGATCAGCGCGGCGACGATCATGGCGGCCACCGCGGAGTACTTCGACACCACGGTCGAGGAACTACGTGGACCCGGCAAGACCCGGGCCCTGGCCCAGTCGCGGCAGATCGCCATGTATCTATGTCGCGAACTGACGGACCTGTCGCTCCCCAAGATCGGGCAGGCCTTCGGCCGCGACCACACCACGGTCATGTACGCGCAGAAGAAAATCCTCTCCGAGATGGCCCAGCGACGCGAAATCTTCGATCACGTCAAAGAGCTCACGACGCGCATCCGCCAGCGCTCCAAGCGCTGATATTCGGCCGAACTTCCAAAAAACTTCTATCTCGGCCACAACACCTGTCACACGATCGGCTGTGGATACGGCTGTGCGCAAACTGCTCACACTCTCGCGCCAACCACTGGCTCAGTGCACAACCGCGAACGGTCCCCAACCGCTGCACACGAACCACACAACCCGGCCGCGTGTCATGCACAACCCAGTCGGCTCCCCCAGCAGCGCAGACGTCATGCTGTCCCCAACGTGCACAGGCCTTATTACTGTTATTGAAATATCTACTAGTTTCTTCTTTAGAAAACGGCCCTGGGGACAGGCCGTTCCACACCCTGGTCTCAGCCCGGGAAAGCGCTGAGTGTCACTGATTCCGATTAGCTTTCAAGATGGCCTCCGACGCTCTACGGTTGTGGTTCGACTGCCGTTTCGGTCGTCGGAACGGATTACGGGCACGGGCGTCCGTCGGCGGGGAATACCGCGCCTCACGTGGGGTGGAGCCGCTGAAGTTGGCCTTGCTGTTCGGGGTGATGAAGGGACGCAATGGACGTGGCGACGACCACAGTCGGCCTGACCGACTTGAAGTTCCGCCTGGTGCGGGACGACTTCGCTGACGCGGTGGCGTGGGTAGCGCGGACCCTGCCGACCAGGCCCACCGTGCCGGTGCTGGCCGGCGTGCTGTTGACCGGCTCGGATGACGGCCTGACAATCTCCGGATTCGACTACGAGGTCTCCGCCGAAGTTCGGTTAGCCGCTGAAATAGCCTCTCCGGGAACAGCTTTGGTGTCAGGTCGACTGTTGTCAGACATCACCAAGGCACTGCCGAACAAGCCTGTCGACGTCCAGGTCGAGGGCACCAGGGTTTCGTTGGCCTGCGGAAGTGCGAAGTTCTCGTTGCCGACGATGGCGGTCGAGGACTACCCGACGCTACCGACGCTGCCCGAGGAGACCGGCGCCCTGCCGTCTGACGTGTTCGCCGAGGCGATCGGTCAGGTCGCGGTCGCGGCGGGCCGTGATGACACGTTGCCGATGCTGACCGGGATTCGCGTCGAAATCTCCGGCCAATCCGTGGTTTTGGCTGCCACTGATCGGTTCCGGCTTGCGGTTCGGGAGCTGACCTGGTCGGCGGCGGCACCCGATGTCGAGGCCGCGGTGCTGGTGCCGGCCAAGACGTTGTCCGAGGCGGCCAAGAGCGGTGCCGACGGTGCCGAGGTGCACTTGTCGTTGGGCGCTGGATCCGCGGTCGGAAAGGACGGCTTGCTGGGCATCAGCGGAAATGGCAAGCGCAGCACCACGCGACTGCTGGATGCGGAGTTCCCGAAGTTCCGGCAACTGCTGCCGACTGAGCACACCGCGGTCGCCACCGTTGGTGTGGCCGAACTGAGTGAGGCGATCAAGCGCGTTGCCCTGGTGGCCGATCGCGGCGCCCAGGTCCGGATGGAATTCTCCGAAGATGTGTTGCGACTCTCGGCGGGAGCCGACGATGTGGGTCGCGCTGAAGAGGATGTTCCGGTGGCATTCGCCGGCGACCCGCTGACCATCGCGTTCAACCCGACGTATCTCACCGACGGGTTGGGGTCGCTACATTCTGAGCGGGTGTCGTTCGGATTCACCACACCAAGCCGACCGGCGGTGCTGCGTCCGGCTGGCGATGACGACGCGCAACCCAGCGGCAGCGGGCCGTTCCCCGCGGCTCAGACCGAATACGTGTACTTGCTCATGCCGGTTCGTCTGCCGGGTTAGCGATTAGGTGTACGTCCGTCATCTGGGCTTGCGGGACTTCCGGTCCTGGGCGAATGTGGAGCTTGAACTGACGCCGGGGCGGACGGTGTTCGTCGGTTCCAATGGCTACGGTAAGACGAATCTTGTTGAGGCCCTGTGGTATGCGTCGACTTTGGGATCGCATCGTGTCGCGACTGACGCGCCGCTGGTGCGGGTCGGTGCCCAGCGTGCCGTGGTGTCGACGATCGTGGTCAACGAAGGCCGCGAATGCGCGGTGGACCTCGAAATCACGGCCGGGCGGGCCAACAAAGCGCGATTGAACCGTTCGCCGGTACGCAGCCCCCGCGAGGTAATCGGGGTGTTGCGTGCGGTGTTGTTCGCACCCGAGGATCTGGCGCTGGTGCGGGGAGACCCGGGTGATCGACGGCGCTATCTCGACGACCTCGGCGCGGTCCGCCGACCGCGGGTAGCAGCGATTCGTGCCGACTACGACAAAGTCCTGCGCCAGCGCACGGCGCTGCTGAAGTCCGCGTCGGGCGCGCGATTCCGCGGCGCCCGCGGCGCCTTGGACACCCTCGAGGTGTGGGACGGTCACCTGGCCACCCATGGTGCTGAATTGATGGCGGCGCGGATGACCCTGGTGAACGAGTTGGCGCCGGAGGTACAGAAGAGCTATCAGCGGTTGGCGCCGGCATCGCGGCCGGCGTCGATCAGCTACCGCGCCAGCATCGATATCGAGCCGGACCGCCCGGACGTGGAACTGTTGCGCACCGCCCTGCTGGAGAAAATGGCGGTGCGCCGCGACGCCGAACTCGAGCGCGGCGTGTGCCTGGTGGGCCCGCATCGCGATGATCTGGAGCTGCGGCTCGGCGAGCAACCCGCGAAAGGCTTTGCCAGCCACGGTGAATCGTGGTCGATGGCGTTGGCCTTGCGATTGGCCGCCTACGAATTGTTGCGCGCTGAAGGAACCGATCCGGTGCTGTTACTCGACGACGTGTTCGCCGAACTCGACACCGCCCGCCGCGAAGCCCTGGCGGCGGCGGCCGGCTCCGCCGAGCAGGTGCTGGTGACGGCGGCCGTTGTTGACGACATCCCCCGGGACTGGCTGGCCGACCGGGTGAATATCACCCTCACCGACGGTGACAGCGGCCTGGAGTCGGCAGTGGTCACTGAAGAGCATGAGAAGGAGGACGACAGTTGAGCGCCGACGATGACACCCCGGAACCCGGCGCCGCACCACCGGAGTCCCTGAGCGGAATGGCCGGCATGGATCTGGTCCGGCGGGTTCTTGAAGAGGCCCGCGGCGTCGCCCGCACGCAAGGAAAAGACGTCGGCCGCGGGCGTCGACTGCCGCCCGCCCGCCGTGTCGCCGGCAGCGGAAGCCGCCGCCGGTGGTCGGGACCAGGCCCAGACGGGCGCGATCCGCAAACCCTCGCCAGCGTTACCCGCGACGTGGCTAAGAAGCGGGGCTGGTCAGCGCGCGTCGCCGAAGGAGCGGTTTTCGGGCAGTGGCCGACGGTGGTCGGCTCAAACATCGCCGATCACGCGTCGCCGAGCACTTTGCGCGACGGGGTGCTGACCGTCGCGGCGGAGTCGACGGCCTGGGCCACCCAATTACGAATCATCCAGAACCAATTGCTGGCCAAGATCGCGGCGGAGGTCGGCGACGGCGTGGTGAACAGCCTCAGAATCACCGGCCCAGTCGCGCCGTCGTGGCGAAAGGGACGGCTGCACATCGCCGGAAGGGGTCCGCGCGACACCTACGGGTGACCCGCCTGGAGATTCGCTGAGGGCCCCCACAACGCTGTAAACGGTCTTGTCAAGCGTCAGGACGCAGCCCAGAGCGAAAAATCCCACACACGGCGCAGATAGCTGTGTAGAAACGCCCCTACAGAATCGGTCCGAGACCGTGTTGACGGTAGACTGACGAAGAACCAGCGCAGAGTCATCGGACTGCCCGCGCGCAATCCCGAGGAGAGCCTTCCGACCGTGGCTGCCCAGAAGAAGAATCCGAAAGAGTACGGCGCCGATTCCATCACGATTTTGGAGGGGCTGGAAGCGGTCCGCAAGCGCCCCGGCATGTACATCGGCTCCACCGGCGAGCGCGGATTGCACCACTTGGTTTGGGAAGTCGTCGACAACGCGGTCGATGAGGCGATGGCCGGCTACGCAGACACGGTCGACGTGAAGATTCTTGAAAACGGCGGCGTCCAGGTCACCGACAACGGCCGCGGTATCCCGGTGGCCATGCACGCCAGCGGCGTTCCCACCATCGACGTCGTGATGACCCAACTGCACGCCGGCGGAAAGTTCGGCGGCGACGACAGCGCCTACGCGGTGTCGGGTGGTCTGCACGGTGTGGGTGTGTCGGTGGTGAATGCGTTGTCCACTCGACTCGAGGCAGAGATTTCCATCGACGGTTCCGAGTGGTATCAGACCTACGACCGGTCGGTGCCGGGCACTCTCAAACAAGGTGACAAGACCAAGAAGACGGGCACAACGGTCCGGTTCTGGGCGGACCCCGGCATTTTCGAAACAACGAACTACGACTTCGAAACCGTGGCCCGCCGGCTGCAGGAGATGGCGTTCCTGAACAAGGGTCTGACCATCAACCTCACCGACGAGCGGGTGACGAGAGAAGAGGTCGTCGACGAAGTCGTCAGCGACACCGCCGAAGCACCGAAGTCCGCGGAAGAAAAAGCCGCCGAATCCGTTGCCCCGCATAAGGTCAAGCACCGAACCTTCCACTACCCCGGCGGTCTGGTCGATTTCGTCAAGCACATCAACCGGACAAAGAACCCGATTCACGCCAGCATCGTCGATTTCTCCGGGAAGGGTCCCGGCCACGAGGTGGAAATCGCCATGCAGTGGAACGGCGGCTACTCCGAGTCGGTACACACCTTTGCCAACACCATCAACACCCATGAGGGCGGTACCCACGAGGAGGGCTTCCGAGCGGCCCTGACGACGGTGGTCAACAAATACGCCAAAGACAAGAAGCTGCTGAAGGACAAGGACCCCAACCTCACCGGCGACGACATTCGCGAAGGCCTGGCCGCGGTCATCTCGGTGAAGGTCCGCGAGCCGCAGTTCGAGGGCCAGACCAAGACGAAGCTGGGTAACACCGAGGTCAAGTCGTTCGTCCAGAAAATCTGCAACGAGCAGTTGTCACACTGGTTCGAGGCCAATCCCGCCGATGCAAAGACGGTGCTGAATAAAGCGGTGTCCTCCGCGCAGGCCCGCATCGCGGCCCGCAAGGCCCGAGAGTTGGTGCGGCGCAAGAGCGCAACCGACTTGGGCGGCCTGCCCGGCAAGCTGGCCGACTGCCGTTCCACCGACCCGAAACGCTCGGAACTGTATGTGGTGGAAGGTGATTCAGCCGGCGGCTCGGCGAAGAGCGGTCGCGACTCGATGTTTCAGGCGATCCTTCCGTTGCGGGGCAAGATCATCAACGTGGAGAAGGCCCGCATCGACCGGGTGCTGAAGAATACCGAAGTCCAGGCAATCATCACCGCGCTGGGCACCGGAATCCACGACGAGTTCGACCTCACCAAGCTGCGCTACCACAAGATTGTGCTGATGGCCGACGCCGACGTGGATGGCCAACACATCTCCACGCTGCTGCTAACGCTGCTGTTCCGGTTCATGCGGCCGCTGATCGAGAATGGCCACGTTTTCCTGGCCCAGCCGCCGCTGTACAAGCTGAAATGGCAGCGCAGCGAACCCGAGTTCGCCTACTCCGACCGGGAACGCGACGGCCTGATCGAGGCGGGCAAGAAGGCCGGCCGGAAAATCAATGTCGAAGACGGTATCCAGCGGTACAAGGGTCTCGGCGAGATGGACGCCAAGGAGCTGTGGGAAACCACGATGGACCCGTCCGTGCGGGTGCTGCGTCAGATCACCCTCGATGACGCGGCCGCCGCTGACGAGTTGTTCTCCATTCTGATGGGCGAGGACGTCGAGGCGCGCCGAAGCTTCATCACCCGCAACGCCAAAGACGTTCGCTTCCTTGATGTCTAAGACATCTGGTACTCCTACACGTCTCCCCCACTGAAAATCTCGGATAGGGAATAGATGACAGACACCACACTGCCACCCGGCGGTGAAGCTGCCGACCGCATCGAACCGGTCGACATCCAGCAGGAGATGCAGCGCAGCTACATCGACTACGCGATGAGCGTGATCGTCGGCCGCGCGTTGCCCGAAGTGCGCGACGGCCTCAAGCCGGTGCACCGCCGGGTGCTGTATGCGATGTTCGACTCTGGGTTCCGCCCGGACCGGAGCCACGCCAAGTCGGCGCGGTCGGTCGCCGAGACGATGGGCAACTATCACCCGCACGGCGACGCGTCGATCTACGACACCCTGGTGCGGATGGCGCAGCCGTGGTCACTGCGCTATCCGTTGGTCGACGGGCAAGGCAACTTCGGCTCGCCGGGTAACGACCCGCCAGCCGCCATGCGGTATTGCGTCACAGGTGACGCGCAGGTGCGGCTGCCGTTAGGGCAGTCGGTGCGGATCGCGGACGTCGTGGCGAACGCGCGGCCCAACTCTGATACCGCCATTGACCTCAAAGTGATCGATCGTCATGGCAATCCGGTATCGGCCGATCGACTGTTCCACTCCGGCGAGCATCAGACCTATAACGTGCGCACCGCCGAAGGTTATGAGGTCACCGGCACCGCGAACCATCCGCTGTTGTGTCTGGTTGACGTCGCCGGCGTGCCGACGCTGCTGTGGAAGCTGATCGAAGAGATCCGCCCAAATGACTATGTGGTTTTGCAGCGCACCCCGCCGACCGAGCTGGGCCCAGCGGACTGGAAGCCGACTATGGAAGCGCTTCTCCTCGGGGCATTTATCAGCGAGGGCTTTGTCTCAGAGAAGCGCGCCGGCTTCAACAACCTCGACCGCGACTACTTCGCCACCGTTGTCGCGGCGTATGACGCGGTGGTGGGTGGCCAACGTTACATATCGTGCCGCCAGATCGCCTCCGGTTCAATGCTGCAGGAGCTCGATATCCAAAACCTGACTGCGCTTAGGCGCAGTCGACTCGGTGAGCTGACGGGGCAGCGGTCCGAACGCAAGGTCGTGCCGGAGTGGCTCTGGCAATCGCCGGCAGCCGTCAAGCGCGCGTTTTTGCAGGCACTGTTTGAGGGCGATGGCTCGTGTTCCCGCTTGCCGCGGAACACGATTCAGGTGTCCTACTCGACACGCAGCGAGCGGTTGGCGGTGGACGTTCAACAGATGCTGCTGGAGTTCGGCGTCATCTCGCGGCGTTACCGGCACGCAGTTGGCGAGCACAAGGTCGTCATCACGAATCGTGCGCAGGCTGAACTATTTGCCAGCCAAATCGGCTTCGGCGGAGCTAAGCAGCAGAAGCTCGTAGGCATCTTGTCGTCCATGCCGCCTTGCGCAGGCATGGACAGTGATCATGTTCCTGGACTGGCTACGTTCATCCGCAAGTACGCGGGTGGCTCGTGGGCTGACCGCGATTGGCTCAATCGACACAACCTGGACCGCATCCAGCGCTGGCGCACTCGTAGCGGGGAGCTCTTGGCCCACATCGCCGACCCCGACGTGCGCGCCGTGGCGACCGACCTCACCGATGGGCGGTTTTACTACGCCAAAGTTGCCTCAGTGATCGACGCCGGCGTGCAAACGGTGTACAGCCTTCGGGTCGAGACTGCGGATCACGCATTCGTTACCAATGGGTTCGTCAGCCACAACACCGAGGCGCGACTCACCCCGCTCGCGATGGAGATGCTGCGTGAAATCGACGAGGAAACAGTCGATTTCATCCCGAACTATGACGGCCGCGTGCAAGAGCCGACGGTGCTGCCGAGCCGGTTCCCCAACCTGCTCGCGAACGGGTCGGGCGGTATCGCGGTCGGAATGGCGACCAACATCCCACCGCACAACCTGCGCGAGTTGGCCGAAGCCGTCTACTGGTGCCTGGACAACCACGAGGCCGACGAAGAGGCCACCCTGGCCGCGGTCTGCGAACGGGTCAAGGGCCCGGACTTCCCCACCTACGGTCTGATCGTCGGATCGCAAGGCATCCACGACGCCTACACCACCGGCCGCGGGTCGGTCCGGATGCGCGGAGTCGTTGAGGTAGAAGAAGATTCGCGGGGCCGTACGTCGCTGGTGATCACCGAGCTGCCGTATCAGGTCAACCACGACAACTTCATCACCTCGATCGCCGAGCAGGTCCGCGACGGCAAGCTGGCCGGCATTTCCAACATCGAGGACCAGAGCAGCGACCGGGTCGGCTTGCGCATCGTCGTGGAGATCAAGCGCGACGCGGTGGCCAAGGTGGTGCTGAACAACCTCTACAAGCACACCCAGCTGCAGACCAGCTTCGGCGCCAACATGTTGTCGATCGTCGACGGGGTGCCGCGCACCCTGCGGATCGACCAGATGATCCGCTACTACGTCGAGCACCAACTCGATGTCATCATCCGGCGGACCACCTACCGGCTGCGCAAGGCCAACGAGCGCGCGCACATCTTGCGCGGCTTGGTGAAAGCGCTTGACGCACTTGACGAAGTCATTGCGTTGATCCGCGCATCGGAGACCGTCGACATCGCGCGGGCCGGCCTGATCGAGCTGCTCGACATCGACGAGATCCAGTCGCAGGCCATCCTCGACATGCAGTTGCGGCGCCTGGCGGCGTTGGAGCGGCAGCGCATCATCGACGACCTGGCCAAGATCGAGGCCGAGATCGCCGACCTGGAAGACATCCTGGCCAAGCCGGAGCGGCAGCGCGCGATCGTGCACGACGAACTCGCCGAGATCGTCGACAAGCACGGCGACGACCGCCGCACCCGGATCATCGCCGCCGACGGTGACGTCAACGACGAAGACCTGATCGCCCGAGAGGACGTCGTCGTCACCATCACCGAAACCGGCTACGCCAAGCGAACCAAGACCGACCTGTACCGCAGCCAGAAGCGCGGCGGCAAGGGCGTTCAGGGCGCCGGACTGAAGCAGGACGACATCGTGCGGCACTTCTTTGTCTGCTCGACGCACGACTGGATTCTGTTCTTCACCACCCAGGGCCGGGTGTACCGCGCTAAGGCATACGACCTGCCGGAAGCCTCCCGTATCGCGCGCGGACAACACGTCGCCAACCTGCTGGCCTTCCAGCCCGAGGAGCGGATCGCTCAGGTCATCCAGATCAAGAGCTACGAGGATGCGCCCTACCTGGTGCTGGCCACCCGCAAGGGCCTGGTGAAGAAGACCAAGCTGACCGACTTCGACTCGAACCGGTCCGGTGGCATCGTCGCGGTCAATCTGCGCGACGGCGACGAGCTGGTCGGCGCGGTGCTGTGCTCGTCGGAGGAAGACCTGCTGCTGGTGTCGGCCAACGGCCAGTCGATCCGGTTCTCGGCGACCGACGACGCATTGCGGCCGATGGGCCGGGCGACCTCGGGTGTTCAGGGCATGCGGTTCAACACCGACGACTACCTGCTGTCGCTGAATGTGGTCAGCGAGGGCACGTACCTGCTGGTCGCGACCGCGGGAGGCTACGCCAAGCGGACCGCGATCGAGGAGTACACCGCGCAGGGCCGTGGCGGTAAGGGCATCTTGACGATCCAGTACGACACCCGTCGTGGCAAGCTCGTAGGAGCGCTGATCGTCGACGACGACAGCGAGGTGTTCGCGATCACCTCCGGCGGCGGAGTGATACGGACGAAAGCCAAGCAGGTCCGCAAGGCCGGCCGGCAGACCAAGGGTGTTCGATTGATGAACTTGGGTGAGGGCGACACACTGTTAGCCATCGCCCGTAACGCCGAAGAAGCTGAGGACGCCATCGACGGCGAGGACTCGGACGCCGAGGCGTAAGCGATCGCCGACCGCCGTGGCGGCCGGGAGGCACAGTTAGGAGCTGTGGGTGACTTCACCGAACGAGCCGGGCCACACCGGTCAGGGCGACAGCCCGACCGGCAACGGCTCCGTCTCCGACGCGCCCGCGACGCCGCGCAAGCGGCCCGCTGCCCGCCCGTCGCCGGCCCAACAGCGTCAATCCGGGCGGGGCACCGCGAGCCCCAACGCCGAGGCTCGCTTGAACCGGTTCATCTCGGGCACGGCGGCGCCGGGCGCGACCAGAACACCACCACCTGAGGCCGAGCCGGCACCGGCTCCCGCGCAGAACGAGAGTCGGCAAAGCGATGCCTACGCCAGCGAATTACCTGACCTGTCCGGACCGATACCCCGTGCGGGACAACGTAAGTCGGCCGATGACCGACCGGACGAGCCGATGACGGCGCCGGTTCGATCGGAACGCCGTATCCAGGTATCGTCGCGGCCGGTCGGTCCGGTTCGGGCCAGCATGCAGATCCGGCGCGTCGATCCGTGGAGCACCTTGAAGGTATCGGCGGTGCTTTCGGTGGCGTTGTTCTTCGTCTGGATGATCGCCGTGGCGTTCCTGTATCTGGTGCTCGGCGGCATGGGCGTGTGGAGCAAGCTCAACAGCAACGTCGGGGATCTGCTGAACAACACCGGCGGCAGTGCGGAGCTGGTCTCCAGCGGCACCATCTTCGGCGGGGCGGTGCTGATCGGCCTGGTGAACATCGTCCTGCTCACCGCCGCGGCCACCATCGGCGCGTTCATCTACAACCTGACCACCGACTTGATCGGCGGCGTCGAGGTGACGCTGGCCGACCGAGACTAGCGTTTTGGGCGCGGGCGTTCCGGTGCGGTAATCTCGTCGCTCGTCCGTGTACGTGTGCGGGCCTATAGCTCAGGTGGTTAGAGCGCTTCGCTGATAACGAAGAGGTCGGAGGTTCGAGTCCTCCTAGGCCCACAACCATGTGTTCG
>Ga0302326_10029076_pt1 | contig 11103 bp, 7 predicted proteins | sample Palsa_T0_3_FD_202264 | JGI IMG/M metagenome (GOLD analysis project Ga0302326, IMG submission 202264) | Peat permafrost microbial communities from Stordalen Mire near Abisko, Sweden - Palsa_T0_3 | ecosystem: Environmental > Terrestrial > Soil > Palsa > Peat permafrost | place: Sweden: Abisko...
AGTTCCCACACCTTCTGGCTGATCCGGTCCACCTGATCGTAATCCGCGCGCATACCTTCCAGCATGATCTGCTTCTCGATATTGACCATATGCGCATGACGAATCTTGCGGCGATTCACCACGTCCGTCATCTGCATCCGCGTCTTTAGCTCGTTCATCTGCGCCTGGACCGCGAAGATGCTCACCTGGCTCGATTCCATGTCTTCGAGCACCTCTGCCGGCATATCCTTCAGAGGCCGCTCAGCGTAATCTTCCAGTACAAATGCGTTGTACTTCAGCCCCGCCAGTTCAAGCTCATGGACAATGGCGGCGGCAATTTCCGAGGTGACCTCATCCGTAATGATCGTGGTCTTCTCGTCAGGCTGGATGCGCAAACAAGTACGCACCGCGTTGCGCGCCCCCATAGATAATTCCGGATCGAAGGCGACCTCATTCAGGGCGTGATGGAGTGTTTCAGATTTCATGCGGATTTTCTTTTATGCCATGCTCAGCTCGTGCGTATCGTGCACAACGCCGGCTTCTGTTTCTTGAATGATGTAATCGACCACGGCCTTCAAGTCGTTCGTCTCCCGGAAAACATGGAGCTGACGATCGGCCCCTGAGCCGTTATCCATCATCTGGTAAATATATTCGAGTTCCTTGCGGGAACCCAACTCATCGACAACATCATCGACAAACGCCAGGTACTCCACCATCAGATCTCGCATCGGGACTTCGGTGCCTTTCCCGAAATCGATCAACTTGCCTTCCAGTCCGTAACGCAACGCGCGCCACTTGTTCTCCATAATGAGCGCGCGGCGGTAAAGCCGGAATCCCTGATTCGATTCATGCAAGCGGTACAGCTTTGCAACCGTCGCCTGGATCAGCGCAGCGATAGCCAGCGTTTCGTCGATGCGCATCGGCACGTCACAAACGCGAAACTCAAGCGTTGGGAAGTGCGGATGCATCCGGATATCCCACCAGATCTTCTTCGCGTTATCGATGCACTTAGTCTTAATGAGAAGGTTGATGAAGCTTTCGTACTCGCCGTAACTTGGGAAGTAATCCGGGATATTCGTTCGCGGGAACTTGTCGAATACCTTGCAGCGATACGATTTCAGCCCCGTCTCCATGCCCAGCCAGAAAGGCGAGTTGGTCGAAAGCGCCAAAATGTGCGGCACAAAGTAGCGCGCCGCGTTCATCAGGTGAATCGCAACCTCGCGATCCTCCACGCCGATATGAACGTGCAGCCCGAAGATCAGGTTCGCGCGCGCAACCATCTTCAAGTCTTCAACAATCGTGTGATACCGCTCGTCCGGGAAAATCTCCTGATTTCGCCAATCCGAAAACGGGTGCGTCCCCGCTGCGGCCAGCCGCAGCCCGTTTTCACGAGCCAGCCGGATAATCCCACTGCGAAGCTCCATCAGATCCGCGCGGGCTTCCACCATGTTCCGGCAGACGCCAGTGCCCACTTCGATCACCGATTGGTGCATTTCCGGCTTGACCCGCTCCTGCAGAGTCAGCCGGCCTTTTTCAATAATCTCGGCGGCTATATGTGAGCGAAGATCGCGCGTGACGGGGTCGACCGTCTGATACTCTTCTTCGATTCCAATACTGAGGCTCGGCTGCATATCGCTCATCCCTTGAGAAAGCTGCTCCAGCGCAAGTCCTTGGCGGGGTTCTCATCGCTCAAGGCTTTTTGAATAGCGAACTTTGCTACGTTATCGACAATCCATTCGAAGTTGTCCGGGCCCACCGATTTGTAATCGGCATCCGGCGCGGGATTGAGAAAATCGATGGCGTAAGGTACTCCGTCTTGCACCGCAAACTCCACCGTGTTCAGGTCGTACCCGAGCGCCTTGCAGAGCGTCAAACAGTCCTTCACCACGCGCTCGTACATGGCAGGTTCGATCGGCGGGGCATCCAGTACATAGCGTTCGGCATGCGGACGCCGCGGATCGTATTGCATCACATGCACCTTGTCCTGGCCCACTACGTAACAGCGGAAATAGTCTGTGAACTCTACGCTCGTCTGCAGCGTCATGCACAGATCGCCTGTCTCGTTGTAAGCCGCGAAGAATTCGTCAGGGTTATGAACTTTGTAGACGCTCTTCCATCCGCCACCGCTGTGTGGCTTCAGGAATGCTGGAAAGCCGATATAAGCAAAAATCTCATCCCAGTTCAGTGGATAGATCAGGTTCCGCATCGACTGCGAAGTCGTACCCGGCGGATGCGTATGATGCGGCAGCAGTACCGTCTTGGGAATCGCGACGCCGATCTGCGACGCCAGGGCGTAGTTGAAAAACTTGTCGTCAGCGCTCCACCAGAAGGGGTTGTTGATCACAATCGTGCCGCCCAAAACGGCGTTCTTCAGAAACGCGCGATAAAACGGAATGTCGTGCGAAATGCGGTCGATAATGACGCGGTAGCCGCAAGGCTTCGCCATCTCAACGCCACCGATATGTATGTGGTCGGCATAAACACCCGGCACGTTGAACGAATTGATACGCTCCACAAGCGCGCTGGGGAAGGTATTCTCCATCCCATAGATGATGCCGATTTTTCGCATGGCCTTAACAATTATCGTACAAACGAAAATCCTGTCCGAACCGGCTGAGAGCAACGGCCGGAAGGTTATAATTGGAGGCTGAAGGACTATGTTTTTTCCGTTCGCACTAGTAACGCAGGGGTTGTTCGAACAAGCCCGCCGAGGGTTGGCCGACAACACGTTTGCGGGAATCCACTCCATGAGTTGGTTCGATTGGGCGATCCTGGGTCCTTATTTCGCCATTCTGTGCGTTCTGTCTCTGTATGGATTGCATCGCTATGAAGTGATCCACACATATTTCAAGCACCGGAAGAAGGCGGTAGACCAGCCGCCCACCCGCTTCGCGCAACTGCCGAAAGTAACCATCCAGCTTCCTCTTTATAACGAGCGCTACGTGGTCGAACGCTTGATCGACGAAACCACGAAGATGGATTACCCCAAAGAGCTTCTGCAAATTCAGGTACTCGACGATTCCACGGACGACACCCACGAATATGCCGAGGGTCTCGTCGAGCGCTACCACTCCCTGGGTTTCCCCATCGAATACAAGCACAGGACCAATCGGCACGGTTTCAAGGCAGGCGCTCTCCAGGAGGGTCTCAAGACCGCCACCGGAGAATTCGTCGCGATCTTCGATGCCGATTTCATCCCGCCGCCGGACTTCCTCATGCGCACCGTTCACCATTTCGCGGACCCGAAGGTCGGCGTGGTGCAAACTCGCTGGAGCTATCTCAATAAGGACTACAATTTCCTAACCGAAGTAGAAGCCATGCTGCTCGATGGCCATTTCATTCTGGAACATGGAGCGAGGTCGCGGTCGGGGCTCTTTTTCAACTTCAACGGCACGGCCGGAATCATCCGCGTAGCGATGATTGACGACGCAGGCGGCTGGCAGCACGACACCCTCACTGAAGATTCGGATCTCAGCTACCGGGCACAGCTAAAAGGGTGGCGTTTTGTGTACATGCCGGGTCTCGATTGCCCCTCCGAACTGCCCGTCGAAATGCACGGCTTTCAGGTGCAGCAGTCCAGGTGGGCGAAGGGCCTCACCCAATGCGCGAAGAAGCTTCTTCCCATGATTTTGCGCGCACCCATCCCGTTCCGCGTCAAAGCCGAAGCCTTCCTGCACCTCACTCCCAACATTTCTTACCCGCTAATGATCGTAGTTTCAGCGCTGATGCTGCCGGTCATGATCGTGCGTTTTTACATGGGCTGGTTCCAGATGGTGTTCCTCGATCTGCCGCTGATCGTGGCGTCATTCTGGTCTATCTCCGCGTTCTATGTAATCGCGCAGCGCGAGCTTTACCCCAAGAACTGGAAGCGGTCGATCTTTATGCTGCCCATGCTGATGGCCGTTGGAGTAGCGCTGACCGTCATCAACACACGCGCGGTACTTGAGGCAATCTTTGGAGTAGAAACCGCGTTCGCCCGCACCCCGAAGTACAAGATTGAAGGCGGAATTCCGATGGCGCGCATGGAGCAGAAGAAGTATCGCAGCCGAAGCGGTTGGCTGCCTTACATCGAACTGGCGCTGGGAACTTACTTTCTCGGCATGGTGATCTTCGCAATCGAAAGCTATAACTTCCTCTCGATTCCGTTCCTGGGGCTGTTTGTCGGTGGTTATTATTGGGCAGGGTTTGCGACGCTCTATCAGGAGCATCGCGGCAGAATGGACTACCTGAAGCAAAGAAAACTCGCCTTGCAGATGGCGGCGAATTGAATCCTGAATTAATACGCGAAGCGGCGCAGCGGATCAAACCGCTGGCCCGGCGCACGCCGGTCCTCAATTACGAGAACATCTATTTCAAGTGCGAGAACCTTCAGCGCGGTGGCAGTTTCAAGATCCGCGGCGCCTCGAATCTGATTCTCTCCTTATCTCTTGAGCAGGCCTCGAAAGGCGTAGTAGCGTTCTCCTCCGGCAACCACGCACAGGCAGTTGCGATCGCGGCCAAGCACGTAGGCGCGCCCGCGACCATCGTCATGCCGCAAGACGCGCCGAAATCGAAGATGGACCCGACGAGGGCACTCGGCGCAACGATCGTGACCTACAACCGTCTGACCGATGACCGGGAAGCGATCGCCGCGAAGCTGATGGGCGAAACCGGCGCAACGTTGGTACCGCCCTACGACCACGAAATGATCATGGCGGGCCAGGGCACGGCAGCTCTCGAACTTTTGGAAGAAGTGCCCGACCTGGATGCATTAGTGACCTGTGTAGGCGGCGGCGGAATGACAGCCGGCTGCGCAACGATCGCGAAATCGATCAACCCAAACATAAGAATTTTCGGCGCCGAGCCTGAACTGGCAAACGACACATTCCTCTCATTCCAGGCGGGAAAACGAATCGAGATCGCCCCACCGGAAACCATCGCCGATGGCCTGCGCTCCCCCTCGCCAGGCAAGCTAACATTTCCAATACTGCAAGAATTGGTAGAAGCAATCCTGCTGGTATCCGAAGAAGAATTACGGTCAACTATGAAATTCTTCCTGAACAAGATGAAGTTGGTAGTGGAACCCAGCGGCGCAGCCTCGACAGCCGCAGTATTGGCGGGCAAGCTCCCTCAAGACATACGCAAAATCGGGGTAATTGTCTCTGGCGGCAACATCGATTTAGGGCCAGATGGCATCGCATAAAAGCGACGCATCAATTCAACCCGACAATCATTCCCCGCAACATTCCCATGCCGCAGGCAAAGGAAACTTCACCCTTCAGGGCGGGCAGGCTGATGAGGGTGGTCTGGCCGACGGGAAGATCTCGCTTGATCCCCAGGGACGGGAACACAATCTGACTGCCGCAGTTGGGCGTCGCCGCGCGTGTGACAGCCAGCGTTACGGGCTTACCTGATTTGACTTCGATCCGAGCGGGCGTGAAGCCGTGCGAATCTACGGTCACGGCAATCGCTCCGGCAGGGAGTTTGGTGGCATGTATGACGTTTGTCGCACCCATGACCTCGACCGTGAACGGAATTACGACGGGTTCTCCCTCCACTTGAAACTGAGCCCAGAGTCTATAGCGGCCGGGCTGGGAGAAGTTCGTTGTGAAACTGACAGAGGAAGGCGGCGGACCGGATGCCTCGTCGCTCACTCCGTGAATGTGCGGCTTGCGCGGGTCGGGGGGGGCACCCGCACTCTCGCCGGGATGCGCGTGAATGAAATTGTTCAGGTCTTGATCGAGGAACACGAAGTGTCCCCATGCTCCGAGATACGGCTCAATCGGCTGACCTTGCAGTTCGACGGTGAATGCCAGGTCTTCACCGGTGCGGACGTGGTTCGCGAGCCTCAGTGCGGCGGTGATTGGCTGCGGGGCGGGAGGTGGCGGAGCCAGCGCGGAGCCGGTTGCCACGACATCGAATGTTTCCACGCGCTCGAGCTCTCCCGGCAAAGTGAACTGCGCGAAGAGCCGGTACTTTCCAGGCTGCGAAAATGTGTGCGTAACCGAGTACCAATCGCCCAACTTCCACTGTGGATGGATGTGTTTGAAATCATGTAGGTCCGCAGAAACCACCATCAGGTGCAGTGGCTGTTCATGGACAATCTCAAGAGAGCGCGCGCTTGCAAATCCGAAACGCAATTCGACGGGCTTACCGGTTTCAATCGGTCCGTGCGAGAACTGTACCTGCTTGATGGCCGGGCGTTGGACAACCTCGGGAAGCTTTCCGTGGAAGCGTTCGTTCATGAAGTAAGGGAACGCGAGGTGGTTCGAATCGCTGGTTGTGAGAAAGTAAGCGTAGGTGCCTTGCGGATAGTCCGGCGTAATGCAGAGGCGGCCGTTCGATTCGTCCAGGTCGCCGTCATCAGGCTTGTACACGTAGTCCTCCGCGAAGGTGCCCAGCGGGAAATTGGCGTCAACCGGGGGGCCGTACTGGCTCGGCGTCAGTTGCGTGCCGTCCGGCCAATGCGTCCTCTCGCGAATGTTGCGCAGGCGGTAGCCGGAGTGCATGCGGTGGATGTCGCCCGTGCCATTCTCCGGATTCGCAAACGCCCAGGGACCGTAGATCGGAAAGCCATCGAGAGCGAACCCTAGCAGCGGAGAGTGCGCCAGTTTATTCGACATCATCGGCTCCAGCACGCCTAGGGTCAGAGGATGTGCGGGATCTCTGAACGCCACAGTATCGAAGTGCCACATATTGCGCCCCAGATACGAGGCGTCGGCAAAGCGGTTGTACAAAGGCACGCCGTTGAGAAAGACGCCCAATATGCCAGGGCCGATGCGCTGCGTGTCGGAGGGTGGCGTCTGAAAGGGTTTGCGAGGCAAACGGAAGCGCAAGTCTCGCACCCCACCATCGGCAGTCAGCGGCGTTTGGAAGGGACCGAGAAATAACAGCGAAAGGCCGGCCGAACGCACTTCCACGAAGTCATTCTCGACGACGACTTCGTGCACGTCCGGCAGTTGCTTGCGTAGAGCTTCGCTCTCCACAGGACGCGCCATGATCCATGCGGATGTCACCGGTTCAGCGGCGTGGGCCGCCGACAACGCCATGGCGCAGATCAGTAGGTGCTTCATTATTGGATCGCGATATTCACCGGGTTGGATCGCTTTCCACCCGCGGTAACCACGATATTAACCTTGCCCATACCCGCGGCGGAACTGGGGATCAGAATGTTGTATTGGTCGAGGCCTGTATAACTTCCCTGTGCGCCCGCGTAGCTCACGGTCGCTGCGATCCCGCCGATGGTTGCAGTCGCGGAAGTCGCATTGCCGAGCCCGCTGCCGTAGAGCGTGAGGTAAACCTGGTCGCCATTCAGCGCGATCGGGGCGGCGGTAATATTGCTCGTGGTGGTGGCGCCGTTGTGGACACGCACGATGGACCCTGCTGCGATCGCCGTGGCGTCACCCATGAAGAGGTTCGGATAGACGGGCTGTATATTGATCTTCGACGTTATGGTTTCCGGGCCCGCGATGATCGTAACCGTGGCCGCTCCGGCTGCAAGTCCGCTGGGCAGCAGGAAGTTCAATTGGGACGGCGAAGCATAGGAGACTTGCGCGGACATCGTAACGCCGCTGGAGTCCTTAACGGAGATCGAAGCGGTCGTCGCGAACGTTGCGAAGAATAGGGGAAACGCGGATACAAGCGACCCGGGAGCTTGCGGACCTTGTTCGAAGGAAGCGGCTGAGGTGACGGCTGCGTCGTAGGCCGGAGTATTTCCGGCCATGCTGTCCAATCCGGTGCTGTTGATATAGGAAGCGCCGTCGAGGAAGTTGAACATCACCACGCCGTTCACCCACATCCCCTGCGGGCCCATGCCGGTGTTGGTAAGCGTGGTGGCTTGCGCCGGGGTGGCGGGTATTTGGAACGTCATGCTCGTAGCGTCGGGGAAGTTCTGGAATACTCCTCCGGTCATATCCGCGGAGAACCAGGGACCCATGGTGTATCCGGCCATGCCGTTCGAAGTGACGAAGACAGTGGATGAGTTGTACTGGATCTGTTGCGTCTCGGCGAGCACCGGCGTGGTGACGGAACCGGCTGTTTGCGCGCCGAGGCTATTGGTGCCAGGCCATGTGGTGGAAGGCCCTGCTGAAGGATCGTACCCGCTGACCACCTCCGCGTACTGATTGGAATGCTTGGTGACCCAAGAAGTCATGGCAGGGGTGGAAGGTCCCGTGGCATAGGCTCCGGCCTGGAAGTAGGTGGCCGCAGACGATGTTCCGGCTGTCGAGAAACCGCTTCCCACCGCGCCATAGTATTGGCCCGCGACGATGAACGGGAAGGCAGGAACGCCGTTGGCGTCGATGGTTACGAAGTAGGCGTAAGTGCCCTTTGGAAAGTCGGGGGTGATGGTGAAGCGCCCATTGTATTGGTCGAGGTCGCCGGTGCCGCTCACCCAGTCGTAATCCTCGACGTAGCGGCCGAGCGGGAAGGTTGTGCTTACTGGCGGGCCATATTGAGTCGTAGTAAGTGTTTGAGAGATGCCGGCGTGGTTCGGTAAAGACCAGGTTGGCAGAGAGGTTCGCTGGGTGATGTTGCGCAACTGGAAACCGGAGACCATGCGCTTGATCGAGCTCGTTGGGTCCGCCGGATTGGCGTAGCCGTAGGGTCCGTAGATGGGATATCCATCGAGCGCCCAGCCGAGGATCGGCGAGTGATGCCAGCCCGAAGGCAGTTCCGCATAACTACTGCCGTCGCGCGAAGTTCGCAACGTGACGACGTTGTCGTTGAGTTGTGCGCGCAGACAAAGAGGGTTCGCGTGATAGTGATAGTTGCCACCGCCTGGCTGATGCCCGACGCACGCATCGAAGGTCAGAAGTTCGCCGAAGTATGCGTTGCGCCGCCAGATGCCGTCGCCCTGGCTACCGCCTCCGGGACCCCCGCCAGGGCCACCGCCGCCCGGGCCGGGTTGCGCCCATGCCAGCCCACCCATCAATATTGCTACCGCCAGTCTCCAATTCATCGCGTTGCTCCTTCCATATTCATTGAACGCATGGAATGTAAGAGCAGCGTTCGGGAAATCGGGAGAATTGTAAGAATCATGTAAGGATCTGGATTTCCAGTGTATTCATTAGGAAGAGCCGATGTCCGCCGCCACCGAAACATTCCCTCCCATGCGCCTCCTGCTGGTAGAGGATGACGTGCGTCTCTGCCGTCTGGTGAAGGAATACCTGGAGGGCATGGGATATGCGGTGTCACTTGCGCACACGGGTCCCTCGGGTTTGGAACTGGCGCTTCGGCAATCGTTTCATGCGGTGATTCTCGATGTGATGCTGCCTGGAATGGATGGCTTCGAGGTCCTGCGGCGTCTGCGAATACACTCCACGGTCCCCGTGTTGATGCTAACAGGGCGGGGAGAGGAAGCGGACCGCATTGTGGGCCTTGAAATGGGCGCGGACGATTATCTGCCCAAGACGTTTTCGACGCGCGAACTGTTGGCGCGCTTGCGGGCCGTGTTGCGTAGGTCTGCCGTGACCCATGCTAAGCAGTCAGCGGCGGTGGCGGTAGGCGATTTGTTTGTCGACCCCGATACGCATTCGGCAACGCTTGCTGGTGAGCCGATTCCGCTTACGCGGCAGGAGTTCGATCTGTTGCTTTCGCTTGCGCAATCGAGTGGGCGAGTGAAGACTCGTGAACAGCTCCTGCTCGAAGTAGCCGACCGCGATTTCGAGGTCTTCGACCGGTCGATCGACGTGCTAATTGCATCGCTCCGAAAGAAGCTGAACGACGACGCCAAGGCGCCGCTCTGGATCGAGACCATCCGCGGCGTCGGCTATACGATGAAGCGCCCGCGGGAGAGCTAATGGCATTCTCGCGCAAGATTCTCGGATTGGCGGCGTTGAACCTGCTGTTGGTGGCCGTTGTTGTGGCTGCGTTCGCGGAGTGGCAGTTCGGGTTGAGTTTGGAATCACTTGTACTCGGCCCGGCTCACGACCGGATCGTTGCGATGAGCAACGCCTTTGGGCGCGAGTTGGACATGGCTCCGTATGAATCACGCGGCGCACTGCTTGCCAGTTATTCGCAGCGCTACGGAGCGGACTTCTATCTGGTCAGCCCCGACGGCGAATCGTTAGCAGGCGGGCAGGTCGACATTCCGCCAAGCGTGCTCGAACATCGCCGTGAAGAACCCTTTGGGCGAGGGCCACGCCGCGGAGGCGCGAATCCCTTCTTTTTGAGACACGGCCCACTCGGTTACTGGTTGGGAATCCGTATACCCACCGACGGCCCGAACGGAGAGCGCGGCGTTCCCGCCGTCCTCTTGATCCGTACGCACTCTCTCTTCAATAGCCGCCTGTTCTTCGACTGGCGCCTGGTGATTTGGCTCCTCTTACTGCTCACGGCAGTTGCGGTGGTGTGCTGGTGGCCATTCGTTCACGGGGTAACGCGGTCGATCCGCCAGATGGATCGCGCCACCGCATCCATCGCCCAGGGACGTTTCGATATTCAGGTCGCTGACTCGCGGCGTGACGAGTTGGGCCATCTCGGCCGGCAGATCAATCGAATGGCGGGACGCCTGGAAGGTTTCGTGAAACACCAGAAGCGGTTCCTGGGCGACATCGCGCATGAGCTGTGCGCGCCGATTGCGCGGATACAATTCGCGCTGGGGATTCTCGAACAGCGGGTCGACGAGGCGCAGCAAAGCCACGTAACGGTGCTGAGGGAGGAGATCCAGGAGATGTCGGAATTGGTCAACGAACTGCTGCTCTTCTCGAAAGCCGGCATGCAGCCCGCCGATGCGCCGCTTAAGCGAGTAGACTTGTTTGCCGTAGTGCAGCGAGCCGTCTCACATCAGGTGCCCGGAACGGGTACGATCCGCATCGCGATCGACGATGGACTGACAGCCGCCGCTCATGAGCCTTATCTTCTCCGAGCTTTATCCAACTTGCTACGCAACGCTCTCCGCTACGCAGGCGAAGATGGGCCCATCACCGTCAAGGCACGCCGGGACGGAGATCATGTGCTGGTTACTGTGGCGGATTGCGGACCCGGCCTACCCGAGCAATCGCTCGAGGAAGTGTTCGAGCCGTTCTATCGCCTGGAGGCCGCGCGCACCCGCGATACGGGTGGTGCTGGACTGGGTTTGGCCATCGTCAAGAGTTGTGTGGAAGCTTGCCGCGGAACAGTCAACTGCCAGAATCGCAAGCCGTC
>Ga0302326_10029079_pt1 | contig 11102 bp, 12 predicted proteins | sample Palsa_T0_3_FD_202264 | JGI IMG/M metagenome (GOLD analysis project Ga0302326, IMG submission 202264) | Peat permafrost microbial communities from Stordalen Mire near Abisko, Sweden - Palsa_T0_3 | ecosystem: Environmental > Terrestrial > Soil > Palsa > Peat permafrost | place: Sweden: Abisko...
AAAACTTCGTACGTAACATCTTCATAGGCTCTCCTTTGTACGACCAGGCTGCGGAAAGACAGAGATAGGATTCAGTGCTTGCTGACAACGGCCGCGTTTTTCCGCGGCCTGTTATGCGGCCGGCACAAACACGATGCATATCGGCTCGTCCAGGTCGACCTTCTCCCCGGTTGGCTTCAACGTCCCATCCTTCTGGTTCACATCGAACATCAACAGCTCATCCGATTTCTGGTTGCCTACCACCAGGTATTTGCCTGTAGGATCAAGCGCAAAACTCCGTGGGATACTCCCCTGGGTGGGAATGTTCTGCACCAGGGTCAGCGTGCCCTTGGTCGGGTCGATCGCATACACGGTGATGCTGTCGTGACCGCGATTGGAGGCGTAAAGAAAACGTCCCGAGCGGTCCACCTCGATCTCTGCCGAGTTATCGATGCCCTTGAAGTCAGCCGGCAGGTTGTAAGCAGTTTGAATCGGCGTCAGCGACCCTTTGGCCGCGTTGTAGGAGAAGACCACCACGCTCGAACCCATCTCGCACAACACGTAGGCGAAGCGCCCGTCCTTGCCGAAGGTAAAGTGGCGCGGGCCCAGGCCCGGCTTCAGGGTGACATACCCAGGATCATTGGGAGAAAACGTCCCCTTGACCGCATCGACTTTGTAGATCTTCACTTGATCTGTGCCCAGGTCGGGTACAAACAGGAAGCGATGATCGGGCGACAGTACCGCTGCATGCGCATGCGGCCCTTCTTGCCGCGCGTGATCCACGCTCGAGCCCGAATGCTGATCGAAGCTGATGCGTTCGCCGATGCTGCCGTCCGGCTTGATCGCGAACGAGACCACGCTTCCGGTGCCGTAGTTGGCCAGAAACAGAGTCTTGCCGGTAGGATCCACTAAGATGTAGCATGGGCCGCCTCCGTGCGAGTTAACCTTGTTAAGAAACGTGAGCGCTCCCGTCTTAGGATCGATCGCGTAGCTGCTGACCGATCCGTCCTTCGTGTAGGCGCCCGGGCCCCTTTCGTTGGGCCTCTCGGTCACCGCATAGAGGAAGCGATGCGTCGGGTCCGTGGACAACCACCCCGGGTTCACGATTTCCGCGGCCAACCCTATAGGAGTTAATTTGCCCGTCTTCGCATCGAATCGATAACTGTAGATGCCTTTGCTCTTGCTCTTACCGTCGGTATAGGTGGCCACGTACATAAAATACGAGCTCGCCGCCGCGCTGCCGGCCGGCGGGGCCGCTTCTGCGTGCGGGCTCATGGCCGAGACCACCATTGCGAAGAATGCCGTGAATGCCACCCAGGTTCGCAGCGGCCGCCTGTTTCCATATCCCATCTTGTTCTCCTTCTCACATTTCTTCTCTCTAGCTCTGTTTGAGCAACCAGCGAACGGCATTCTTCTGCAGCTTCTCGTATTCAGGGTTCCACAGCGACGTAATCACGTGCCCCGGCGCCAGGTAGCAAACGCGACCCTTGCCGTACTCGTAGGCCCATCCCGCGGCAGAAGAATTTCCCAGGCTCTTGAACGTCAGCCCATCTTCATTGACGCTTCGCAGCAATAGGTGTTTTGGGTCCTTCTGGTACGTCATGAAGTGCTGCTCATCGCTCACCACAAAGTCCCGCTTACCCCGCGGGTGATGGGGTGGTCGTGATTGACCACCTTGACCTTGAAGGGCCGCAGCGGCGGATGCTCTTCCGTCACTGCTCCCAGCACATCGCGGAAGTCGTCGTTGTGCGGGCTGATGTAAGTGACGTTGTGGTAGAAAAGAACGCCGCCGCCGCGCGAGAGAAAATCTTTTACCGCCTTGCCCTGTTCCGGGGTGATCCAGTAAAAAGGTTGGGCTTCGATCGGCGGCAACGGTGGCTCGTTTATAGTCGCTGCGGGCGATGCGCCGGGAGCCGATTGCGTATACCCGCCCGGCCAAAGCATTCCATCCCGCAGGATAATCAGCAGCTTGTACCCCTGAAGCTCTTCGGCGAAAAAGCTCCACTTCATCGCGAAAATCGATGGTGATCCCAGCCTCTTTCACCAGTGTTTTTCTTAAGGCGGTACGGATAGAGTCGCTGTTGTGGTAGCGATCATACACCAGGGCGAACGCTGTTGCTTTTTTCGCTGCCGTGGCCCGACCCGGACCCACCATGGCCGAGGCTGCGACGCCAGCAAGAATACTCCTGCGGGTGAGCCGTTGCATCATTGCCCCTCTTCCTTAGAATACGATCTTAGCGGCAATCTGCATGACCCGGCTGCTGCTCGAAGCTGTAATGCGCCCAAAAAGCGGAGCTGCTAAACGAATTGTTGGGGTTTCGACAGGAAGGAGCAACACTCCGACGAACATTCCCAGATCGCGGATTAGCAAATTACCAGGGCCGAATGCTCAGCTTCCTGATCAACTGAGAGGCATCATCTTTGGTGCTGTCAGCATCCCAACGGGAAGAGGCTGCTATGAGCACACCCAGGTTCATTCACGACGACATTGTGAGACTCACAACCGGTCAGATCGGAACGGTCAAGGAAGTCCATCAGAACGGCAACGATTACGTTTATGGAGTTCAACTCAGAACGGAAGCCTGCGAACGTATCAACGTGCCAGAAGCTGACCTTGAACTAGTCAAGATCGCCAACGACGATGAGACCGGGTTCCACATCCGCTACATCTCATAGCACGGCTCAACGCGATGGGGTCATCCATGCCTCTGGGCCGGAGCGGGCTTGGCAAACGACTCTTCCATGTGACCACATTGGCTACACTCGTACCGGACCCTGGCCGGTGAAACCTCGGGGGTGCTGTCAAGCGCCTTATACTGCAACGCAGGGACCGGCGTCGGTATGTTAGATTCACGCATGATGGCGTAGCAGGATGAACACCTCTTCATTCCGTACCTCCAGATAATACGACGCCTACCAGGCGCAAAACGTGGCCTCCGAATCGTAAAAGCAGAACAGTACTTCGGTACCCGTCCCGGGAGCTGGCGAAGGAACCATGAAGGCAGGCCGCCAGCAATCGGCACGGTTGAGTCGAGAAAGCCGCGTAATTGGCGATCTGGCCCTTTCTGCTCGGCGATTGCGCTTTAATGAATGAGGGCGGTTGGTGAGACGCCTTGCACAAGGAGAAATGTCCACATGAACGCGCTCGCTGTCGCCACAGGGGAACCGGGCTTGGAATTCTTTGCGTTCGATGCGTCTTACGTGGAGAAACTACGAGCGGGAGACGCGCATATAGAGGAACACTTCGTGAACTACTTCAGCGAGCTGATCCATCTCAAGCTACGCTCGCGCTTGAATTCCAGGGAAGCAATGGAAGATGTCAGACAGGAAACCTTCATGCGCGTACTGACACTGTTGCGCGGCAAAGGTGGCCTGCGGCAGCCGGATCGATTGGGACCCTTCGTCAATTCGGTTTGCAACCATGTCTTGTTCGAGCACTATCGTTCGCAAAAAAGAACGGAGGCGACGATCGACGACGAAGTGGAGGCCACTATTGCTGGCCGCGAACCAAGTGCGTTGAGTCTGCTGGAAGCCAAGGACACCGAGCGAGTGGTTCGCCAGATTCTCAACCAGTTGCCTGAACGCGACCGGCGTCTGCTTCAGTCGGTGTTGCTGGAAGAACGCAACAAAGATGAGGTTTGTGCCGAGTTCGGCATCACCCGCGAATATTTGAGAGTGTTGTTACACCGTGCCAAGCAGTCGTTCAAGTCGTGTTATACAAGCCGTTAGGCGTGAGTTAAGGTGCATCGGCAACGCGCTGGAGTTTCTGCTTGCGTTTGTTCAGGCAGATTGTGCGATTCGTGATCGAAAGAATTGCGGAACCACCCCAAGCCAGAAGACCCATGGCTTCGGTTGGTGGGAACTTTTCCCGGTCGGTCGCGTGGAATAGAGTTGAACTGAGGGAAAAGAGGAGATGAAGGAATTTACCGAGATTTTCGGAGTTTACCTTCCGTACATCCGGCCAGCACTGGCGCGGGCGGGCATCAAGGATAAAGTGATCGGCTGGCACTCCTTCCGCCACGGGGTGGCCGAGGCCTGTCGGCAGATCGGGGTGGACCCGAAGGTGACGCAGGAAATTCTCCGTCATGCCAACGGAAGAATGACCATGGAAATTTATCAACAGGCCGTTACCAAGGAAAAACGGGATGCGCAGAATAAGGTCGTGGAAGGGTTGACCGCCGGTTCCCCGATCGGGCTCAAAAGGAAAATGGGCTAAATGGGCCGCGAACCCATCCAACCCATTTTCTTCCGCCGAAAGCAGAGGTCTGGTCTGTAACATCCTCTGTTTTCTATAACATATGGCGGGGACGACGGGGCTCGAACCCGCGACCTCTGTCGTGACAGGAAATCAGAAACGCGTAACTTGCAGAAACTAGACGCCACGGATGGCCATTTTTGGCGCTATTAGGAACCATGAGTAAGCGTTATCGAACCCTTAACGAACCTACGACCTCTGCCCTGTAGACCTCTGCCCACGGGCTGATTCACTGCGAGCTTCCTTGGGCACCTCTGCCCCTTAGCGGCAGAGGACAAGGGTTCGTAAGGCGATTAGGCGCCCACCGTCCATTTTTGCAAATGCTTCCCGAAAGTCCCTCTTCAGTCCAGGCATCAGCCACAATTTCGCCTTCCCAACCCTCGCCGACGTTTTCGAGCCGGCAGCCAGTAATGGTGTCGGCAACCCAATCGACGAGCTGGACGCGATGATCGGGCTGGAATCCGTAAAAGGACCAGGACAAGCATGTCCTCTAAGTCTTTGCCCAGAGCGCGGGTGGTGCGATTGCCTTTGGCGTCACGCGGCTTGATTGCCCCCGTCGCGGATTTGCGGCTTAATCTGTCCAAGCTGAACGAGAAAGAGGAAGGAGACTTCCTTATTCTCGACACTCACCAGAAGGCTACTTGCTCACGCTAGTGACGCATCGATCAATGACTTCTCAGCAACAAGCAGCTCGCTTCAACAAGTTCTTTGCCTTCGCGCCTTGGTAAGAAATCAGGAAACCGCAAATTGTGACCCGAGATGTACTCGAACTAAGATGCCGCGGCAGCCTGAACAGCGTCGAAACCGGGGTTCCGCTTGGGCACTGCAGCCAGCCACGCGGAGAGGCTGGCATTCCAGGAAAGTCAGCCCAAGAGGCTGCGGAAATCCGTATGGCGGAGGCCCAGAAGGCATGTTCGATATTGAAGGCCCGAACGGTGTTTGCGGGACAGATCGATGGCAGCACAGAGTTGAACCCAGCACGATACGATCGGTTTCGCGAACCACTCGGAGGCGGAACAGCCTGCCATCGTCTTTACTCACTGGCCGGTCGATAAGCGCGGCAGCAGTGCGACTCCTGTATGATTAGCCCATAGAAAGTCAATGCTTCCCGTCGAACTTGGGCAAACCGGTGTTTAGTCGAGCGTGAAGAATGGTGAGGCCTCGTGTATTTCTGGCAGATGACCACACCCCACTTGTGGACCTGTTCCGAAGACTACTCGAGCCGGAGTTTGAGATCGTGGGCGTTGCCTTCAGCGGTCCCGTTCTGTTCGAAAAAGCGCTGAACTGCAGCCCGACCTAGTCATCGTCGATCTCAGCCTGGTCCTGATGAAGGGGACGGACGCTGGTCAAGAGCTCAAAAAGCGGCTGCCTGGAACAAGGATCCTGGTGGTTACGGTCAACGAGGACTCGGCGGTCAGCTCACAGGAAAGGGACTGACGGCGACTGCGGTTTATTATCAGGACCTGCAGACTCTGGCGACAGCCGCAAGCCTGTTGGGTAACGAAGCGGATGCCGCCAGCTTTAGCAACGAAGCTGCCCAGGTTCGAGACTCCTTCAACCGCCATCTGCTCCATTCCGACACCGCAACCTATGATCGAGGGAGCCAGACCGCTCAGGCCATGCCGCTGGTACTTGGACTGGTTCCCGAGAACCTTCGCCAGGCGGTGCTGGACAACCTGGTCAAGGACATTCGTGACCATGGCGATCACGTTACTGCCGGAGACATCGGTTTCCACTACGTGGTTCGCGCACTGACGGACAACGGACGCTCGGATGTGCTCTTCGATATGCTTGCCCGAAACGACTCACCAAGCTACGGCTACCAGTTGCAGCGCGGCGCAACCACCCTCACCGAGGCTTGGGACACTAATCCCAGATCTTCGCAGAACCACTTCATGCTTGGGCATGCCGAGGAGTGGTTCTATCGCGGTTTGGCGGGCATTAATGTTGATCTGAGCCGCCCGGAGCCGCAGCAGATCACGATCCGTCCAGACTTCCTGGCGAAAGTTCCCGAAGCGCAAGCCCAAGTGCATACGGTGCTGGGCACCGTCGAGAGCTCGTGGACACTCGAGGGGTCGAAGGTAGTGTGGCATCTCAGGATTCCGGCCGGTTCCCGCGCCACCGTGGTTCTTCCCTCGGCAGCGGCCGAGATATCTATGAATGGCGGTGCCACCCCGCCGGCTTCTCCCAAGGGTGAAGTTCTGCTCGGATCCGGCCGGTATGAATTTCGTTTCCAGGTGCGATAGGAAGATGGGACGCGAGACGCAGTTTCGGGCTACACGAGGCAGGCGCTCAGCGAACATCGATTAGGAGGCGAGAGGCGCTTGCTGCGATCCAACAGCGAAACGAGTTCCATTCGGTCAAGCTAAGAGAGAGAGTGTGGACCAAGTGCATATACGGAGGACCTCCATTCCACTTGGGCAACAGATTCCCCAAACACGATCAGTGCTGGATGCGATACTCGAAAGAGTTGATGTCGATGTAACCATCAATTCTCTTGCGGTTGCTGGTGAACAGGCCGATGCGGTCGCCCCGGTAAAAACCCCAGCTCAGTTGGTACGGGTCACCAAAGGCTTTATAGCTGTGGCCATCAATGCTGTAATAGAATTGGCTTCTACCGTTGAAGTTCCACTCGGAACGGAAATAAAAGGTATCTCCTTTCACCGCCGGTCCTATCACTGAGAAGTTATTTTGCTCGTACTGCAATCTCCGTATGTTGCCTCTTTGGACGAGGCTGAGGGTGCACCAGGTTTTAGCAAAATGGGCGAGCCCGGCCTGCTGTCCATCGACCATGCCCGAGAGGTCGAGCTTAACGGTGACCTGGTTCTGAGAAGTACGGAACGAGCGCTGTGTCAGAATATTCGGGATGGTGTGAAAGTCGCCTGGAGTCAGGGGCGGGAAGGCCCGCATTCTGAGCGTCCCCGGGTGCTCGGTGAGCGACCACATGCCGGGCCGCGGCTGGTAATTCCATTCCCACTCCGGCTTGAGAGTGAGCTCGTCGAATTGATCGCCGGCGGCCGGTAGCGTTGGAGGCAATCCCAGGATAGGCTTCTTCGCCGCCCAGATCATGTTTCCGGTACCATCCGATCCGACCTGGCCGATGATGGGCCACCCGGCGATCCAGCTAACAGGCAGTAGCACACCCGCGCGTCCTTCCCAGTCACCGCGTCCTTGATGCGTAGCGAAATACCACTTTCCTGATTTCAGTTCGACCAGTCCTCCCTGGTTGGGCTCTTTGTCAACCGCAGGATTGACGTGCATCAACTGGCGGCTCTCCCAGGGTCCATTGAGACTGGAAGCCCTTTCCATCATCGGCACCCGTCCTTCCCGGGTCACCTCGCTGTAGTAGTGATAGTAGAGGCCGTGAATCTTATAAAGCTTGTTGGCTTCGCTTCCGCGGGATTGATGGATGATGCGATCCGAACCGTTCTGCAGGGCATCACCGCTGCGATCTAACCTGAAGAGGTGAACGTTGTATGTCGTTCCCGATGGTGCCTCCGGCGCGAAACGCGTGGCCACAAGATAACCCTGTCCATCATCGTCCCAGAACGGACACGGATCGTCCCATCCTGGCGCGCTGAGGACCACACGGACCGGAGTCCAGGGGCCGCCGGCAGTCTCCGATGTGCTCATAAGGATTCCCTGGTCGGGCGTTCCAAAATACACCCAGAATCTATGGTCGTGAAATCGGATTGCTCCGGCCCAGATTCCGCGTCCGGCACGGCTCATTCTGTCCCAGTTCAGTTGCGGATCGATGACACTCAGATCCGGAACCACGTGTCCGATGATCGTCCAGTTCACGAGGTCTGCGGAGTGCAGGACGGCCATTCCGGGAGAATATTGCATGGTAGACGAGATCGCATAGTAGTCCTCTCCCACGCGAATGACATCGAGATCACTGAAGTCGCCAGGCATGATCGGGTTCGCATACCACCCATTGCCTAAATCGCCCCAGCTTCGGCGGCCAGGAACGCGGGTCCCGGACGCCTCACCTTGCGCCCTATGACGTTCAGGAGCGCTGGGGGCTGAAGAGCGTGCGTGAGAGCTGTTATCTCCGAGAAAAACAGCAGACTCTGAAGGCGCTTGTGCAGCGGCACAGCCAAGGCCCAACATTATTGAGCCGACCACGGCAAGGCAGTATTCTCGAGTCCCGGGTCCCGATTTTCCTGGTGATGGTGGAATGATCCGCTTTCTCCTGAAGGACAATCGGTTGGCTTTGACATCCATCTGAATGCAGCCGAAACCGCAGCACAGTTGTTGGTCGCCGCCCAGAATGGGCACAGCTTCGATCGGCTCACCGTAGTCTGACAACGAACTGCTCCACAAGGAGAGATGGGGAACTTAACCGCCTGGCCGCCCGCATCAGTGATTTTCCGATGCGGAAGCGGCATGCACATTCAAGATAATCCTGCGGTATGAGGTCAGCTGAGGTGAGCCGTCATCGGTGACGGCGAGGATTAGATGTGCGGTTCCTGTTCCCACGCATGGGGCAGGCGCGGGAAGCCAGCGGGGACGACATACGGCGGTTGGTGTCGCGGTTGCAGCGGGAGTATCGGACCCGTTAAGGATGACCACCGCATGATTGGGATCAGTCGCAGCTGCTTCGGTGTACTGGAACCAGTGATAGCTAAGCTTCTGCCCATCGGGGTCATGGGTCTGGCCGGCATCGAGCAGCACGGGTTTACCGACTTCAGCCTCGACCACAATGGGTGCGCTTCCCGGCTGACCGTTCACCTCCACCAACGGGTTGTGGTTGGCGTGCGCGTAGTCCCTAACAGTCCAGGACATACGCGCCGCGAAATCGTTCTGAAATGCCTCGCGCCAGCGCCAGATGGTGGCCTGATCAGACGTGTATTGCTTTCCGTCAGTGCCGGTCACAGTGTCCTGCGATGTAACGCGCGAGGACACGTCGCCGCCCTGAGTCCAGATCGAGCGTGATTCGCCGTGCGGTTGACGGTAGATATAGCGGCCGCCCCACCCTCCCCAGTCCGGTCTGCGATACGAATTCAGGCCATTGTCAATCAATCCCAGGAAAGAGGGCGTATCGCCCTCCATGATATAAGCAAACCGTGGATACATCTTTCCCAGCGGTCCCTGGTTGCGTACGTTTTCATCCAGCCACTGGTTGGTTACGGTCTTGATATCCGCCCCCGCTCCATTGCGGTAAAAAGCATCTCCACTGATCCCGGTCCAGGTAGCGTAATAGTATTCGTCGCCCATCTGAGTGGAAGGCTGGACGATGTAGAAGAGGCGGGGAAATTCGTGCCGGATCCACCATCCAGCGTCATCCTGATCTGAGATCGAATACACTCTGAGCTTTTCGACAAACCTTTCGACGGCGTCCGGCTGCCGTGTCAAGCGCAGATGCAAAAGGGCCTCGGCCAGCGTGTTGGCTCCGCCCCAGATGCAGATCCATAGCGGGCGGCTATCTTCACGATCGCCGGCACGCAGAATCGCTTCGGCGCCCGGCGACATTCTGTCCGGGCCGGTTGCCGCCAAGCCATACGCGGGCTGGCCGCTAAAGACCAATGCGCTCAAATCGTCCGCGGAGGGCCAGCCTTTTGCGTGCAAGAGAAGATTGCCGCGCAACTGACCATAGGCTTGAATCAAGGCATGCATCGTTTCCGGATGGGTCGCAGTTTTCTGCCACGTCGACGTCGCAGCTATCATCCCTTCGATATCGAATTCGTTGGAATAGAGCAGCAGCCGAACGAACGACATCTGATCGTCCGGCTCGTTGCCGATGTCGCTTATTACTATGACCCGGGGGCGGCCCGTGAAATCATCAATGTGCGTTGGAGAAAGGGTTTGCCCCGCAAGGGACCAACATGAACTCAGTCCGTATCCTGCGATAAAAAGAACAATCAAGCACATCCAGCGTGCTTTCCTCATCGTCATCGTGCCCCCTGACAACTTCTTGACTTCCAGAAATCCTGCTCACGGAGAGCCAGGCCTAGCCGGCTCACGGCGGTGAGCCTGGTCAGCCTCGCGCTAAGCCTGGTGATCATAGACATCCCAGCTGAGGTACATTGACTCTCCTTCATTTTTCAACGCCGCTCAGTGGGGCTGGTGCGGGCTCACTTGATCCGTTATGTGTCCTTCGAATGCGCACAGCCTGCGCCGAACTCCTTTCGTAGTCCTCGGCCACAAAACGGCGAATGGTCAGTTGAGGTAGTTACCAAGAGCCTCAGCGAGCGCCCCGGCACAGTGGGAGCCCATTCATGGCTGCGTGGTGCTCAAAGCCTTGCTTGCAGATGCACTGCATGAGGGTCTGCCCGTGAATTAATTTCACATACGGTCACGCTGGTATCCCTGTGAACATACTTATTGAGTCAGGCCGACTCGCCGCACCAGCCCTTCAAATCGTGCGTCAGAACGCAAGGGGTCCATGCAGGGGTCTATTTTAGGATACGTCAGCCCTTTGTCGTGCGCTTCGTACGACTTTTCCAGCCAGGCAAACGCCCCATCCTTTTCATTGAGGCCGGCATAGACCAGTGCTATTTCGTACCTCCCGACGCCATCTGTCCGGAGGTGCTCTTCCAGTTGATAAATGGTCTTGTGCGCGGCATCTACCATACCTGCCCGGGCGTAAGCGTTGCCCAGGTGACCTAAGGCATGTGGTCTGTCACCTACCTTCAGGAAGTCACCGATAGCTTCCGCGTACATGCCCTTGTCCGCGTAGATGGTGCCTAACGGAAATAGGAGATTGATGTTCAGCGTATGTAGATTGCGCGTAAGCGACGGCAGGCTTTTTGCCAAGGAGGCGCTGCCGGCCTCCGGCGCGCCCGGCATCTTTTCCTTTAAGGAAACGTGAAGGACGGTTTTTGGGGGGCTCACACCAGAATAAGCAAAGATTTGGTTCGTAGTG
>Ga0302326_10029081_pt1 | contig 11101 bp, 6 predicted proteins | sample Palsa_T0_3_FD_202264 | JGI IMG/M metagenome (GOLD analysis project Ga0302326, IMG submission 202264) | Peat permafrost microbial communities from Stordalen Mire near Abisko, Sweden - Palsa_T0_3 | ecosystem: Environmental > Terrestrial > Soil > Palsa > Peat permafrost | place: Sweden: Abisko...
AAAAGGCCAACAGTTTTTCGTTGCACCGTAGTGCTTTGACGGTGTCCTCCACCCTCCCTACGATGAAGACTGACGGCTCTCCTAAAAACGTGCCTACTGGCCGTGCTGCCTGCAAGCGCATGAGCTTTAGGCTAAGTGATGTTAGATAGCGGGGATTCAAGGAATCGGCCGGCAGTTACGGAACCGAGTTTTCCCCAACGACAGGAACTATGGCATCGCGCAAACAAAACGGGTTCTCACTGCTGGAAATGCTCATCGCGATCAGCATTTCCCTGATTATGATGGCGGTCACATACATCTCGATTCGCCCCATCCTGTTTCAAGGACACGTCAACGAAGCATATGACACGACGTTGATGGCCCTGCGGAACACCCGCAACCTGGCAATTTCGCAAAGTCACGAATACTACGTTAATTTCAATCCGTCTGGTTTTCCGGCCGGCACGATTGAGGTCCAGTACCAGCCTCCCGCAATTGGAGCGGGGGCGGCGCCTCCATTGCAGAAGGTAATCACCTACTCGATTCCGTCGGATATTAGTTTTGCCGTGAGGGCGGGATTCCCGGGCAGTGCGCCGGACAGCTTTGGCAGCGGCGCCGTTGCCATTGACTTCGACCAGGGCTTGGCTGGCGAGCCCCTCAATTACGTGGTCTTCATGCCCGACGGCTCCTCGCAAGACAACCTCGGGAACCTTAATAGCGGCATCGTCTATATGACGCAATCCAGCGAGAGCATCTACACCTCGCGAGCTATCACGGTATGGGGAGCGACCGGCAGACTCCGCGGATGGCGTCTCAATCAGATCGCAGGCGTCGCTACCTGGGTGCAGCAATGACAACAGAAAACAAATCCGGCAGGAAACATCGGACGCAGCGCGGTTTCGCGCTGATCGAAGTCATGATCGCCATGGTTGTGCTGACTATCGGCCTGATCGCGGTGCTTATGAGTTTCGCCACTGCACTCGACGCTACTGAGTGGGCACAGGAAGATCTGATCGCCCGCCACAAGGCGCTGGATGCCATGGAAAGCATCTATACGGCCCGCAACAGCCAGCAGCTTCCTTTCGCTTCGATCAACAACGTGGTCAACGGCGGAATCTTCCTGAGCGGAGCCCTGCCCTTGCTCTGCGCCGGACCCGATGGTCTGGTCGGCACGGCCGATGACGTGCCCTGCACTGCGCCCGACACCGGTGTAGCTTGCCCGCAGCAAGTTGAGTGCCTGGTGCTGCCCGGCCCTGACGGCATTCTTGGCACCCTCGACGACGTCACTTATAGCCTGACCAACTTCACCCGCACCATAGCCTTTAACCCAGTTTTGCTACCCAACGGCCAGACCGACACGAATCTTATCGCGGTCACTGTCACTATTTTGTACACCAAACCTGGCAGGTCCGGGCTGAGCCGCAGCTACTCAGCGAATGGGCTGATCTCGAGCTTCCACTAAGACTGATGAATACTATGAATAAGATGGGCATCGCAAAATCGCAGCGCGGCTTCACCCTCATAGAATTGATGATCGCCTCGTTAATTGGAGTGATCGTGATGGCGGCCATGACCAGCGTGTTCCGCCAGGCCATGAATGCCATGTTCACGGTGACTCAGCGCATCGAGACCCAGCAGAACATGCGCGCCGCCATCGAGTTGATGACCAAGGACATCAGCATGGCGGGCGCGGGCTTGCCCACGGGCGGCTTGCAGTTGCCCACAGCCAGCGTCAGTAAGGTCGCCTGCAATCAAACCGGCACCTGCTATGTTCCCGGCGACACCTACCCGAATAGTGGATCGGGGTCAATCAATTACATGTATCCCATCCTGCCCGGTTTCAGCAACGGCGTTCAGAACGGTACGGTCATCACCAATGCTCCCGGGGCGGTCAATGACAGCATCACCTCGATCTATTGCGATTACAACTTTTCGCTAAGCAACTTCACATTCACCTTCCCCAGTTCAACCCAGGCCAACGTGGCCGTGGTGAGCGCGGCGGTCACGCCCAATAACATTCTGGCCCCTGGAGGCCTCAACGTAGGCGACCTGCTCCTGTTCATCGTGAGCACCCCAGGCTCGGGCACCTCCAGCGGTAACCAGGGTACCAGCATTGCGCAAACCGCCGCCGCCGTAGGCGAAATCACAGGCCTGCCTAACAACGCCACCATCGACTTTGCCAGCGGTGACGCGCTCAATTTCAACCAGCCTGGGGCCAACAGTCTTGCCTCTGTCGCTGCCGCCCCTGCGGGGACCACGACGACCGTCTGCCGCCTCTACGCCGTCACTTATTTCCTGCAGGTTCCTGCCGCCGGCGGCACCGTTCAAGTTCCCCGCCTGATGCGCCAGGTCAACGGACTCAACGCCGTCCCGGTGGCCGATAACATCATCAACCTGCAATTCAGCTATGACGTGATCAATACACAGGCCGGCATAATGACTGCGAATTCGTCCAATCCGATCGCCGCTGGACTTTCGCCCGCCCTGATTCAGAAGGTGAACCTGTGGGTTCTGGGAGAAGGTTTGATTACCGGAGGAACGACATCGCAGAGCATGTACTTGGCGAGTTCGGTCAGCACTCGCAATATGAGTTTCTGCAATTCCTATAGCAGCCAAACTACCGCCTGCCAATGATTGGGCGGCTCAGGTCTGCAGTCGAGGTTGAAGGGGGAGACATGGGGACGAGCACAAGAAATTCGCGAGGCTTCACGCTCATCGCAGCGCTGTTGTTAACCCTGCTGTTGTCGGGCTTGGCCATAGGATTGATATTCCTGGTCACCAATGAACAGCATATGGGAAACAATGACCTGGGGAACAACCAGGCTTACTATGGCGCAGAGTCTGGCATCGAAAACTTGACCTCCCAACTCGCTCTGTTGTATCAGTCCTCGCAGGCGCCGAATGCCGCGTCCATTACCGCTCTCACCGCTCCTGCCAATTATCCCACCGCGATTAGCGGTTCGATGATCACCAACATGAATTACACGGAGTCCATCACCTGGCCAGCCAACCAAACCAGCGGGAAGCCTTGTCCTAATGCTCCAAATCCGTGCAGCTCGTGGGACATTGTCGGCTCCGGTCCGGACCAGGGGATGGTGGCATCTCTCATCCCCTTCAACCTGCAGGTTACCTCGACGAGCCAGTCGAATGCCGGCTCGATCGCCGCATACTCCGTCGCGGCAGCCACCGGCTCCTCGGTCAACCTGACCCGCACCGTCGAAGTGGCCCTGCTTCCGGCCTTCGAGTTCGGCGTCTTCTGCGACGGCGACTGCGACTACTTCGCCGGACCAAACTTTAATTTCGGCGGCCGCGTGCATGCCAACGGCAATCTGTTTCTCGCCTCAGGCTCTGCCTTGACCTTTACCGACAAGGTCGCTGCCGTGGGCCAGGTCATCACGTCCCAACTCGAGAATGGATGGCCGACCTCCACCAACTATACCGGGAGCGTCTACGTACCCAGCGCCGCCAATGCCTGTCCTCCGGGCCCTGCGGCCGGTCCAGCCACGAATTGCGCAGCGCTCCCCGCCGGCAGTTGGTCCGGCGGCTTCCCGCCCCCTCCGGCCCCCGCCACCTGCACTGCCGACTGTGCGGGCGCGGCCAACGCCGCCTGGAAAGGGATTTCCACGAACACCTTCAACGACTTCATCATTACCGGATTGACTGGCGCATCCAAGCTGAGTTTACCTTTCGTGCGGGCGTCCAATGTGGGGGCCATTGAAATCATCCGCAAACCGACACCCGTTGACACCGCTCTTGTCAGCAGTTCGCGTCTGTACAACCAAGCTGCAATTCGGATTCTGCTGGCCGACACGCAAGCCGATCTGCACCCTGAGCGCCCCAGCCCGGCCCCGCTTGATTCCAATGACGTGCAGCTTGTCGGCTCCGTATCAGACGTCTCAATCACCGGAAGTCCTAACATGTACTATGCCGTGGCCAACACAGCAACCAGCCCAAACTGGGTTTCTCCTACGGGCTGTGGTGCGCTGTCGACCTGGCCGTTATTCGGAGAAGTCACGGCCGCGACGAAGTGCCAGAGCGTGTGGCTGCGGGTAGAGTATGTGAACAGTTCTGGAAATTGGATTGGGGTCACAAAGGAATGGCTGGGACACGGGTTCGGGCGCAGCTACGATATGCCTCCCACTCATCCCTACAACGCTTCCACCGGCACCGTTCCATTGTGCCCTACGGCTGCGTACCCCAGCTGGCCAACGGCCCAATGCCAGAACCCAATCAGCCCCGCCATCCTGATCCTCCAGCAGCTGCGAAATGGCCTGGCCGCGGGCAGCGCGACCGGCGCCGCCACTACAGCGAACAATTGGCTGCCTATCAACTTCTACGATGCACGCGAAGGAGAGCCAAGGGATAGCCGCCCCGGCGGCGACCCAGAGACCTCATGCAGCCCGATCGGAGTCATGAACGCCGTTGAGATCGATGTGGGCAACCTGTGGCTGTGGCTGCAGGGAGTAGGGCCCTACGCCGGCGGCAGCGGCCCCTCGGTGAGCATCACCAACCAGCAGGGCACCAACGAGAATGGCTACATACTCTACTTCTCGGATCACCGCGGGATGCTCCCCGATACGCACCCGCTGACCACCTTCTACAACGGCATCTCTGGAATGTCCGGTTTGAACAACACCGTCAATAGCGCCTCGAGCACTGGCGTGCCCGATGGCGTGCTGGAACCGGCGACATACTACGCCTATTCGCCGGAAGATGTAGCCGAAAAAGAGAACGGTTTCGTCGACAACTGGGGTCAGGCAAACTTGGGCGCCGGTTTTGGCATTGCGGCAGGGACTATGAGCCAGCCTTATTACATCAGCGGGACGACCGCCGGGATCGCCGGCTGCTCGACCACGGCGGAGTGGAACATGGTCACCGGCCCACGCCACGTGGTGCGCCTCGTCGACGCCGGCATGAGTTCTGGTGGCGTTAGCTTCTTGCCACCGACCTCGGGAAACCTAACGACCCAGGGAAACGGCTTCACCGTCGCGTCGGAGGAGCCGGTTTATGTATACGGCGACTACAATACCGGCGCCAACGATCCCTTCTGGCCGAGCGGAGCCACCCCCACTACTCCACATTCCGCGGCGGCGATCATCGCCGACGCGGTTACGCTGCTCTCAAACCCCCCGTCAGGGGCCACGCTCCCAACCGCGAATCTAGGCTGGACCGACCATCAAAGCTTCCTATACCCGGGCCAGGCGGTCCAGAGCGGGAGCTTTCCGGGACGGCAGGGAAACACCAGCTATTATCGGGTGGCCATTGCCGCAGGCAAGAGCGTTCCGTTCCCCCAGACAGCTTTCTCCGTTGCTGCCGGTTGGCAGGATTTCGGCACCGATGGTGGTATGCACAACTTCCTGCGCTATCTCGAAGACCGCAGCGACAACGGAAATGGAGCCACGGTGAACTACGTCGGTTCAATGATCAACATGTACTATTCGCAATATGCCACCGGCATATTCAAGTGCTGCAACTCTGTGTATGCCCCGCCGGGGACCCGTAACTATTTCTTCGACACCCAGTTCCTGAACCCGAACAATCTGCCTCCGGGAACGCCCTCGTTCCAAGACGTGGTGAGTTTAAGCTTCCACCAAAACTTCACCCCACAATAAACTTACGAGCTGTCACACCACCATCCCGGTCCAGCTCCACGGACCGGGTTGTTTTTTATTTGCGCCAGCTCGTTCTCTTGCCGTCAGGTTAGCGTGCAGGTGGACGACCTGAGTTACCGTCAGAACCAGGTGGCGCGCACCAACTAACGGAACACAGAGAATAAGGAGCCGCCAGCCCGGAGGCAAGCGTGGGAGGGTTCTCCGTCCTACTGCTCGATGCTCGTCTGCGACTTGGGGGGCTTCTCTGTCACCTGCCGGGTGCTTGGCAGTTGCGAACGATCCCAGCCGCCACCGAGAGCCTCAACCAGCGCTGCGGCGTATGTCATCTGTTCCACCTGAAGACCATTGAGAGTCTGCTGGTCCGCCAGCACCGCGGTCTGGGCAATCAGCACGTCGAGGTAGGGATCGACGCCGGTGTCGTACCGCGCCTGTTCGAGCTTGAGGTAGGTTTGAGCTGAATCGATTGCCTGCTGCTCCTGCTGGATTTCTTTGGATAGGATGCGGACTTCCGCCAGACCATCTTCCACCTGTTGAAATGCGGAAAGCACTGTCTGACGGTAGGCGGCGAGATCGGCATTATAGGTCGCTACGTATTGTTGGACGGTAGCGCGGCGCAAGCCGGCGTCGAAGATGGTTTCCGGAATCGACGCGCCGACAGACCAGAATCGGCTTGGCCAGGAGAGCCAATTATGGAAGGCCGAACTCTCGAAGCCGCCTTCCGCGCTCAGAGTGAGGTTCGGATAATAAGCCGCGTAAGCGATGCCAATGGCGGCGTTGGCTTCAGCCATAGTGCGCTCGGCGGCAGCCACGTCGGGCCGGCGCTCGAGCAGTTCCGAGGGGACGCCGACCGGAATCGGCGGCGGGGCAGCGGTCATGGGCTTCACGGGGATGGAGAAATCGGAGGCGGCCTTGCCGAGGAGTACGGCGATCGCGTGCTCATATTGCGCTCGCGCGATTCCGACATTGGTCGCGCCCGCCTGCGCGCTGCGCAGCGCGGTTTCGGCTTCGACTACCGAGATCTCATCGTCGATGCCGGTTTCATAGAGCGAACGCGTCAGGTCGTAGGCCTTCTGGTCCGCCGCAACGGTATCGTCATAGATGTTTTGCAACTTGTCCTGGCCGCGAATCTCGAAAAAATACTCCGCCAGGCTGGCCTGCTCGGTCAGACGCTCGTTCTCTAGATCGGCCGCGCTGAACTGGGCGGCGTACTGGGCCTGGCGCACGGTGTTGCGAACCTTGCCCCAAAGATCGGGCTCCCAGGAGGCTTCCAGAGGAAGCGTGTAAAGAGTGCTTTGCAGTTGCGGAGCGGATGGAGTGCCCGTGCCGGTCGTAGTGGCGGCAGTCGTGCCCAGGTTCGCTGAGGTTCGCGAGTGTGTGACCGAGGGCGCAACCGACAAGGTGGGAAAGTATTGCGCGCGGGCCTCGCGCACCACGGCGCGGGCTTCCATGAAGTTCTCGAAATATTGTTTGATGTTCTGATTGTTGATGTCCAGTTGTTCTTCGAGTGCGTTCAGTTCGGGATCGTTGAAAATCTCCCACCACTTGCCGCGCAGCTTCGCATCCGCGGGCTGCGCAACCGTCCAGCCTTCGTTATCCTTAAAGTTGGTGGGCGATTCTTTGTAGGGCGCTGGCGCCTGTGTCGCGGGTGGGTGGTACTTCGGTCCAACCACGCAGCCCGACAAGAAGAACAAGAGCGCAGCCGCGCACAGCCGAGTCGTGCCGTTCTTTCGTATGAGTAGTATTAGTTTTCGCGTAAGGATCTTCATAACGTTCTGCCTAGCCAGCAATTCATCTGAACCCACCATGCTAGGCCGCCTCCGGAGCCGGAGATGGATTTCGCGACGTTCTCCCCTGCAAGCGCAGCCGCAGACGGTCGAACTCCAAATAGACGACCGGAGTGGTATAAAGTGTAAGCAACTGGCTCAAGATCAGGCCTCCCACAATCGTGATGCCTAGAGGGCGGCGGAGCTCATACCCTGTCCCCGTCCCCAGCGCCAACGGCAAAGCGCCCAATAACGCAGCCATCGTCGTCATCAGGATCGGACGGAAGCGCAACATGCAGGCTTCAAAAATCGAATCGATTGGTTTCTTCCCTTCCTGGCGCTCCACCTGAAGAGCAAAATCGATCATCATGATGGCGTTCTTTTTTACGATTCCAATCAGCAGAACAATGCCAATGATGGAAATGATATTCAGATCCTGCTTGAACAGCAGCAAGGCGAGCATTGCGCCCACGCTCGCCGACGGCAGCGTAGAAATAATGGTCAGGGGATGGATGAGGCTTTCATACAAAATACCAAGAACGATGTACACCGCCAGCAACGCCGTCAGAATCAGCACGGGCTCGGTGCCGAGAGATTGCTGGTAGGCGAGCAGCGTGCCGGCAAAAAAACCTTGCAGCGTGGAGGGAGTGCCGAGCCGCCTTTGCATCTGGGCGATGCTCAATGTGGCATCGCTCAAAGACATGTTCGGCGCGAGGTTAAAGGATACGGTGACCGAGGGGAATAAGAACGTATGGTTGATGGCGAGTGGGGTGGTGTTGGCTTGACCTGTGGCCACTGTCTGAAACGGTATGCTGTTGCCGCGCGACGATTGAAAATAGATGTCTTTCAATCCTTCCGGGCTTTGCCAATACTGAGGAGCAACTTCCAGCACGACGTAATACTGGTTCAACTGGGTGTAGATGATGGATACTTCCGACTGGCCGAACGCGGCGTACAGTCCCGAGTCCAACGATTGTGTGGTAAGGCCGAGCTTGGCCGCAGTGACGCGATCATAGGTCATCAGCTCATCGAGGCCGCCATTCTGTTGATCCGAGCTTACGTCCTGAAAGCCCGACAGGTGCTGCATCTCACTGGTTATGATCGGTCCCCACTTGGAAAGACCCCGCACCGTGTCGGATTGCAGCGTGTACTGGTACATCGCATTGCTGGAGCGGCCGCCGATGCGGAGATCCTGCACAGATTGAAGGAATGCGGAAGCCACCGGCAGACGGTTCAATTGAGGGCGGAGGCGGTTGATGATCTCAGTGGCGCTCACCTTGCGCTCGTTCAGCGGCTTGAGCGCAACGAAGAGGGAACCGGTATTGGTGGCGCCGCCGCCTCCAGTGAACGCAATCACATTGGCGACGGCAAGATCCTTCTTGATCACCTCACCGATCTGACGAATGGAGTTGTCCATCGACGGGAAGGATGAATCCTGCGGCCCACGTACCGCGCCGGAGATCGCTCCCGTATCTTCCACCGGGAAAAAGCCCTTGGGTATTTTGACGATCAGCACCACGTTGAGCGCTATGGTGATGAACAGTACGACGAGAGTGGGGGCGGGATGTTCCAGCACCCAACGCAGGCTGCTGCGATACCACGACAGCATCCCGTCAAAGAACTTTTCGCTGGCCATGTACAGGCGGCCATGTTTTTCCGTGCGCTCGCTCTTCAAAAGGTAGGCGCACATCATCGGCGTCGTGGTCAGCGAGATGATCATCGACACAAAGACGGCCGTCGAAAGAGTAACGGCAAACTCGCGGAAGAGCCGGCCAACGATTCCGCCCATCATGAGAAGAGGGATAAAGACGGCAATGAGCGAAATGCTGATAGTGAAGACGGTGAAACCGATTTCTTCCGCGCCTTTCAGCGCTGCGGCAAACGGCTTGACACCGTTCTCGAGATGACGCGCGATGTTTTCCATCACCACGATGGCATCATCGACCACAAACCCCGTGGCAATGGTCATGGCCATCAGCGAGAGGTTGTCCAGGCTGTAGCCGAACAGGTACATCACTGCGAACGTACCAACCAGCGAGACCGGCACAGCGACAGCGGGAATGAGCGTGGCGCGGCCGTTGCGCAGGAAGGCAAACACCACGATGATGACGAGGCCGATGGAAATGAGCAGTGTCCTCTCGACGTCACTGACCGAGGCGCGGATGGTTGTGGTGCGGTCAAGAACGATGGTAGTGTCAATTCCGAGCGGAATGGAGGCCTGGATAAACGGAAGTTGCGCGGTTATGCGGTCGACCGTGTTAATGATGTTGGCGCCGGGCTGGCGGAAAATAATGACCGTAACCGCGCGCTTACCGTTCAAATATCCGGCAGCGCGGACGTTCGCCACCGAGTCCGACACCTGCGCGACGTCGGACAGATGGACGGCCGCACCGTTTTTATACCCAACCACGAGCGGCTTGTAGTCTTTGGCGAGAGAAATCTGATCGTTCGCGAGGATGTCCGCGGTGACATTGCCGTCAGTGATCTGGCCTTTGGCCAGGTCGGCGTTTTGCAAGCTCAGCACGGACTGCAGATTCGCGAGGGTAAGTCCATAGCTGGCCAATTGGGTTGGATTTGCATCCACACGCACCGAGGGCAAGGCGCCGCCTCCAACCGTGACCTGCCCTACGCCCTGAATCTGCGACAACTTCTGCTCGAGGACCGTGGAGGCTTCGTCATACAGCTTGGCGGGACCGAATTTGTCGGAGGTGAGGCCGAGAATCATAATCGGCGAATCGGCGGGATTGACTTTGCGATAGGTCGGATTGCCCGGCAGGTTGGCGGGCAGATAGGTTCGCGCCGCATTGATAGCTGCCTCCACATCGCGCGCCGCGCCATCGATGTCGCGGCTGAGGTCGAACTGAATGGTGACGGAAGTGCTGCCGAGCGTGCTGGCGGAGGTCATCTCCGTTACACCGGCAATATGACCGAACTGGCGCTCCAATGGGGTGGCGACGGACGACGCCATAATCTCGGCGCTGCCTCCCGGCAGACTCGCACTGACTGAGATCGTGGGAAAGTCGACCTCCGGCAAGGGCGCTACCGGCAGCACTTCAAAGGCAATCGCCCCGGCAAGGGCAACCGCCACGGTGAGCAGCGTAGTAGCTACGGGCCGGAGAATGAAGGGTGCGGAGATGTTCATGCCGGCCCTGCCTGTTGTTCTGCCTCTCCCGTTTCAACCGGGTTCGAGTTGGGGGCAAAGCGCTTCGCCAGATTATCAAAAAAGATATAGATGACGGGCGTGGTGTACAGCGTGAGCGCCTGGCTTAACATCAGTCCGCCAACCATGGCGATGCCCAGTGGGCGGCGCAACTCGGAGCCGAAACCGCTTCCGAGCGCGAGCGGCAGCCCACCTAGTAGCGCAGCCATGGTGGTCATCATGATGGGGCGGAAACGCAGCAGGCACGCTTCATAAATTGCATCCGTCGCCTTCTTTCCGTGCTGCCGCTCGGCTTCCAGCGCGAAGTCGACCATCATGATGCCGTTCTTTTTCACGATACCGATCAGCAGCACGATGCCGATGATCGCGACCACGCTCAAATCCTGATGAAAGAGAATCAGCGCGAGGAAAGCTCCCACGCCCGCCGACGGCAGCGTGGAGAGAATGGTAATGGGATGGATAAAGCTCTCGTACAAAACACCCAGCACGATGTACACCGTGACCAGCGCGGCAAGGATGAGTAAAGGTTCGTTGGACAGCGAATTCGTGAAGGATGCCGCGGTTCCTTGAAAGCCGGCCTGCAGGCT
>Ga0302326_10029082_pt1 | contig 11101 bp, 10 predicted proteins | sample Palsa_T0_3_FD_202264 | JGI IMG/M metagenome (GOLD analysis project Ga0302326, IMG submission 202264) | Peat permafrost microbial communities from Stordalen Mire near Abisko, Sweden - Palsa_T0_3 | ecosystem: Environmental > Terrestrial > Soil > Palsa > Peat permafrost | place: Sweden: Abisko...
TCGTCAAACATACGCGCGAGATCCGAATGATTCCCGAAAAGGGCGCTGACGGGCATTCGTTCTATGTTGCTGCTGGTGGTTGGGACTTGCTTGGCGGGCGTTTACTCTGGAATGGTTGCGGGGGATGGATTTGAACCACCGACCTTTGGGTTATGAGCGTACCCGTCTGTGGCCATGTAGTTAATAACAAGGCACGAGTGGCAACTCGAAAGAGCCTTAAGAAACCCTCGGAAACGGGTATTGGGAGTTGAATGGGAGTGGATTTTTTGGAGCGGAGGTTGGCTGTCGTTTGGCCAGGAGACTTGTCGAGCATGTACATGACGTTTCGTTGACCGACAAAGGAGATGTGGCGTCCATTTTCGCACGGACAGTGAATGGATTCTGTCGAGAGTCTTGACGAACAAGATTGGTTCTCGCCAACTCGTGTAACAGGGCGTGGGCGCGCGCCAAGTTACGCCGCGAGAGTTTCCTCCTGCGGATGTGCGGCCTGGAAGTAACCTTGGGCGAAGTAGACCGGCGTCAGCCGGCCAACTTCCAAGCGATTGTGAACTCATGAGCCGAGACGGGCTCGGCTGCCGCGATCATACGCGACAGTGTGACGTACTTCTTCGATGAAACACCGAGCATCTGCGCGACGCGCGCGTGGCAGGGGGCCTCACCACCAGCCGACATCTGCTCGATTATGGCATCGCGCTGTTTCTGGAAGAGTCGAACGTCTCTTGGTAGGGGATCGATGTGACGCAAGTAGTCCAACAATGCGCCCGAGATGCGGTGCTCGGCCAAGGTCTTGAGCTTTAGATTACGCGCCGGGTCGAAACGGTCAACCGCTTGGATGAGGCCGATGGTGCCCGCGGAGATCAGGTCTTCGACTTCAACTTGCGGACAACGCCGATGTAAGCGTTGCGCAAGAAGCTTTACTTGGGGCATATGCGAAAGAATCAACTCTTCGCGAAGGGATGGTGTCATCATGGCGAGATCCTCTTGATCAGGAAGGAGGCCGCTTACGCGGCCACCCCCTCGGTGGATTCCGCCTTCGACGCGCGGTCGAGCCGGACGATGCTATGCACGCGGATCTCGGTCACGGACTTCTTTGTGCCGTCCTTGGCAATGTACTCGCGCGTCTGGATCTCACCGACGATCTGAAGGTGGGCGCCCTTGATGAGACCAGCAGCGTATTCCGCTGTACGGCCGAAAGAGACGCATTTGTGCCAGGTGGTCTGCGATTCACGTTCGCCGGTCTGGCGGTTTTTCCAGGTACGCTTGGTTGCGAGTGAGAGGACCGTCAGGGTCGAGTTGTTGCGGGTGGGGCGGGATTCGGCGTCCGAGCCGAGATAGCCGATTAAAGTCACGTTGTTGAACATTTCGTTGTCTCCTTTTGCCCCGTCTCTTGACTGGGGCACCCAAAAGCAAGCGGGGCTGCTCCCAAGAGCGAAGCGGTGAGTCGGAGTGCTTTGTTGGGGGAGACCGGACGGATTCCGGTGAGCGGCGCGAACGAACCCGCAGGGCGGAATCCGGCTGGGGGAACCGGCAAAGCAGAACGGAGACGAACGCAGGGCGCGGCCAGGCGATTACGCCGTCAAGCGCAGCGGTGCCCGGTCAAGGTCGGAGGCAAGGAGAGCAATGATGATGGAACCAACGTGATTCAGACGGGTTCTTTGGCCGAGTACGGTTCGATCCAGCTCCCGCGATAACAACCAGGTCCCTCAACTCGGGCCAATGACGGCGAACCCGAACAGGGCGGAAGCGTTGTTGCGCATCGGCCTGCTGGCTAATCGAGATCCCGACAGCAGCCGAAGAAGTGGGTTTCCTTAGTTCAGATCGGATCGCAAAGAGCGAGGGTGGCTGCAACAATCGGCTGGTCCTCCCGTCTGCGCGCGCCGAACCGTTTCGCGCCTCGGTTTCGAAATCCCCGAAGAGGTCGAGGCCGACGATGGTCCGTAGCGCAAGGTGGATCTCAGAGACGACGACCATAGTGGGAGAACGCAGTCCAGGACCACTGCGGCTCCGAATGTGCCGCGACCTTTCTGAGTGTGGAGTCTTGCTGTCACCAACGGCCCGATTCTCTCCTGCCGGGCAGACCGACCGCCTGGTCCCGAACCAGAGCACCCTGGTAGGAATGTTTTCGTATAAAACTTCGATCCAAGTACCAAGAGTATGTTCCTGGGTGGGCAGTTTGGTGGTTGTTTTTGATGCTATCTCGGCCTGCCCCGAGCGCGAGAGATGCTCCGGATAGGCCATGCCCCCAGTCGCCCGCTGGCCCTTGAGCTCATCCCAAACGGCTCTAATCATCTGGTAGGAAGCCTTGTGGGCGAGCGTGCTTCCGACCGAAATGCGGAGTTGTGAGGCTCCGTGAGCTGCTGAAAGGGCCAGAGGGAAAGACTCTCGAATTCAAACGGGATTTGTCAACTCAGCCTTCCCATTTTGGAGACGAAACTAGGACGAGTTGTCCGTCCGGCGTATCGTATTCCAAGCGCTCGTAACCGCGTCCACCTCGCCGAATGGACGCTCGCTAGAGACAACGATATTGCCGTTGGGGCGATTGCGAGATCGAACGGACTCAGTTCGGGGTCGGCCACCAGCGGAGCGGGGTGCTTAGATATGCCCGGAGTGAACCCCACTATGGTGTTATCACCTTAGCCGATGGGGCCGATCCCTGAGGCGCCGAACAGCCTGCCATCATGGCGTCGGGACCTATCGGCACCGTACGCGGCCCCAAGCAACGGGCCTCTACATTGTTAGATTTCCCGGATTGTCTGTCTTCCAGGACAGGAAATTCGGCTCTCGCGGCGTGGTTCATCGTTTTCGAGGCCGTTTCGGAACAAAGGCCAAAAACTTGCGAGGATTGTCCACCATAATTCCGTGCAGCACTTGCTCACTAGCGCCAGCCGCCTTCAGCTTCGGCACAAAGACCGTCAATGTCTTGGCGTAGCCGCTGGACGCGTCGGCGGAGAACATCAGATGGTCGGCGAATCCGGCCTCAATGAGCGCCATGACCATCGGAATCTGCTGCGTATCGTTATTTCCGCCCTGTCGATCGAAACCGATAAAAGCGCCCCGTCTGCAGATCGCTCTGTGCACGTAGACGTTGGGGTCCACAAGATTTCCCAAGTGTCCGATTACAACCCGATTTGGTTTTACGCCAGCGTCCTCGAGAATATCCAGCTGTTCAAGCGCCGACTTCCCAGGAATTCCAGTGTGGGTAAAGATCGGCAGGTTCGTAGCAACATGGGCCTTGCCGACGGCGCGGAAAACTTTGCGCTCATCAGCGGTGATCTCGTCCCAGGAGCCGATTTCGCCGAAAACACCCAGCGTATCGTCGTCCGCCTGCTTGATGAGCGCTTTGACGATCTGCTCTTCGCTCATCCTCGAAATCTCTTTCGGATAAAACGGTTGCGAGTAGAAGCCACCGCCTGCAACGATCGGGACTCCGGACTTCATCGAGACCTGTCGGATGAAGTTGATATCGCGTCCCATGTCCGCATGTCCCGCGTCGACAATGCAGGCAACGCCCGCGCTCTTAGTCTTGACGACTTCGTCCGACATCAGATCGACGTCGTGCATTATGTCCGGAGGCGCGGGGCCAGTTTCACCACCAGGACGCCCCGGAACTGGCGGCAAACCATTAGCGGCTCGGGCGGCTGCCGCCGCGGCTGCGAACTTTGCCAAGAAATCGGGCGCCAATTGCATATGTTCATGAAAAAGTGTGGCGCCGCCTGCCAAATCCTCGGGAGCGTAATCCTTGAGGATCGCTCTGATAATCGCGCCCTTCGGGAATGTCGGATCCTGTGCAAGTCCGGGCGCTGGAATTGCGGCGGATGCTATGCCGATTCCCAATGCTTCGAGAGCGTGGCGACGGGTCACGCAACGCATGAGAGACTTTGACATGGTGGGTGTATTGTAATTCGTTTGGAATATCTAACTGCTAACGGACTTCCAATTCTTCACAAGATAGTCGGCGGTGCGCCAAGCGAGTGCTTGTGCGGTGAGTGTAGGATTGCGCGCCCCACTTGTACCCATGACCGATGCGCCTAAAACGCCGAGATTCGGAGCCTCATGGGAAAATCCCCAGCGATTGACGACGTTGGTTTCGGCATTGTCGCCCATGCGTGTGCCGCCGTAGGCGTGGGTCGAAACACCCGGAACAAACGGCTGAGTCTTGACCACTTGGGTCGCACCGGCGGCCTGAAACCACTGCTCCATCTTGGTGTTCGCGTACAGGGTCGCCCGCCGTTCATTCTCCCGCATCCCGCCGGTGTTAATGCGGCAGACCGGATCGCCGAGCGGGTCCGTAATTTCGTCGTCCAGATCGAGATACATCGTTTCGTATGGAAACGTGTTGGTCTGTATATAGGTATTGGACTGCCGGCCAGCATTGTCGTGGATGAACTTCTTCCAAGCCGAACCCCAGCCCGGCGCGCGCCCGAAAGTGTTCATAGCCGCGGCATCGATCGGATGACGCTCGGTCATGACATGCAGGCTGCTCCCGCCAATGAAGCCCATGCCGGTGTGATCGAAGCTATCGTCCGCCCACTCGTCGCACGTCGTGCCCTGAGCGGGTAATCCGTACCAAGTGTTGATGTCGTACGGGAACAATGCGGTGACAAAGCTGTTCCAGTGCCCGAAATAATGCCGGCCTACTTGTCCGTGGTTGTTCGACAAGCCTCTGGGATATGGCTTCGATTTCGAAAGGAGCAACAAACGAGAGTTCTCGTAGGTATATCCAGCCAGCAATACGGCCTTCGCTGGTTGGAAAAACTCTTCGCGATTACGGATGTAACGGACGCCCGTCACACGTCCATTCGCATCCGTCTGGATGCGCGTCACGTGGGCGTTGTCGAAGATCGTAAGGTTTTTTGTCTTTTGCGCCTCGGGAATCGTGGTGACTGCGGTCGAGCCTTTCGCGCTCACATGGCAACCGCCCGAACCGCAGTAACCGTGGTACACACAACTACTTCGCCCCTTCCGCGGTTGGGAGTTAATTGCAGCAGGCGGCGCAAAGGGGTTCCATCCTAGTTTCCTAGCCGTCTCCGCCATGTGATCGGTGAAGCCCGAACCCCGCAGCGGCGGCATGGGATATTCCTTCGCGCGCTCAGATTCAAATGGATTCCCACGGCCCGTGAGTTTGCCGCCGATATTTCCGGCCGCGCCCGAAACCCCGACCTCATCTTCGACAAGATCGTAGAACGGGGCCAGTTCGTCGTAAGTCAACGGCCAGTCTTCAAGGGTTGTGCCGGCCGGAATCGCAGCGGCTCCGTATCTCTGGAGTGTCTCCGAGCGTGTCTTAAAATCCCACGCCTTGAGCCGCCAGCTTTGGGCCCAGTAGTGGATGGATGTCCCGCCGATAGCGTTCATCATGGGATGCGCTGCCGGTGGGCGAGCTTTTTCTCCCGGCCCGGTGCGCACGGTGGGAATCTCGCGCTGGGCTTTCGGCGATGTGGTCACCTGGCGGCGAATGTTGTTGAAGATTTCGTCGGCGTGAAAATCGCGATGCGGATCCATCCAGGTCCCGGCTTCGATCCCCGCGATTTTCAGGCCCGCGCGGGCCAATGGCAATACGGCGACTCCGCCGGTGGCGCCGAGTCCAATCACCGCAACATCGACCGGTTTGAGTGAGGTTGCCATTATTTATACCGCGTTCCCCAAGCAGAGTGGTGGTAAGCAGCAGGCGCCACGTCCATGCGCTGCATTTCCGCGTCGACGGCGGGGCGCGGGCCGGGATAGCGGATCAAATCCCATCCGGCAAAGGCTCCATTGCCGCCGTAGTAGGGGTCGCCGAACATGCCTTCCAGGGTCAAACGCCGCGCGCGGTCGAAGAACCGCCGGCCCTGCGGCAATCCTTCCGCGGTGTTTTCGTCAATTGCTTTTAAAACCAGATCGCGCTTCTCCGCTGGAAGGTCGGCCAGTGGAGCACCTTGGGTGAGCTGAGCATAGGCATTCACCGCGTCCAGCCCTTCCAAGAACTGCGCCTTTTCGTTTGCGTTCGGACCCGCCAGCAAACGATCGATATAGACCTGCGCACGGGCTTCCACGGCCCCTGGACCAAGTTCATCGCTGGGGATGAGCCGATCGATGAACGCTTCGAGCGTTTTCATTTGTCCAGGGGTTAGCGCAACGGGTCCGGTCTGCGCGGCGGCCGTGAGCGCGGCCAGAGGAACGAACGTGGCAGCGAGCAGAAGGTCGCGGCGCGTCAAATCGTATTCATCAAGCATGGGATGAATCTACCAGAGATGAGTCGCGCTATTGGAAGGACGCCTGGGTGGGTCCTCCACTGCCGGTCACGCGTTTCAGCACGCTGGGACCTGAGGCCTTGAACAGCTTATCGGGGTCCACTCCAGAATCGATCAGAAAGCCCATGAAACAATTCTGCATCTCTTCCCAATTCTGAAGTCCCCAGACAACTTCTTTGGCGGGGTCCGGATTCCATTTGTTGTTGGCGGAATTGTCGTAATGCGCGATGCCTTGGACCTTGGTGCCTTTCGGAATCGTCAACTGTTTTTCAAGATCGTAGCCCAACTGCCAGTTGAAATCGAAGCGGCCGCGAAAAACCGTCTGCGTTTCCCCAGTAGGATATACAAGGCGCACTTCGTAATCTTTGCCGCGCACATGCATGTGCGGTTGAATATAGACCAGCTTGGAATCGAACTGGGCAGTCATCTCGGACACCACTTCACCGTTGTTATCGTTGGGCTCAATCACCAAATTGTTACCAATGGGTCCATAGCTGGTGATATACCGAAGTTTAGGAGGGTTTTTCGCCAGCACGAGTCCTACAACAGATTTGCTGGTCTGCGGCGTCCCTACGGCGGTGTAGTGAATCTCAAACACAATATCGGAGCCCTTGGGGACGAACTTCGCGGAGCCGCCAAAATCGAAAGTTTGGTCACCCAAACCCGGATTGAACTTCCCTAGAATCTCGAGGCCGTCCCCGGGCCCCCTTTTCATTTCTTGCGAAGGATAGGAAACTCCGGGAGTAGCATCGGCCATCCACTTCGCGCCCGGAGGACGAATCCAAGCCTCTCCGTGATGCACGACTTTCGAGTTGCCTGGGCGCATTTCCGCTGCGGTCACCCACATGTCCTCAGGAAAGTTTGTCTTCACCAGCATGTATTGATAATCGATCGTGCCGGTGGCGGCCACATGGAACTCGGCGGGCATCTCGATTTCCAGATCGGGCTTGATATTCCAGCCGTCAACGAAATTCAAAGGGGCTGGACCATCCTTAGGATCGCCTTCCGGAGCGCCATTATTGGCCCAAGAGACCAGCGTGGCGATTTGCGCTTCGGTGAGACGACGTTCGTTGGAAAAATGACCCACCTTTGGATCGGCGAACCAGGGTGGCATCTGCTGGCTCACAACGGCGACCTTGATGGCCTTAGCCCAGGGCCGCGCTTCAGCGTAGCTGATTAGGGAGAACGGCGCGACTTCCCCGGGACGATGGCAGGTCTGACAATTGTTCTGCAAGATTGGCAGGACGTCCTTATGGAACGTTACCGATGGTGTCTCAGCGGACCCGACAACGGCCAGTGCGCATACCGCCGCTATGACAACACACAAACGCGCCATTAAAATTCTCCTCTCGCGAGTATGGTCATTCTCTAGCGCTCTGTCAATGATCCGAAATGATTATCCATCAGCCAGCCACGACTTCGACTGGAAGGTTGTACGGGTCGCGAAATCGAAGGCTGCCTTTTTCACTGCCCGGCTCAACACTAACACCGAGTTTTCCAAGCCGAGCTGTGACCAAGGCGCGGTGAAAACCAGCAACCTTAACGGCGAAATGCGAGAAGCTAGGCTTCTGCCCGGCGGGCGCCGCTTCCAAGCCGAGCTTGGTGTCAGCAAGTTTGAACCACACACGCCGCGGATTGCGATCGCGTGACCCCTCGGCGCCAAACAGCTTGCGGTAGTACGCCACGGATCTGTCGACATCAGTCACCGACAGCATGATGTGATCGAGCCCGATGGGGATCAGCGCCGCAGGCTCCGGAGTGACTCGCCCACCAGGCATGGTGGTGTCGAACAAGCCATGGGTCGTATTGACAAGCTGTGGCCGGAGGTTATCCGGGTCAGACAACATAGGAAGCGGCCCAACGGGTGCCGTAAGGCCCGCGGCCGTGATCTCAGCTCTGGTCTCGACATTGCCGAAATCGGCCTCAACCAAGCCGATCACTCCAGCGGCGATGTGGTCGATGTAGGGGGTCACGTTGGCTTGTGGGCCGAACGCTATATAGGCGGCGCCAAGACGGACGTAATAACGTTGGACTCCGGTGCGCTCATGGAATACTTGTGGGTCGAAGATGCGGCCATAGAACCTCGCCGCCTCGATCGAATTTGGAACCGTTAAAGACAAATGATCCAGACCGGAGCTTTGCAAAGGCAGCAGCCTTTGTTGAGCTGAGCTGCTTCTGACGAGCCAGGATGCGACGGCGAGGTTGGCAGCGCGGGTGAGCCACTTGCGTCGATCGATCGCGCGGTTGCTGCTTCTTTCGCTGAGTGGGCTCGACACTGGACAGGCTCCGATTTAGCTAAATTGTACTTTCAATTCGCACTAGCATACGTCAAAGTTCTATCGATGTTTTTCGCCAGCCTATTCCAGTTGTTTAACCGGAATGTCAAAATGCGCCGTGTCGACGACGCCCTTGCGCTGGAACTGTACCCACACGCGATAGGTCCGGGCTCGAGGGAAATCCAAGCTGAATTCAACCTGGGGGCCGCCATCCGCGATGAACGGATGCGTGTGGATCAGCTCGATAAGGTCGTCGCTCGCTGCCAGCATGTGCGCCCAAGCGCCGATATATTTTTCCAGGCCGTCGGCCGGCGTTAGCCGAAAATAGATCAGAGTTTTCTGCGTGGCGACCGGCTGCGGCGGATCGGTGGTCATCTCCACTTGCATGTTCTCGGCTTGCTTGGTGGAATAGTCTCGCGGCAGCGCCGCCCGTGTTGGTGGTGTTCCTGGTACGATTACTGTCTTTGCGATCAATTGCGGTGTGGCCCCGTCCGGATAGAAGTCGCCGAGCACGCGATACATGCCGGGATTAGGAAACGCCAGACTATACAGAAAATCGCCATTCGGCTGCAACACCGGATGATCGTGGACGAAAAACTGCAGATCCTGGCTCACCACGAACATGTGGAACAGCTTCTCGTGGACAATCTGGAACGTGGTCACCTGCCGGTCCTTCCACGGATCGTGTACCGCGAACTTGAGCTGCTCGGACTGCTTGGGTTTCACCGCTCGCGGGGTCAGCGTCAGGTCCATGTGAAATTCCACCGGCTCCGGGATGCCCTCGCGCAGCTTCATCCCGCAGCGCCGGCAAGTGCCTGGCTGGTTGGAGCGAACGTCGGGGTCCATTGGGCAGATGAAAACGTTGTCTTGTGCCGCTAAAAAGCTCGGCGCCCCAAGAACGCCGAGAAGCACTAACAGCAAGAAGACATGTCCTGCCGTTCGTAGGTTTTGATAACATCCCATCGGTTTGCTTCCTTAATCGTTACGCAGACTGAATTGCGCAACGGTTTCTCGAATGAACGCGACCCATTCCCTCGAAAGCCCGCCGTCACAAACACGGACGAAGCGGTATAGGTGCCCCTCCATACCTCACGTTTGCCGAGCCATCGAGTCGAATCAAAAGTTGGACTCGACTTCCTGGCTTCGGGGTCGCTTTCCCAGGAAGAAGCTGATAGCGCGTTCCCTGCCACGTGACCGTCAAACTGGAATTAACAGTTCGGTACTGCACTTCCGACAAGATTTCTGCGTCGCATCTCCATCGAAACCGCGGCAACAATGTGGGTATCCATGACGCAGGAACACCAATCTCCCTTGCAGCCTCGTTCGTTGTGATCTTTCGATTTCGGACTTGCCGAAGAAAGTACAGGATCTCGTCGTGGCTAGCTCTATCGCTCAAAGTAAGACAATTTCTCCCGGGGCTTCAGCGACTGACTTTTTGAGTGGCGAGGTTCCCGGAGAAAAACGGCAGAACCTTCGACTCAACCCTCTCGGGAATCTTGTTGGTGTGGTCGCCTTCGTAAGTCTCGAACGTGTGCATGATTCCTAAATCGGTCATCATTTGTTCCAGCTGTTTGTTCTGGCCGGTCAACCCGTATTGATCCTGAAGTCCTACGTCCAGCATGATGGCGTGGTATTTCCTGAGATTCGTGACGTACTGATCGATCATGGCCAGCGGCGAAGCGGCATGCCATTTTGCAACCACCAGCGGCTGCAAATGACCGTCGCTTGTTGGCTCGTCGAAATAGCGCGGCGGATTCTTCGGATTGGGGGAAAACGCGGCCGCCCATGCGAAGTTCATTTGTGAAGCGCCGCCACCGCCTGTTGTATCGTTCTGCTTGGACGTCGCCGGCGGCGCGGGAAGAGGATTGTTGATCAAACAGCAGGCGCTCATGATGTACAGGCTCGAAAACACGTCCGGGCGCTTCATACCGATTCGAATCGTTCCGTAGCCGCCCATGGAATGGCCTGCGAGTCCGCGGCTCAATCGATCGGGAATGGTCCGATAGTGAGTGTCCATGTACACCACGAGGTCTTCGGCGATATACGTCTCCCAATCGCCCGTGGTGACGGAGCTGGAATACATGCTGCCCGCGTATGTGCTGAAGGCGTTCGGCATCACGACGATCATCGGTTTTGCCTCGCCCCTTGCGACCAGTTTGTCCATCCCGGCGGGAACGTTTGCGCCAGGCATGTCAGCGCCCGGAATGGAGACTCCCGTGCCAGTCCAATATTGGTCCGTAAAGAGGTAGCCGTGCAGCAGGTACACGACGGGATATCGTTGATTGCGATTTGCATCGTAGCCTGGCGGCAGATAGATGGTGACATCCCGGTCCGGCGAATCTCCTTCGAGGTTTCCCTCAAGGGATTTGCCGTGGACCTTAATGCGCTGAACGGCCCCCTTCGGCTGCGGCTTCGTTTCTGCAAACAGTAAAGCTGTCGCTACAAGGACAAACGCGATGAGTTTCATCATGCCTCTTTCCGATCGATCAGTGCGGGGTCTTAATGCTTCCCCTGATTTTCCTGCAGATCCGGATTCGATCCCCCGACAAACAACCTTCGGCCGTCCTTGAACGTGATACTGCTGGCGTTCGCCCTGAA
>Ga0302326_10029083_pt1 | contig 11101 bp, 14 predicted proteins | sample Palsa_T0_3_FD_202264 | JGI IMG/M metagenome (GOLD analysis project Ga0302326, IMG submission 202264) | Peat permafrost microbial communities from Stordalen Mire near Abisko, Sweden - Palsa_T0_3 | ecosystem: Environmental > Terrestrial > Soil > Palsa > Peat permafrost | place: Sweden: Abisko...
TGGCTGGACAAACCATCGCTTCTATTGCGACCGCCGGAGCCGTCGTGTTCGTCTGGACGGGCACCCGGCTTGCCTGCCGACGCTTCCTCTTGTGGCGGCGCACTCCTGCTGTCAGCGCGGAGTCACAGGGAACCGTCCGCGGTTTCGTAAAGCCGCTCGCGCTTTTGTATCTCACAACCAAAACGTAACACTTGCTGCACAATTTCTCGTTTGTTGTCGCCCACAGAACACACAATTGCCGTTATTTGGTCTTGCAAATCGGCCGAGTTCGGCTAGAATTCTGGAAAGGTGACTCGTGGCTGCTAACCTACTTGACTCTGTTCGCTCACGACCTCTTCGGGCTTCTCTGCTTCCTGCTCTGTTGCTCGCCCTGGTTTCCCCGCCCCAAATGTTCGCCTGGGGCAACGCCGGACACGAGGCAGTGGCCTCTGTCGCATGGCAACAACTCACGCCCACCGTTCGCGCCCGCATCATCGCGCTCCTGATGCAAGTGCCAACGCTCAAGAATCCGAACCATCCGCCAAAGAACGGCCAGAAGCCGTTCATTCCCGGCTACTCGGATTGGCTGATGGATCTGCCTTCCGGTCTCTCGCAAGATCAGCAGGATCAGTTCCTCTTTATGATCGCCGCCACGTGGCCCGACACGATCAAGCATGAGTGGCTGCACGATTCCGACACGCCACCAGCCGGTCTTAAGAAAGAGGTCAACATCGGGTTCACCGACAAGGACAGTCACGGTTATTGGCACTTCGTCGACGTCGGTTTCGCGTCCGACTCCTCCACAGTGCCGCCGACGCCTACTCCCGATGCCGCCACTCAGATTGTGGCGCTACGCACCGCGGTTAAATCGGGCGAACCCGATTTGCTGGAAGCGTACGATCTTGGTTTGGCTCGAGCACCTGGTTGGCGACATTCACCAGCCGCTCCACGGAGTGGCTCGCTTCAACGCTGGAAAGTCCGATGCGGGCGGCAATTTCGTGAAAATCAAGTTGCCGCTCGACATGGAGAAGAAGTTCGGCGGCTCCAAGTCCTCGCCCCGCGAACTGCACGCGTTTTGGGACGATCTTCCGGGCGTTGGCGCCCCTGATGTGGCACTGAAGCCGGCCGCGGCCTTCGCCGGCTCACTCTCGGTGCCGTCCAAAACCAGCAAGCCGCTTGCCGACGTCGATCCGAACGACTGGGCTACTGAGTCGTTCATGCTCGCCATGATGGACGGGTATGCAACGCCGCCCATCGGTCCCGGGCTTACCCAAGACGACGGCAAGCCCTATGATATCCCGCAAACCTATTACGACAAAGCCCTATCGGACGCCCAGACGCGAATCGCGCTTGCGGGGGCACGCCTCGCGAAACTCTTGAACGAAAATCTGCACTAATAAGTGGTTGCAGTCCCCAAAAAGGAGGCGAACGCATGCATCGCCCCGTGTTCCTGGCTCGTAATGTCCTCGCCGGATTGGCGGCTGCCGGTGCGGCGTGGCCGCTCGGACCGTTCAACGTTCTCGAGCGCGAGGACAAGCCGGGCCTCGTACAGTGTCTGACCAAACAGACGAAGGTTCCAGTGGCGATATTCAGAAGCCCGTTGTGAATGACAACGTCCTTTATCATTCACGGTTTCTTGCAGATGCAATGAAAACTATAATATTCGGTATGCTGATCACCCTCCCAAATCAGTTCTTTACCGATCAAAGCTTCTTCACAGTTGCCGGGGCGTCGGCCATCGTCTTTGTGGTCTGCAACTCCATTCAAGCAGCCTTCAATTTCAACCCCCGCTGGCTTGCGCTGCTCGTCTCCGAGGTCATAGCACTTTACGGCACCTACGCGTCGCGAAACGCCAATGTCCCGAGCGACTACTTCCTCTCGCTTTTAAACGGCTGCCTAATTTTTTGTACCGCCGTGGGAGGAACCGCATTAGCCTCATCCGGAGCTACCAAGGGTACTCCCCGTGGGCTGGCTGTCGGTTCCAAGCGCAGGACATTTTCAACCAGTTGGTTCTAGCTTAGCTAGGTAACTATCTGTGCTCGCCTCTGACGTCACTAGAATCGTAGCGGTCGGAGTATCAACCTACCAGGAGCCAAACCTGACCCTTGAGTTCGGCGCTGCAAATGCACGCGCTTTGGCAGAAGCGCTCGTCCTGGAGAGCGGGTGCGCCATCCCACCCGGAAATGTCACCTTGCTCTGCGATAGGAGCGCGTCGCGGGATGCCATTCTGCAAGCACTCAGCTCGGCCGCGTCATCATGCTCTTTGGATGGAACGCTCATTTTCTATTTTTCTGGACATGGTGAGCAATCAAACGGACAATTTTATCTGCTGCCCACCGAGGCTTCGAGCGACAACCTGGCAGACACCGCGATTAGCAGCAATGACCTCAACTACGTGCTTACCCCGTGCCGTGCACGAGGCATCCTCATCATTTTGGACTGCTGCAAAAGCGCTGGCTTCGCGGAGAATGCCCAGAGCTTCTTCACTACCCTGGCGGGTTACGATTTCCGTTTGCTTCTGAGCGCCTCTCGCGTCGGTCAGCCGTCATTCGAGTTCCGGGAAGCGCAAGGAACGTTGTTCACGCGTGCGGTTGTGCGCGTCGTACGAGGTGATGCCGGATCGATCGGCCCTATGGCTGGGGTTGTCTACTTCTCAGACCTCTTCGACTACGTTCAAAAACAAGTGGCCGAAGATCTCGAGTCCATCGGTAACTCGCCGGAGATGCAGGAACCAGTCTTCGCAGGCACATATAACCGAGACCCCCGCCTGTTTATCCTCAAACGCCTATCGCTTGAACGGTTGGAAGCAGAAGCGCCCCGCTATTCGGGCAAGTTCGTCCGCCGAAGGATACGCCGCCTGGCCACGATGGGCGCTGGATTTCTGATCCTGTTCCTGGCCGGCTACTACTACTATCTCGACCACAGCCTCTATGTGTGGCACGAGTCAAGTATCGTCAAAGGCCGCGAGGGCGATTTTCTTTCGATATATTCTGGCGATCCGCGGTTCAATTGGTCATGGCTTGGATTTCCGCACCGCATTTTCACGACTGATATAGGTGTAGGCGCCCTTGACAGCGCCGTCCGGCCTGGCGTCGGGACGCCATTACTTACCCACTGGTCAAACTATATCAAGGGGCTTCTCTTTTCACGGCTGTCGCCGGAATGGCAAACCACGGTGTCGGTCTGGAACGCGGACGCCGTGAATGCGTGGAAGTATGCGAAATCCATCGACGTCTTTGACAATCCGGGAAGTTCGGGAAGCGGCGAGGCTGCGGTCGCTCTCGGCTGGATATCGGGTCCAAAGGACATCGACACCTTGCAAAACTTGGCGTCGCCCACAGATGCAGACGTTAGCACGCTGCCGGTCTTACGCCGCGTCGCGGCACTGGCACCTGAACAGGCATTGGACATTCTGGAGTGTGGATTCGACAAACCGCTTTTCAAGCAGGCGGTGATGGAGGGCTTAGCGCAACCTTGCAGTCCGACCGTCGCGTCGTTCCTAGAAAGAGAGGTGCCAACCCCGCTTACGGAAGGTGAGATTCACAATGCATGGTATGGCGCAGGGATTCGGACTGGGTGTGGGCTTTCAGCCGATATTTTGCTTAAGACGCTCGATAGCGGCAGGACCCTGAACTCGGGGCAGCTTGATTGGCTCCCGCTGCTAGCAACTTCTCCGCCGCCGGGCTTCGGCCGCCGCCTCGGACTTGTTTTAAAGAGCAAGATTGAGGAACTGGCTCACACCAATTTTCCTTCGGACCGGTACAACGACCTAGTCGTTCGCTTGTGGATCGAATTGCGCACTTTGGCTGCTTTATGGCCGAATGAAGTCCCGCAATTCGCTACATCCCTATTAACATCTCCTTATGTTTATGTCCGCTACAGCGCTGCATACGCCCTTGCTTCGAAGTCGCCCGAAGACGTCGGGCCGATCGCGCTGCGGCATTCAGCGGATCCGTGGGTCTTGACAGGACTTGTGAGGGGCGGCTGGTTTGATGAGGCGATCATCGGTCGATCCATTGAGGCCAAAGCTACTCAGAACAAAAGTGGTCTCAACGCCGAGGCAGGCGCAGCTGCAACGCTTTTGCTGAGAACTCTCCGATTACGGCATCTCGTGGCGGCGGAGGGCCTCGCCAGGGAAATGGCGGCGTCAAATGTGCCGATGATCAAGTTAGAGGCACTTAGGACGCTAGATAGCCTCGCTCGGCCCGCTGGCGCAAGCGAACGAATACGCGCGCTCGACGGTAGCCTTGATCCATCCATTCTCGTACGCCTCGATGCAAATGACAGATCTTTGCTGCTCGACGGTACCTACGAATGGTGGGTGCGCAATGACTCCGGCGCCCTCAGCAATTATCTTAAGGATCTTGGTGATAGCCCCGACGAAGCAGCCCATGTGCTGGGGAAGGTGATGATACCACCTAAGATTCTGGAATTGCTTCGTAAGGCCTTACGCGATCCCACGACTGCACTGAAGGCAGCAACGCTGCTCGCTATGCGCGGATCAGCTAACGATCTATCAAAACTTCTGGATTCTCCCGATGTGAATCTCAGGAACCAAGGATTACTCTATGCAGTGTACAATCCTGACGTGGAGAAATACCTGGCGATGTGCGGAAGTGGCGACCGACTGACGATGGTTTGCGGTTACTTAAGGCAGCAGGAGGCAAAGCGGGACGAGCTTGAGCGCATCGGCAATAAAGTACCAAAATTAGTTCGCGGCCTCGCATTCTCTGTATTAGGCGGCGTGCTGGAGTTCACGATCTGGGCTGCCGATGATGTCCCGGACGTCAGTCCCGGTATCAGGCTATGGCTTACCGATCGAATAGACGAACTAGAAGGAACCACTGTTGATCAACTGGAACGTGATATATACACGCCACCTCCGATCGCTAAGTGACGTTGAATACTCCGTTTCGCATGCTTTTGTCCGGTGCTACAATGCTCCGAAACGATCTCGATGTCTGATGCGGACCATATAACGTCTGGCGTCGTCCTTCAAGAATCCTTCAATTCGGCAGGGGACTTCTTGGACAGAATCAGCCCGCGTCATCCGGACTGGAAGGAACGACCCAATCAATGGGCGTTTCGCGGACACGGCAATGAGCAGTGGGCTCTTATACCGTCAGGCCTACGCGAACCAGTCACACTAGTTTCTAATGATGATCCCTCAGACCGACGCCACCTTCCTTGGAGTACGATCTGGACATCTGAGCTTATTACCCTTTTGGACTTCATCAACATAGCGGACAATGTCGCTCTCGCTTTACCAGATCATACCTTTGCCGTTCAAACGTTGTATTCCCTTCGCTCTCGTCTCACTGCGCATCACTTGAATCCATCAGAGGAAAACCACAATTTTCTAGAAAGCTTCTCGGAATGGCCTCCGCCTCCAGTGCTTGGCGTCCTAGCCCTGGCGCAGCACCATGGTGTTCCCACTCGACTACTAGACTGGTCCGGTCGTTCCATAGTAGCCGCTTATTTCGCTGCAGAATCGGCCGTGCGTCAACTGGACAGCGGGGATCACTGGTGGTCTGGGCGTTGCGGCTGGAAATGGTGACAAGGGCTTTTGCTCCCCAACCACCACAGCGGCTACCCGTAGTAGAGCTTGTCAGCCCTGCGCTGTCTAGTAACCCGAACATGGCGGCTCAAAGCGGATTTCTTACAGTTGATCGTTCCAGAACGGCTCCACACGGTTTCGATGTCACGATTAAGAATCAGGCGGCAAAACTCAAGACCGATTTCCAGTATCTTGGTAAGCCAACCCTCTACCGGTTCTTGCTTCCCCATTCAGAAGCCGGCTACCTGCTTGAACTGCTGGCTAGAGAACATGTACATGCGGCTACATTGTTCCCGGGATTCGACGGTGTTGCGAAACATTTAACAGAGCGCCGTTACTGGGCGCGCCGCAACATGAATCCTCTCGATCCCGACGCCCATTTCTCAGGCGTACTGATCGCGTCCGAGAAGAAACCGGCTTAAAGTACTAAGCCTGCCGTCCCAAAACGCGAATGTTCGTAAAGAGCGGAATTCGGGCTGCTATTACGCTGGCATCTTGAGGAGTCGCGAAGCTGATTCTCTTTTCGCCTGCCAAAGTAGTGAATGATAAAGGACGTTCACGTCAACAACCCCGGTTGCCTCGCTGGCATGGAGTTTCGGCCGCCTGCGACACCGCTAAAGCCTTGCCCCCGCGCCGAGCATGAAATCGACGACAGAGGACGTTTCCGTTTGTGAAAAGTGGCCCATTCGGCTCATCACTTGAGTTGGTTCAGAAGATGGCGCAATTGATCTGCCAGCGGCTGCCAAGTGTTGGTGGCTAATGCGGTGCCGGTCGCGTTTGCGAGCGCACCGACAATGAAATCGAGGGCCATCTTCAAGCTTCCTGAAACGACTGGGTGCCGCGGCTGACTCTTCAGCATCTCCTCCTGTACGTCGCGGATCGCTCTCTCAAACTGCTGGACCTGATTTTGAGGCAAGCCCAATTCCGCCCGCCGGTTCATGACTTCGTCTAGGAGGGTGCGGATCGCAGAGAGATCGTTGATAGTTTGCTCGGCATAGACCGAAGCGTTTCCGCTTGCGATCACAAGCCCTGTCGCAGCACCCGCAATTTGAACCTGCGGCCCAGCGGCGGACAGCATGCGTGGAAATAGTTCTTCCAGCATGAACCTCTTCTCAATTTCTAGACGCTCGGCTCGTTTGGATTCGTCGCGGAGGGCGATTTGCGCCGCCTGCAATCGCTCCGCTTCAGCTTTGATCTCCTCAACTGTGCGGGCGTCCGCTTCTTCGACGCTGATCGACACTTTCGCGCCGCCGCCGGTCTCCTCTAACGATTTCAGCCGAATGTTGCAGTCAAGGTGGAGAGTCGCCAGGTGATTGAGCAGCGCCGGCAGCGTGTTCAATTCGAACTTCGTGATGCCACCTTTGTAGAACAACTCAATCCGTGGCTGCTCGGAGTAGAGCCTTTCAAATTCGCCCAAAGCATAGTAGGTGACGTCACACCCTGGCTTATCCCAAAAGACCTGCGAGCAAGTGACGCCCTTGATCGACCATCCACCGCGCTGGGTCTCGCATAGATTCGGTTTTCAGTGGTTCTTAGTTCCGATCAGAGAGTTTTGCACGATGTCTTCGTGTTTGTCTTGGTGACCCATTCTTACCCATGACCTTTATTAGGATTCCGGCCGTTTTTCGCTTTTCTCTCCTCTGATCTCGGTACTCGCCACTTCGTCACCCTTAAGGGTGTGGCGAGATGGCAAATAGTACGCCGCCACTTCTCGCCACTTGCAGCGGCGAACTGGCGAGTTCAATAGATCCAGAGATATACATGTACATTCGGCCACCTTACTCGCCACCAAGAAAGTACTCGCCACCCAATGGAACAAAGACCGATAGGCAGCGAGTATTTTGCAGCACTCCCGAACAACGCACCGCGAGGCCCCAGAGCATCAAGCCTTGTCATCTGAACCACACCAGAAGTGGGCCCGCCGGTTACGGCTGGATTCTACACGGATTGCGAGCGATGTGATGCCAGACTTGAGAAAGTTCCGAGCCTGGTTCCTGCCCAAGCCACCGCGCTGCGCTAGTTGCTCGAATTCCTCGCCACTAATGCCAGGGTTTCCCCTGAGTAGTTCGACCAGTTGCTCCGCCTTCGTGCTAAGGGCTTCCTGCTGATCCGCAATAAAGTGCCCGTGCTCGTACTTGAAGTGTAGAGGTGATGTGACACTGATGCGCTGTTTGAACGCACGTAACTCCAGCTTGGAAAGCATCCCACCGTCGTGCGAGTTCGTGATCTTATAGGCGATGTCGACGGCCGCCTCAATGTCGGAGCTGCCGCGGTACTCCGTTGATTTTTCGCTTTTTCCCGGGTGATGAAGGATCAACAACGTAGCGCCCTTCGCTGCGAGAACTCGGTACGCTTTTATGTGCGCACGAACCGAGTGTGCATCGTTTTCGTTGCCCACGTGGAAAGCGATGAAGCTATCAATGACAATTAATGGCTCCGGATCGCAGCGATCGACCCATTCCACAATGATTGCCGTCCCAGCTCCGGGTGGCTCCTCGCCAATCCATTGGCCAAATATCATGAAGTCATCGGTCTCTTCGATTCCAAGGCGGGAAAAGCGGTTGTGAACGAAGTGATCGGGATTTTCTCGATCCAGTATCAGCACGGGACGTTTCGAAGTTGGACGACCGAGGAACGCTTCACCTTGGGAGACTGCATATCCGAGAGCGCTGGCAAAGGTGCTCTTGCCAGATCCGGGAGACCGCTGATTAAGCAGACGGATCTTCGTGGAATAATGCCTTCGACATCCCATTCAATCTGACGTAACGCGATATCTTGCAATCGGTGTAGTCTGAGGTCTTCGATCTGGCGGATTTTCTTCTCAGCAACGTCTTCTTCCGGCGAGTCGTCCCAGTCTTCACCAAGATGGTCCAACGATTCGGGGTCAGTTGTGAATTCCAATTTCACTTCGACACCTCCTCGCCTTCCAGCAATGCAATCAACTCCAGCTCACTGTGCCCGCGCTGAAACCATTCGGTTACATCGTGCCCATCCTCTAGCTCGAGAATGACCCCACGGGAACCTTGCCTGAAAGCGCTCTTGCGATACGCTTTACACGCTTGAACCCGGGCTTATCCCGGTCCGGGATGAGAATCACCTCACGGCCGTGGAGTGCCGCCGTGAATTCAGCCAGCCACGGCGCCTTCGCCCCCCCGCGTTCGTAGTGGCGACGAATCCATGATTTCGAAGTGTTTCCACGTCCTTCTCGCCTTCGACTACGAAGACGATGGGCGCCTCCAATATCTCGGGAAGGTGATATAGAACTTGCCGTTCGCCCTTCTTGTTAATCCAGACGCGGTAATCGCCTGGGCGCCGCTGGAAAAACCCTTTTGGTTCCGTTCTTACTACCTGATAGAGAAGTTTGCCGGCCTCGTCGGTGTAGTTATAAGTTTCGATGACTATTGGTTTCGGCCTGGTCGACTCCGGCCACATTCCACGCAATTTGAGAGCATCAACCACTGCACTCTGATCGCATCCAGCATGGCAGTGCACTAACACTTTGTTGTCCGCGTCTGTCAGACTGAGGGACGGCTTGAGATCATCGTGCGCCGGGCATCGAGCCGTCCAAGCCCCGCGGGATTTCCGCCCGCTGAGGGCCTTCGCGATTTGCTCAGCTCTCAAGGCACACCCCATTGCTATCGACTAGGCCTTGCACCCGGCAGCTCCGGAACCAACTGCTAAGGAACCCGTTGCGGCCGCGTTTCCACACGTCGGGCTGGATGATCGGGTTTACAGTGAATATCCGACTGCGAGGTTGGCTCACGTTCATTCTCCGGCTTGGGCTTCCAACCACGACCACGGAATCCTCACCGCACGCCCGTAGCGACAGGCCGGCACCCTCCCCTCCCCAATCAGTTTGTGAATCATCGCCTTACTCAGGTTTAGATAGCGTGCCGCTTCGGCGGCGGTTGCCAAGCCCGCCTTCTTACGCTCTTCGTTTACGAGATCAGGTGTCGAGTTCATTTGTGTGTCCTGAAAGTCATGGTAGACCAGAAATGCATACAGTATACGCAGTCATATGTACTTAGACTCTATGCATGATGCTCGATGCCACGTTCTCCTAACCTTCGGAAGTCCCTTCACGTGAGTGGGGAGTGGCACCGCTCCACGCAATACAGGGTCTTAAACAGGGAGCATCCGATCGTCTTTCCGGCCACCGAGTCTCAATTAGTCAAGTTCAATCCGTGGTCGGCCTTCCAGAGAAATGAAGCCGCGCGATTGACAGAGCGTCAGCCTTATTTGGCGTTGTTGGAACTAGGGAAAAACGTGCGGGAGCATCGGGGAAAGGAATCTCAGCTTGCTCTCGACTGGTGCAACGAGAATGGGCTTCTTGGGATCATTCCGGCGGTAGCGCCTCAAATATTTTTTGCCCCCTCGGTTGAGAAGGAGCTGGAGCCATCGAGCTTTTTTGTAGCGAGACAATGGCGTTATATTCGATCTGGCGGTATCTGGGGGGCTGAGTTGTTCGAAGGCGCATCTTCAGAGAACCTGCAGAGCGCCTGGGAGGAGGCCCGAGATTTGGACTTGGCGCCTCCCAGGTCTCACACTATGGGGTGGGGCAGAGAACACTTCCACGAAAGACGATTTATTTCAACTTTTTTTCCTCTCGATAGTTCCCTTCTATCTAAGTCCCCTCCGTCTCCTCCAATTCCCGTTCCGGGTTCGAGCAAATTTTTTCAGGTTTACGGCGAGCCTGCTCACGCGATAGCTTTTTGGGCGGCAGAGTTTGAGGCGGCCATTACGGCGTTGAGCCAGAAAGATGAACGAACTGAACCTGCTTTTAGGTTTCTCGCTGCGCTCGCTAGCGCGGCCGACCCTGCCTTTCGCTTGAGAAAGAACGGCAAAATCGAAGAAGCTCGCGTCGCGGCTGCTCCGCTGGCGTCGTTTGCATTAATGGTCCTCTGGGATCTAGCCGAGGGCCGTCTGATCCGTTCATGCAAGGCTTGCGGGAAGTACCTCGTGAGCAGAGACGCGCGAGCGGGATACTGCTCGGTCACTTGTCGCAACACTGCTCAGAGCCGAAGGTATCGCGCAAAGAAAAAGATCAAACTGCCGAAGGAAGGATAAACAAAACAGATGGCAAAGCGTGGACAGAACGAAGGATCGATTTTCCGCCGGAAGGATGGGCGATGGGTTGGACTGCTCAATCTCGGGTGGATTAAAGGCAAGCGATCAAGGAAATCCTACTATGGCGACACCCGAAAAGAAGTCCAAGACCGCTTGACAAATGCGCTCGCGGACATTCAAAAGGGCGTGCCCGTATTGGGTGAAAAGCAAACGGTAGGCGACTATATCGGTTGGTGGCTGGAGAATGTGGCGAAATGTACGGTCCGTCCGTCTACCTGGATGAGTTATGAAGAGCTGGTGCGTCTGCACCTTCGGCCAGGCTTCGAAAAGGTGGTGCTCTCGAAGCTCAGTCCGCAGCACGTTCGCAGCTTTCTGAACGAAAAACTCGCGGTCGGCCTCAGCACGCGCCGGGTTCAATATCTCCACGCGGTTCTGCGCGCGGCTCTAAATACAGCCGTAAAGGACCAACTTCTCATCCGAAATGCCGCAGCCGTCGTT
>Ga0302326_10029085_pt1 | contig 11100 bp, 8 predicted proteins | sample Palsa_T0_3_FD_202264 | JGI IMG/M metagenome (GOLD analysis project Ga0302326, IMG submission 202264) | Peat permafrost microbial communities from Stordalen Mire near Abisko, Sweden - Palsa_T0_3 | ecosystem: Environmental > Terrestrial > Soil > Palsa > Peat permafrost | place: Sweden: Abisko...
TCAGGCGCGCGCCGAGGATCCCGCCCACCTCGTCCTGCAGTTTCACGCGGGCAAAGGGGGCGATGAACACCGGGTGGATCGTCATGCCCGCCCCCCCGAGGATCGCCGTGAGCCCGGCGAGGGTCGGCGCCGCATGGACCACCGCCGCGGCGGAAAGCCCGTCCGAGACGATGAGGGCGAGGTCGCGCGGTCCCAGGATGGAGGCTAGTTCGCGGAGGCGCGCGGCGGATTCCGGGGCCAGCCTGCGGCCGAGGTCCGGCCGCGCGAGGTAGGAGGCGCGATCGTGCGCCGCCGTGGAGAGCAACTCCGTGCCGAGGCCCAGGGACTGGAGCTGGGACGCCAGTGACGGGCCGTCGAACGGCTGGTACACCGCGTCGCGGGCCCGGGCGTGGGCCACCTTGAATTCCAGGAGCGACTCCGTCCTCAGGCTTCCGCCCGCGCGCCCGAGCGCGATGCGGGCGTCCGTGTGGGCGCCGAGAGGGTGCCATGAGTCGCGGTTCGCAGGCCGGCGGGAATCCGCCGGGACAGGGGAACTGCGCTGGGCCTCAGGATCCGCCACGGCTGAGAAGGGCGTGGGCGCTTCCGCTCGGCATCAACTGGCCGTCGCGGGAGGAGATCGCCATCTTCTGGAGCCACGCCTCGAACTCGGGCGCGGGCCTGAGCCCGAGCACCTGGCGCAGGTAGTGGCTGTCGTGGAAGGACGTCGACTGGTAGCCGAGCATGATGTCGTCGGCCCCGGGCACGCCCATGATGTAGTTGCAGCCGGCCACCCCGAGGAGCGTCAGCAGCGTGTCCATGTCATCCTTGTCCGCCTCCGCGTGGTTCGTGTGGCAGACGTCGACGCCCATCGGCAGGCCGAGGAGCTTGCCGCAGAAATGGTCCTCCAGGCCTGCGCGGATGATCTGCTTTCCGTCGAAGAGGTACTCGGGACCGATGAATCCCACCACCGTGTTGACGAGGAGCGGGGCAAAGCGGCGCGCGACGCCGTAGGCGCGCGCCTCGAGCGTCTGCTGGTCGACGCCGTGGTGCGCGCCCGCCGAGAGTGCGGACCCCTGGCCCGTCTCGAAGTACATCACGTTGCGGCCCACGGTCCCGCGCCCGAGGGCAAGGGCACCCTCACGCGCCTCGGCCAGCATCCCGAGCGTGATGCCGAAGCTGCGGTTCGCGCCCTCCGTGCCCGCGATGGACTGGAATATGAGGTCGATGGGCGCGCCTCGGCCCAGGGCCTCCATCTGCGCCGTCACGTGGGCCAGGACGCACCCCTGCGTCGGGATCTCATAGCGGCGGATCACGTCGTCGATCATCCGCAGGAGCGCGTCGAGGACCTCGGGCCGGTCCGTCGCGGGGTTGACGCCGATGACGGCGTCGCCGCAGCCGTAGAGGAGGCCGTCGACCATGGACGCCGCGATGCTGCGCAAGTCGTCCGTCGGATGGTTGGGCTGGAGGCGCACCGAGAGCCGGCCGGGAAGCCCGAGCGTGTTCCTGAACGCCGTGACGACGCGGCATTTGCGGGCCGCGAGCACCAGATCCTGGTTGCCCATCAGCTTGGAGACGGCGGCCGCCATCTCGGGAGTGATCCCCGGCGCCACCTCGGAAAGGACCTCGGATCCGGTCCCGTAGTCGAGCAGCCAATCCCGGAAAGCGCCGACCGTCATCCCGGAGAGCCGCGAGAACGCGTCCGCGTCGTGCGTGTCCACGATCAGGCGCGTCACGCAGTCCGACTCGTAGGGGACCAGGAGGTCCGAAAGGAAGCGCTCGAGAGGGACGTCGGCGAGGCAGACCTGGGCGGCCGCGCGCTCCTCGGCGGACCTCGCGGCGACGCCGGCGAGCTCGTCGCCCGAGCGCCTCGGGGTCGCGCATGCCATCAATTCGCGCAGCGTTTCGAATTGGTGCGTACGGCGGCCGACCGTGCAGGACCATCCCGTCATGGTTGGAATGGGCGGCAAAACCCCCACGCGGTCAATCTCCTCCTTGGCGTGCGCCGAATCTTAACCCGCTATCGCAGACGCACCTGCCACGGGACTCGCGAATCCTGCCACTTTTCCCACCCCTGCCGTGTCCTTGGGGATATCGAACCCATGAGAACGCTCGTTGCCCTCCTCCTGTACGCGATCCTCCTTGTCCTCTGCTGGCCCCTCGCAGTCTTTTTGCTCCTGGCGTGGCCCTTCCTCTGGCTCCTCTCGATCCCCTTCCGGGTTGTGGCGACCGTGATGGCGGCGCTGCTCGCCCTGGTCAGGGCCATCCTGTTGTTCCCTGCCCGCGTCCTCGGCCGTCCCTGACGACCTTCACTCGTCTTCCGAGACGAAGTGGCAACCCTTGCTCACGGGGTTGAGCGCCGCGGCGTGGACCACCAGCAGGGCAGTCTGCACGGCGTTCCGGAGCTCCACCAATTCCCGGGTGAGGGCGCACCCGCGGTAGAAGCTCTGGATCTCCTCGCGCAGCTCGAGGAGGATCCGGCGCGCGCGCGTGAGGCGGCGCGGGGATCGCACGATGCCGGCGTAGTTCCACATCGTGTGCTGAATCTGGATCATGTCCTGGCGCACGAGGACCGGGTCGGCCTTCCGCGTGGGGCTGTCCCAGGGCTTGGGCTCGGGGAGATGGAAGGCACCGGAGGCGATGTCGCGCGCGTCGGCCGACGCGCAGAACGTCGCGCTGGTCAGGCACTCGAGGAGCGAGGTGCTCGCGAGCCGGTTCGCGCCGTGGAGGCCCGTGCACGCGGTTTCGCCGATGGCGTTCAGGTTGCGCACGCTCGTGCGCCCCTCCAGGTCGGCGTGCACGCCGCCGCACGCGAAGTGGGCCGCCGGCACGACGGGAACCAGGTCGCGCCCGATGTCGACGCCATGGGCGAGGCACCGCGCGTAGATGTTCGGAAAGCGCTCGCGCGCGAATCCCGGCGCCATGGCAGAGAGGTCGAGGTAGGCGCAGGGCTCGCCGCTCGCGGCGAGCTCATTGCGGATGGCCCGCGAGACGACGTCGCGCGGCGCCAGCGATCCGCGGGGATCCGCGGTGTCCATGAACCGCTCGCCTCGGGCGTTCACGAGGAACGCGCCCTCGCCGCGGAGGGCCTCCGTGACGAGGAAGCGCGGGGCGTTCTTGCCCGCGAAGGCCGTCGGGTGGAACTGCACGTACTCGAGGTCGATGAGGCGGGCGCCGACCCGGTAGGCCATGGCCACGCCGTGCCCGACGCTCCCGGGCTGGTTTGTCGTGTGCAGGAAGATCTGGCCGAGGCCCCCGCTGGCGAGGACCGTCTTCTTGGCGACGACGGCGACGGTCTCGCCTGTCGCGGTGTCGAGCACGTAGGCGCCAAAGCACGTGAGGGGATGATACTTGTCGGCCGGGTCGGCCGCGTTGTGCGACAGCGTGAGGAGGTCGATCGCAACCCACCCTGTGCGGCGCGTGATGAGGGGCGTGGCGTCGACCCGGCGGGCCGCCGCGGCGAGGATGGCGTGTCCCGTCTCATCCTTCACATGGATGATGCGTCGCTCGCCATGGCCCCCCTCCTGGGTCAGGTCGAGGTGGCCCGAGGCGTTCGTGTCGAAGGCGACCCCGAGGTCCTCGATGAGGACCTCCCTGACGATGCGGGGCCCCTCGTGGACGAGCTGCTGCACGGCCGCCTCGTTGGACATGTGGTCGCCGGCGTCGACGATGTCCCTGGCCAGCGACTCGGGATCCGAGCTCGTGTCGTAGATGATGCCGCCCTGGGCCCAGTCGCTGTTCGCCCGGAACGTTCCCGCGAGGCTCAGGAGCTCGCAGGTCATCCCGGCCTTGGCGGCCTGGAGCGCGTAGGCCGAGCCGGCGAGTCCGGCCCCAATCACCAGGCAGTCCGTCCGCAAGACGCGCATCGGTCAGCGCCGTCCGGGCAGGAGGGTGAGGCTCAGGTCCGCGGCCGGCGCGGAATGCGTCAGGGCGCCTATGCTGATGACGCCGACGCCCGGGATCGCGTAGCCCCGCACGGTGTCAAGGCGGACGCCCCCGGAGACCTCGACGAGAGCCTTGCCGTGGATGAGGGCGAGGGCCGCCCTGACCTGGGCCGGCGACATGTTGTCGAGGAGGATCGCGTCCGCGCCGGCGCGCAGGGCCGCGCCCACCTCCGCCATCGTCTTCGCCTCGACCTCGATGCGGGCAATGTGGGGCGCCGCGTGCCGCGCCAGGCGCACGGCCCTGCCGACCGAGCCGGAGGCCGCGATGTGGTTGTCCTTGATGAGGACGTGCTCGCCCAGCGAGCTCCGGTGGTTGAAGCAGCCGCCGCACCGGACGGCGTACTTCTCGAGGGCGCGGAAGCCCGGCGTGGTCTTGCGCGTGTCGACGACGCGCACCCCGGTGCCCTTGACCGCGTCCGCGAAGCGGCGCGACAGGGTCGCGATCCCCGAGAGGCGCTGGATGAAGTTGAGCGCGGTGCGCTCCGCCGTGAGGATCGAGCGGGTCGGCCCGGCAAGGGTCATGACGCGCTTGCCCGTGGAGACCCGGTCGCCGTCGCGGGCGAGCAGCCGCACCTGGATGGCCGGGTCGACGCGCGCAAAGACATGGGCTGCGACCTCGGCGCCGCACAGGACCAGGTCCTGGGACGCCTCGATGTGGCCGCGCGAGGCATGGCGCTCGGGAAAGACCGCGCGGCTCGTCAGGTCCCCGAGCCCGGCGTCCTCCTCGAGGGCAAGGTCGATCAGGTGCTCAGTCCTTGGGAGCAAGGGCGAACATCCTTTCTATGCATTTCTCGGCGCGGACGCGGAGGCCCTCGTCGAGGGTCACGACCTGGTCGGGCCGCGGCGCCGCGAGCGCGTCCCGGATCTTCTCCAGGGAGTTGAGCTTCATGTAGGGGCACAGCCGGCATCCGCCGATGAAGTTCTTTTCCGGCTCCTCGACCTCGAGGCGTCCGACCAGGCCGCACTCGGTCAGCATGAGGAAGTAGGGCGCGGCCGTCCTTTTCACGTAGGCCATCATCGCGCCCGTGCTCCCGATGAAGTCCGCCTCGACGGCGACGTCGGGCGGGCATTCCGGATGGGCCGCGATGCGAAGCCCTGGAAACTGCGCGCGGGCCGCGTGCACCTGCTCCACCGTGAACTGGTCGTGGACCATGCAGGTGCCGTCCGATGCGATGATCTCCTTGGCGACGCCCCGGTGCCTGAGCTCGGCGCGCAGGTTCTCCGCCATCAGCCGGTCCGGGACGAAGATCACGCGCGGGGAGGGCAGCGCGGTCACGATGTCGTAGACGTTGCCCGAGGTGACGCACACGTCTGACTCGGCCTTCACCTCCGCCGTGCTGTTGATGTAGCACACGACCGTGGCGTCGGGATAGAGCGCCTTCAGCCTGCGCACGCCATCGCCGTCGATCGAGTCCGCGAGCGAGCACCCTGAGCCCCGGTCGGGCACGATCACGGTCGCGCTCGGCGACAGGACCTTGGCGGTCTCGGCCATGAACACGACCCCCGCGAACACGATCACCTTCGCCCGGGATTCGCGGGCCTTGACGCTCAGCATGTAGGAGTCGCCCCTGAAGTCCGCGACGCCATAAATGATCTCCGGCTCGACATAGGAGTGGGCGAGGATGACCGCGTCCTTCTCCTTCTTCAGGCGGTTGATCTCGAGCGTCAGCGGCGCGATCCCGAGGCAGGACTCATAGTTCCAGGTGCGCCCCCGGGGGTCGCATTCCACATGCATGAGGGCCTTCAGGAGGCGCTCGGCCTCCTGCTCGATGGAAAGGGCGTCAGTTCCCATGGGACCACAACGTAACCGCCAAAGGCGGCGTGTAAAGGGCCTGGGGGTCGCGGAAAACACTGTTCGTTTTTTTCCCGTGTCTGGCTATGTTGGCCCCTCAACCCCGCACCCTGCTGACATGAAGACCCCCATGTTCCCGTTCCGCCTCCTCATCGCCGCGTCGTGCCTCGCCGCGGCGGCCGCCTTCGCCGGCCCGCTCGACGACGTTTATTTCCTCGGACCCGACTCGGAGCCGCATGCCGGCGTGCCGCAGGGCGTCGTGACGCCCTGGGAAATGCTCCCGAGCCAGGCCTACCCGGGCACCCTGCATGACTTCTGCGTCTATGTTCCGGCGCAATATGACCCGGGGACGCCGGCCTCGCTCATGGTCTTCCAGGACGGCCAGGCGTGGCTGCGGGCGACCGGCGAGATGCGCGCGACCTTCGTCCTCGACAACCTGATCTACCGGCGCGAGATGCCGGTCACGATCGCCGTCTTCATCAACCCGGGCCGAAAACCGGAGCAGCCGGTGGCGTCCCAGACCGAATGGGGCGACAAGTCGGCCAACCGGCCCCAGGAGTACAATGCCCTGGACGACAAATACGCCCGCGTGATCGTGGACGAGCTGCTGCCGGTCCTTAACAGCCGCTACAACATCTCCAGGAACCCGGACGACCGCGCCATCGGCGGCGCCAGCTCGGGCGCCATCGCGGCCTTCACGGTCGCCTGGCAGCGGCCCGACCAGTTCCACAAGGTCCTCTCGACGATCGGCAGCTTCACGAACATCCGCGGCGGGGACGCCTATCCCGACCTCATCCGCGCAGCCGACAGGAAGCCGATCCGCGTGTACATGCTCGACGGCCTGAACGACAACCGCGGCGTCAAGGCGGCGGACCCGGCCAGCCCGTACAACCCGCGCAAGGATTGGCACGCACAGAACATCAGGATGGTGGCGGCGCTGACGCAGAAGGGTTACGACCTGAACTACTGCTTTGGGATCGGCACCCACAACAGCCGGCAGGCGGGGGCGGCCCTGCCCGAGATGCTCCGCTGGCTCTGGCGCGACTATCCCCGGGTGGACGACCCCCGTGACGCGTCCCAGCGCGGCCTGCTCGGCGCGCCGGCGCCCGCGGCCCCCAAGTCCTAAAGCGAGGCGAGCATGCCGGTGGAATCCCCGATGCGGGGCACCCCGGTCACGCCCATGCGGTCCGCCATGCTGAGGTAGAGGTTCGTCATCGGCACCGAGTCGTAGTGGATGCTTCGGCCCGTCCTCAGGGTTCCGCCGCCCTGTCCGGCCAGGACCACCGGCAGGTTGGTGTGCGTGTGACGGTTGCCGTCCGAGTTGCCGCAGCCATAGACGATCATCGAGTTCTGGAGAACGGACCTGCCGTCGGGATCCTTCATGGCGTCAAGCTTGCCGAGGAACCGCGCGAAATGCTCCATGTAGAACTGGTCGATCCTGCCCACCTTCTCGATGAGATCCTGGTTGCCGTGGTGGTGGGAGCAGTAGTGGTGCCCCTCGGGAATGCCGATCTCCGGGAATGCCCGGTTCGTCCCGTCGCCGGCAAGGAGCAGCGTGCCGATGCGCGTCGAGTCGGTCTGGAACGCCAGGGCAAGCAGGTCGTACATGAGGTCCATGTGGTCGCCGTAGTGCGCGGGGATCCCCGCGGGCGTATTCGCGTCGGGCTTGGGGAGCGGGCCGAAGCTCTCCACGTGCTGCAGCCTTCGCTCGATGTCGCGCACGCTCGAGAGGTACTCGTCGAGCTTGTCCTGGTCGCGCGGGCCCATCTGGTCCTGGAGGCTCCGGGCGTCGTCGAGCACGAAGTCGAGGAGCGACTTCTGCGTGCGCATGCGGATCTCGTAGTTGCGCTGGCGCTGCTCCGGTGGCCCCGAGCCGAAGAGCCGCTCAAAGACGTAGCGCGGGTTGGGCTCCGGGGTCATCGGCGTCGACGGCGACTGCCACGAGATATTGTACTGGTAGGCGCAGGAGTAACCCGTGTCGCAGTGTCCCGCCTTGTGCACGGCATCGCACGAGAGCTCGAGCGAGGGGAACCGCGTCGCCTGGCCGACATGCTTGGCTGCCACCTGGTCGACGGAAACGCCGACGTGGATGTCGCTCCCGTCGGTCTTGCGCGCCCGGACGCCGGTCAGGAAGGACGCGTTCGCGCGGGCGTGGTCGCCGCCGCCGTCGTTGCCCGGCTCGGCCTCGTGCAGGTCGAGGCCGCCGACGACCTGGAACTTGTCGCGCATGGCCGCGAGCGGCTGCATTGTCGGGCCAAGGGTGAAGTCGGAGCCCGTTCCCTGCGGCCACCAGTTTGCCTGGTTGGCCCCGTTCGGGAAGTAGACAAACGCCATGCGCAGCGGCGCTCCCGTGGCCGTGACGGCGGGCTCCGGCAGCGCGGTGCCGGTCGCCGCCTTGACCGACGCGGGAAGGACGGACTCGAGGACCGGCAGGCCGAGGCAGACGCCCACGCCCTTGAGGAACAGCCGGCGGTCGACCTGCAGCCTGCTTTTCGGGGCGGGGTCCTTGGATGGGGTCTTCAAGAGTTCAATTGGGTTTCACCGAGGCGTCGCGGACAGGACCAGCCTGCGCCATGAGGCTCGGGGGCGCAAGCGGCCGCTTCCTTTGGAAGGGGGCCGAGTCGATGACGCCGAGGAGTAGGGTCGAGAAGCGTCCGCCGTCATGGTCCATATCAATGACGATCCTGTCCACCGCTTCAACGTCGTAATACTCGAGCCCCCGGCCGAGCGCGTAGGTCATCAGCTTCTCCGTCAGGCACCGGTAGTAGTCCACGTGCCGCCCGTGGGTGATGATGTACTTCAGCCCGCGCACGTCCGTGAACGTCTCGCCCGTGACCATCGTCCCCGTGGCGTCGATGGGCCGGCCGGCCTCCTTGTCCCTGAAGTTTCCGAGCGCGTTGAAGTTCTCGAACGCGAGGCCCAGAGGGTCCATGCGCGCGTGGCAGGACTGGCACAGCTTGTTGCTCCTGTGGACGGCCAGCATCTCGCGCAGCGTGGGATCGGGCTGCCCGGGCGGCTTGGCGTCCTCGAGCGGCGGAATGTTCGGTGGCGGCGGCGGCGAGGGCGTCCCGAGGATGTTCTCGAGGATGAACTGGCCCCTCTTGACCGGCGATGTCCGCGTGGGGTTCGAGGTCACCGTGAGGACGGAACCCTCCGTGAGGACGCCGCCCCTGAAGCTCCCCTCGGGGAGCGCCACGTAGCGCATCGCCTTGCCCGAGACCCCGGCTATGCCGTAGACCTTCGCGAGCGACTCGTTGAGGAACGTGTAGTTGCTGTCGACGAGCTCCAGCACGCTCCGGTCTCCCTTGACGATGTAGCTGACGACCATCTCGGTCTCGCTGCGCATCGCCTTGCGGGTGTCGCCGTCGAAGTCGACCTTGGGGTCCCCGCGCTTGGCCGGGGGCAGCCCGAGGACGGCCCTCGCGTTGATCGGGATGAACTCGACGTCGCGCGCCTGCAGCCACTGGCCCGTGAAGTTCCGGATCAGGCCGATCGACTGCGGGTCGTCCAGCATGCGCTGGACCTCCCCGTGGAGGTTGGCCCGCAGCTGTCCCTTGCGCGCGAGGTCGAAGAGCCGGGCATCGGGCATCGACGACCACAGGAAGTAGGAGAGCCGCGACGCCAGCGAGTATTCGTCGATCCTTGGGTAGCGCGCGCCGGCGTCGCCAGGCTCGGTCTGCTCCAGCCGGAAGATGAAGCGGGGCGAGGCGAGGACGGCCATCATCGCCCTCGAGATGCCGACCTCAAAGCTGCCGCCGGGCGAGGCGTCGATGCCCCGGGCGAGCCTGACAAGTCGGCCCAGGGTCGCTTGATCGACCGGCCGCCGGAAGGCCCTGCTCGCAAAGTCCCTTAGGATGTCGCGCGCGTACTGCTCCCTGAGGAACGGTATCCTCGGGGGCTCGCCCCTGGGGAAAAACTTCAGGTAGTTGGGGGCGAGCACGCGCGAGGCCGCGTCAAACGGGCCCTTCACGCTCACGGAGAGGATGCGCAGCTCGAGGCTCTCCTTCTCCTGCGGGTCCTTGCCGGCGATGCCGGCGGGCCACGCCGCGTCGGGCAGCGGCGCCACCGAGATCGTGACGTGGTGCCGTCCCGCATCCCACAACTCGTCGTGGGCGAACTCAATCACCTTGTCGTCAAACCAGCCCAGCGCCTCGTCGTAGCGCACCTGGCCGTCGACGCTCGCCACGACCCGGCAGCGCTGCACGTCGAAGTTGAACGGCCCGTGGATCGCCAGCTTGAACTCGACGCTGTAGGTCGAGCTGCGCGCCACCACGAAGTCGTGGGCGGCGACCGCCGTCTCGGCGAACTTGATGGGCCGGCCCATGGAGGCGCGGTCCCCGCGGCCCCTGTCGTCCCCCTCCTGCTCGTCCACCGCCGGCTGGGTGGCGTAGCTGCGGAAGTCCCGGCCCGTCGCCATCATGACGGGCGTCACCCTCGCGGTCTGCGGGACGGTGCCCGAGATGATCGTGTCCGCGGCCTGCAGGTATTTCTCGAGGAGGAGCGGGGATATCGAGAGCACGTCGGCGATATTGTCGAACCCGTGGCCGGTGTCGTCGGGCGGAAACTCGGCCTCGCTCGGGTAGGGAACGCCGAGCAGCGCGCGCACCGTCCTGCCATACTCGATCCGGTTCATGCGCCGGATCGTAACCCGGCCCGGGTCCGGGTCCGAGGGGTCGATGCCGAAGGCGGAGTACTTGATCCAGTTGACGATGGTCTGCTCCTCGGCCGGCGTGGGCCTCGGCTTGCCGAGCGGCGGCATGATGTCCGAGCGCAGGTTCTGGAGCGCGTTGAACCAGAGGTCGGTGCGCCCCGTCAGGTCGGCGTCAGAAAGCTCGTCAAAGGCGACCTTGCCCCGCGACATGCCGTCGCCGTGGCACTCGTAGCAGTAGTCCTCCAGGATCGGGGAGACGTCATGGTGGAAGGACGACACGGCGGGCGGGGCGACGGCCGCGCCTGCTGTCCCGGCGGCGAGAAGCGCGGCCATGAGGAGGGGGCGGATGGGGGAAAATTCGGTCACGATGGGGGGCGACCGGCGCAGTCTGGCCGGCCTCGGCTCTCGGCGGTTTGAAAGTTCACCGCAGTGCGCCATTCCGACGCAAGGCGAAAACCCGGGGCCCGGGTTCAGCGGGCGTGGATGAAGCCGTGGGCCCGGCCAAAGGCAGCGCACTCCTCGTGGGAAAGGATGCTCTCCGAGCACGCCGGGTGCAGGAGCGACATCGCGGCCGCGCAAACCCCGAGCTCCAGGGACCGCTCCATGGGCCATCCCTCGTGCACCCCGAGGAGGACGCCGGCCGCGAGGGCGTCGCCCGCGCCCACGCTCCCGGCGACCTTGTCGGCCGGGACCCTGACCGACGGCTGCCAGATGATCCTGCCTTCGGGCGAGCAGGC
>Ga0302326_10029086_pt1 | contig 11099 bp, 11 predicted proteins | sample Palsa_T0_3_FD_202264 | JGI IMG/M metagenome (GOLD analysis project Ga0302326, IMG submission 202264) | Peat permafrost microbial communities from Stordalen Mire near Abisko, Sweden - Palsa_T0_3 | ecosystem: Environmental > Terrestrial > Soil > Palsa > Peat permafrost | place: Sweden: Abisko...
TGAACAGCGAGGGCGTGGACACCTGCAGGATCTCCGAGCACAGGTTGCTGTGGGTGATCTTGCCCTCGATCGGGTTGGACCGGTTCACCGTGTCCTCGTACATGATGTACGGGTAGCCCGACTCGAATTGCAGCTCGGCCAGCGTCTGGAAGAACTCGCGCGCCTTGATCTTGGTCTTGCGGATCCGCGCGTCGTCGACCATCTCGTAGTACTTCTCGGTGACCGAGATGTCGGCGAACGGCACGCCGTAGACGCGTTCAACATCGTACGGCGAGAACAGGTACATGTCCTCGTTGTTCTTGGCCAGCTCGAAGGTGATGTCCGGGATCACCACGCCCAGGCTCAGCGTCTTGATCCGGATCTTCTCGTCGGCGTTCTCCCGCTTAGTGTCCAGGAAGCGGTAGATGTCGGGGTGGTGGGCTTGCAGGTACACCGCGCCGGCGCCTTGGCGCGCGCCCAACTGGTTGGCGTAGGAGAACGAGTCCTCGAGCAGCTTCATGATCGGGATGACGCCCGACGACTGGTTTTCGATGTTCTTGATCGGCGCGCCGTGCTCGCGAATGTTGCTCAGCAGCAACGCGACTCCCCCGCCCCGCTTGGACAGCTGAAGCGCGGAGTTGATCGAGCGCCCGATCGACTCCATGTTGTCTTCGATGCGCAGAAGGAAGCAGCTCACCGGCTCACCGCGCTGCTTCTTGCCCGAGTTGAGGAAGGTCGGCGTGGCCGGCTGGAATCGGCCGTCGATGATCTCGTCGACGAGCTTTTCGGCCAGCGCGGTGTCGCCGGCCGCCAAGGTCAGCGCGACCATCACGACTCGGTCTTCGAAGCGCTCCAGATACCGCTTACCGTCAAAGGTTTTCAGCGTGTAGGAGGTGTAGTACTTGAACGCGCCGAGGAAGGTCGGGAACCGGAACTTCTTGGCGTAGGCGCGATCCAGCAGCGTCTTGACGAAGTTGCGCGAGTACTCGTCGAGGACCTCACGCTCGTAGTAGTTCTCCTTGATCAGGTAGTCGAGCTTCTCGTCCTGATTGTGGAAGAAGACCGTGTTCTGGTTGACGTGCTGCAGGAAGTACTGGTGCGCGGCTTCGCGGTCCTTGTCGAACTGAATCTTGCCGTCGGCGTCGTACAGATTCAGCATCGCGTTCAGCGCGTGATAGTCCGTTTCATCGGGCAACCCATGCGCGCTCGCGGTTACAGGCTCTGCAGCGACGGTTGTTGGCACGTCTGTTCCTTCCAAAAGTCAGCGAGACCGGCGCGGACGGCATCCACGTCGTCCGGGGTTCCCATCAGTTCAAAGCGATAGAGATAGGGGACGCCACACTTGCGGGACACCACATCACCCGCGTAGGCGAACTCTGCACCGAAGTTGTTGTTGCCCGCGGCGATGACGCCGCGGATCAACGATCGATTGTTTTCGTTGTTCAGAAAGCCAATGACCTGCTTAGGTACATAGCCGCCGTCATTGATGTCCGGAGTCGCCTTGCCACCACCGTAGGTCGGCAACACCAGCACATACGGCTGATCTACCTCGATACGGCCGTGCAGCGGTATCCGCGTTGCCGGGACACCCAGCTTCTGCACGAAGCGGTGTGTGTTCTCCGAGACGCTGGAGAAATACACCAGGCTGGAGGACGGCACGGCAATCCCCTCTCTAGTTCTTACTGCGCCGTCTGCCGGTTACGCGCTCAGCACGGCTCCGGCGAGCCCTTTGATCCGGTCCGGCCGGAAGCCCGACCAGTGCTCGTTTCCGGCCACGACGACGGGCGCCTGCAGGTAACCCAGTGCCATCACGTAGTCACGGGCCTCGGAGTCCAGGCTGATGTCGACCTTCTCGTAGGCGATGCCTTGGTTGTCCAGCGCCTTGTAGGTGGCGTTGCACTGCACGCAGGCCGGCTTGGTGTAAACGGTGACGCTCATCGCGGTACGACCCCTCTGTCGACGGTGGAAACAAGACAGGACTGGCAACTACTCGGTTACTGCATATGTACTGATGTTCAGCGAGCCGTCGCGCCTCAGAATTCCCGTCTCGCCGGTCCGCTTCAACTGGCGCTCGATGCCGGCTGGTGCGTCCCGACCGACCAGGTAAACCTGGGGTCTGTCGGTCTCGGAAACACTACACCTAGTGGGTGCTCGTAGGTAGGGATACAAGATGTTCTGAAAGACATTCATGAAATTCCCTGGTCGTAAGCCCTACCGTCGACGCCCCTTCGGCGTGTCGCAGATCACAAAGTGGTCTCGCGTTGGTGTATAGACAGATTTACCACCTGGCACCGACAAGACATGCCGTGCGGATGCGCCCAGCAAAGCGCCCCAGCGGCATGCGAACCGCTGGGGCGTGTCCAGAAACTAGCTGACTTCGGCGACCAGTTTGCCGACCGCGTCGCGCACGTTGGCGGCGACTTCCGCGTGCTCGCGCGGGTGCTGGCCATTCAGCGTCCCGAACGGCACCGACAGCTTGATCGACTCCACGACGCGCGGGCCGGCAATCCCGAAGGACTTCCGGGTCTCGTCATGCGCCCAGACGCCGCCGTATTGGCCGTAAGCTCCGCCGATCACGGCCAGCGGCTTGCCCTTGAGCGCGCTGTCGCCGAACGGCCGGGAGAGCCAGTCGATCGCGTTCTTGATTACCGCCGGGATGCTGCCGTTGTATTCCGGGGTCACCACCAGAGTTGCATCGGCCTCAGCCGCTACCGCGCGCAGCGCGGTCACCGCGGCCGGAACGTCGGCGTCATTGTCGATGTCCTCGTTGTAGAACGGCAGATCACCGAGACCTTCAAAGATGGTCACGGCAACGCCGTCCGGGGCCGCCTCAGTGGCCAGTTCGGCGATCTGGCGGTTGATCGACGCCGCACGCAAGCTTCCTACCAGCGTCAGCACCTTGATGTCCGACATGATCCTGTTCCCTTCGGTAATTGGTGTACATCTTTGCATGGTTTAACCGGACCCTGGTCCGCTTTGTTCCGATGACGCTACAGTTATTTTGTGAGCGCCGCCGACCCGGTCCGCGACCTGCCTGTTTCCGTGCCGCACGAACGCGGCGACGCCGCACGCAACCGCGCACTGTTGCTGGATGCGGCTCGGCGGCTGATTTCAGACCGTGGCGCCGACGCGGTCACCATGGACGACATCGCCGCGGCCGCCGGCGTCGGCAAAGGCACGGTTTTCCGGCGCTTCGGCAGCCGGGCCGGCTTGATGATGGTGCTGCTCGACGAGGACGAGCAGATCAACCAGCAAGCGTTCATGTTCGGTCCTGCCCCGCTGGGTCCTGATGCGCCGCCACTGGATCGACTGGTGGCCTTCGGGCGCGCCCGGCTGCGTTTCGCGCACACCCACCACGAATTGTTGGCGGCCGCCAATCGCGATCCGCAGTCACGCTACGGCGCGGCGGCGATGGTGCTGCGCACGCATGTACGGATGCTGCTGGCCTCGGCCGGCACCACCGGCGACCTCGACAGCCAAACCGATGCCCTACTGGCGTTGCTGGAGGCGGACTACGTCGAACACCAGCTGACGGAACGTGACCAGTCACTGCGGGCGCTGGGCGATGCGTGGGAAAGCCTGGCGCGCAAACTTTGTGGAAGATGAAGCCGCGCTGGATCCTGCACGTCGACCTCGACCAGTTTCTGGCGTCGGTCGAACTGGGGCGTCACCCCGAATTGGTCGGGCTGCCAGTCATTGTCGGAGGCAGCGGCGACCCGACCGAAGCCCGCAAGGTCGTCACCTGCGCGTCGTACGAAGCCCGCGAATTCGGTGTCCACGCGGGGATGCCGTTGCGCGCCGCGGCCCGGCGCTGTCCGGAAGCGACCTTCCTGCCGTCGGACCCCGAGGCGTATGACGCAGCCTCGGAGCAGGTGATGGCACTGCTGCGCGACCTGGGCCATCCGCTGGAAGTCTGGGGCTGGGACGAGGCATATCTCGGCGCCGATGTCGACGACCCCGGCGAGCTCGCGGAGCAGGTCGGCACCGTCATCTCCTCGGCGACCGGCTTGTCGTGCTCGGTGGGTATCAGCGACAACAAACAGCGCGCCAAGGTCGCCACGGGATTCGCGAAACCGGCGGGCGTGTACACCCTCACCGAATCAAACTGGATGGACGTGATGGGCGAACGAGCCGTTGACGCGCTGTGGGGCGTCGGGCCGAAGACGACGAAAAAGCTTGCCGCGCTTGATATCGCGACGGTGTGGCAATTGGCGCACGCCGACGCCGAGCTGCTGACATCGACGTTCGGCCCCAGGACCGGGCTGTGGTTGTTGCTGCTGGCCAACGGCGGCGGGGACGATACGGTCAGCTCCGAGCCGTGGGTACCGCGCTCGCGAAGCCACGTCGTCACCTTCCCGCACGACCTCACCGACCGGGCCGAAATGGATTCAGCGGTAATCGAATTGACAAATCGCGCTCTGGATGAAGTGGTGGTGGCAGGGCGCATCGTCACCCGGGTGGCGGTGACCGTGCGCACCGCCACGTTCTACACACGAACGAAGATCCGCAAACTTAACCAGGCCACGACCGACGCCGACGTGATCGTCGCGACCGCGCTGCGCGTTTTGGCCCTGTTCGAGCTGGACCGCCCGGTGCGACTGCTCGGGGTCCGGCTGGAACTGCAGATGCCGGACTAACTCACCCGGGGTACTACCGGAGCAGGCTTGAGTGCCCGCGAGAAAATCACGTTCACTCGCCGCATCGCGACGCTATAAGGCCACCACGCAATGCGTTTGAACAAGTACAACGCGCGGATGTCCACCGAGGTGTAGATCAGGAACCGGTTTCGGGTGACGCCGGACAGAATCTTGTCGGCGGCTTTTTCCGGCGATACCGCGTGCCCGCTGAACCGGTCGACCCAGCGGCTCACCTGGGGGTCGTCGCGGTCGACGCCGGCGATCTCGACGGTGTTGACCAGCGGCGTCCGCACCGCACCCGGCACCACCACCGACACCCCGATCCGATGGCGGGCCAGGTCGAACCGCAGCACCTCGGACAGTCCGCGTAGCCCGAATTTGCTTGCGCTGTAAGCGGCATGCCACGGCAACCCGATCAGCCCCGCCGCCGAGGACACGTTGACCAGGTGTCCGCCATTGCGCGCCGCCACCATCGGGGGCACGAAGTTTTCGATGACGTGGATCGGGCCCATCAGGTTAATCGAGATCATCTTGTCCCACTGCTCGTGGCTCAGCCGGTCGACCGTCCCCCACGCCGACACCCCGGCGATGTTCATGACGACGTCCATGCTCGGGTGCTTGGCGTGAATCTCGTCGGCGAACGCGGCGACCTCGTCATAGTTGGCGACATCCAGCGCCCGGTACTCGGGAACCTGTGCCCCCAGCGCGCAGGCGTCCTTCACGGTCTCGACCAGACCATCGGCGTTACGGTCGGTCAGGTACAACTCGGCGCCCTGGCCCGCGAGCCGTAATGCCGTCGCCCGGCCGATGCCGCTGGCCGCCCCGGTGATCAAGCACCGTTTACCCGCGAACGTCGTCTTACCCATGAGGGATGACGATACCGACGGGCCTACTGCCCAGCTCTCCCCCTCGCCGCTACGCGGCTGGGAGGTGCCCCCACCTCACCCCGCCCCGCGGGCCGCATCGTCGCCGGGCGCGGTAACGCTAGGTCTGCGGCGAACCGCCCCACAGCGCATTGAGCCACAGCGCCTCGAGCACCCGCACGCCGCGCTGCACGTCTCCGTCGTCGCCCAGGAAAGCCGTGTCGCCGGACAGCATTTGCGCGGTGGTGACCGACAGCGTGCGGACCAGCGTCGGGATGTCATCGCTAATGGGGTGCGCGGTGCCGGCTCGCAGCTCGTCTTTGACGATGCCCATGACCTGCTGCACCACGCCTTCGACCTGTTGATCGAGCAGGTCCCGGATTTCGGCATCGGTGTTGCGCGCGGCGTTGCACGCCGACATCACCGGGTCGTTGTGGGCATAGACCGCTGCGGCACTTCCGACCATCCGCTTGGCGAACGCCGCCGGCGATTCGTCAGCCCCACGCGGCGCGAAATACTCGGTCAGCTCCTCGAGTTCGTGTGTCGCGTCGGCGAGGATCTGCGCCAGCACGGCGTACTTGGAGTCGAAGTAGAAGTAGAAGCCCGATCGGGCCACGCCTGCGCGATCGCTGATCGTGCTCACCGACAACTGGGCGAACGGCTTCTCCTCCAGCAACTGGCGAACCGCTTGGACGATGGCGTGTCGCTGTCGATCGCCCCGCCGCCGCGGAACCGGCACGACCGGTGGCTGCTCAGCCGCCCGGTCGGCCCCCTGCTCGATGCGCACCCCTTGACCTTGCACTACGTCACGCGCAAAAGGAAACGCCACGCGCAAAAGGAAACTTGACAGCCGTCAAGTTTCCCCCAAAGATGGCAATCGGTGACGTCTGCCACACAGTCGATCTACCTTGGCCGCACGCCCCCTTACGAGGAAGGTGTCCTCATCTTGAAGACGACCATCAGCACCACCGAGTACTTACTCGATCAGGCCAAGCGCCGGCTGACCCCGTCAATCAACAACTTTCCCGGCATGGCTGCCGTCGAACAGCGGCTGCTGAACACCAACTGGACCCCGCGGAAGCTCGCGGATCCGCCGCCGGGCAGCGGACTCAAACCGGTCATGGGCGATCGTGGCCTGCCGGTCGTCGGCCACCTCATCGAGATGATGCGGGGCGGACCGGACTACCTGCGATTCCTGTACGAAACCAAGGGTCCGGTCATATTCGGTGACTCACCGGTCCTGCCGGGCGTCGCGGCGTTGGGTCCCGACGCGGCCCAGGTCATCTACTCCAACCGCAACAAGGACTACTCGCAGCAGGGCTGGGTGCCGGTGATCGGCCCGTTCTTCAACCGTGGTCTGATGCTGCTCGACTTCGAGGAGCACATGTTCCATCGGCGGATCATGCAGGAAGCGTTCGTCCGCTCCCGGCTGGTCGGCTACGTCGAGCAGATGGACCAGGTCGTCTCGCAGGTGGTGGCCAACGACTGGGTAGCCAATGATCCACGTTTTCTGCTCTACCCGGCCATGAAAGAGCTCACCCTCGACATCGCGTCGATGGTGTTCATGGGTCACGAACCCGGCACCGACCATCAGCTGGTGACCAAGGTGAACAAGGCCTTCACCATCACCACCCGCGCCGGAAATGCGGTCATCCGCACCAGCGTGCCGCCGTTTACCTGGTGGCGCGGTCTGCAGGCCCGTGAGCTGCTGGAGAACTACTTCCGTGAGCGCGTCAAGGAGCGCCGCGGCAAGGACGGCAGCGACCTACTCACCGTCCTCTGTCACACGGAGGATGAAGACGGCAACAGCTTCTCCGACGACGACATCGTCAACCACATGATCTTCCTCATGATGGCCGCGCATGACACCTCGACATCGACCTCGACGACGATGGCCTACCACTTGGCCGCCAACCCCGAGTGGCAGGACCGCTGCCGCGATGAATCCGATCGGCTCGGCGACGGTCCGTTGGACATCGAGTCACTGGAGAAGCTGGAAACGCTTGATTTGGTGATGAACGAGGCGATCCGGCTGGTGACACCCGTGCAGTGGGGGATGCGCCGGACCGTGCGCGACACCGAGTTGCTGGGCCACTACCTGCCTGCGGGCACCAACGTCATCGCGTACCCGGGGATGAACCATCGCCTGCCGGAGATCTGGACGGATCCGCTGAAATTCGACCCCGACCGGTTCACCGAGCCGCGCAGCGAGCACAAGCGGCACCGTTATGCGTTCACGCCGTTCGGGGGCGGCGCGCACAAGTGCATCGGGATGACGTTCGGCCAGCTGGAGATCAAGATAATCCTGCACCGGCTACTGCGCCGCTACCGGCTTGAGTTGCCGCGCCCGGGCTACCAGGCGAAATGGGACTACGGCGGCATGCCGATCCCAATGGACGGCATGCCGATCGTGCTGCGCCCGCTCTAGCCGTCGGTGCCGTACAGCCTGTTCGCGCAGGCGATGACCGCTGACAATGCGGACTGTGTCGGATCCTCCGAGCAGCCCATCGCCCACTCGGCCCGGCAGCCGTCGGTGCCCTGGATGAAGGTCGCGGTCGTGTCGTCTGACTGCAGCTGATGGAACCGCAGCATCTCGACCGAGACGCCATGCTCGTAGAGCATCGCGGTCAGCGCCGCGACGGGGCCGGTCGCGGTGGCGGTGGCGGTTTCGATGCGATCGCCAAGCGCCAGCGTGGCCTGAAACGTTCTAGTTCCCAGTCGGGTCGCCCGACGATCGGTGTCAGTGCAGTGCCAGTGCCCAAGGCGCAACGGCCCGCCGCTCGGCGCGTAGGTGGCGGTGAATGTGCTCCACGACATGGTGTCGGCGTCCTCACGAAGCCCCCGCGGTAGCGCAATGCCGTCAAAGCGCAGGGTTGACGATTCGGATGGAGCGAAGGTGATTGTCATGTGCCGGTCTTCTCTGGTCTGAAGGAGTGACCGACGGGTAGTAGCTTCCGACCCACAGCGGGGGGTCGGTCTGGATCAGACCCCGCTGCGGGTGCTGGCTACTACGAGAAGATGTTGCACGATCGCCGAGGGTAGACGCTGATGAGCCGACGGCGCAACTTCATTTATCGGCGGACGGTTACAGCCACCAGGACGCAGCGGCGTCCAGATGACGCCGGGTGCGGTGACGCGCGAGGCTGTCGTCGCCCTGGGCGATTGCCTCGATGATCCGCAGGTGAGCGTGTCGGACGTCAACCAGATCGCCGTGGCTCGGGATCGGCTGCTCAGTGCTTGCCCAGTGCCGGCGGAAGAGCTCGACAAGGATCCGCAGGAACAACTCGAGCACGGCGTTGCCGGCCAGCGTCGCCAACCCGGTGTGGAATAGGAACTCCTCGACGCCTGCCTTGCGGGGGTCGTCACCCGCTTCTTCGATCAGCAACCGGTGCCTGTCGAGGAAGTCACGCACCTCGGGTGAATCGCGCCGTTGGACGACTTTGGCGACGTTGTCGATCTCGATGGCATCGCGAATCAACGTCAGGTCTTCGCGACGAGGCTGGCGGTACTGCAGGTACAGCGCGATGGTGTCAATGCTGGCCTGTGCCTGGGGTTCTGCCACCACCAGCCCGCCGCCGGGCCCGCGTCGCGTGGTGGCGACCGCGTGATATTCCAACAGCCGCACGGCTTCTCGCAGCACGGCCCGGCTCACTCGATAGCGTTCCAGCAGCGCGACCTCGGATCCGAAGACCTCCCCCACCTGCCAGCCGCTGCTCGCGATGTCGTCGCGGATCGCGGCGGCCAACACTTCGGCGAGCTTGCCCTGTGGCGCTTCGCGACTGGACCCGCGCCGAGTGCGCGCACGGCTACCGGGATGGTGATGGTCCTGCAGCCATGTGGTCACCGACTCCGCATGGCGTTCGCTCAGTGTCATGGCACGCGCGGTGTCGCCGGCGGTGACCGCGGCGATGATGGCCGAGTGTTCGCGGTGCCGGTGGTCGATCGCCTCGAGTGCGTCGCTGGCGGAGTTCAATCGCGAATCTTCGGCATACCGAACGGTCAACCGCATGAGGATATCGATAAACAACTGCAGGACAGGGTTTTTGGACTGCTCGGCCAAAGCGGCGTGGAACTCGTCGGTCGGTGCCGTCGGGTCCGGGTTGCGGTCTTGCTCAGCGCGCAGCACACTGCGGAGCCGGTCGATGCCCGCTTCGTCGATCTGCTCCGCCGCACGCGCTGCCGCCAAAGGCTCCAACAGCAGCCGCGCATCCAGCAGGTCGCCGATCGTGGTGCCCAGGTATTCCAGGTAGATGATGATGGCGTGGGTGGCCGGAGCCGCGTCGGGCTCGCATACCAGCAGCCCGCCGTTAGGTCCGCGACGCATGCGCGCGACCTGGTGATGCTCGACGAGTCGGACGGCTTCCCGCAGCACCGACCGGCTCACCCGGTAACGCTGCTGCAGCGCCTGCTCAGACCCCAGCGAATGCCCGATCGGCCAGCCACGCCGGATGACGTCGGCTTCTATGCGACGCGCAATCTGCGAAGCTCGCTTATCGGGCCGGCGCCCAGGAGCGGTACCGGCTCCGGCATGCAGAAGAGCTTCGGGACTCAATTGCACGCCCGCAGAATGTAACTCAGCATGTCAGCAACATGCATCCGGCGATCGGGCCACCGCCCACCGCGGCCACCGCGACCTCGGGCCGGCTGGACACCTGACGCTCTCCCGCTTCGCCCCGCAGCTGCAGGCAGGCCTCGTGCAGCAGCCAATAGCCATGCATGCGGCCTGCTGAGAGCTGGCCGCCGTAGGTGTTCAACGGCAGCGCGCCGTTCAGGGCGATCCGCTCGGCACCCTCGACGAACGGGCCGGCCTCGCCGTCACCGCAGATGCCCAATGCTTCCAGCCAGGCGAAGGTGAGGAAGGTGAACCCGTCGTACAGCTCTGCAAGGTTCAGGTCGGCGGGCCTCAGATCGGTCCGCGACCACATCTGAGTCGCCGCATCGGCCGAGGCCATCTTCGGATAGTCGGCCCGGTGAAACCAGCCGCCCGCGCCATTGCTGCCGCCGACCGCCTCCACCTTCACCGCTCGATGCGGGCAGTCGCTGGCATAGCCGGCTGCCGACACCACCACCGCGACCGAGCCGTCGATCGGCACGTCGCAGTCCAGCAACCCAAACGGCAGGGATACCGGTCGCGCGGCCAGATAGTCCGCCATGGTCATCGGATCCCGATACACAGCGAGGGGGTTCAGCGCCGCGTTACGCCGGCTGTTGACCGCCAGCCAGCCCAGCTGCTCTTTGGTGGTTCCATACAACTCCATGTGACGGCGACACGTCAGCGCCAGCCAGTTCGCAGCGGAATACGCTTGCGCGGCAACCAGATCGCTGACATCGTCCATCGGGCCGACGACCGGTGGCGTCTCGCCTTCCGGCGTCTCGAACATCCTCGCCATCGGCGGAGCCGGCGCGTTCTCGTCCTGCTTCACCAGGACTGTGCCGCCGAGCATTTGGATCGTCCGGTAGATGATCACGTGCCGCGCATGGCCCTCGGAGACGGCGCGGCACGCTGAGATCACCGGGTTCAGCAGACCGCCGGTGCTGAACCCCGTCCCGCAGTCGGCCGCGTCGATCTGCAGCGCGGCGTTGACCTCGGCGGCGGGAGTGTCGCCCAATGTGGCGATTC
>Ga0302326_10029088_pt1 | contig 11099 bp, 9 predicted proteins | sample Palsa_T0_3_FD_202264 | JGI IMG/M metagenome (GOLD analysis project Ga0302326, IMG submission 202264) | Peat permafrost microbial communities from Stordalen Mire near Abisko, Sweden - Palsa_T0_3 | ecosystem: Environmental > Terrestrial > Soil > Palsa > Peat permafrost | place: Sweden: Abisko...
ACAGCATCTCCTTGCGAATCTCCAGCCGAACCTGAGCCGAGGTAAATTCCGGCGGAATTTCCGGGCCTTCCTGACCGACTTGCGCGGCCTTCCGGGCTTTTTCATTCAGCTCGGCCCGTTCAACTTCCAGCAAGTCCATCGACGGAAAACTCAGCGGCAATATGCCGGTCTGAAGAAGCGCGATGCTGATGATCAATCCGATCGCCGATCCGGCGCATAGCGCAAGCGCAAATGGCGGATCGATGAGCGATCCTGCGGTTCCCGGCTGGTCCATCGTCCCATGCACGATCACGCCGAGCGCCGCCAGCCACCATGGGATTCCAGCGGGGATGATGAACAATTCCGCGTCGATCAGGCTCGCCGCCAGCAGGCCACTGACCAGCGCCATGTACAGGCCGAAAATCGGCCAGCCCATCTCTTCCGGGGGTCCGAGATGCCCAACAAAAAACATCACATAATAAAACACGAACAGCAGCCCGGTGATCGCTTCGACGATCGGATACCTCGGCGAAATTCGCTCATGGCAATACCGGCATTTTCCACCGAGAAATATCCATCCCAGCACCGGGATATTGTCATACCAGGCCAGCGGGGTTTCGCATTTGGGGCATCGCGAGGGCGGGCTGATCAGGGACATTCCCCGTGGCAGCCGATAGACCACGACGTTCAAAAAACTCCCAACACAGGCGCCGACGGCAAACAGAAATGGAATGTAAAACAAATGCGGCATGCGTCTCTGGTTTTCCCCTCGGGCTCAGCGTTTCAATCCTGAAATCATTCGCTCAATCTCCTCGGCGGCCTGGTCGGGCGATAAATTGGTGACATCCAACTCCAAATGCTTCACCGCCCTATAGATCGGCTCGCGCCGACTCAAAAGCCCTTCGATTTCCTCGATGCCGCCGCCGAGATCCGTCAGATTCGGCCGATTATCGGAAGTGGCTGGATCACCCTGGATTCGCCGGAGCAACACAGATGGATCGCAGCGAAGATAGACGACGACGTGCCGCGCCATTGCCCGGCGATTCTCTTCCCGGAGCACGGCGCCTCCGCCGACGGCGATCACATGATCCGCCCCGGCGGCCAGTTCGGCGATGACGTTCGTTTCCAATTTTCGGAAGGCCTCTTCCCCGCCGGCCGCGAAAATCTCCCGGATGGATTTTCCCCGGCGCCTGACGATCACTTCATCGCAATCGACAAACGTTCTGCCCAGGCGCTCGGCAAGAAGCCTGCCGACCGTTGTTTTGCCGCTGCCGCGATAGCCGATCAACACCACCGACGCCGCCATTGTGCCAACTATAGTGCGCCCGCATCATCTCATCAAAATATAATCTGATAGGTCAGTTGCCTTCCATCAACAACCGGAATATCCCGCGATCTCACGCATCCTTTTTTAGAATCCGGCAGTTGCTATAATCCCGCCCATGCCGCAACCTTCCGTTCCAGTTCACGCGCCCGCCGCTTATTCGCGAGTTCTTTTGAAAATCAGCGGGGAGGGTTTCTGCCATGAGGGATCGTTCGGAATCGAAGCGCCGGACCTGGAGAATATCGCCCGGCAATGCGCGGAAGTGGCGCAGATGGGCGTGCAACTGGCGATCGTCGTCGGCGGGGGAAATTTTATCCGCGGGGCGACTTTCGCGGAGGATGGGAACATCCCCCGAGCGACTGCGGATTATATGGGCATGCTGGCGACCGTCATCAATGCCGTTGCGCTGCAGGAGACGCTGGAGAAAATGGGGCAACCGACGCGCGTTCTGTCGGCTATCAGCATTTACAGCGTTTGCGAGCCGTTTATTCGCCGCCGGGCGGTTCGGCATCTGGAGAAGGGCCGGGTGCTGATCCTTGCCGCGGGGACGGGGAATCCGTTTTTTACGACCGATACCTGCGCGGCCCTGCGGGCAACCGAGATCGGCGCGGATGTTTTGCTGAAAGCCACCAAGGTGGATGGGATTTATTCCGCCGACCCGAAGATAGATCGTGAGGCCCGCCTGCTGGAAGATCTGTCTTACGAAGACATCCTCAGCGGCAAGCTGCGGGTCATGGATCTGACGGCCATCACGCTCTGCATGGAGCGCAAGATTCCCCTGGTGGTGTTCAACCTGAAAACGCCGGGAAATATCGCGCGCGTCATCCGCGGCGAAAAGATCGGGACGAAAATTTATCCAAAGTAATAGGGGGCCGCCCTGAGCAAAGGAAGCGATCGCTTCGTAAAGCTCTCGCCCATTGGTAGGTATGGGTCGATGACCACGAAAACGAATGGGAAGATTTTTATCGTTACGATTCTCGTGCCGTCAGAGTTCCTTTGCTCGAATACGCGAACGGGTTGCCGCTGCGAGCACCGCCGGCTGGCCTGATAGGATTCGCGCCCGCCGTCTACAACGAGACGAAGATAGAGTCGCCGCGTGCCGCGGCCATTGCGAAGGAGTTTCGAGCTCGCGCTCGCCCTCAACCGTCCTTCACGCCCGCTTGTCCGACCTCCCGCGCTAATTGCGCAGCGGCTACATTGTCCCAAATCCAAGGCGAGGTCGGACAAGCGGGGCTGTGAGGACGGTTGAGGGCGAGCGCGAGCTCGAAACTCCGACATCCAAGCCGCCGCAGGCGGGGACTCGGTATTTGCTTCGTTCGCCGAAGGCCGGCGCGAATCCTATCGGGCCAGCCAGCGATGTTCGCAACGGCAGCCCGTTCACGTATTCGAGCCAGGGAACGCGGACGGCACGAGCAGCGTAACGATAAAAATCTTTTGCTCTTTAATTTACCAGTTTCTTTCCAATAGTTTCATAGGAATTCCAACAAAAAAAATCAAAATTAACCCATCTCTCTTTGTACCAATGCCTGGGCAACGTTCTGAATAACACCGCTCCAATCGCCCGCCGTTTTTTGTCGAAACAAGCGCATGGTCGGATACCAGGGTGAATCCTCCCGGTCCATCAGCCAGCGCCAGTCGGGAAAAAATGGCAGCAACGCCCAAACCGGCTTTCCCATTGCTCCCGCGAGATGCGCAACCGCTGTATCGACCGCGATCACCAGGTCCAGGTTGGCGATCAACCCGGCGGTGTCGGCGAAATCATGAAGATCATCCGTGTAATCGATCAACTTCAATCCGGCCGGCGCCGGCTGTCTGGCGGCTTCCCCTTTCTGCAGGCTGAAAAAGTCTATTCCCTCCAGCTTCGTCAGGGGTTCAAAGTGTGTTAGAGGGATCGATCGTTGCTTGTCGCGCCGGTGCTTCGGTCTGCCCGCCCACACGAGGCCCACTTTCAACCCCCTGGGTCCGGAACCGATTCTGGATTTCCAGTGTTCGACCCGGCCGCGATCCGGCGTCAAATACGGAACCTTCGCGGGAATTGAATCCAAATCCGTGGAAAAGACCAGCGGAAGATTGAGCAAAGGGCAATGCAGATCGAAGCTCGGCAGCGGATCGAAATTGGTGACCATTCGCTCGATGCCGGGAAATCCCTCAAGCAGACGAAGCAGTTCCCGCTGGCATCCCAGAATAACGCGCCCGCCGCGCCCGGCGACCATTGGCACATAGCGGACGAATTGAATCACGTCCCCAAATCCCTGCTCCGCATTGATAAAAATCACCCGGCCATTCAATTCACCGCCGTCCCATAGCGGCTGGGTCAATTTCTCCATCGGGAAAAGAAATCCCGGCAATGCCCGCGTTCGCCAGGCATGTTCGCGCCAGCCCCGTTTGAAATCGCCCAGCGCCAGCAGCGACATGGAGCAGTTGAAATGCGCATTGGCATATTCGGGGTTGATTTTGATCGCCTGTTGGAAGGAATCAACCGCCTCTTGAAGGCGGCCGTTCTCATTCATCGCGGTTCCGAGATTGTTGTGCGCTTCAGCGTAATCCGGCTTGATGCGAATCGCCTGCCGATAGGCCTCGATGGCCTCCTCGAATTGCCCGTTGCCACGCAGCGCGTTGCCCAGGTTGAAGTATGCCTCGGCGTAGTCAGGCTTGAGCCGAATGGCCTGACGAACGGAAGCGATCGCTTCGTCAAGCCGCCCCGCGTCCATCAGCGCGTTGCCGAGATTGCTGTACGCCGCGGCGTAATCAGGCGTGAGCCGGATCGACTGCCCAAAGGAAGCGATGGCTTCGTCAAGTTGCCAGTTGTTCCGCAGGGCGTTGCCGAGATTGTTGTGATATATCGCATTGGTCGGACAACTCGCGATGGCTCGCCGGAACAATTCCACGGCCGTGGGCAATCGATTCCGCTGACACTCCAGTATTCCCAGCAGATTCAAAACTTCCGCGTGATCGGGCTGATGCGATAAAATCTGCCGGTAAACTTTCTCCGCCTCCGCTAGGCTACCGGCCCGCTGAAGTGACAAACCGGATTCGAGTTGCTGCTGGGGAGTCATTCGACCGGGCCTTGTAAAACTGGATTCCCTTGCCCCGCGCACCAATTCCGCCACATCTGCCGATACGCGGCTTCGATAGTCCGGGCAAAACGGGGAGCATCCATCAGCGGAGACGCCTGCATCCTCGCACGCAGTGTGCGGCGCAGCTCCGCCAATCGCGGCAAATCCGATGCGAGGCCGGTGGCGATTTGCACATACTGCTGCGGGGTATTGGCAATGAGTTCCGATGCGCCGATATTGGCCAGGATGCTTACGCCGCCGCGGCCGACGGCCTTCTGGCCGGCCAGGGTCACCACGGGCAATCCCATCCAAATGGCGTCGCAGGTGGTGGTGCCGCCGCTGTAGGGGAACGAATCCAGGGCGATATCGATTTGCTGATATTCCGTAAAATATTCGGACATGGGAACCCGATCAACAAAGTCGAGGCGCCCTGGATCGATTCCCCGACTTTCCAGAAAATCCCCTACGCGCCGGCGGTGGCCGCCCGGATGGGCATGGAGAACAAGGCGAGATTTCGGCGTCGCCCTCAGCAACTGCGCCCAGACCTCAAGCGCGTCCGGTGAGACCTTGCAGAAATTATTCAGGCAGCCGAACGTCACCTGGCCGGCGGTCAGCGCGGGCGGCGGGACAACGGGCGGACTCTGATCGTCCAGCGGATAACACCAATACGTTTCCGTCAGGCGGATCGATTTTTCGGAATAAAAGGCGTCATTGGTTGTTCCCGGTGGATCGAGGTAGGGGTCGGTCAGACGGTATTCGATTGTGTCCAATCCCGTGGTAGAGCAGTAAGCCAGATAGGTCGCCTGCACGGGAGCGGGCTTGCGAGCGAACAGGAGCATGCGGTTGTTGGCCATGTGCATGGTCAGGTCCACCAGGATGTCGATTTGGTCTTGCCGGATCAGTTGGGCGAGCCGTTCGTCCGTGAGGCCGAACGTGTCTCGCCATTGGCTTGCGTGGCGGCGAAGAAGTTCGGTGAAGCGATCGGGGCTTCGGACATCCGAGTAACAGAAGATCGCGAAATGATCCGGGTCATGCGCGGCCAGCAGCGAAAGAAGAAATCGCCCGATCGGGTGCGCCCGGAAATCGGGCGACACATATCCAATCCGGAGTTGGCGCTCGGGGTCGCGATTGTCGGTGTGCGGCTGGATGAACTTCTTCAGCGGATCGGCGTGCTGCCGGTTCCAGCGCCGATTTTCCTCATAGATCATCCTGGCGTCGTACCCCGGGTGAAAATGGAGGGTATGGATCAGATTGCTGTGCACGTTGGCGAGATCCGGCCTAAGCCGAAGGGCTTCGCGAAAGGAAGTGACGGCCTCTTCGATTTGCCCCGTGTCCTTCAGGACGTTACCGAGATTATTGTGCGCTTCGATAAGATCGGGCTGGATCCGAATTGCCTGGCGACAGGCGGCAATCGCCTCGTCAAGTTGCCCGGCATCCGTCAGCGCATTGCCAAGATTGCTGTGCGCCATGGCAAGACCGGGGTTGAGCCGAATGGCCTGTCGATAGGAGGCTATGGCCTCGTTTAATTGTCCCTTGTCCTTTAAGGCATTGCCGAGATTGCTGTGGGCTTCGGCGTAATCGGGCTTCCGCCGAACGGCATTGCGAAAGGAGTCGATGACTTCGTCAAGTTGTCCCGTGGTCACCAGCGCGATGCCCAGATTGTTGTAGGCTTCGGCATGATCGGGGTGTCGCGCAAGGATTTCGCGATAGATTCTTACCGCTTCTGCCGGGCGGCCGGCCTGATGGTGCTGCCGGGCAATTTGAATGGCATCGTCGATCGTGATTGGAGTCATGGCCGCGAACTTTCCTTCATGGTCCTCAGCGCAGCCGAGTATACCGAATCCAGCATGAATCAGTGCGCGTTATTTGTTGCCATTGGCGTTTGGCAACTGCTTTACAATTGCGTTGTACTTGTCGGCGAGGTCGTTGAATTTCAGGATCGCGTCGTTTCTCTCGGCGGCGAGTTTCTGGATTAAATCGCCCGCCTGCTTGATGGCGGCATCGCGCTGCTTGACTGCGGCCATCCACTGGTCCAGCGCCGCCTTGAGTTGCTTGCCCTCGGCCGCGAAACGATCCCGCTGGGCGATGGTGGTCTTGAGTTGCGATTCCGACGTCGACAGCCGGTCGCGCAAATCTTCCAGATCGGCGGCGTTGTCTTTCAACGTTCTGTTCTGGTCGGCGATTTTGGCCGATTGCTCGATCCGCGTCTGGTCGAGCCGCTCGACGTCGCTTTCCAGCCGGCTGTTCGCCTGCCACTGAGCAGCGCACAGCACGCACAGCGCGACGATGCCCAGAAAATTGAAAATTGAAAAAAAACGATTCATGGCGTCGGCCCCTTTCCCGACGGACGGATTTCAAACGCCACCTTTTCGATTCCCGCCAGCCGAACCAGATCGAGGACGTGGATCACATCGCCATGCCGGGCATCGGCATCTCCGCTGATGATGATCCGCACGTCCGGGTTGGCATTTCGGAATCCGATGAGTTCGCCGATCAACTGGTTGTCGTCGTCCACCCGTCGCTTGTTGAGATACGCCGACCCGGCCTTGTCCACTGAAATATCCACGAAATTCCGTTGGGATTCGTTCAACGCGGATGTGGCGGTGGGCAGGTTCACCTTGACGGACTTGAGGTTCACCATGCTCAGGCTCACGAGCATGAAGGAAGCGAGAAGGAAAAACATGATGTCGATCAGCGGGATGATCTCGATCCGCGCCTCGGCGTTGTCGGAGGGAAGTTTGGCGTCAAGTTTAACTGGCATGGGAAGCCTCCTTCGCCTCGGCGCGGTCCGCGATGGCGCGCTGCCGGGCAAATTGCTCGAGGTCGTGCCCGTGATGTTTGGCGGATTCCACGAGCAACTCGACGTGGTTGATGGTGCGCTCCAGGCGGGCGCGGAAATTCGCGAGCTGGCGGTTGAAATAGTTGTAGGGAACGAGGCAGAGGATGGCGATTCCCAGGCCGCAGGCGGTCGCAATGAGCGCCTCGGCGATTCCACCGCTGACTTTCGTCGGAGCAAGCTGCTCTTCGCCGACGAAATGAAACGACCGCATGATGCCCGTGATGGTTCCTAGCAAACCGAGCAGCGGCGCCAGCGTGATCAGCGTGCCCAGGACCCACTGCCGGCGTTCGCCGGATTCCAGTTCCTTCGAGGCGCGTAATTGCATCGCTCCCAGCAGCGAACTGTGCGCATTGACCAACCCCTCATGGATGGTTTGGAGGAACGGATCGTTCTCATCTTCCGTGAGCCGGAGCGCCGCCGCGAAATCGCCGGAAGCGATGGCATCAAAGCTCTGCTCAACGACGATGGATCGAGTTCGCCGCCAGAGGCTCCACCACCAGAGCGCCCGTTCGATGACGACCGTGAGCGCGGCCAGCAAAGCCACGAGGATCGGCCACATGATCGGCCCACCCTCCTGAAAATAATCCACGATGATATTTGCCGGTGAAATATTCATATTAATGACTCCTCATTCATGCCGATTGAGTTGAAACTGAATTGAAACTTCATAGGAACGCACTGGGCCGCTTCGGAAACGCCATGTGTCTCGGACAGCGCGAACGGCGGCGCTGTTCAGCAGCGGCCAGGGACAGGGGGAACTGGCCACGGCATCGGTGACTCGGCCATCCCGGCCGACGATCAATCGCACGATGACGGTGCCTTCCTGGCCGTCGATGACCGCTTCGGGAGGATATTCCGGAGCGGGCTGCTCACCTTCGCCTTGTCCGAAGGTGAGTTGAATAATCGATGGCCGGGTCATCGCGATATGCGGAGCGGTCACAACATGGACGGGCGCATTGACCGGCTCGGCGAAGACGATGGCGGGACTCGGGGCCGCCACCGCTGGCAGTTCCGGCGGGGCGGATATTTCTCTCGACGGATTCGCTCTCACCGACGGTTGCTGGCTGATCGCCTCCACATTCAGAAGCTGCGCATCGACTGGCACGGGTGTGGCCACCGGCGCGACCGGGCGGCGGGGCCAGAGCAATCCCACCAGCCCCACGGCGAAACACACGGACCAAATAACCAGCGTGCAAATCGGCACCAGGCCGGGTTCGTGTTCTCTGACATGCGGGAAATGATTCAACCGATCGTTCAAACGTGCCTCCATCAGAATTGGTAAGACATCCCCAGGTACAACGTCTGGCGCTGTCCGTACTGCGGCGCCCCGACACCGATGCCGGTGCCGCTGCGAATCTGATAGCGGGCATCAAAGAGATTGATCACGTCGACGTTGAGCTTGATCACATCGCCGCGCGAGCCGTTGGGGTGGAACGAGTGCTCGTATCCGACATTGACGGGGTAATACTGCGGTTCCGACATGTCATTGGCGAACCCCGAGCGCAGGCCTGAGCCGTACAGAACATCCAGATAAACCTGGTTATTTTTCCACTCATACGAAACTCCCGCCGAGGCCGTGTATTCGGACTGGTGGTCGAGCGGGATCGCGTTGGACTGGATATAGGACAGTTCAGTGTTATCGATCGTGAACTGCTGGGAATCGATGTCCTTTCCACGCGTGAGCACCCAGGCGAAATTTGCGAAAGCTGTAAATCCGCCCTGCTTGTAGGCAGTGCTGGCTTCCGCGCCATAGACAAGGCCGTATCTGTAGTTGAAAGGCGTAAAAATCACGGCGTCGCCGAACTGGCCGAGGTCCACCAGGTTCTTCGCCTGTTTGTAAAACCCGTCGAAGTTCACCAGCCACGGCTTGGCGATCTGCTCGGAGATTCCCGCATCGTAATAGTTCGACCGCTCGACCTTGGGCGCATCATCCAGCGTATTCGGGGGCGCATTGGTCGTATTGGCGAATTTCGCGATGGTGCCGGGCGGCACATATTGCACGGGCGGCGGCACAAAATATCGCGCGTAACCAATGTGGAAGGTCGTATCCTTGTCCGCCTTCCACACCAGATTCACGCGCGGGCTGAGCTGCGCCTCATTGTCAAAGTTGGCCGCGAATTCATCGAAACGCGCTCCGTAATTCAACGTCACGGCAGAGGTGAGCTTCCACTCATCCTGGAGATACATCCCCGCTTCCAATGCGTCGTTGCGCGTGTCATCCACAATGAGTTCTGGATCGGTGGACACAGCCCCGGTGATGGGATCGACCGGAAACACGCTGGTATTCGTGTCGTTTCTTTCCACGGTGTAGTCGGCAATCAACCCCGTCCGAAGGGTATGCTGGTCGTTGAGTATGTAAGAGCCGTCCGTCTGAAGTCCGGTGGTCGAATATGAATTCAGGATTTCTCCCGCCACTCCCTGCAGGATCAGGTCTCCGACCGGGTCGGGGGTGAAATGAATCTGGCCGTAGCGATAGAAAGCCGACGCCAGCAGCGAGAACTGATCGACGCTTTTCTGATAGGAAACCACTCCGTAATATTCCTGCTCGTTCTGATTTTCGTTCAGAGTGGCGGAATCGAATGTGGAAATGTCTCCGATCGAAAACGCCGGAGCCACCCCGGAAATATTGGGGATTTGGAAATCCGCATTGGACCAGTTGACGATAAAACTCAACCGGCTCGTGTCGTCAATGTGGTAGGTCGAATAGACGAATAACTTTTCCTGGTCCGTATCATCGTGGATGGGCCGGAAGCTTGGAGTGGGATTCTCGATGCCGTCGTCGCTGTGTTTGTACGATGCGGCGACAAAGGTATCCCATTTCCCATCAACCCATCCCAAATCAACGGATGGCTCATAAGTGTCGTATCCCCCGCCGTAAACCGAAACCTCGCCTCCCTGCAGGGCCTCGCCCGATTTGCTGGTGACATCGAAGATTCCGGCCGTGTGAAACCCAAACTGTGCCGGCAGACTGCCGTCGATCAACGTGACCGACTCGATCATGTGGGTATCCAGTTCCTGGCCGAAGGTGTTGATCGGCTGGGGAAGCAGAACGCCATCCACGCGGTACGTCGTGTTGGCATGTTCGCCGCGGACGTGTTCTTGCCCGAAGGAATCCATGACTACGCCGGGATCACGCAAGACGACCTGCTGGAAAGTGGCGTTGTCTCCCTGAGGAATCGATTCAATCTGGTTGGGTCCTTCGGTGTACGTGGTCGCGCCCAGGCTGGGTGCGATCTGATCGCGGGACAAATCCAAATCGGATGTGACCACCACCTTGGCCAGTTGCCCTCCGACAGGAGTCGGCGCCAGAACCGGCGATGGCGCAGTCGTCAGCGAAGGCGCGATCTCGCGCATTGCCGGCGATGGCGGGGGGACCGCAAGGATTTCCGAGCTGCTGGGAATCGTGGACGGACTTACATGGGTCGTGGCTGGAATTTCAGCGCCCCAGCCGAGAGCGCTGCCGACGGCAAACATTGCCGCGGCACCAAGAAGGAATATACGCATGGAAATGCGCCTCCAAGTGTGCGATCAGATTTTGTGAGTAAAAAAGGGAGGGCCGGACTTGAGGCGCAATTTGTGGCATGGGCGTCTGGACCATGCGCACGACTTCAGCATGGGCGCACGCGCCCATGCCACATTTTACCTCAAGCCGACGCGAGGTCGGCCCAGGCTGGCGGCGCTCGCGCTGGAATGAAAACGACGAACGAAAGCGCCGGAGGTTCCCGGCGAATGATGGGCGGTTTTTCGTGGCTGAGCAGCGTGGGCTGCGGCATCAGCACCGGTGGAACTACCGGCTGTGCCTTCATCACTTTCAGCGATTGGCACGTCACGCAATCATCGTGATCGTCCGGCTGCGGAGCCTGTTTCGGTGTCCCTTGTTGCTCGGCATGCATCCCGTGTG
>Ga0302326_10029091_pt1 | contig 11097 bp, 15 predicted proteins | sample Palsa_T0_3_FD_202264 | JGI IMG/M metagenome (GOLD analysis project Ga0302326, IMG submission 202264) | Peat permafrost microbial communities from Stordalen Mire near Abisko, Sweden - Palsa_T0_3 | ecosystem: Environmental > Terrestrial > Soil > Palsa > Peat permafrost | place: Sweden: Abisko...
TGCTGCTGCCACGCGTCAGCGTCGCCGGCGGTGGACCGCTCCCCAGGACCGTGCCGGCGAGACGGCCGTTCACGCTCACGCTGAAGACCGTGGTCTCCGTGGGTGACGGAAAGCTCCGCTACGCGCCCGACGGCGCAGACTGGCTGGCGGAGTGGGACTTCGACGTCGAGACGGACTGAAGCGACGGCCGCTCGATCTCGCGCTTGAGGATCTTGCCTGTCGGACCCTTGGGAAGGTCCTCGACGAGCCATACGAGACGGGGGTACTTGTAGGCGGCGACCTGGGCCTTGACGTGGTCGCGGAGCTCGTCGGGCGTCGCCTCCGCGCCCGCCTTGAGCGCCACCGCGGCACCGACCTCCTCGCCGAGCTCGTCGTGGGGGACCCCGACGACGGCGACCTCGCGCACGGCCGGGTGCTCGTAGAGGACCTCCTCGATCTCGCGGGGGTAGACGTTGTAGCCGCCGCGGATGATCATGTCCTTCTTACGGTCGACGATGAAGAAGTAGCCGTCCTCGTCGATCTTGGCCATGTCGCCGGTGTGGAACCAGCCGTCGCGGATCGCCTCGGCGGTGGCGTCGGGGCGGTTCCAGTAGCCCTTCATCACGTTGTGGCCGCGGATCACGATCTCACCCACCTCGCCGGCGGGCAGGTCGGCGCCCTCGTCGTCGACCACCTTCATCTCGACGCCCTCGACCGGCGTCCCGATCGAGCCCGCTTTGCGCTCGCGGTCGGGGTGGTTGAAGGAGGCGACGGGTGAAGTCTCGGACAGGCCGTATCCCTCGAGCACCTTGCACCCGAACTTCTCCTCGAAGCCGTGCATCACCTCGACGGGCATGGCCGCGCCGCCCGAGACGCACACCTCGAGGGTCGAGGTGTCGAAGCTCTCGGCGCCGGGGTGGTGGAGGATGGCGTTGTACATCGTGGGCACGCCCTCGAACACGGTGACCCCGTCGCGCTCGATGATCTCGAGCGCCTTGCCCGGATCGAAGCGGGGAATCAGGGTCAGCGTCCCGCCGCCCGCGATCGTCGCGTTGAGCCCACACGTCTGGCCGAAGGCGTGGAAGAGTGGCAGCGCGCCGAGGGCGACCGCGTCGGTGCCCAGGTCGAAGACCCCGCGGGCGATTTCGCAGTTGCGCGCCAGCCCGGCGTGGGTAAGCTCGGCGCCCTTGGGCGTCCCCGTCGTGCCCGAGGTGTAGAGGATCACCGCGGTGTCGGCGTCATCGGTGTCGGCGACCTTGGGCCGCGGCTGCGCCGCGCCCACCATCTGCTCGAACTCACCCGGTTCGACGAGCACGCACTCGACTCCCGCATCCTCTGCTCCCGCCTGAGCATCCTCGGCGAATCCGTGCCAGGCGAACAGCAGCTTCGCCTCGGGGTCGCGGGCGTAGAACTCGACCTCGCGGCGCTTGAGGAGCACGTTCATCGGCACCACGACGGCCCCCGCGCGGAGCGCGCCGTAGTAGCAGACGGCGAAGTAGGGGACGTTGGGGAGCATGATCCCCACGCGGTCGCCTGGCGCGATTCCCTTCTCGGCGAGCAGGCCTGCCATCAGCGCGGTCGCGCCGTCGAGGAAACCGTAGGTGACTTCGACATCGTCGAGCTTGAGCGCGACACGGTCGGGATCGCGTGCCGCCGATTCGGTGAGGATGGTGGCGAGGTTCATGGGGCGAGAAGACTAACGTCTCCGGAGTGGTCAACCGTCGCCTTGCCACCGTCCTCATTCTCGCCCCGCTCGCCCCCCTCGCCCTTCCGGCGCCGGCGCTCGTCCACATCCGGCTGGCCGGCGAGTTCGTGATGACCGGGCGGATCACGGCGGCCCACGCTGTTCGGGGCGAGCACAAAGGGGAGAGGGTGACCAGGACGTGGGACTTCTTCGCGCCCTGCCCGGCCGGGCAGTGCAGGACCGAGGGGCTCGTGCGCTCACGGGCAACGGGCGGAGACAAGACGCTGCTCCACCGCAAGTTCAGAGTCTTCAGCCACTGGACCGGCACCGGGAGCTTCTTTGCGCCGCTGATGTGCGGGTCACGCGTCTATCCCCTCGGTGAGCGCGTGTTCTTCAGGATCACGGTGCGGATCACCGGCGCGACAGTGGTCGACGGAGTGACTCTGGCGACATCGGTGAAGGCGAGCTATAAGAGCTATCGACGCACGAACCGGACGCGCTGCGTGTCCGCGCTCGGGCACGATGCGGCTGTGTACACGGGAAGGCTGGTCATGGCGCCGCCGCCGGCGGCCCCGGTGCCACCCGCACCGACCTCAGCACCCGGTTGAGCGAGTCGAGCTGGGCGCGACGAGCGGCTCGGGACGACGGGGGAGCGATCACCACGTAGAGGCAGAAGGGCCGGCGCGAGGAGGTGAAGAAGTGCTGGGTGGCCGACTGCCCCGGGCGCGCGTGGGCGAGCTTGCGCGTCGAGAAGCTCGCCGGGTCCAGTGGGCGCGGGAACCTTCGCGCCGCGAACAGGCCCACGCCGGGCTCGAGCCCCCCGCCGGGCACGTACTCGGTGAGCGCGAAGAACGACCCGCCGACGGGGATCGCCCCCGTGCTCGCGTCGCCGAAGGACGAGCCGTCGGGAAGGAGCGCGAAGGTGCCGGCGTGAAGCGTCGCGCCGCCGCCGGCGAGACGGAAGATCGTGCCGCTCCAGCCGTGCGGGAGCTCCGCGGCGATCCCATGCGCTTCGATGGTCACAACAGGGCACCGATGGTCGCGGCCGCCGTGATCGCCCCGAGCGCGGCCATCCCCGCAGCGCGCGCCGGGTCCCGCCAATGCCTGAGCCTCGCGTGGAGCGCGATCAGCTGCTCCGGCCGGCGTACGCGACCGGCGCTCAGCAGGGTCAACCCGCGCACGGCTCCGAAGCAGCCGAGCACGAGGCCTCCGAGGTTGGGCTCGCCGGTCGCCACCGCTGCGATCACCGCGAGGTAAAGCGCCGCGGAGCTGACAACGGTAGTGATCCCGAATCCGAGCTGCGCGCCGTAGCCAACCCCGTACACCCACCCCCGGAACGCGCGCAGCCAATCCTCGTTGACCTGACGGCGGGGACCGGGGACGCGCTCGCCACGGGCGTCGAGGGCGACGGCGAGAAGCCCCACGGCCGCGAGCGCGGCGAGTCGCGTACCTGAGCCGACGGAGCGCGGCAGGAGCGCTGCTCCCACCTCGCCGGCGAGCGCACCGAGGGCGGTGCCCGCGACCGTGGCACCGATCAGGAAGGCGCTGACGGTGACTCCCCAGCGGGAATGGCGGCCCCGCTCGCCGAGCGGAGTGATGCTCGCGAGCATCGACTCACCTCACGGCGACCACGCCGAGCGGACCGCCCCGGCGACAGCCGCGACACAGCCGAGCACGACGAGCTCGGTCACGGTGGAGTCGGCATCCTTGCCGAGTCCATTGCGAGTTCGCCTGGCGGAGCACTCGCGGCGGAGCTCGGGTTCCCGGAGCCCGGATACAGGCTCGGATCATCCGGTCCGATCCCCGCCGCGGCGAGCCTTGCCTCGATCCGGTCGGCGCGCGCGCCGCCGCCCTCCTGGCGGGCGTCGGCGATCGCGTCCGTGAGCAGCGACTCGAGCGCCTGCCAGGTGGTCGCCACACCCTCGCCGCGCACGTCGCCGTCGACGAGGACGAAGTAGGGCGCACCTGGTATGCCATAGGCGTCGTAGGCCTCGGAGGACATCACCACGGTCACGCCCGCGGGCGCCAGCTCGCGCACTCGCGAGGGACTCTCGCGGCTCGCGCCATGGGTCACGACGACCAGCCCGAGCTCGCCCGGGAACCGGCGGTCTCCGAGCCCCTCCCAGAATCGGTGGCAGGTCGTGCAGCCACTCGAGAGGAAAGCGAGGAGGATCGGTCCCGCGGTGTCGAGCGAGAGCTTGATCGCTCCGCCGTCGGGCGTGCTGCCCGCGAGGTCGGGCGCGGGCGTTCCCGCCGCGCGTCGCACGCCTCGCGAGGGCGCGACGATTACCGCGTCGTCTGCTCCTTCGCCCGGAGCGGCCCCGGGACCGAGCCGCCGGAGGATCTCGGCGTGGCTTCGGAGCAAGCCTGCTACTAACACCACAAGCAGGACGAGCAGGACCGTCTCGCAGGCCACGAGCGCCGTCATCAGGCCCCACCGCCTCCCGGGAGCTGGGTCGCGAGCCCCTCGAGGCAGCCGGCCTCATGACCGCAGACGGCGTTGTCGATCATCAGCGTCCCGTTGCAGTTCAGGCCCGGCACCGTCGCCGGGTTCTGGCAGATGACCAGTCGGCAGACGACCTCGGTCGTGTAGGCGACGTCGGTGTTGCACTGGCCGTAGCGGAACAGGTTGCAGTCGACCTTGCGCGCGTCGCAGTTGCCGTTAGCGCACTGGCATCCACCGGGGAAGGCGACGCCGGGGGTCCGGTTACAGTCGAGGTAGTACCTCACGCCCTCCTCCTGGCACAGGCCGCCGCCCTGATAGTCGGTGCACTTCCACCAGCCGCCGACGTACGTGCCCTCGGGACAGCGATTGTGGCCGTCCTGGATCTCGCAGCAGAACGCGCTGTAGCCGTCGTTGCACAGGCTGTCGCCTGCACAGTCCGCGGAGCTCAGCACTGCCCAGGCGGTCTCGGGACGCAGGAGATAGCGGACGGGCGCGACCGCCAAGGCAGCGCCGGCGAGCGCCGACCGGGCGAACAGACTGCGCCGCGAGGTGCGGCGCTCGATCAGGCCCCCCAGCGCTCGCACCAGCCGCTCGCTCACCTTGGCCTCCACGCGCCCCACGCCGACGGTAGCTCGGTGTAGGCGAGTACGGTCGCGTAGGCGGCGCCGGCGATCCCGAGCGCGAGCGGCGCGACCACTCCGGGCGTGCTCCCGAGCAGCCACGCGATCCCGCGTGCGGGCCAGACGACGCCGGTGACGGCCACGAGGGCGAGTACCGCACTCAAGCTGACATGGGCTGCGGTCGCGGGAGCGTCGTCGTCGCCGAAGCAGCCGCAGGCCGCGCCGCGACGGGCCAGGACGGCTGCGGTGAGCGCGAGTAGGACGTACATGGCCGCGAGCAGCGCGCAGGCAGCGCGAACGGGGGCGAGGAGGGCGAGCGCCGCGAGCGTCAGCTCGATCGAGGCGAAGATCCGGACGGCAGGGCCGGGCACGGACAGGCCGGCGGCGGCGAGCGCGCGAAGGGCGCCGGCGGGGGAGCGGAGCTTGGCCAGCCCCGCGACCGCGAGGACGATCGCGGAGACGGCGATCGGCGCAGTCAGGATCGCGGCCATCTGTCGCTCTTGCCCCGGGCTTCGTGCCACATACGCTGCGCTTTCACGCGGCTAGAACGGTACCACTAGCCGTTAGGCATCCTCCACCTCGAGTAGTTCCTCCACCTCGCGTAGGTGGAGGCGGACGCGCGCTACGCGCTGATGCGCGGCGGTTCCCGCTCTCCGCGCAGCCACGCGAGCAGCGCGGCGCGCGAGAATCGCCATTCGTCGCCGATCGTGCGCGCCGGGAGATCGCCTCGCGCGGCCGCGGCCAAGAGGTCGCTCTCGCTCACGCGGAGCAGGGCGGCCGCTTCGGGCACCGTGAGGATCTCCGGCGCCTCCTCGTTGAGCGAGATTCGCCCCACGGTGAGTCCATCGTCGGTGAGGTGCTCGCGGACGGCGTCTTCGATCAGTTGGCGTTTGCTCTTGCCGGATATGGACACGGCTTCCTCCAGACGGCGGGCTTGCTCGGCGGGTAAGCGGACGTATAACGGGGTCGGTGGCTCCTTCATGGCTCCGATGATATCACTTTGATATCGTCCTGATATGAACCTCTTCCAACCAACATGGGACGCTGAAGTCGCCGTCGGAGATGCCGTCCTCCGCGCCGTGCGCCTGGCCCAGCACGCGGGAGCCGAGCGCCTGGCGGCCAATCTCTACGAGCTCGAACCGGGCGCGATGGTCTCGCCGCTGCACTTCCATCACGCCAACGAGGAGCTCCTGTTCGTGATCTCGGGCACGCCCACGCTGCGGCGCGGCCCCGACGACGCGCGCGCGCTCGAGCCGGGAGAAGTGGTGTCCTTCCCGGTCGGTCCGGCCGGGACCCACCAGATTCTCAATCGCTCCCGCGCCGCGGCGCGCGTGCTCATCTGCGCCACCAACAACGTGCCCGAGGTCGCCGAGCAGGTGGAGAACGACACCCTGGCGGTGATCACGCCGAGCGGCCTCCAACTCGTGACCGCCTCGGCCCCTGTGATCGCTCCGTAGCCGGTAGCGTCGTGTCAGACGTGGTCGACGTTCCCATCCGGGGTCAGATGATCAGGCTCGGACAACTGCTGAAGCTCGCCTCGGTGATCGACAGCGGCGCCGAGGTCAAGGCCTTCCTGGCAGCCGAGCCCGTGTGGGTGAACGGAGAGCGAGAAGCGCGGCGCGGCCGGCAGCTCCACCCTGGTGACGTGGTCAGGCTCGGAGAGCACGAGTTGCGGGTGACCTCGAGCGGGTAGTAGTGGGAGGCCCACTAGAGCAATCGGGCCATGACCAGGGTGCTGCGCAGGCGGCCGTCACGGCGACGGTAGTGGTTGCGCCGCAATCCCTCGACTTCGAATCCACTCGAGACGTAAAGGGCGATGGCACGGGCGTTGTCGACCCACACCTCGAGCTCTACCTTGTGCGCTCCGCCCACGCGAGCATGCTCGACAATGGCGTCCAGGAAGGCACGCCCGCCTCCACGTCCGCGGGCATCGGGCAGGACCGACATGCCGACGTAGAGCACGCCGCGCGCCCGCTCGCGCACTGACGCACCGCCGACCACCGCGCCGCCGTCATCGAGCACCCATGCGGCTGCGAGGCCACCTTCGGCGATCAGCTCGCGGTAGCGCTCGGCGCGGGCCTCGACGTCGACGGGCGGCTCGGTTCCGATCGATCCCTCTTCGGCGACGGCGGCGATGATCAGAGCCAGCGCTCGGGCATCCTCGACCGTCGCCTTGCGCACCATCATGGGCCGAAGGCTGTCAGATAGTCAGCTTCGTGCGTTTCAGGTTCGCTCCGGCTTGCGGGTCGATCCAGGTGTGGTGTGAGGTGTCGGCGGCGAGTTGACAGAACGGTGAGGTATGTAACGGCTCTGCGACGGTCGTGTGTCCCTTAACCGCCGCGGCGCCCTGGATCGGCGAGCCTGGTCGAGAAAGCGAACTATGGGGCCGCTTTCTCGACCAGGCTAGGCCGCTCCGTGACTGGCGGGTGACGTGTGTGACGGCTCTGCCACGGTGGGTGTACCTCACACGCGCGGCCCCGCCTGAGCCAACCAGATACGCACAACTCAGCTTCGATTGCACACGGCTGCGGCCTTCGTGACCGAGGGAGCGTTCAGGTTGAGTCCGGGCACCGACGGCCGCTCGATCCCGCCCCCAGCGGGAAACGATGGGTCGGGATAGTCGGGCACGCCGTGCTTGCGCATGCATTCCGAGAAGTGGAACAACGCGAGCTTCTGGGTCTCGGAGACCGGGGCTGGTCCGGTGCCGCCTCCGAAGAGCTTGCACGTCTTCTCGGCGGCCTCGAACGCGGGGCCGCTGAAGGGGATGCCCTCCACGGTCACCGTGCCGCCGCCGAGCGCCTCGCGGATTGGGAAGCCCTCACCCCCGGGACTCTTGATCGGGTCGGGGTAGGTGGGGACGCCGTGCGCGCGCATGCACCGCGCGAGCGCGAGCGGCTCGTTGCTCGATGCGCTGGGCGATTGGGGGCTCGAGCTGCCACAGCGGCGAGTGCGAGGGTGCAGCCGACGAGCGCGAAGGGGAGGGACGAGGGGTGAGGGGGTCGAGGCATGCGGCGCCTTGTAACCGGTCCGCGGTTACAACGCCGTTACGCGGCACGGCCCCGACGGCGTGGGGCGGCGGCGCGCTCAGCGCCCGCCGTCAGCCGACTGGGCGTCGCCGCCCGCGACCCGGAGATTGCGCGCCGCGTGCTCGCGGGCGTCGGTCAGCGTGATCTCGGCGGCCTCGGCCGTCTGGGCGGCGGCGATCAACGCTTTGAGCTCGGCGACTTCGATCTCGACCGTGTGCGCCTCGCCCTCGACCACGTCGGCGTCCTCGGGCTCGGACGTCTCGTCCAGCTGGGCGGGCGCCGGCGACGCCTCGGGCAGAGCGAGATGGCCGCTTTCCGCGGCCTTGATCTGGGCCCGGAACTCGAGCTGGGTACCGGCCTCGCCCCACTCGACCGTGAGGCGACCGTCGAGCCGGTGCCCGACCCAGGCGATCGCCACCATCAGGGCACCGGCGATCACCAGCGGCAGGGTCCACACAGAGCTCGTCACGACCAGGCCGCCCAGCAGTAAGAGAATTATGCCGGTCACCGTGAGCCGCACCCGCGGCCGCGCCAGCCACCGGCCGAGCGGCACGGCGACTTCCCTCACCCGGTCGGGCCACGGCACGGGCGCCGGGCGCAGCTCGGTGCGCGTGGTCTCCGGGAGCCGCGGGCTCTCGGGTGCGCGCGGGTTCTCGGGTGCGCGCGCGCTCTCGTCGGTGCGCGGGCTCTCCGGGCTCATCGTTGCCCTTTCGACCTCGACCCGCGTGAACCTCCCCGCGGTCTCAGCCGGCGCGTTCGGCCGACGCCAGGCCCCGGCGCGCGAAGATCGCCAGCAGAGCCGAGGCAATGGCGAGGAGCGCGAAGGCGAGTCCCACCTTGACCGGTGAGGACGCGAGCAGGCCACGCCCGGCCTCGAGCACGACGGTCGCCGGATTCAGCTGAGCCACGTCGTGGATCCAGCCGGTGAGGAGCGGGAGCGGGACGTACACCGGCGCGAGGAAGAGCAGGACGAACACCGGCATCTGAATCACCGCGCCCGCCTGCTCGGTACGCAGGAACATGGCGAGGCCGCACCCCCACAGCGCCGCAACGAAGTTGAAGAGGATCCCGAGCCCGAGCAGGCCCACGAGGTCGGTCCCCGTCCCGTCGACGTTCATCCCGGCGATCAGAGCCGCGATGGTCACCACGGTGCCGGTGATGGCCCAGCGCAAGAGGGCGCCGGTGGCGTAGCCGGCGATGATCCCGCTGCGCCGCGGGGCGCTCACGAGCAGGCGCCGAGCGAATCCTGAATCGAAGTCGCGCGCCACGGCAAAGCCCGTGAACACGCCGCCGAAGGCCGCCGACTGCAGGAACACGAACACGAACTGAAAGCCCGTGTAGCCGGGCGCGTAATGGAAGTTGGGGATATCGGCGAGCCGCGAGAGCCCGCCGGCGAAGGCAACGAGGAAGAACAGGGGGAAGATGATCGAGGGCAGGAGGATGGCCGGGCTGACCAGCGTGTTGTGGATCGAGCGCCAGGCGACTCCCTGCGCGACGTAGAGAAAGCGCCTCATGTCCGCACCAGCCGGGTCTTCATGGCGGCACCGGCGAGCGCGAGCGTGATGGCGAGGAATAGCGTGGCGAACCCGAAGCCGAGAGCCAGGGCCTGGCCGTCCCAACCCTTGATGATCAGGCTGCGGATGCCTTCGATCAGATAGGAGACAGGGTTGTAGGTCGCGACGTCGCGAAACCAGGTGACCTTGATCAGGTTGCGGGGGAGGCTCGAGGAGCTCAGGAACACGGTCACGAAGAGCAGCGGGAAGATCCCCTGGACGGCCTCGCCGGTGCCGAAGCGCAGCGCCATCAGCGCGCCGAGGCTGGCGAAGGCGAAGGCGATCAGGACCGCCAAAGCCAGCAGCACGAACGCGCCCCCGACGCCGCTGACGATCGCCACGCCCGTGGCAAGACCGACGAGCAGGTACACGACGCATTGGATGCAGGCCAGGACGAGCGAGCCACCGAGCTGTCCCACGAGGAGCGCCGTGGGGCGAAGGGGAGTCAGCGCCAGGCGGTTGAAGAACCCGGTCTCGATGTCGCGGGCCAGGTCGGTGCCGGTGGACACCGCGACGAACAGGGCACCCTGGATGAAGGGGAGGGCGAGGGCGAAGGCGCGGTAGCTCGAGGTCGGGAAGCCGGGGATCTTCGTCGCCGCGCTCAGCGAGCTGCCGTTGATGGCGAAGAGGATCAGGGGGAAGAGCAGCGGGAACACGAGCAGCGCCCGCTGACGCAGGGTCCGGGTGATCGAGCGGTGCGCCACCGCGCCGATCTGCTCGAGCAGGCCGGGCGCCTGACCCGTCTCAGCGCCCACGACGAGACGGGTCGTCTCAGCGCCCACGACGACCACGTCCGCGGGGGGCCGCGGGGGCCGGGTCCTCGACCTCCTCTTCGGCCGTTCCCTCGAGCTTCCGGCCCGTCTTGGCCAGGAACACGTCGTCGAGCGAGGGCTGATGGAGCTGTAGTGACGCCACCCGCAGATCCGCCTTGTCTAGGGCGCGGACGATCTCGGCGAGCTGAGCCTCAGCACCGGGAAGCGGCACGGTGACGCTCCCTCGGCCGTTGCGCGCCGGCGTGCCGAAACCGGCGAGGAGCTCCGCCAGGCGTTCGCCGGCATCGGGATCGACTGGTGCGACCTCGACGGTGGGACTCCCGATCTCGGCCTTGAGCTGCGCCGGTGTGCCCTCGGCGACGATCTTCCCGTGGTCGATGATCCCCACCCGGTCGGCGAGGACGTCGGCCTCCTCGAGATACTGGGTGGTCAGGAAAACGGTCATTCCCTCGTCGTGGGCGAGGCGCGCGACCTCCTCCCACAGCGCGGCCCGGCTCTGCGGGTCGAGCCCGGTCGTGGGCTCGTCGAGGAACAGGATCCGGGGCGCGTGGACGAGCGCCAAGGCCAAGTCGAGCCGGCGCTTCATGCCCCCTGAGTAGCCGCCCACCCGCCGATCTGCCGCCTCGGTGAGGCCCACCCGATCGAGCAGCGCTTCGGCCCGGGTGCGCCGCTCGGCCTTACCGATTCCCTGCAGCGTGCCCTGGAGGAGCAGATGCTCGCGGCCGGTGAGGATCGGGTCCAGCGCCGCCTCCTGCAGCGCCGCGCCGATCGTCGATCTCACCTGCGAGCCCTGGCGGACGATGTCGAAGCCGCCGACCGCCGCCCGCCCGCTCGTGGGCGGCAGCAACGTTGTCAGCATCAGAACCGTCGTCGACTTGCCCGCCCCGTTGGGGCCGAGGAAGCCGTAGATCTCGCCCGGAGAGACGGCGAGGTCGATGCCGTCCACGGCTCGGGGTCCTTTCCGGAACTCGCGCACCAGCTGCTCGACCTCGATCGCGGCGCTCACATCGCTCATG
>Ga0302326_10029093_pt1 | contig 11097 bp, 10 predicted proteins | sample Palsa_T0_3_FD_202264 | JGI IMG/M metagenome (GOLD analysis project Ga0302326, IMG submission 202264) | Peat permafrost microbial communities from Stordalen Mire near Abisko, Sweden - Palsa_T0_3 | ecosystem: Environmental > Terrestrial > Soil > Palsa > Peat permafrost | place: Sweden: Abisko...
CGAGGGGCCGCGCTCGCGGCCTTACCCGAACGCCGCCCAACCGCAGCCGTTCAGTCACACATTGTTTGCCAAAGCCGCGGCGGAACTGGGATACAAACCCTTTCCGCAGCCTTCGGGCAACATGTCGCGTGCCTACCAGAATCCTCTGGGCGTGCGACTCGGGCCTTGCACTTACTGCGGCTTCTGCGAATGGTTCGGCTGCGGTAATTACGCCAAGGCGAGTCCGCAGACTACGATCCTGCCGACGCTCGTGCGCAAGGCTAATTTCACCGCGCGAGACAATTGCGAGGTCACGCGTATCAATACCGACGCCTCGGGAAAGCGCGCGACCGGCGTCATGTTTGTCGACACCGAAGGCAACGAATGGGAGCAGCCCGCGCAGCTCGTGATCCTGTCGGCGTACACGATTTTCAACGTGCAACTCCTGCTGTTGTCAGGCATCGGCAAACCCTATGACCCCATCGCCAACACCGGGGTGATCGGCCGCAACTTTACTCATCAGACCATCTCCGATGTGGTGAGCTTCTTCGATCCGGCGAAATTCATATTCAATCCATTCATCGCCTCCGGGTCGATCGGTATGTGCATTGATGAATTTAATGCGGACAATTTTGATCATGGCCCGCACGGCTTTGTCGGCGGTGGTTACATGGGTCAGGTGCAGACCAACGGACGGCCGATTGAAACGACTCCCGTGCCGCCAGGCACACCGCGGTGGGGGGCGCGCTGGAAAGAGGCGGTGCGCAACAATTATCAGAGCGCGCTCAAGCCCGGAACGGGTGTCCACGGCAGCATGTACAGCTACCGGGATGTCTACCTTGACCTCGATCCAACCTATCGTGATCGCTTCGGCAGGCCGCTCCTGCGGGTCACGATGGACTTCCACGAGAACGAGCTCAAGCAGAACGCTTTTCTGACGGACCGGTTTGCCGAGATATTTCAGGCGATGGGAGCGCAACAGATCGTCAAGGAATACCGCAAGGGACCGTACGATATCACCGCTTATCAGACGACCCACCTCTGCGGGGGCGCGGTCATGGGCGCGGATCCGAACACGAGCGCCATCAACCGCTACCTGCAAAGTTGGGATGTGCCCAACCTGTTCGTCATGGGCGCGAGCGGCTTTCCGCAGAACGCGGGGTACAACCCCACCGGCACGCTTGCGGCACTGGCATATTGGTCGGCCGCGCAGATCCGCGGGCGCTACCTCAAAGCCCCGGGGCCGCTCATCGATGCCTGACCTCCGGCGCAACGTCCGCGACGCCTTTGCAGCGGGCGCGCTGAGCATTGCTCTGCCCATGGGGATTGCAGCAGCCGCTGAACTTCCTGACGCGCATGAGTATTCGCAGGTCGAGCGCGGGCGCTATCTTGTGACACTGGGCGACTGCGCCGCGTGCCATACGGACCCGCGCCGCGAGGGTCCTTTTGCGGGCGGGCGGCGCATCGAGACGCCATTCGGATACGTGGCGGCGGCCAACATAACGCCGGACAGGAAGACGGGTATTGGCAGCTGGAGCGATGAGGAATTCGATACGGCGGTGCGCCGGGGCGTCATGCCGGACGGGAAGCGTCTTTATCCCGCGATGCCATTCGTCTATTTTGCAAAGATGACGAGCGAAGATGTTCTCTCGATTCGCGCCTACCTCAAAACCGTCGCGCCCGTTGAACGCAGCGTGCAATCAGATCAACTGCCATTTCCCTTCAAAATCCGCGCGCTGCTGCGGCTGTGGGATGCACTGTATTTCAACGCCAGAGGCTTCACGCCCGATGCAGTCAAACCGGCTGCGTGGAATCGGGGCGCGTATCTGGTCGAAGGGCCGGGCCACTGCGCGGCCTGCCATACACCAAAGACCTACTTGGGCGGTGACAAGCAAGATCAGAAACTCCGCGGCTATTCCATCCAGGGCTGGTTCGCGCCGGATATCACCAACGACGAGGCCCGGGGGCTTGGCAATTGGTCGCTAGACGATGTCAGCGACTACCTCAAGAAGGGACACAACCGCTTCGAGGGCGCTGCCGGACCGATGGCCGAGGAAATCACCAACTCGAGCTCAAAGATGCGCGACGCCGATCTGAACGCCATCGCGATTTATCTGAAGGGCCAACCCGGGCAGTCCGCATCTCAAAAGCCGCCCGCGGCCGGTGCGGATGTCATGCGAGCCGGCGCGGCGATATACACAGACCGCTGCTCTGCCTGCCACAAGGCTGATGGCACCGGAGTTGCGTATTTGATTCCCGACCTCGCAGGCTCAACTTCAGCCGCCTCCCGAGAGCTCACCACGATGCTGCGGGTCGTCATCCGTGGCGCGCAGAGCGTTGCGACGCGCGATGAACCGACCGGCCCGGCAATGCCCGCATTCGGCTGGCAGTTGAGCGATGTGCAGGTCGCCGCCGTGACCACGTATATTCGCAATAGCTGGGGGCACGCCGCACCGGCGGTCACCGCTGCCGAAGTGCGCAACGCGCGAACAAGCCTTACAAAAGCGCTTGATTGAATATGCGTGGGATTCCTGGCAGCACGGCGAGCATATCGCCCATCGACTGCACAGGGGAAACCTGCGAGGGTCATCTGTCGCGTGCGACGCCCGATATACGTCGGATACAAAGCGCCAGGCCGCGCAAGTCTAGCGGGCGCGCCCGAGGCCTATGCGGCTCCGGACACGAGCGCACTTGCACATAGAAAGCCCGCGCCGCTAAATAGCGTCACTGGAGGCAGGCGATGGAACTTCGGGATATACCCGCTCAGAAAAGCGCGGGCTACAACGGTCTGACCGAGCACCGCGAGGGACTTCCGGCGCACTTTTATTTCGACCCAGCACAATATGAGCGGGAGCTCGCTGGCATCTGGTTTCGCAACTGGATCTATGTAGGCCGCTCGGAAAAACTGCAGCAGCCGCGTTCATTCCGTACTTTCGAGATCGCGGACCAGCGAATCTTCCTCGTCCGCGACGAGAGCGGAGAATTGCGCGGCTTTTACAATACCTGCCGGCATCGGGGCGCCACGTTATGCCGCGAGACCGAGGGTCAACTGCGCTCCCCGAGCATCGTCTGTCCGTACCACGCCTGGGCTTACGATTTACACGGCGAGCTGCTGCGGACCTCATCCAAAGCTCATGCAGACGGCTTCGATGTGGGTGACTTTCCGCTTTATAAAGTCTCTGTGCAGGAGTGGAACGGCTGCGTGTTCGTGGCATTCAACGATGATCCCGCGCCGTTGCAGAAAAACTTCGATCAGCCGCTCAGCCGGCTGGATAACTGGCGATTGGCGGATCTGCGCATCGGGCACATCTTCACAAAGACAATGCAGTGCAACTGGAAGATATTTTGGGAGAACTACAACGAGTGTTTGCACTGTCCGGGCGTGCATACGCAGTTGTCCCAGCTCGTGCCGATTTTCGGGCGCGGGTTACTGGAGGAGCGCGATGATCCGAAGTGGATGCAGCATGCCGATAGCAATGACCCCAAGTTCAAAGGCGGATTGCGCCCGGGCGCCACGACCTGGTCGCTGACCGGGCAGGGTGTCGGTGCGTCGTTGCCGGGTCTTACCGCGGAGGACCGTCAGGCAGCGCATGTTTATGTCACGAGCCTGCCGTCGGTATTCATTGTCGGCCATCCTGACTACGTGCGCTTGGTGCGTCTGCGCCCGTTAGGACCGGAACAGACGGAAATGTGCGTGGAGTATCTCTTCGCGCCGCAAACTCTGGCCGATCCAAACTTCGAAATGGACAATGCCGTCAACTTCGCCAATCGAGTGATGACCGAGGATGCCCAGGTCTGTGAGCTCAACCAGCAAGGGCTGCACGCGGCGCCGCACCGCCAGGGCGTAGTCATGCCCGAGGAATACCTGGTACTGCAGTTTCATGAATGGATCCGGCTGCAACTGCGGCAGACTCAACGTCCATGAGTTCGCACGGCGCCTCAATTTTCGCTATGCCGAACGTTTACCCCATACGAGAGTCTTTTGCATCGCCAACGCTTGATCCGTAATTGTCCTCTCGGGGGAAAATGGCGGCGTTCAATCGACTGGCATAGGCCAGCTATCGTCCCAACGTCGCCGCACTTTGGCGCCACGGCAATGGCTCTTGCCTGCCTTTTGGGCGCGGTTTCCGTGCATGCTGATCAAAAGCCACTCTGGGAAGCGGGGCTTGGTATCGGCGCGCTGTCATTCCCGGATTATCGCGGTTCAGATCAGTCCCACCTCTACCCCACGCCCGTGCCCTATTTTGTGTACCGCGGCGATATCTTGAAATCGGACCGCGATGGTGTGCGCGCCCAATTTATCGAACAGAAGTACGCTGAGCTGAATATCAGCATAAATGCGACCATCCCGGTCGCAAGCAGCGACAACCGCGCGCGCAGCGGCATGCCGAATCTGCGCTCGACCGTCGAGATTGGGCCTTCGCTTGATCTGCATGCATGGCGTTCGACTGATGACAAGCTGAAGTTGGACATCGTGTTGCCGCTGCGCATACCGACGACGGTCGCGAGTCCACCGCAGGTCATTGGCTGGGATTTTGCACCGCGTCTGAACCTGGATGTGCGGTCGATTGCCGGGTATGACGGCTGGGATTTCGGTGTCGGCGTGGGCCCAGTGTTCGCGGCCCGAAAGTACAACCAGTATTTTTACTCGGTCGCCGAACAATATGCGACGCCCGAACGGCCTGCGTATGACGCTCGCGCCGGCTACTCGGGAATGCAGTTCATATCGGCGCTATCGAAGCGCTTCCCGAAGTATTGGGTCGGTGCGTATATCCGCTACGACTCACTGCAGGGCGCCGTGTTTGACGACAGCCCGCTGGTCAGACAGAAATACTACCTCGCGGGTGGTGTCGGAATCGCCTGGATGATCAGCCAATCCAAGCGCACGGTGGAAGCCACCGACTAAAGGCGCCAACGCTTAGGCGGCAGCGCACTTCGCAAACAGCTTTTCCAAAAACTCCTCGGACGGATCGGTAGACCACCATATATGCAACCGATTGGTTGCATTTGGCGCGTGTTCGGTTAAACTGCAACCTGGAGGTTGCATATGGTTTCATCGACCGATCGGATCGAGAGAAAAATCCTGCTGAAGGCCCCGCGTTCGAGAGTCTGGCGTGCGCTTTCAAATGCGGATGAATTCGGCGGCTGGTTCGGTGTAGCGTTCAAAGGCAGTGTGTTCGTGGCAGGGCAGCGAGTACGGGGGCAGATCACCTATCCTGGATTTGAGCATGTTGTATTTGAGGCGCTGATAGAACGTATGGAACCCGAGCGATTGTTGTCCTGGCGCTGGCATCCGGCCGCTATCGATCCGGCGGTGGACTACTCGCACGAGCCTACGACGCTGGTCGAATTCAAGCTACAAGATGTGGAGGGCGGCACTTTACTAAGTCTCGTCGAGTCCGGGTTCGATGCAATCCCGGAGGCGCGCCGTGTCAGCGCATTTCGGGGCAACAGCGGGGGTTGGGACGGACAGATGCGCAATATCGAAAAGCATGTCGCGACTCCGTAGAGCGCGCTCAAAAGAGGCGACCCCGGCGCGCTCTACGCTCGCGAACTCAATGTCGGTTTTTGCCGCGCTCGGGGACGCGACCCGTCTCGGCCTGATCGTCGCGCTTTGCACGGCAGGTGCCATGTCGACCGCGCAGCTCACCGCCGGAACGACGGTCTCCCGGCAAGCGATAACGAAACATCTGCGGGTGCTCGCGGACGCGGGCCTCGTACGCGACATCAAAGTCGGACGCGAACGACTTTGGGCATTCGACCCGAGATACCTGCAAGAGGCGCGCCAGTCTCTGGAGTTGATCGCACAACAATGGGATCACGCGCTGCTTCAGCTTAAACGCGCTGTCGAACGTTAAGGCCGCGCATACGGTCGCATGGATTGCCGATTCCCCGGAGTGCAGGGACGCCGCACCTGCGGAACACACATTGAATACCGGAGCGACCGTGCGTTCGTGTCACCCCGGTTTCGGTTTCAGTGTTGCCGCCTCGACGCATGCTCCGCCGGCCGAGCCGTCTGGCCCATCTTTTGCTCCCGGCTTTTTCCGAATTCCTCGATCATTTTCCGGTTGAAAGAGGGTATATCATCCGGCTTACGGCTTGAGACGAGTCCGTCATCCACCACGACCTCACGGTCGACCCATTGTGCACCCGCATTCTTAAGATCGGTCTTGAGCGATGGCCAGGAAGTAATCGTCCGTCCGCTCACAACGTCGGCTTCGACCAGTGTCCACGGTCCGTGACAAATCGCCGCGACCGGTTTTCCACTATCGAAGAACGCGCGCACGAACGCCACGGCTTTCGGTAACGTACGTAATTGATCGGGGTTTGCGACGCCGCCAGGCAGCAGTAGCGCATCAAAATCCTCCGCTTGTGCCTTCTCAAGTGGCACGTCGACGGGGAACTTGTCCGCCTTGTCGAAGTGTTTCCAGCCTTGAACATGACCTTTGGCCGGCGAAACGATTTGAGTTTTGGCGCCTGCCTCGTCGAGCGCCTTCTTGGGCTCCGTCAGCTCTACTTGTTCGAAGCCATCCGCCACCAGAATCGCGACCTTTGTCCCATTAAGCATGACCTTCTCCGTTGCATTGACAGTAGTACAGCGAAGCGCAGCATTTTGCGTGCCGATTTCGTCGACGCCGATTGGGGCGGCACCCAGTGGCGGCCGACTGTGGGTCGCGCGAAAGGTCTTTGAATCTCATCGAACGCGACGTTGACTGTTTACAACAGCCAAATCGGCGTATCAATCAAGAAGTTGACGCGGGCGGTCGGATAAGCGTCAGTCAGTGCAGAACCGCCCGCGTTTCCATCACTCCAATCTTGCGCAACCAACTATGTGCCCGCTCCGCAGCGGCTTGAGCTTGCTCGGATTTCCCCGCACGGCGATAAGCTAAAGCTTTATTCGCCCACAAATACGCGCTGTGATGGGCGGCGACGTAGGTAGCGGACGGGCGGCGTTTGGCTTGCATGAACGAGTCACGATAGCAGGACGGATTAGATTTGACAGTGCGCCAGCACACGGACAATTGAGCAATTTGTACACAGACAAACGTCAAAATCAAAAAAAAGCCAAGCTAGAGGCTCGGCTTTAGGGGGATGACAAGGGGAAGTGTGTCGCGGGGTTAATCGGACACGAAGTGCGCCATCCCATGACAACTATGCACCATTGTTTGACAAGTGCAAGCTGTCGCGGATCGGGGACGGTTGCGCGGCATGCGGCTTATGGCACACACTTTGCTTCGCTATCGGTCACGAAAACCTGGAGGTTTTTATGAACGAATTTTTACATGTCACCCCTGAATGTCCCCTGTGCCACGTCCATCACCCGCAGAGCTTCACCAAAAACGATCTTTCCCAATTATTGGAACGCGGTGAACTCACGCTCTTTTGCCCTCGGTTGGAGATGAGTTGGCCCGCACCGCCTGAACAGTGCGAAGAGCTTGCTCGAGAAGTCGAGAGTGCGAGCGTGCAGACAGCGTGCTCAACCGTTCGCAGGCGCAGACGACCGGGCGCGGGAAGCAACTTCGATGAACAAGCCATACAGCAGGCTGTGAGCGCCATGTCGCATTTGCGCGGGACTGGGCATAGCGTTACTTGATCAATGGGTCGCGTGATCTCTCGCGAAGAAAAGCCATCGCAAGCCACTTGCGAATTTAGTTGCGCGCCTTACATTTTGCCTCTCGGGCGGTCTTTCCGCGGAGCTTGAATTTCGCAGGCGGTCTGCGGAAGTACTCGAAGAGCAGGCTATTTCTGGCGCCTAGTCTTCTCCAACGCGATTCAAACGCGCATCGCGTGCCTCGCGGCGGTCGACGAATCCAGTCACTGTTCTGATCATAAAGAACAGCCATCGCAGAATCGTCGTATGCGCGACTCGGCACCACGCTCAACGATCATCGCGCCGAGATCCCGATAGCTCGGCCGGTAGGTGATGGACGAGTGGACGCGCAGCTCAATGATGTCCGCGTTGAAGGAGCGGCGGGGGATACGTGTAGTCACAAGCACCCGGTTTGGTCAGTTGGCACTCCTCGGCGTCGTTCGCTATGTTCGACGCGCCACCTGACAGGGGTCGATCGATAACTGGGGCTTGACCACGCCGCGGGTCGGTAGTAGGTAGTGTCTGGATGTTGGAACCACCGCGCCCACCTTTTGATCTGGAAGGGATCGATCATCTGTTGCTGCTTGTGAGTGGAATGTCACAAGCTCTGGCATTTTACTGCGAAGTCCTAGGATGCGGAATTGAGACCGAGCTTCCCGAATACGGGATGGTGCAATTACGTGCGGGCGGAGCGTTGATTGACCTTGTTGACATCGAATCGCGGCAGGGGCGATGGGCCCGCCCAGAGGTGGCTGGGGGGCGAAACTTGGACCACGTCTGCATTGCTTTAGCCACTTACGATGAAGAGCAACTCCGCGGCCATTTGGCAGCACACGGGGTGAGAATCATCGAGGAGGGCCTGCACGGAGGCGCGCGCGGCGACAGTCTTTCGATCTACGTCCAAGACCCTTCGAGAAACACCATCGAGCTAAAGGGGCCGCCGCTTGCCATGCAGACATCGCGGCAGCGATAGTGCATTTGCCGTAACACGCTGCACTTCACCTCGATCCGCGTCCGCCAATTCACTTCCCTGCAAATATCTCCGGTCAAGAATGAAGCCTTTGTAACAGCTGGAACACACTCGGCAGTCCAGGTTTAATCTTTTTTCGAGAACTCAATGCTCACGCACCTCGATCCAGCCTCAGCCCTCGCCTTCGGCCTGCTCATCTTTACACTCGCAATGGTAATGATGTTCGAGGCTACGAATGGCTTTCACGACGCGGCAAACGCCGTCGCGACGGTTATCTACACTAAATCTCTGTCGCCAGTGCCAGCAGTCGTTTGGTCCGGGTTCATGAACTTCATTGGCGTCCTCGTGGGTGGTATCGCGGTCGCGTATGCACTCGTTGAGTTGTTGCCGGCGGAAGTACTGACCCCACCGGATGGTGGACCCGCGGTAGCAATGCTCGTTTCGCTCTTCATAGCCGCCCTATTTTGGAATATAGGGACTTGGTGGTTTGGCCTGCCGAATTCCAGCTCGCACTGCTTGATCGGCTCACTCATAGGTGTCGCCATCGGTAACGCGCTGGCACGATCACGTAGCCTGAGTGAGGGCGTGCATTGGACTCAACTGTGGAGAGTATTGGAAGCGCTGGCACTCTCGCCGCTTCTGGGTTTCGTGCTCGCGGGCGCGTTGTATCTACTTACCCGCAAGACCGTGCACGACAAGCATTTATATGAGCCCGCCGGCGACAAGCCGCCGGTATGGTGGATCCGCGCGATCCTTATCTTAACGTGCACTGGTGTTAGCTTTGCCCATGGAACGAACGACGGCCAGAAAAGCATCGGCCTCATCATGCTGACCATTATCGGCCTGTTTCCTGCCGTGTACGCCCTAAATCCAGCAGCAGGCCAGTCACTGAAGGAACTGACGCGCCTTATGCAACAGGCGCAGCCGCTCATACAAAGATATGGCGACGATCAAAAGCGCACGGCGCTCGCGGCGATTCGCTCCATCCAGGCACAGGCCGCGCAAAACAATGCCAATGCGCACCTCGATGTTCCATCTACAGATCCGGCAGAGCCTGCGAGGTTGGAGATTGGATTGAAGTCCGAAACCGCCAAGCGGCGATCCAACGTCCGAGGCGACGTTTATCAAGTGATCTCCGAACTCAAGCACATGCAAGATGTGTCTGGAGTGAACGTGCATGATCAAAGCGCCGCGAGAAACCTCGCCAAGCAGCTCGGCAATTCGGTCGAGTACGCGCCGTGGTGGGTGCGCGCTATGAGCGCCCTGTGCCTTGGGATTGGCACGATGATCGGCTACAAGCGGATTGTGAAAACACTGGGAGAGCGGCTAGGCAATATTCATCTGACTCCCGCACAGGGAGCAGCTGCAGAAACAGTTTCCACTGTGTTGATTGGGATTGCGGGCTTTACCGGTTTACCTGTTAGCACAACACACATCGTAACGTCTGGCATCGGAGGAACCATGGTCGCGTCGGGAGCGGGTCTGCGATACCGCATGCTGTCGCGAATTGTGATTGCATGGGTCTTTACGTTGCCAGTGACGATTCTACTTGCCGCCGGGCTTTATTTTCTGCTCGCAAGTCCGAAGGTATGACAACTTATAGATTCGGCACCTCGTCCAGCGGCCGGGCAGGCAACGTAAGCGATTCTTACACGGGCAAGCTTAGGCGGCACGCGACGAGCGAATGACCGTTCTGCATACCGAACGGATCGCACACAGGATGGAGAAAGGTCTACGCCCGGCCAGGAAGCGGACGGCTCACTGGTAAGAACGGTTTATCTGTTTTTATGATTCTCGTGAGTCGAGAGTGATTTGGTAGACGTAAAATTCTGTGTCTCTCTGCCAGCCATTGGTTTCGTAAAGATGCTGGCCCGTGACATTTGTTTTAGCGGTCTCCAGCGTCAGCTGTCGGGCGCCCATCGAGCGGCCATATTGAACTGCAGCCTCAAGCAGCAGGTGTCCCACTCCGAGCTTGCGCGCGTCCTTTGCGACGAAGAGATCGCTCAGCACGTAGATACGGCACATCGAAATTGATGAGAAGCTCGGGTAGAGCTGGGAGAAGCCCACGGCCAGCGCGTTACGCGATGCAATATGAATGACCGATTCTGAATGGACAAAGCGATCGCGCAAGAATGCTTCCGCCGCGACCACGTCGCTGCGCTGGCCATAGAACTGTCGATACCCGTCGAACAGCGGAGCGAGCGGTTCAAGGTCCTGAATCGTTGCTTGACGAATGGTAATCATGCGTTGGCGGGCTTCTCGCCCGTGCGGCCGACGGTTGCAGGGCATGGGTATGATAGGATGCCGGCCCGCGATGCGGCAGGTAGGTTTTTAGTTGTCGTTTCGGCGGGCAGGGGCGGTAAATTCTGGCGATAACTCGTTGTTATTCAGTAACTTACTGATATCAGGACAGCTCGTTCGAGTTCGATTCCGCCTACTCCAGAAAGCATTTTCGTACAGCGCGCCCGTAGCTCAGTTGGATAGAGTACCTGGCTACGAACCAGGGGGTCGGGAGTTCGAATCTCTCCGGGCGCGCCAATAAACCAAACACTTGCAA
>Ga0302326_10029094_pt1 | contig 11097 bp, 4 predicted proteins | sample Palsa_T0_3_FD_202264 | JGI IMG/M metagenome (GOLD analysis project Ga0302326, IMG submission 202264) | Peat permafrost microbial communities from Stordalen Mire near Abisko, Sweden - Palsa_T0_3 | ecosystem: Environmental > Terrestrial > Soil > Palsa > Peat permafrost | place: Sweden: Abisko...
TCTTCCTGTGGCTTCGTCGTAGCTGTCTGCATATGCGAACGACTCCTGCTCCCAAGTAAGCAGAGCAAGACCATCCGCAATTGCATTGAGGAGGACTTGTGGCCCGGAGAGCCGCGGAAGATAGATGTAGCGTGCAAAATCCTCAATCAGCTGCTTCACCGTAACGTGGTCCCCGCGCCACAGAGGAACACGATCCAACTCGATGCGTAGTCGCGTTCCTGCGAGAGAAGTTATCAGCAGCTCATCCTTGCGCAGCCTTTTCGTGGCCCGTGCCGCCAGCGACTCCTCGCCCGAAAGGCGAAATGCCTGCCACTTTACTTCATCTTGCGGTGCAGGCTGTATTGGGACAAGCAGCCACTCATAAGCATCGGGGATGCGTGACCTAACGAGCCCATCGGCGTTATGTTTTTGGTCCTCAGCCTGTTTTACCTGGGGCATTGTCAATTCGAGCAACTCTCGGTCATCGACAATAGAGTCCCATGCTAAATATCGCCTGATAGCCTCATCCAGGTCTTGCAAAAGCATCTTGTCGACAGCCAAGAACACAAGCGAATTGCGATAAAGACGAGGTGCGCTGCCGCGCGATTCTAGAAATGCGTTTGCCGCCACCAGCGCAGGGCTTGCCACATCTCTCGTGTGAGGGTACTCAATGCGCAGGACGATCAGTCGAGCGTCAAGATCATCGGGTACATCCTGGCCTGTTTGAGGCAGAGCATGAACGGCGCTGAATCCTCCTCGATCACGCAGATCTACACGAATCCGTCGATCGAGCTCCTGCACCATCTTGTCGGGGTCAGACTTGAGTTGCTCTGCACGATCTTCTGCGATCTTGGTGACAGTCGGTTGGGTTGAGTACCAGTACCGAGAAGCATCGTGATAGAGATACGTTGCCGCGCCGCTAAGGCGCCGGAGTGCGTCGCCAAAAATAGCGGGCGACTCTCCAGGCATTACGCAACCTAACTTAATACGGCGGTCTTCGAGGCCGCGATGAGCCGCTGTAGCAGTTGGAGCAGAACCAAGATAAACCGTGCGCGCGACGCGCCGGCACGCTGAGAACTTGCCTAGATTCGGAATCTCCCCGTCAATCCTCAGCGGAAGCGAATTAGGGCCGTCCACGTCTTTTTCGATCACTGGTACCCAATTGTCGGAGAGATACCGGGTCAGTTCGAACTGCACCCTTGAATCATCAATGGGTATCGTGGAGGGCAGAATGAGAGGGTTCCGATCATTCTTCTCCCACAAACTATGGATAACCGAGGCCATCAGGCGCAGAACGCCTCGGGTCCGTTGAAATTTCAGTAATGTGGACCAATCCGTATAAAGCCGGTCAAAGATTTCGGGATGGATAGGATACGCGGCCTTGAGGCGCTTCTCGTAATCAGCCTCGCGGGTTTCTGGTGGGAATTCCTGGTGCTGAGTTCGGTAGAGGTCGGAAAACGCCCGAGCCACAGTATCACGACCCACGAACTGCACTTGCTCCACCATCGGCTCGAATAGCCTACGACGTACAATCTCGAAGCTCTCCTCTGCGCTCGCGGGACGCCATGAGGTCTCCACGCGCCCGACGGCGTTGCGCAATCTGTCCAGAGCAGCACGGCCTCGCTCACCACCTACCTCAACATCGTCCGCGACAGCGTGAGGAGACCCGGAAGTATCTGATGCCGGCAGGCTGATAACCAAAAGACATCGCTTCGTATCCTTCGCCGCCTCCGTAAGCGTCTGGGCAAATGTGAAATGAGTCTCAAAGTCTCCGCCCGGCAAATCTCTTCGCTCATGCAACTGGCGGGCATACGCTACCCATTCGTCAATGAGAATGAGGCACGGACTGTACTGGTCCATGAGCTCGCGTAAGACGTCTCCAGGATTCGTCGCTCTCTCGTCATCCGCTTTTACGCGGGAAAAGGCCTTCTTTGCTTCTTTGATCCCTCCAGCAGAGAGTCCCAGCTGCCACGCAAGTTCACCCCAGAGAGTTCGAATCTCCGTGCCATCACTCTTAGTAACAGGATTGCCCGGCGAAATCTTATTGCCCACGAGCACGACACGATTTACTTTCGGAAGCTTGCTGACGCCCGCCTCCGCCAAAACGGAATCAAGGCCTGACAATTCGCTTGGGGCAACACCCGAAAAAAGGTGATACAGGGCAAGCATGGAGTGGGTTTTGCCGCCACCGAAGTTTGTTTGGAGTTGCACGACTGGGTCGCCACCCTTGCCAGCAACTCGCTCAGTCGCCCCAATGAGGAGCCGCTTCAGGCTTTCAGTAAGGTGCGTTCGGCGAAAGAACTCAGCGGGATCCTTATATTCGTCCGAGCCTTCTCCTCGATAGACTTGCCAAAGGTCGGCGGCGAACTCGGCTTGCTGGTACCGACCAGTGGCCACATCCTTGTGGGGATTGATAACTTCGCGCCAGGGTCTGAGACCTCCGTTAGTCTGCCCTTCAATGGCTGTTCCGGAAGTCTTGCGGCGCTCGCTACGGGCCTGCTCGTCAAAGCGCAAGCGCAGCAGTTCCATCTTTATTTTTTCAACTTCTTCCGCCTGCGGGGCAGAGATGGCGGCCAGCAGCCGTGCGCTGCTGTCCAGTGCGCGGTAAGCATCGTCAGTGCTGAAGGGTCGCTGGTGCGCCCACCTGTTGCGCACGTCTCTCAATTCGCTAACGAGAGTCCGTTCGGCCTGACCCAATGTCTTGCGAAATACCGTATTCCACTGGCCCCAAACCACAGCCAGAACGCTTGCGATGTCCCATTGCGGATCGCTTTCCGTACCGGAAAAGCCGAGTTGCTGCGGTGGTAAAGACGCTTTGAGCTGATCAAACCATTGTTGCTCGTATTGGGACTTGAGTTCACGTTCGACGAAAGGCGCCAGCCCTCCCCGCAGGAGATCAAGCATTTTGCCGACGCGTTCGTGGTTAGTGATAGCCATATGCGAAATCGACTCAGATCAGTCTAGCTTGTTGAGGCGCAGACGCCGCGTCCTTCTTAGCCATATGCGCCAATTCAGACCAGCCGAGACCCAGCGCATTATAGGCTTGAGCTTCAACCAAAAGTCCTTTCTTCTCCGATATTCGGAAAAGACGCAATGCTAAATCCCTGGCCAAATCGCCCTTTGAACCGAATTTTCGCAGTAGGTTAGCCGTTGCTTCATCTCCCGCCTTCTCGTGATAGTAAACGCGTAACAAATGGTGCGTCATTCCCCACACCGTTAGCCTCCCTGCGGCAGGGTCCCAGTCAGAGGGCAGCTGTTCAGGTCTCAGCAAACGAACCTTGCCTCCTCCGGAGAGCACTAGACGGGCGTGATCAAGAGAAGAGACGGTGGTGGCTTTGGCTTTCGTAAGCACTTCCGCGTCACCGAAACTTCCTTCGGAAAACCCGTTTAGTTCAAACCATGCAATGGCCCACCGCGTCTCAGCATCGAAGTCATCTTCTTGTTCGGTGAGAACCTCGGATTGAATTTGATTGATCATACCGAGCGCGGCCCGCACCGATAGCGCTTTGCCTGCGCTATCCAATATTGAACCGTAGCGCGAGTAGATGGCCATCCCCGGTCCGAGAGCCGCTTGGGCGAAATCAACGGGTGCGACGTTTCCTTGTTGTAAGTGCCGAAGCGCCTGTGGCAGGGCAGATTTCAATTCCTGCCGGAATTGTGTACTCGAAATACGCTGCGCTTCCACTGGTCGCGGGCGACATGCGAGGACGATGTAGGAAGCGAGAGCGTTAGAACCCATGGCCCGCATTCGCCATTTTTGTGACGCTCGGACTGGCCATGTGGCGGTGATCTGGAATCGACTCGAAACGAGCGCCTCTAGCAAAGTTTCCCAACCCGTGGTCAAGTCAACCGTTGCTGCACCCTCATCTTCCGCTGCCCCGTTCTCCTCATCTTCCTGTCTAAACGCGTAGTACACAGTAAGTGGAAAGCGTACATCCATTTTTTCGCGCAACGACGTAAATGCACTCCGGAATCCAGACTCGAAATGCTCCTTCGCCTTCTCTTTGTTGCCGTCAAAACGTTCTGGCGATGCGGTGAGTTCGGCCAGCTTGGGTACTACCAAGGTGCTGAAGAGGTCTGGGTACAAGCTGCCGATGGTGCGCCGCAACCAGACGTAAAAGAAGTCACTAAGCCCAGCGTAGCTGATGTTGTCGTAGTACGGAGGATCAGTGCTTACAAGGAAATCGGCGAAACCGTTCGCCGCCGTGGCAGCGTCGATTTGCAACGCTTTGCCGACCTTTTCTTTCCCCATCACCAGGGTTTCAATTGCATCCGCGCATATCCCTACCGCGGTATGCCAACAGACTCCGCGGTCTCCCATGATGTTCGATTCTGCAAAATCCCACACCATCGGAATCGCTTGACGTCCGAACAACTGCATCAATTGCTCGCCACTCGGCTTCCATCGGCAAAGCGCGTTATTGAAGTCACCACAACGGTCTACCGCAAGTGCTAAGAAGGTGGTTACGGTGAGCGCGTATTGGCTTGCATCATCGACACCGAGGCCAGCGGCTAAAGCATCTCGCTGCACATCTGCTTCGATTGCCCTGGCAAGGTCACTGAGAGTCACCATTGCTGTTAATTGGCGCGGAGTAAATAGCTGATCGAATCGCTCAAGACCATACCCGACACACCAAATATTACGAGGGTCTTCGGCCAAACGCTCGGTTACTTCACCCTGCGGCCCTGCGACATTTATGAATTGTTGGTGTTCTTCATTGGGCGGTAGATAGCAACGCCCACGCTTTCCCTCGGCCACGATGGCGAGAAGGCGATAGCCTAGGCGGCCAGCCTTCGCCTCGCTTTTTATGTGTGCTTCGCCAATTGGCTGATTTGTCAACAGGCTGCGAAATTTCGCTCCTCGCCCTAGTTTCGTCCCCTTGGAAATTGGCCCTCGGTCCGTAGGTGTGCCAGTTCGAACTTCAAATCGATAACTATTCGATTGCTTGTCGACCAATGGTTCCAGCCACGCTAGATTCCCCGAGCTCGATAGCCAATATGTTGTAATCAGCGGTACATGGAGGCCGTGAGAAGCAGGATCAGAGCTCGCGACCGTGCGAGCCCAAAGCCACGCGATTACGTTAGCATCTCCACCACCTTGTTCTTCGGGTAGTCGAACTTTCGGGTAGAGGAAACCGATCTTCTCTTCAGCACGTTGGCCGATAACGCGGCCGTAGTGACGTATATCAGCCGCCAGGCCATCAGTGCCACGCCAATTCGTTGTACCGCCGATCCGACCTCGATCCTCCGAATTAATCGGCGCTCTTCCAATCCAGCGGGGCGCAAGTTCTAGGTTGCACTTGTTCAGCAGAACTGCCACGGGGTTGAGATCACCTGCACGCGCTTCGAATCCAAGACGATTGGCTTCTAGAGGTATTGAACCTCCACCCGCGAATGGATCAAATAGTGCAGGAAGTTTCCCGTCACAGTAGCGCAGCATCTCTGCGTTTGCTGCGGCATAGATTTCTGGCGCTTCGTGGAGTTTCTTTCCCATCATGCCCCGCACGATGTTAAAGAGCCGCTCGCGCTCCACCTTTTGGGCGTCCTCTGTTGGCCATATCTCGGGATGCGCTTCAGGGTCGTCGACTACCGAGGCAAAAAGCACTGCACGTGCGGTGGGCAGCGGAAGACGCGCCCACCAATGGTGAATTCCTTTGGGATGCGGTCCGATTCCCGGCATCTTGTCGTACGCCGAGGCGTCATTGATCTCAGGTAGCGGTAGCGCCACCTCGATGAGCTTCTTTTTGTATGCTGTGCTCAAGGGCAGGCTGCAATCAGTTTTGGATTGTTCGTAAGAACTTCGATTCCACCTTCGGTGAAATCGCCGTCATTCGTGACGAACTTCCAACCATGCTGCCGACAAGTCTCGATAAGAAAACCGTCATTCGTATCCTGAGCGCCGGATTCAAAATCAGACAGCACCTGGCCCACATTGATGGCAGCGAACGGATGGTCATAACGGGAACAGAGCCCGAGGATGTTCTTCGCAAACGCAGCAGCTTGGGGTCCTACCGACCCGAAGTCGGCCGATTTTCGGAATTGCTTGAAGTCTGCATATTTCGCCTTGTGCAGCGCTGCCCACTCGATTCGAGAATAGCGATTTAAATACTCGCTGATCACAAGGACGTCCATTGCAATCAGTGCCTTTGCCGCAAGAATTTGCTTCAAAGCCGCGGAATAGCCGGATGCATGCACGAAAGGATACCCAGACGGCGCGGGGAAGAGATAAAGCCAAATATTAGCGTCCAACAACAGAGGCTCGCCTGACGCAAAGGCATACTTGGCCAGGTTGTGCGCCTTATTCTTCACGGCCTAACTCTTCTTTCCACGCTTCGTCAAATTGAGCCCGATTCTTGAAGTAGAGCTTAGCGTTGTCCACCACTCGCTTTAGCAAAGCGAGATCTTCCGGGGACATATCCCTAACACTGAAAAGTTCTCGGATTTTGTCCTCGGGGAACTCTCCGTAGAGTTGGCCAATGGCTGCGTTAAGGAATGCCGAAATGATGGTCTCGATTCTCTCAAAAGAAAGCGAAACCTTGCGGCCTTCGCGCAGCAATGGAGCGATTTTGTCATGGACCTTCTGTCCGTCGTCAGAAGACACGCCAAGCGGAGAACCGATCACGTCGAAGGCACGAACAATAATCTCTTGAGTTGTGGTTTCGGGCATTCCTATTCCCTAAAAAATGTTTTGCGCTGTTATTTTCGAATCCAGCCGATAGGACTGAGTATCGGCGGTGTTGATCTCCAAATTCACCGTGGCTCCCGGCAGCTCGGCCAGTCTCAGTGTACCGCACCCATTCCCATACTCGTAGAATCCATCCCCAGAGACAATCTGCATCTTCCCGCCGTTCCGCTCAACAAAGTCATGCAAGAATTTCAAGCCTACGCCACCAGGACGCGATCCCGTACGAGTTGTATTTCCGCCTTGTAGCGCCCAACAGATCGCATCTCCAGACGACACGTCGTTCTTGAGATATGCCCGGACCTTGCTACGAATACCGACGCCGGCATCTGCAATCGTAATATTTAGCCGCTGCTCATGCGGAAAAAACTGGCCACACACAAAAATTCCGAGCCTCGAATCCGAATGAGTCACCGCATTCTGGAAAACCTCAAAAACGCTCTGCTGTGAAACCTTACCCACACCTTCAGTCATTCGAGGGATGCCTTTTCCTTCGAGTTGACGCTTCAAGTAATCGGCAAACAACCTCTCATCGTCCAGTTGAAAACGAGCAAACGGCAAGGTGGTCCGACCTGAATCTTCCTCCGGCCGATACCCGTAATTGGTTAGAAACCCGTTCCGCCGAAGGACACTCTCGATAGCAGGTCTCACACGAACGATCTCAATCCTGTTGAACTTATCCGCAATGAGTGCCAGCACCGCTCCGAGAGGGGCCGCCATGTTCGCGTCGAAGAAATCGCATTCCGAAAGATCGAGTTCCAGCTCTCTGGAGTACAAAATCGCCGCCTCAGACCACAAAAGCGCAAGGCGCTCGAACCCTTCCCGACTGCTTCTTATGGTTCCTAGCTTGTGAATCATGCGGGTTGCGCGGCCTTTGCTAACAATTCGGCGAAGTCGTAATTCACACTGGTGACTCCGAAGTCCGGTTCGCGCTGAAATGGCTTGCGCAAATAGTGAACGCGCTCACCATCCTCTGTGAATTCGACAATCGCCAAAATGAAGTCCTCGGGCTTGTTCAGTGAATACAGAATCTCATTCTTGGTTACGGTGATTGTATCGGCACCTGAAATTCGCCCCTTCACCTCGATAAAACGGAGCTTTCCGGTGCCAGGCACTCGGCTCTCAATATCATAGCCGAGCTTTTCGAACTCTCGGTCAACTGGCTCAAAACCAAGACTTCGTTCGATCTCCATGATGACTGTACGGGCCCGAGCTGCCGCGGCCTGCTTGTCTGCTGACTCCGTAGGCCCGGCGACACGTTTGCCCGTCATGGCCGACATCAGCCCAATCGGGACGACTAGCATTCCGCCAAGAACAACTGGCGGAAGCGGGGATATCTGTCTTTCGAGCTTCAGTTCCTCCATGCGTTTTTCCAGGCGTCCTTGAAGCGAATCCGCTCGCTTTCGCGCCTCGTCGGAGTTCAAACGGGCATTGGGTCTCCCCGCCTGTTCCTGGAGCTTCAACTCTTCTGCGCGGTGATCCCAATAGCTGATCTCTTTTGTGAGTCGCTCCTTCACCGCAGCTTCAGTCTTCGCGATCAATTCCACCTTGCGTGACCGAACTTCTTCGAGGTGCTCGGGGACAACTGTCTCAATGGCGTGCCCCTGTGCCCTCTGTTCCAATTCACGCGTTATCCAAGTTGCTTCGGGGCGGGTGAGAATCACGTCCAAGCCAGGCTCTTCGGCATGCAGAGGTCGGTAATCGAGATAAGGAGCATAGTGCAGATGTCGGGCGTTCCCTGCAGAGTCGAGTTCTACGTAAAGCATCCGCTTGGACACAACTCGGCGCTCCCCCGCGCGAGTAACGCTGGCATCTTGGATGGCGTGCTCTAAATAGAAGATGACCCGAGGCTCGAGACCTGGATCACGCTCGTCAACCAGAACCGTCCCTCGCCGGAGAAGATCCCTCTGACGCTCCAGTGTGAGATCGATGGTTGCATCGAGCAGGGGATGCCCAGGACAGATGAACGCAGCTAGTGCTTCCCCTTGGGGCGCTACCAAATTCTTCTCAAACGCAATCCGCTCATACTTCGGAAGTACAGGCTCCCCAATGCCAATCGCACGATCGCGATTCCGCACTACGGCAGGCACGTGGGTCACCTCGTAGCGCCGCGGCTCGCGCTGTTTCACCGATCCACCCAGACGGTGAAAGGCCTCCAGAAAGAAGGATTCAATGTAATGTGGCTGGAGACGACGCGCTTCCGCGCGCTCCATGTCCTCGCGGATGCGATAGACTCGGCTGGCATCCATCGAGTCCCGCGCTAGAGCCCTCTCTTCGATCAGGTCGCGGAGTTGATCCCGGTCAAACGCATCGGCAATCACTTGGGTGAGCCGCGCCCGCACATCAGGCTGCGCACCATACCGGACTGCTTCGATCAACAACTCACGCAAAGGCTTTCCTTCAAATTGAAGTTTGCCCAGTACATCGAACACTTGACCGCCCAATGCCTTGCGAGCTTCATCGAGTTTCTCAAGGAGCGTGTGGTAAACGTCACCCTCACGCGTCTCGTCGGCCACGAGGTTCCAAAGGTGGCACACTTCCGTTTGGCCGATGCGATGGATTCGTCCAAACCTCTGCTCGATACGATTTGGATTCCACGGCAGATCGTAGTTCACCATTAGGTGAGCACGCTGAAGGTTGATTCCCTCGCCGGCTGCGTCTGTCGCGAGAAGGACTTGAACCTCTGGGTTGTGCCTGAAGCCTTCTTGCGCATTCATCCGGTCTTCGCGGCCCATCCCACCATGAATCACAACAACGGCCCCTGTCCGGCCCAGAAGAGTAGAAATCTTCCCTTCAAGATAGTTCAACGTATCGCGGTGCTCCGTGAAGATAACCAGCTTCTGGGTCGGTGACGATGCCACGGATGGCAATTCGACCACACCATGCTGGCCATCTTCCTTAACAGTGGCGCGGGAAGCAGCAGTCTCACGCATGAAGACTTCGCTTAGAAGACTAGCAAGTTCCCGCCACTTGGTATCGGCTCCACTTCGACGCACCCCTAAGGCCAATCCTTCCAGACGCCTTAGGGTTTCGATCTCGACCTTTAGCTCGGCAATTGTTCGAGCAGCCGTCGCTTGGTCAAGGATCTGCTCCTCTACGACTTGCAGTTCGTCGTCCGGAGCATCCTCTAAATCCTCAACATCTTCCTCATCGAGCTCTCGCAGGTCAGGCGGAGCTGGGACGGTCTGCCCACCACGTTGCAAGAGCTCCAGCTCTCGCGATCGGCTCTCAAGGCGCTCTCGACGACGACGAAGGGATTGATATATCGCCTCCGGCGAAGATGCCAACCGACGCTGCAGAATAGTGAGAGCAAATCCGACCGTTCCGGAACGCTTATCGTTTTGGAGCGCCTCCGCACGGTTAAACTCTTCCGTTACGTACTCAGTGACATCCTTATAAAGCTGAGCTTCAGACTGCGAGAGCTTGTAGGGCACCGTATGAGCAATTCGCTCTGGGAACAGCGGGGTGGCATCGAATTTGAGAAGCTTTTCCTTCACCATCCGCCGCATCAAATCAGATACATCCGCAACATGGGCACCATCACGAAACCGACCTTCAAACCGATCGCCGTCTAGAAGGGCCATAAACAGCTGAAAGTCTTCTTCCTTGCCGTTGTGCGGCGTCGCCGTCATGAGCAGAAAATGCCGGGTCAACCCGGAGAGCAATTGCCCTAATCTGTATCGCTTCGTGAACTTAATCTCTCCGCCGAAATACGTGGCGGACATCTTATGTGCTTCGTCGCAGACAATAAGATCCCACCGACAATCTGGCGCGCTCAGCTTTTGCTGGACGTCCTCGTTGCGGGAAAGCTTATCCAGCCGGGCAATGACAAGATTCGTTTCTGAGAACCAATTCCCGGTTCGCGCAGCCTCAAGTTTGTCATTGGTCAAGATCTCGAACGGCAGATGGAAGCGACGATAAAGCTCATCCTGCCACTGCTCCGCGAGGCTCCCTGGGCAGACGACGAGACAGCGCTGCAGATCACCTCTGGCGATGAGCTCCTTAATAAACAACCCAGCCATAATCGTTTTGCCCGCCCCTGGATCGTCAGCCAAGAGAAAACGTAGCGGCTGGCGAGGCAGCATAGCGTCATACACAGCGGTAATCTGGTGAGGCAACGGCTCTACCATTGAGGTATGTACCGCTAGTACCGGATCAAACAAATGCGCTAATCGAATTCGGTGTGCCTCCGATACCAGACGAAACGCTGCACCATCGCCATCGAAGCTCCACGGCCGACCAAGCTCCACAACCTCAATCCGAGATTCGTCATGTCTGTATAGCAGCTCGTTCGCGACTTTTCCGGCTGGTGTTTTGTACGTCAGTTCCAACGCGGCTGATCCGAACCACTGGACATTGACAACCGTGACCAGGCAGTCGGGGAGGATACCTTGAACCGTCGAATTGGGTTGAAGAGATTCGAGCTTACTCATTGA
>Ga0302326_10029097_pt1 | contig 11096 bp, 9 predicted proteins | sample Palsa_T0_3_FD_202264 | JGI IMG/M metagenome (GOLD analysis project Ga0302326, IMG submission 202264) | Peat permafrost microbial communities from Stordalen Mire near Abisko, Sweden - Palsa_T0_3 | ecosystem: Environmental > Terrestrial > Soil > Palsa > Peat permafrost | place: Sweden: Abisko...
CCGGTGAGTTCATCCTGGGTTACCCCGACGAGAAGGGACCGCCGGTCAACCTGCCGCAGCCGGACGTGTTGTCCCGCAACGGAAGCTATATGGCCTACCGACGGCTGCAGGAGCACGTCGGTGTGTTCCGCGACTATCTGCGGGAGCGCGCCGAAACGCCAGACGATCAGGAACTGCTTGCCGCGAAGTTCATGGGCCGCTGGCGCAGCGGCGCCCCGCTCGTGCTGGCCCCCGAGCGCGACGATCCTGAACTCGGTGCAGATCCCATGCGCAACAACGACTTCAATTATAAAGAGATGGACCCCCACGGCTATGCGGCGCCGTTGGGGTCGCACGCGCGGCGGCTCAACCCACGTGACACCGCGGTCAACATGAATCGGCGCAGGATGATCCGCCGCGGCGCCACGTACGGACCGGCATTACCCGAGGGCGCATCTGAAGACGGGGTCGACCGCGGTATCGCTGCATTCATCATCTGCGCCAGCCTGGTTCGCCAGTTCGAGTTTGCCCAGAACGTCTGGATCAACGACCACACATTCCACGAACTCGGTAACGAGCACGACCCCATCTGCGGAACGCAGGACGGAACACTGGAATTCAAAATCCCCAAAAGGCCGATCCGCAAAGTCCTCAAAGCTCTGCCTGCCTTCACCACTCTCAAGGGCGGCGCCTACTTCTTCCTGCCGGGGCTTAAGGCCCTTCGGTACCTAGCGGCGCTCGACAGTCAAGAGGCACGAGCATGAGCACGCTGCCCTCTGCACGCACCTACAACCAAACCCATGTCCCGCGCAAGCACACCCCGGGTCAGCGGCGCATCAGTATCTACTGGACCTGGAGCTACCCGTGGGAAGCCCAACGCGACCCCGCCGCGATGTACAACCGCTTCTCCACGATGACCGAAGTCCGCAACGCCTTATGGCCAGGCTACGAGTCACCGGAATACGATGAGGCGCACTTCCTCCAGGGGATCGCGGGCACCCTGGAACTTTTCCACCGCTCGGCGATTGCTTTCCAAGATCTGGCTGGCGAAGCCACCGGCCACCCGGTCGCCGTCTTCCAGCGCATCGACCAGGCGGGCTACAAACTTCCTATCGACGAACGAATCCTTGCCGACACCGACACCCTGATGTTGTTCGGGCTTGACCACATCTTGTCGGAACAAGAAGCTGCACCGGAAGAGATCAGCGCCATCCGGGAATGGCTGCAGCGCGAGGGCACATGCTTGTTGTTGGCCCCGCATCACGACGTCGGCTTCACCGACGATTTCGCCCAGCGCCAGGTTGAATACCAGCACCACGGCGACCCGCTGGTGCCTCGCCAACAACGGTTCGGGCAATACACCCGATCCCTGACGACGGCCCTCGAGGTCCCGGTGCACAACCGCTGGGGGCTGCGTCCCGCCGTTGTCGAGGGCACCCAGCGGATCGCACCCCTGACCGCGGTCCGCGACCTGGACGCCGCGGGGCTGCTCGACAACGTCACGACGTTCAACTTCCATCCCCACCTGCCGCACTACGAACTCACCGTTCCGGAGAGCGACTCGGTGCGGGTGCTGGGTCGTCAGCGGATCGATCCATCGAGACCCCATCCCTTCACCGCGGCGGGCGACACCGAATTCAACGCGCTGATCTGGATGCCGCCGTCGGGCCGGCGTGCGGGCGACATCGTCCTTGTCGATTCCACGAACTTCACCACGCTTTTCGGCGGCACCGACAGCCTCAAGAATTTTTGGCACAACCTTGCCACTATGAAGTGATGTTCCGGCTGGGAAGGTAGAGGTCACAATGCCCGGTATGGCAGCGATGGCGATGGGCGCCGCTCCCGTCGTCGGTGGTGCGCTGTTCGGCGCTGCGGTGGGGCAACTCAGGGGTCCCAACTTGCGCGAAGGGATCAAACAAGACCTACAGCTCCTCGAGCAGCTGCCTGAAAGCGAGGCGACCCGGCGGGAGGCGCTGCGGCGCAGCATTGACGACCGCGTCGACGAATTGATCGTGGCGGAGGAGACGGCACGCCGGTTGCGCACCGCCGCCAGTTCCTATGAAGGAAGCTGGCGTGACATCGTCCTATTGCTCTGCACTGTGCTCTTCTCGGTTGTCTGGTGGTCTGTCGACCACGACCGGAACAGCTGGCTGCCCGTGTTCATTACCACGATCGTGGCGTCAGTCGTGGCGGCCGGCTACACACTCCGGGGTCTGCGCCGAAGCATGCGCAGGATGCGTCGTCGCGCCGATCGTGGTCCGCAGTCTTAAGCGGCGTCCGCCCGGTCGGACGCGCATCGGTAGTCGTGCTCATTGGGCAGTTGGCATGGGAGACCGGAGGTATCAATGCCGCGCTTGCTGATCGTCCACCACACTCCGTCGCCGCACTGCCAGGAGATGTTTGAGGCGGTAGTGGCGGGGGCCACCGACCCCGACATCGAGGACGTCGACGTCGTGCGTAAGCCGGCGCTGACGGTGTCATCGACCGACGTGCTCGAAGCCGACGGCTACCTGCTCGGGAGCCCGGCCAATCTGGGGTACATGAGCGGCGCCCTCAAGCACGCTTTCGACGTCATCTACTACCCCTGTCTGGACGCGACGCGCGGGCGACCGTTCGGTCTCTACCTGCACGGCAACGAGGGCACCGAGGGTGCCGAGCGCGGTGTCGACTCGATCACCACCGGGCTGGGCTGGGCCAAAGCCGCTGAGACAGTGGTCGTGTCGGGCAAGCCGAGCAAGGCCGACCTGGAGGCATGCTGGGAACTGGGCGCGACGGTCGCGGCCCAGCTGATGGCGTGAGCCGCGACAATCCAAATTTCCGACGGGAGTCTGACGTGAGAGTGATAGTCAACGCCGATAACTTCGTGCGGGCGGAGACGCACAGGATGTTCGCCGATATCCAACGCGACGCGGGCGGGGTCGGTGTGTTTCGGCACAAGCGGCAGCCGGCATCGATCGACGAGCAGACCGTCATCCGCCTAAACCGGGATACGTTGTACAGCTTCGCAATCCTCGACCTCGCAGAACCGGCCTGGCTCTCGCTCCCTGAAGCCGACGGGCGGTACATGTCCGCGATGGTGGTGAATGAGGACCACTACATCAACGTGCTCCTGCACGCACCGGGACGGCACGAATTGACCGGTGACAGCTGTGGGTCGCGGTACGTATTGGTCGGTGTCCGCACCTTGGTCGATCCGCTCGACCCCGATGACGTCGCCGCTGTGGGTGCCCTTCAAGACCGTGTGAGGTTGGAGACGAGTTCGTCGAAAGTCTTCACCTCCCCGGAATACAACAGCGAAAGTCTGGACAAGACACGCGAAGCCCTGCTCAGCCTGGCGAGTGGTTTGACCGCCTTCGATAGGACATTCGGAACTCGGGACGAGGTGGATCCGATCCACCATCTGATCGGCACCGCCGCCGGATGGGGAGGGTTGCCGACGTCAGAGGCTTCCTATGTCGGTGTCGACCCAGCGTTGCCGCCAGGCGAGTACGAGTTGACGTTCAAAGACGTTCCGGTGGACGCATTCTGGTCGGTCTCGGTGTACAACTCTGCCGGGTTCTTCGAGCCGAATCCACGGCACCTCTACTCAGTCAACAGCGTCACCGGGGTGCCCAATGAGGACGGCTCGATCACGGTACGGTTCAGGGCTGACGTCGGCGAAGATGCTCCACCCAATTGCATCGTCACACCGCAGGGCTGGAACTATCTGATTCGGCTGTACCGTCCCCGCGCGGAGTTCTTCGACGGGATCTGGACGGTGCCGATAATCTCAGCTGGTTCACAGCTGTCCGCTGAATGCTGAAGCCCATGAACCCATCTGGCGGAATGGCCGGATCTGGACTGGATTCGATGGGACGTCAGCCCGATCCGTCCCTGGCAGGAAACTCGTTGCCTCCAGTGCGACGACAGCCGGAAACACCTCCGGCCGGCCCTGACACGCACCGCCGCGGTCGTGCGGCGGCGTTGCTGCTGATGCTGCACGGGATCGAGCTGATTGGGCTCTTTATAGCCGCGGGGGTCACCGCGCGTTTGGCGCGTTCGCATCCGGGTCATGGCGCAGGGCTACCGACACTCGTGGTGCTCGCGGCGATGGCGCTGGTCGGATGGCAGGGCTACCGGCTGCTCCGCGGGCGGTGCTCGCTGAACGTGTCCGGACTCGTCGTGCAGTCGGCGATATTGATGGCAACGATCGCGGTGGCTACGCAGCACGTCGGCCCCGGTGGGATTGGGATCGTCGTGGCGTGCGCGGTACTGGCCGGATGGGCTCGGCTCGCCAAAAGTCGAGTCATCAGCGGGGCCGCCGTCAGCCGGACAGCGGCGCCGGTCCGATCGAGTGCGCCGCCGCCCGAGAGCGTGCAGATTGAGGCTTCCCGGCGAGCGTCCCAGATCGGGATCAGTGGAGCAGTGCTGGCGCTCCTGACGACGTTGGTGGTGTTGGCTGCGCTGAGCGTGCGCAGCGGCATCATCTTCGGGTTGGTGGTTTTGGCGGTTATCTTCATCCCGCTCGAGCGAATGTTCGCGTTGCATCCGCGGCGCGTGCTTCGGCAGGGTTGGCGCACCGACCTGGTGCACTATCTGGTGAACGGTGCCGCGTTGAAGGTCGGCCTGGTGGTCGCAGTTGTGGCAGCCGGCGGAGCGCTGCGAGTGTTCGTGCCTGCGCCGCTGCGAATGGCCGTCGGGGCGAGCCCTGGCTGTGTGCAGATCGTGGCGGGGTTCGCGATTGCCATGGTCGGCGGCTACGCGGGACACCGCGCTGCCCATGAGGTTCCGCTGTTATGGCGATTCCACCGCGTGCATCACAGCGTGCAAGAGATGGACTGGCTTGCCGCCAATCATCTGCATCCGCTAGATGAGACATTTGTTCGCTCCGCCGCGGTTCTGCCGCTCTACGCGCTGGGTTTCGGCCGGCTCAGTTTGGGTGCATTCATCGTGCTGATCACGCTGCAGGCCATCTTCATCCATTCCAACGTGCGGATGACCTTCGGCCCGATTCGCTGGGTGATCGCCACGCCGCAATTCCACCACTGGCATCACGCGCGAGAACCGCAGGCTTACAACACTAACTACGCCGGCGAATTCCCGTTCCTGGACGCACTATTCGGGACGCTGTACCTTCCCGCGGACCACTGGCCCGCGCAGTACGGTATCGATGACGCTGAACCTGCTGGCTATCTGCGTCAGCTAGCGTGGCCGTTACGTACCTCGTGTGCGCCGCGCCCAAAGTTGCTTGAGTAACGGACTTCGCGCCAGCCGCGGCCTCGAGCAAGCCTTCGACGGTAGGCCCGCTACGGGTCGATATGCGTCGGTGGCGTGCCCCATATGGGGTCACCGGGAGGAGGCTTGCCGGCGCTCATCATGTTGCACTCGACCTCGGCGGGCGTCAAAGGTCCTCCGTCGTGATACGTCAGGCAGCGTTCCCACAGGCCGTCAGATTCGACGGGACTGTCGCACATTTGTGCAAACGGGTGCGCCGCCCACCCAGGATCCAGGCATCCTGCGCTCGCCGGCGGTGCCGCGGTGATCAGCCCGCCGGCCGCCAGCGAGGCGGCCAATCCGGCGAGGATGTATTGCTTCATAGGTCTCTCCTTCACATCGCCGCTGGCAATGACGCTACTTTCGTGCGAGCTATCTTTGCTGGGTTTGACGAAAATTTGCGCGGCGGCCCAGCCGTAGTCACAAAACCGCAGTAGCGGATGATGTGATCCGGATGGGAAATAGTGGATCTCACGAAGGACGTGACGTGACGCGCCTGCTGATCGCGAACCGCGGTGAGATCGCTCTCCGGATCATCCGCACCGCGACCGAATTGGGGCTCGGTACGGTCGCCGTCTACGCCGAGGACGATGCCGACAGTCCACACGTGCACGCCGCTGACGAGGCAATCGGCCTGCCCGCTTCGGGGCCTGCCGCTTATCTGGATCACGCCGCAATCCTGGCGGCGGCTAAGGAGTCCGGTGCCGAGCTGATCCATCCTGGCTACGGTTTTGTCAGCGAACAACCTGCATTCGCCCGCGCCTGTTCGGCGGCGGGATACACGTTCGTCGGCCCGGATGCCGTCGCGCTGGAGCTGTTCGGCAACAAGTCATCGGCTCGTCGTGCCGCTGCCGCGGCCGGCGTGCCGGTGCTGCCGGCCACCGACGGGCCCAGCAGAGTCGAGGACATTCGGGCCTTCGCCTCCGCGCATGATGGCGGCATTGTGATCAAGGCGCTGGCCGGCGGCGGTGGCCGCGGCATGCGAATTGTCCACAGTGCCGACCAGATTGACGATGCCTACCGGCAGTGCGCCGCCGAGGCCGAGCTCGGATTCGGCGACCGGGCAGTCTTCGCCGAGCTACACCTGGCCAACGCGCGGCATATCGAGGTGCAGATCGTCGCCGCAGCCGCGGGTCCGACGACGCGTGCGCTGGCCCTCGGCGACCGTGATTGCAGCATCCAGCGGCGCCACCAGAAGCTGATCGAAATCGCGCCCGCTCAGGGCCTTTCCGAGAAGCTGCGACGCGAGTTGCATGAGGCTGCGGCGAGGCTGTGCGCACAGGTTGACTACCGGGGGCTGGCAACCGTTGAATTCCTGGTCGCCGATGATCGATTCGTGTTCCTGGAGGTGAACCCGCGGATCCAGGTCGAACACACCGTCACCGAGGAAACCACCGGGCTCGACCTGGTTGCGGTGCAGTTGGCCATCGCCCGCGGCGCCACGTTCGACGAACTAAGGATGCCCGCCGGAATCATCGCCGACGGTACCGATGTCGTTGGCGAACCCGCCTTGGCACAAGGCATCTCGATTCAGGCCCGCGTCAACACGGAGACGCTGGCCGCCGATGGATCCGTGTCGCCGACGACGGGAACCCTGGCCGTTTTCTCGCCGCCGACTGGACCCGGTGTCCGCGTCGATACGCACGGCTGCCCCGGATACACGCCGAGCCCACGGTACGACTCGTTGCTGGCCAAAGTGATCACCCACGTACGCAGCTCGTCGTTTCCCGCCGCAGTGCGCAAAACGCAGACCGCGTTGGCGGAATTCCGCATCGAGGGCATCCGCACCAACATCGGGCTGTTGCGCGAAGTGCTGTCGAGCAGCCCAGTGCAATCAGGCTCGGTGACAACGAGTTTCGTCGACGACAACGTTGCTGTGCTGGTCGGCGCTGTGCAGTCTCGGCGCCCGGAGAGCCGAGTCGCGTCGCTCGAACTGCATCCGGGTGAAGAGGTGCTGCGCGCACAACTGGCCGGCACCGTGATCGAGGTTTCGCCGGAGGGGGCCGAATTCCCCGCGGGCACGCAGTTGGTGGTGCTCGAAGCGATGAAAATGCAGCACGTACTGACCGCGCCGGACGCGGTGCGCACGGTCCGGACACTGGTGACAGCCGGGCAGGTCGTCGGAACCGGAGACCCGCTGGTGGTGTTCATCCGTACCGGCGAAAGTGCGCGAGCCGAAGATATCGCCAACCTCGACCTGGACCGGACTCGTGCTGACCTCGCCGAGGTCCGTCGCCGCCACCTGCTCACCCTCGACGACGGCCGCCCGGCGACGATTATCAAGCGGCACACACAGAATCGGCGCACCGCCAGAGAAAATATCGCCGACCTCGTCGACGCGGGAAGCTTCGTCGAGTACGGCGCGCTGACGGTAGCCGCGCAGCGCAGCCGCCGCTCGGAAGAGGATCTGATCACCAACACCCCTGCCGATGGGCTGGTCGCCGGAGTGGCGAAAATCGGTGGCGCGGAGGCGGTCGTGCTGTCCTATGACTACACCGTGCTCGCCGGCACCCAGGGCATGCGCAACCACGCGAAAACCGATCGGGTCTTCGACCTGGCCGCCCGCAGAAAGCTACCGGTGGTGCTGTTCGCCGAAGGCGGCGGCGGCCGGCCGGGTGACACCGACTGGGGCAACGTCGCCGGCCTCGACGTGCCGACGTTCCGCGCGCTGGGCGCATTGAGTGGCCACGTGCCGCTGGTGTCGATCGTGTCCGGACGGTGCTTCGCGGGCAACGCGGCGCTGGCCGGGGTGTGTGACGTGATCATCGCAACTCCCGATGCCAACATCGGCATGGGAGGTCCGGCGATGATCGAGGGCGGCGGACTCGGGGAGTACCGGCCGGAAGACATCGGGCCCATCGGCGTGCAGCGGCGCAACGGGGTCGTGCACCTGGTCGCCCGCGACGAGGCCCACGCAGTGTCGCTGGCCAAGCAGTACCTGTCGTATTTCCACGGCAGACTCGACGACTGGGAAGCCCCGGATCCTCGACTGGCCCGACATGTAGTGCCGGAGAACCGGTTACGGGCCTACGACGTTCACCATGCCATCGACGCGGTCGCCGACGTCGGATCGGTCCTGGCGTTGCGCGCCGACTACGGGGTAGGAGTCGTCACCGCGCTCGTTCGTGTCGAAGGCGTGCCGTTTGGCTTGCTTGCCAACAGCAGTCATCATCTCGGTGGTGCCATCGACGCCGAGGCGGCGGACAAGATCGCCGACTTCCTGGAGCTCTGCCAATCGGCTGAGCTGTCGATCATTTCGCTATGCGACACCCCCGGTTTCATGGTTGGGCCGGACGCCGAAGTCGACGCTGCGGTCAGGCGGATGAGCCGGCTGTTCATCGTCGGTGCGCGGCTGACCGTGCCGTTCGGGATGATCATCCTGCGCAAGGGCTACGGGCTGGGTGCGATGGCGATGGCCGGCGGGTCCTTCCACGCCCCGCAGTTCACCGTCGCCTGGCCGACCGGGGAGATCGGCGGGATGGGTCTCGAGGGTGCCGTGCGGCTGGGATTCAGCAAGGAATTGGCCGCCGTCGCCGATCCGATCGAACGCCAGAACCTGTTCGACAAGCTGGTTGAGGCGGCCTATCAGCACGGTAAGGCGCTCACCTCGGCCACCACCTTCGAACTCGACGACGTGATCGACCCGGCGGACACCCGTGGTTGGATCATCCGGTTGCTGGGCAAAGACGCCCAGGTCAAACAGGAAGGGAATCGGTTGTGAAGGTTGCCGAAAAGGTCGCCATCGTCACCGGCGGCGGTAACGGAATCGGCGGCGCACTGGCCGCCAAGCTCGCGCAGCAGGATGCGCGCGTTGTCGTCGCCGACATCAACTCCGACGACGCGCTGGCGGTGGCAGACGGAATCAACGCCGATCGGCCCGGTGCGGCGGTCGGGGTGGCCGCCGACGTTTCCGACGCCGCGCAGATTCAGCAGTTGATTCAGCGGGCGGAGCGCGAATTCGGGCCCGTTGACCTCTATTTCGCGAATGCGGGCATTACCGGTGTCGCGGGCTTGGACGTCACCGAGGATCAGTGGGATCGCTCCCTCGATGTCAACCTGCGCGCGCACATCCGAGCCGCGCAGCTGCTGGTGCCCGGCTGGGTGGAGCGCGGCGAGGGGTACTTCGTCAGCACCGCATCAGCGGCCGGGTTGCTCACTCAACTCGGGTCGGCGACGTACTCGGTGACCAAGCACGCCGCGGTCGGCTTCGCCGAATGGTTGAACATCACCTTCGGCGATCAAGGTGTGCGGGTGAGTTGTCTGTGCCCGATGGGCGTCAACACCAACCTGCTGCACGCGCCCGGGGAGTCCGACGATCCGCTGGCCCGCCTGGCGACGCGGGCGGTCACCAGCGCAGGCGATGTGCTGGAGCCGGCTGACGTCGCCGACATCGTGCTGGCGGCCATCGACGAGGAGCGGTTTCTGATCCTTCCGCATCCGGCGGTGCTGGAAATGTACCGGCACAAAGGTGCCGACTATGACCGATGGCTGGACGGTATGCGTCGTTACCAGCGGAGCCTGATGGAGGACGTGCGATGACAGCAACCGATCTCAGCGGTCGCACCGCGATCATCACCGGGGCCTCGCGGGGTATCGGGCTCGCTATCGCTCAGCGGCTGGCTGCCGACGGGGCGAACGTGGTGCTCACCGCCCGCAAGCAGGAGAGCGCGGACGAGGCGGCCGAGCAGGTCGACGGCAACGCCATCGGCGTGGCCGCGCACGCGGCCGACGAGGACGCCGCGAAACACTGCGTCGGCCTGGCGCTCGACCGCTTCGGCAGCATCGACATCCTGGTCAACAACGCCGGCACCAACCCGGCCTTCGGCCCGTTGATCGAACAGGATCACGCCCGCTTTGCCAAGATATTCGACGTCAATCTGTGGGCGCCGCTGCTGTGGACCTCACTCGCGACCAAAGCATGGATGGCTGAACACGGCGGCGCCGTGGTTAACACCTCGTCCATCGGTGGCTTGCACCAATCCCCGGGGATGGGTTTGTACAACGCCACCAAGGCGGCGCTGATCCACGTCACCAAGCAACTGGCGCTGGAACTTTCGCCGCGGGTCCGGGTCAATGCGATCTGCCCGGGGGTGGTTCGCACCAGGCTGGCCGAGGCGTTGTGGAAGGACAACGAAGAGGCGGTGTCGGGCGCGACGGCACTGGGACGCATCGGCGAGCCGGCCGACGTGGCGGCCGCGGTCGCCTTCCTGGTCTCCGACCAGGCGAGCTGGATCACCGGCGAGACCATGGTGATTGACGGTGGTCAATTGCTCGGCAATGCGGCGGGATTCCGATGAGCATCGACGAGCAGGCGGTTGCCGAGGACCTGCACAAGCGGGTGCGGGCACTGATCGACGAGCACGACCCGGTGAGCAGTGATCCGCACGATTTCCTGGCTGCCAGGTTCGACGCAGGCTTGGCGTGGGTGCACTTTCCGCGCGGCTCCGGCGGGCTCGACCTGCCGCGCAGCTTTCAGTCGCAAGTCGAGGACGAGCTGACCGCCGCGGGTGCGCCGCCCGGAGGCGGTGGCGGACGAAACGGGATCGGGATGGGCATGGCTGCACCAACGATCGCGGCATTCGGCACCGCAGAGCAGCGGCGAAAGTTCCTGCGGCCGTTGTTCACCGGCGAGCACGTCTACTGTCAGTTGTTCAGCGAGCCGGGCGCCGGATCGGATCTGGCCGGCGTCGCCACCCGCGCGGTCCGCGACGGCTCGGAGGGTGGGGACTGGATCGTCAACGGGCAGAAGGTGTGGACGTCGAGCGCCCAGAACGCCCAGCGGGCCATCCTGGTCGCGCGGACCGATCCGACGGTCCCTAAACATCAGGGCCTCACCTATTTCGTCTGCGACATGACCGATCCCG
>Ga0302326_10029098_pt1 | contig 11096 bp, 10 predicted proteins | sample Palsa_T0_3_FD_202264 | JGI IMG/M metagenome (GOLD analysis project Ga0302326, IMG submission 202264) | Peat permafrost microbial communities from Stordalen Mire near Abisko, Sweden - Palsa_T0_3 | ecosystem: Environmental > Terrestrial > Soil > Palsa > Peat permafrost | place: Sweden: Abisko...
CCTCACGAAGCTTAAAGAACAGCGCTATGAAAACTTCGAAATCGTCGTCGTCAACGATGGCGGGGAATCGGTTGCCGATCTCGCTCCGCTGGACGCTCGAATCCGCGCCTACGACCGTGAATCAAACGCGGGCGTTGCGAGCGCCGTGAATTTCGGGATGTCGCAGGCAAAGGGAACCTACATCGGGATTCTGGCCGATGATGACGAGCTTTATGCGGATCATCTACTCCGTCTCGTCGCCGCGCTGGAAGGCTCAGGAATCGGCGTCGCGCACTCGAACATCATGATCCGTTTCGAAGCGGAGCAAGACGGCCGCCGCTTCACGAGCGGATATAACTGCTCGACCTTCATCGAGGCGCTGGATCCGCTGGAAGTGTACGCTTCGTCGCCGATCGCGGGCAACGCGATGCTCGTACGACGCGAGGTCTACGAGCGAGCCGGAGCTTTTCGCGAAGATGTGATTCTTGCCGACCAAGAGATCCAAATTCGCTTCGCGCAAATCACGGATTTCGTCCACGTGCCGCACGTCACCGGCGAATGGTTGGTGCGCGATGCGGGCGATACGCAGTTATCGCACAAGAGTAAAGGCGATCTGCCCTCAGACATGCGCCGGATTTACGAGCTCCATCCGAAGGCATCCCGATACCTCGAGCAGTTGCGTGAAGTGACGATACGAACGGTCGCCGGACGTCCTCCCGGTCACATCTTTCCTCAGGTCGTTAAGCGTGTTCCACAACGTGCGGGACAAGTGACGTAATGGAGTTGGATCTCGCCGGAAAGAAGGCGCTGATCACGGGTGGCGGACGTGGCATCGGTCGTGCCTGCGCGCTCGCTCTTGCAGCCGAAGGCACACACGTCATGATCTGCGGCCGCACGCAGGCTGCGTTGACGTCGACGCTCGACGACCTTGGCGGCGAAGGCTCGGGTCATCGGTCCCAGGCAGTCGATCTTGCCTCGCCGGACGGACCTGCACGATTGATACAAGCCGTCCTCGAGAGATTTGGCGAGCCCGACATCGTCGTTCAGAACGTAGGCGGAACGCTCGACGTGCGCGATCCGCTTGCGCCGATCAGCGATTGGCAGCGCGTCTTGCGTCTCAACCTCGAGATCGGCATCGAGTTGACGAACGCGTTCATTCCGCACATGCAGAAGCGAGGCAGTGGGCGCATGATCTTTCTCTCATCGCTGGCTGCGTTCGAGCAACAGGGTTCGCTCGCGTACGGCGTAGCGAAGGCTGCCGTCACGGCGTACGCTCGCGGGATCGGAAGATTATATGCGGCGGACGGCATCGTCGTTTCGGCAATCGTGCCGGGCGTCGTATTGACGGAAGGCGGCACGTGGGATACCAATCGTCAACGGGATCCCGAGGGGATCGCGCGATACGTCGAAGAGAAATTACCTCGCCGGCGTTTTGGTTCTCCCGAAGAAATAGCGGATGCGGTCGTGTTTCTCGCGTCCTCGCGCGCTTCGGCGTTCTCCGGTTCGCTGGTTCCGATGGACGGCGGACAGGGTGCCGGGACGTTCGGGCAATAGGGAAATAAACGATGGAATCCGACGACAACAAACGTTGGCGTGAGACGAAGGCCAGCCTCGAAGCCGAGCCGCTAACGCTGGGTCCATACTTCTCGTTCATCGCGCGCAAGACGCCGCGCCGTCTACTCCATCTGCTGAGCTATTACAAGTTCGCCTCGAGGATGATCGGCGCGAACAAGCGCGTCGTCGACGTTGGATGCAGCGAAGGGTTTGGGACAACGATCGTAGCGGAGGCGTCCAAGTCGTGCCTCGGCGTCGATCTGGACGCGGATGCAATAGCAACCGCAACCCAGACCGTTGGGAGTGACCGGCTGCGCTTCGAAGTGCGCGACATCATTGCCAAGCCGCTCCCCGAGTGCGATGCAATCGTCACGCTGGACACGATCGAGCACATCCCGCGCGAGAACGAAGACGCGTACGTGCGAGCCCTGGCAGACGCATTGTCGGCGGACGGAATCTGCATCATCGGCACGCCGAACGAAACATCGGACAAGTATGCCTCGCCTTGGACGCGTGCCGGGCACATCAATCTCTTTAGCGCAGATCGTCTGCGCGAGCTCGGCGAGCGTCATTTTCGCAACGTCTTTTCGTTTTCAGCCAATGATGAGGTCGTGCACACCGGCTTTGCCCCTATGGCGCACTATCTGATCGCGCTCTGCGCAGGTCCGAAGCGCACGTGAAACCGTTCGTCGACTATTATCGCGAGGCGGGGATCTCGCCCGTCAAACAGGACGTTTCGAATTTAGGCCGTCACTATGCCGGTCGCGACGGATTGTACCGGCATCTTGGAATACCCGCGCTCTGCTTTCGCGGGGCCGAGGTCATCGAGTTCGGACCTGGTTCGGGACACAACGCGTTGTTCGTCGCCAGCATGAACCCGTCTCGTTACGTGCTCGTTGAAGCCAACCCGCACGGAGTGCGGGAGATGCGCGCGCTCTTTGCCGAGCAGAACGTCCGTGCGAACATCGAAATCGCCGAAACGTTGGTCGAGGACTACGCGACGCCCGACCGATTCGAGTTCGTTCTGGCCGAGGGTTTGATTCCGTTCTCGACGACGCCCCACGTTCTCGCGCGCAAGATTGCGACCTTCGCCGAGAGCGGGGGCGTGATGGTAATTACGTGTTGCGATGCGGCCTCGGCGATGGGTGAGATTCTGCGTCGCTTCATCGCGCGGCGTTTCGTCGAGTTGGATCGCCCGCGTGACGAGCGCGTACGCCTTCTGACGCAGATCTTCGAGCCGCATCTTCGCACGCTGGAGGCAGCCACACGCTCGGCGGAAGATTGGGTGCTCGACAACATCGTCCACCCGTTCACGGGCGAGTTGTTCGGAATCGGCGAAGCGATCGAGACGCTGAGCGCAGACTTCGACGTTTACGCGAGCTCGCCGCACTTTTTCGTGGACTGGCGATGGTACAAGCGCATCCCAAGCGGCGACGGCGATTATAACAAGCGAGCAATTCGCGCCTACCGGCGAGTGGTCTGCAACATGCTGGACTACCGGTCGAATCTGCCACCGCACGACGAGACGCTGGGCATCGAGGTCTTGCGAACGTGTTCGGAGGTCTACGCGCTCATGCAACGCAGCGAAGCAAGCGGCGAGGACGTCGGCGACGAGCTTGTGCGTCACTTGGATGAGCTGCGGGGATTGACGCAGGAAATCGCGCCCGCGACCGCCGCTGCGTTCGCGTCGGCGCGAACGTTTTTACGCTCGGCACGTCCCGATGCCGCAACGCTGGCGCATTTCGAGCCGTTCTTCGGAAGAGGAATGCAATATCTGAGCCTCATTCGCCGCCCAGGGTACAGGTAGGGAGGCACTCGCGCTTGGCGCGAAGGGAAGACACGTGATTCGTCTGCGGCGGAAATCGAAGCCCGTTTTCCTCAAAAACAAAACGAACTCGGACGCGAAGGGCGTTTGGATTGGCGGCGATCATCCAATCGCCGTTCAGTCGATGACCACAACCGACACGGCCAATGTCGACGCGACGCTCGAGCAAGTCTATGGTCTTGCAATGGCCGGCTGCGAGATTGTGCGGGTCACGTGTCAAGATCCACGCGATGCTGCGGGACTACCCGCGATCGTTAGCCGTTCGCCCGTGCCGATCGTTGCCGACGTTCACTTCGATCATCGCATGGCTCTCGCCGCGATCGAAGCCGGGGTTGCGAAGCTGCGCTTGAATCCGGGCAACATTACCGATCCGGAAAAGACGCGCGAAGTCGTGCGTTTGGCGGTCGAGCGCGGCACTCCGATTCGGGTCGGTGTCAATCTCGGCTCACTCGCCAGAGATCTCGAGGAACGACTTGGCTTGACGCCCGAGGCAATGGTCGAATCCGCGATCCGGCACATTGAGATTCTCGAAGATCTCGGTCACACCGATATCGTCATCTCGCTCAAAGCGCACGAAGTCGCAGCCACCGTCTATGCGTACCGGCTGATGGACAAGCGTCTACGGGAACGCGACACGCCCTACGCTCTGCACCTCGGCATCACCGAAGCCGGCTTGCCGCGGGAGGGGACGATCAAGAGCTCGATTGGCCTCGGGATTCTGTTGTGGGAAGGGATCGGCGACACGCTGCGCGTTTCGCTCGCCGCCGACCCGGTCGAGGAAGTCCCCGTCTGCTGGGGGATTTTGAAGTCGCTCGGCTTGCGCGAAAAGGGCTTTGACATCACGGCCTGCCCATCGTGCGGCCGGGCCGAGATCCAGGTCGTTGACTTGGCCGAGCGCGTCGAGGCCTTAGCCAGGGAGTACACGGCCCCGGTCAAGGTCGCGGTCATGGGGTGCGTCGTCAATGGACCGGGTGAGTCCAAGATGGCCGACGTCGGCGTCGCAGGCGGCAAGGGCAAAGGGGCGATCTACCGTAAGGGCGAGCTCGTGGGGACCTACCCCGAGGAGCGCTTGCTCGGTGCTTTGCGGGACGAGATCGAAAAGGTCATCGCGGACCTCTATCCGGAGTACGCGCACGAGATCGGACGCCATGAACAAACCGCTCCCGCTTAAGCCACGCACGCTACTGTGGACCGCGCTCATTGCACTTGCGGCCTCATTTACGCTTGCATTTTCGCGCCCGGCTACCATCGAGATTGACGGCCAAAGCCTTATCTCCGACGTCCCGCCGGTGACGGCAAATCATCAAGCGTACGTTCCGTTGCGCGCCCTGACTGCGGGCTTGGGTGCGCAGATCAGCTATACCAAATCGACGGGCAGCATCTCGGTCGCGCACGGCGCAGACCATTTGAAGCTGCGCATTGGCGAGCGCAAAGCAACGCTGAATGGGCGGCTCATAAAGCTTTCTGCAGCGCCATTCACGGTGCGCGGACGCACGATGGTTGCGACGCGAACGATCGAGCGCGCGCTTGGCCCGAAGGTTCGCTATAATGCGCGTAAAGCGGCTATCGACGTGTACACGACCGATACGTCCGTTGCCGCCGATCAGGACGATTCGTCGACGTCCGACGCGTTCTAGTTTTTATGAGGCAGGGTCGCGATAGAGAGATGCGACCATTTGCTGAAGCTGGGCGGGCACAATCGGTACTGCCATGTGACACAGGCGGCATTCGCTATCGAGGTTTTCGCCGGTCAACAGTGACAGGCGCAGCTTGCGATAATTGAGGTTGTTGTAGACGTCCTCGAACGCGCCGTCTTTCCCGACGTTGCCCATGACCGTTCCACGTGCGCAACACGGATGAACGTCGCCTTTGGGATTCAAGATAGGCCCGATCCAGGGCTCGATGCATTGACGTGTCATGCCGGGCTGGAGTCCTAGCACTTCGTCGCCCCGCAAATAGTACGTGCCTTGGATCCCTTCCCGTGGTGCAGCTTCGCTGCTGTCATTGAGCGCGCCGGTCACCGCTGCATTGATGCGCTCGACCGCAGTGTTCGAAAGAGCAAAGCCCACGCCCAGGCGTTGCGCAAGCGCTGACGCTTCTTTGATCCGCAGGATCGCCAAACGCAGCTCTTCGCCGCGCAAGTCGGCGATGTTTCGCAGCTCGGTGCCTACGGCTCCATCGATGTCGGCGAGCTCGTTGCAACTGATATTTTGGACGCCGAGCGACGCGCCGAGCGCGATGAGGTTCGGGAGATCGCTCACGACCTGATCGACGAGCACGACGTGCAGCGTGAACGGAGGAACCGGCACGTTGTGACGCAGGCAGTGCGCGCGAACTCGTAAGATGTTGAAAAGCAGCGTGCGCAGATCCAAGCCTTTGCGGATCGCCTTCGCCTTGTCGCGGTCGTGCGTGTCGAAGCTGAATGAGACCGTTTTGCAGTGCGCGATGACGCCGATCTCTTCCGGGCTCATCATCTTCGCAAAATTCGAGGTGATGACGAGGGGCACGCCCGAGTCGATTATTTGGCTCGCAAATTCGTAGAATTGCCTGTGAAAGGTCGAGTCGCCGTAAAAGCTGATGTCGACGTAGGCATCCTTCTTTTTCGCGAACGCTATGAGCTGCTCGAGAAGCTCCGGCCCCATGTCGCCGTAAAATTCTTCCTCGTGCGAGCCTTCCGGACAATACACGCAACGCAGGTTGCAGCGCGTCGTGAACGATGTCGCGATGCGCCGTATACGCGGCGGGCCCAAGGTCAAATCAGGGACAGGTTTCGCCTCGACTACAGACACCTATACGTTATCGGTTCGCGGTGGCCTGAAGTGAGGACTCGTCCTCTTGAGTGAGGCGGGCGAGGATCCGGTCATAAACGTCGTCGGCGGTGGCCGCGACCTCGCCCCAATTGGCGTTCAACGGGCCTGAGTGTACGAAGATGTTCTCGCGGGCGAACGTGCGCTGGCGCGCATCGGTGTTCGTTCGGGCCCATTCGATCACGTGACGCTCGGGATCGCTGGTGACCTCGCCGACGTGCGATTCGTTGTCTTTGTCGGTTGCGACGTCGACCACGAAACCCTCGTCCGTGTCGGTGATGAGATGGACGCTCGATGGGTCGGGAACGGCCTCACTGCACCATGTCGAGTCGACGGTCGTGGCTCCGACCTCCTCGGACTGCCAGTTTTCCGGATAGACCGCAACCGGATGATGGTGAAAACCGCGGATGATGAAGCCTTCGTCCTTGACGCGGAAGTAGACATGCGACGGAGAGATCGTCAGCCGTTCCATTCCCCAAAATTGCCACTGCTGTTCGTAGGGATACCGTACCAAGTTGGCCACGAGCTCGCGCGGTGGTATCGACATCCCAACGCGTCCAAACGGATTGTATCGCGCCAGCAGAGCGTCGCGCATCTGCGAAGAGCTGCGCGCGCCGGGCAGCAAGACGAGTCGTTTGCCGTCTTGGAGCAGCTCGCGTGCTCGTCCGAGCGAACCGTCCGCAAAGACGGCGTCGGGAGCTAGGAAGAAAATGGCGGCATTTTTCTGCGCAGCGCGACGGATAGCCAAATTGTGCATTGCGCTCATGACTTTGTAGCGAGCGTCGAAACGATCCGCGCCCGTTTGATCGAACGCAATCTCCGTGATGCGGACGTCGATGAAACCGCTCAGGGAGAGAAGACCCGGCAACGCATGCAACGCCGGGATTTCACCCTTGAGCGTATAGATATCGAGCTCGGTCTCGTAGGGCGCGAATCCCAGAAGATTTCCCGTCGTCAGGAGCGGTGGGAGAGCGACCCGTGAGAGAAGATCGATATACTCTGCGCCCCAAACGCTCATTGCGAATTGAAAACGCTTTGGAGTGTTCGGCCTCTTAACGCTTTCCACAGCACAGCGCCAGCAGATAGTGCGCCATGCCGGCGAATCCCGTATGCACGACCTCGTCGTTCATCGAGAAGGTGAAGACGTTATGGAAGTAGCCCGACAGCGTTGCGCGCAGCTCCGCGCCGGTCTTGCAGTTGACGTGCCCGGCCTTGCTTTGCGGTGACGCGTGGACTTGCGATTCGAGCGACGGCATGCCGAAGATCACGCTGCCGTGCGGCGCGAGCGACTCGAGGACGTTGCGCAGGAAGCGATCCTCGTCTGCGGGCGGGATGTGCTCGAGCACGTCGAGCGCAAAAATCCCCTGGTACTCACCCGCGTATGGGCCTTCGAGCGGATCGTGGCAATCGAATTCGATTTTCCAGCGATCGCGGGGCCGTCGCCGGGCATTGTCGACGAAGACGGGATCGAAGTCGATCCCGGTCAGCGCGCCGACGCTCTGGGCGACGACGCGCGAGGCGAATCCGTCTCCACAGCCGACTTCCAGGACCGTCTCGAACCCCTCGAACATCTTCGCGACGAACTTGTAGCGCGCAAGTGTAAAGATCAGGTGTCGCGGGTCGTCATAGTACGCCCATCCGGCGCCAAGGCCCAGCTCTTCCAGCCCCCGCTCCGCAACGATCCGGCGCAGCTCGCGGTACTGGGGCTCTCCGCGCGTCTCTTCCGACATCCGATCAACCGCCATTCTTCCGTCTATCGGCCACCAAAACGGACCCCTTGAGGTGGGTCCACCTTGAATCTACGGCGTTCCCAGCCGAAATATTATGAGTAATCTCATGACGATGCTTTCCTATTCCAGTCCCGACGAATGGGCGGCGCGCCCGAAGAGCGATCCTGCCGAGAAGATCTTTGACCTCGATTCGCTTGCCGCTCGGATAACGACGGTGAAGCTGAGTGGGGCGAGGGTCGTCCACGCGCATGGCGTCTTCGATTTGCTGCACCTCGGACATATTCGTCACTTGCGTTCGGCCAAGAAGTACGGCGACGTCCTGGTCGTTACTATCACGGAAGATCGTCACGTCAACAAGGGTCCGGGGCGGCCGGCATTCTCGGAGCTCCATCGTGCCGAGCAGATTGCGGCACTTGAGGACGTCGATTATGTCGCGATAAGCCGGTTCCCGAGCGCCGTCGAAGTGATCACGGCGATACGGCCGGACGTGTATATCAAAGGCCCCGACTATCAGGTCAAGGCCGACGACGTTAGCGGCGGCATCGATCGGGAAGAAACAGCGGTACTTGCGGTCGGCGGCCGCCTCGAGATCACGGACGACGTCGCGTTCAGCTCGTCGGCACTCTTGAATCAGTACTTCCCAGCCTTTGGCCCAGAGGTTCAGTCGTATGTGCGCGGCCTCAAAGAGCGTTACACGAGCGCCGAGATTCTCGGGCATCTCGCACGTCTGGAAGAGCTGCGGATCGTCGTCGTCGGCGAGACGATTCTGGATGAATACACCTACGTCGACCAGATGGGTAAGTCGGCGAAAGAACCCGTTCTCGCGATGCGCTACAGCCGCAGTGAAACGTATCCGGGCGGTGCGCTTGCGGTAGCCAATCATCTGGCGTCGTTCTGCAAGTCGATCGAGCTCGTGACGTACGTCGGAACCTCCGACCCACAAGAAAATTTCATCCGGCGCGGGCTTAATACGAAAGTGCGGCCGAACTTCGTTTATAAGTCCGGTTCCCCGACGATCGTCAAGCGCCGCTACGTCGAAGCAACCCTCGGAACGAAGCTGTTCGAGGTCTATCATATCAACGACGCGCCCCTTGCGGAGCGTGAAGAAGACGAGCTCTGCGCGCTCGTCGATGCACGTCTGCACAACGCGGACGCCGTCGTGGTCGCGGATTTCGGACACGGTTTTCTCGGAAAACGCTCGCGCGATCTCCTGAGCAACAGTGGGCGGTTCTTGGCAGTCAACACGCAAATCAACGCGGCCAACGTGCGCTTTCATGCGATTTCGAATTATGCGCGTGCCGATTACGTCTGCATCAACGAATCCGAGGTCCGGCTCGACGCGCGCGATCGCGTCACTCCCCTCGAGCCGCTGGTTGCGGATCTCTCCAAGCGCATCTCGTGCGACCATTTCCTCGTGACGCGCGGAAGTCTCGGCGTCGAATTCTTTTCGCCCGAGGGCTCGTTCTGCGCGCCGTCGCTGGCATCAACCGTCGTCGATAGAATGGGCGCCGGCGATGCCGTGCTCGCGATTACATCGGCCTGTGTAGCAGCGAAGATTCCCGGCGACATCGTAGCATTCGTCGCGAACGTGGTAGGAGCGCAAAAAGTAAAGGTCGTCGGGAATAGCTCCGCCGTCGAACGCGTTCCGACGCTGAAGTTCATCGAAACGCTGCTCAAATAACATGGACATGATCGAGCGCTACATCGTTGAAATGGAGTACGCCTTGCGGTCGCTTTCGCGCGACGACGTGCGCCGCGTCGTAGGCGCGCTCTTCGATGCTTGGCGCTGGGAAAAGACCGTCTGGATCATCGGCAACGGCGGAAGCGCCGCGACCGCATCGCACATGATGAACGACCTGTGCAAGTGCACGCTCGTCGATGGACAACCGCGCTTTCGCGCCATGGCCTTGACTGATAATATTCCGCTGATGACGGCGGTCGCCAACGATCTCGAGTACGCCGAAGTCTTTGTCGAGCAATTGCGCACGCACTTGCGTCGGGGCGATGTTCTCGTCGCACTCTCGGGCTCGGGAAATTCGTCGAACGTCGTCCGGGCTGTCACCTACGCAAAGGAAAGCGGCGCATTGACCATCGGGCTGTGTGGTTCGCCGGGCGGTACGCTGGCGAAAATTGCGGACTTGCGCGTGATCTTTCCGGCCGAGCGAATCGGACAGCAAGAGGATGGGCATCTGATGCTCAATCACGCCATCGCCCTCGAGCTTCGAGACAGAATCGAGCTGCACGCCGTTCGAACCGCAAACGCCGCAGCCGTCGCTGGTTAGACCATGCGCGCAGTCGTAACCGGGGGCGCCGGATTCATCGGTAGCCATCTCGTCGATCGTCTTATCGCCGACGGCCACGATGCGATCGTCGTCGACAATCTTCGTACCGGGCGCCGCAACAATCTCGAAGGTGCGCTACGAAGTGGACACGCCACCTTCGTCCAACTCGATATCGCGACGTCGATGAACGAAATGACGCAGTTGTTCCGCGATACGAGCGTCGTGTTCCACATCGCAGGTCTGGCCGATATCGTGCCGTCGATCGAACGCCCCGATGATTACTTCCGCGCCAACGTCGATGGGACGTTCGCCGTCGTCGAAGCGGCGCGCGCGGCAGGCGTCAAGCGTCTCGTCTATGCGGCGTCATCGTCGTGTTACGGAATTCCGGACGTTTATCCGACGCCCGAGACCGCCGAGCTGCGGCCGCAATATCCGTACGCCCTCACCAAGATGCTCGGCGAGCACATCGCCTTACACTGGTGCCACGTCTACGACATCGCAACCACATCGCTGAGACTGTTCAACGTCTATGGGCCTCGTTCGCGAACCAGCGGGACGTACGGTGCGGTCTTCGGCGTCTTCTTGGCACAGAAGCTCGCGAATAAACCGTTCACCGTCGTTGGTGATGGTACGCAGACACGCGATTTCACGTTTGTCAGCGATGTCGTCGATGCGTTCGTCGTGGCCGCGAATGCTCTCGAGCACGGGAAGGGCTCGGGAGAGATCTACAACGTCGGCTCGGGCGCGACGCAAAGCGTCAACCGGCTCGTCGAGCTTTTAGGCGGCGACGTCGAGTACATTCCGAAGCGTCCAGGGGAACCGGACTGCACGTTCGCCGACGTCTCGAAGATCGCTCGCGATCTCGGCTGGTCGGCGCGCGTTACATTCGAGCACGGCGTCGCGCAGATGCTCGATGTAA
>Ga0302326_10029101_pt1 | contig 11094 bp, 1 predicted proteins | sample Palsa_T0_3_FD_202264 | JGI IMG/M metagenome (GOLD analysis project Ga0302326, IMG submission 202264) | Peat permafrost microbial communities from Stordalen Mire near Abisko, Sweden - Palsa_T0_3 | ecosystem: Environmental > Terrestrial > Soil > Palsa > Peat permafrost | place: Sweden: Abisko...
GATGTGGTGGGCCGCCACGAGAGCCTGCGGACTCTGTTCCCCGCGGTCGAGGGGGTAGCCCGGCAGCTGGTGGTGCCTCCCGAACAATCCGAATTCGGCTGGCAGATCATTGATGCAACCAGCTGGTCGGAAAGCCGTCTGGATGAGGCCGTCGAGGAAACGGCGCGGCATACGTTTGACCTGGCGGCTGAGATCCCGTTGCAGGCGCGGCTTTTTCGTGTCGGCGAGGATGAACACGTGTTGGTGGGCGTGGTGCACCATATCGCCGCCGACGGCTTGTCGGTCGCCCCACTGATAAAGGACCTGGGGGCGGCCTACGTCAGCCGGTCTGCCGGACACGCGCCGGACTGGGCGCCGTTGGCGGTTCAGTATGCGGATTACACGCTATGGCAGCGCGAGCAACTCGGCGATATCGACGACAGCGGCAGTCCCATCTCCGCACAGCTGGCCTACTGGGAGAACGCCCTGGCGGGAATGCCCGAACGGCTGGCGCTGCCCACCGACCGGCCCTATCCGCCGGTGGCTAATCAAGACGGTGCCAGCGTGGCGGTGGACTGGCCCGTCGATTTGCAGCAGCAGGTCGCCCGGGTGGCTCGGGAGAACAACGCGACCAGCTTCATGGTGATGCAGACCGCGCTGGCGTTGCTGATGACCAAGCTCAGCTCGAGTTCCGATGTGGCAGTGGGGTTCCCGATCGCCGGACGGCGCGACCCGGCTCTTGATGAGTTGGTGGGTTTCTTCGTCAACACCTTGGTGCTGCGAGTCGATCTGACGGGCGACCCCACCGTCGCCGACGTGCTGGATCAGGTACGGGCGCGCAGCCTGGCCGCCTATGAGCACCAAGACGTGCCCTTCGAGGTCATCGTCGAGCGGCTCAACCCCACCCGATCCTTGAGCCATCACCCACTGGTGCAGGTGATGTTGGACTGGCAACACCTACCCGGAGACATCGGCGACCCCATGCCCGGGTTGATGCTCGGTGACCTGCAGGTCACCCCACTGCCGGTGCACACCCGTACCGCGCGGGTGGATCTGTCGTTTTCGTTGGGCGAGCGCTGGAGTAAGAGCGGCGAGCCCGCCGGGATCGGCGGGGCGGTGGAATTTCGCACCGATGTGTTCGACGCCGCCAGTATCCAGACCATCATCGAACGGTTACGGCGGGTGGTGGCGGCAATGACCACCGACCCAACCCGGCGGCTGTCGTCCATCGATGTGCTCGATGAGGTTGAGCACGCCCACCTGGATGGGTGGGGCAACCGGACCGTGTTGGCTCACCCCGCGCCGGTCGCGGTGTCGGTTCCGGCACTGTTCGCTGCACAGGTTGGCCGTAAACCTGCGGCGGAGGCGCTGACCTTTGGACACCAATCGCTGAGCTATCGGAGACTCGACGAGGCCGCTAACCGGTTGGCGCACTTCCTGACCGGCCATGGTGTCGGCGCGGGCGGGTGCGTGGCGCTGGTGTTGGAGCGCTCGGCCCAGGCCGTCGTGGCGATGCTGGCGGTACTGAAGACCGGGGCGGCATATCTCGCGATCGACCCGGCACTGCCGGAAGCACGAATCCGGTTCATGCTCGACGACGCCGCTCCGATCGCCGCGATCACCACCACCGCGCTGCGCTCGCGGATCCCGCGGCGCGACCTGCTGGTGATAGACGTCGACGACCCCGCTGTTGACGGCCAGCCCAACACCGCGTTGCCGCTGCCGGAACCTGACGACATCGCCTATCTGATCTACACCTCCGGCACCACCGGTACGCCCAAAGGTGTTGCCGTCACCCACCACAACGTGAACCACTTGGCGGCGTCGTCGCCTCGAGGCCTGCCGGCGGAGCAGGTGTGGACACAGTGTCACTCCTATGCTTTCGACTTCTCGGTGTGGGAGATCTGGGCCGCGTTATTAGGTGGTGGGCGGCTGGTGGTGGTCCCTGATTCGGTGGTCCGCTCGCCCGAGGACTTCCACGCGCTGCTGGTCCGCGAACACGTCAACGTGCTCACCCAAACCCCTTCTGCCGCAGCCGCACTCAGCCCGCAGGGGTTGGACTCGGTGGCGTTGCTGCTCGGCGGTGAGGCCTGCTCGGCGGAGCTGGTGGATCAGTGGGCGCCCGGCCGGGTGGTGATCAACGCTTACGGGCCCACTGAGGCCACGGTGTATGCCTCAATGAGCGCGCCGCTGCACGTCGGGGTCGAGGCGGTGCCGATCGGCGCGCCGGTATCGACGGCGGCGCTGTTCGTCCTCGACGAGTGGTTACGGCCGGTGGCCCCCGGCGTGGTCGGGGAGTTGTATGTGGCCGGCCGCGGGGTAGGCGTCGGCTACCTGGGCCGGGCGGGTTTGACGGGGTCGCGATTTGTTGCGTGTCCGTTCGACGAGGCTGGAACCCGCATGTATCGCACCGGCGATCTCGTGCGCTGGCGCGCCGACGGCCAACTGCAATACCTTGGGCGCGCCGACGAGCAGGTCAAAGTCCGCGGATACCGCATCGAGCCGGGAGAGGTCGAGGCCGTCCTGGCCGGTCTCGAAGGCGTGGAGCAGGCGGTGGTGATCGCCCGCGAGGACCTGCCCGGCGAAGCGCGCCTGGTGGGGTATGTCACCGGGACAGCCCAGCCGGCCACCGTTCGTGCGGCGTTGGCCGAGCGACTGCCGGCCTACATGGTTCCGGCCGCGGTGGTGGCATTGACCGCGCTGCCCTTGACGGTCAACGGCAAACTCGACAAACGGGCGTTGCCGGTACCGGAGTACGACGACACCGATCGTTACCGCGCTCCGAGCACGCCCGCCGAGGAAATCCTGGCCGGTATCTACGCCCAAGTGCTCGGCCTCGAGCGGGTCGGGGTGGACGACTCCTTTTTCGATCTGGGCGGGGATTCGCTGGCGGCGATGCGCCTCGTCGCCGCAGTCAACACCGGTATGGACAGCGGCCTTCGGGTGCGCACCCTGTTCGAGGCGCCCACCGTGGCCCAGTTGGCCCTTCGTCTCGGTGCGGATGAGGATCGGCTCGAGCCGCTGGTGCCCGTCGAGCGGCCTGCAGTGGTGCCGTTGTCGTTCGCCCAGAACCGGTTGTGGTTCATCGACCAGTTACAGGGGCCGTCGCCGGTTTACAACCTGGCGGTGGCATTGCGATTACGCGGGTGGCTCGATGCCGACACGCTGGCCGCCGCGCTTTCTGATGTGGTGGGCCGCCATGAGAGCCTGCGCACGCTGTTTACCGCCCCCGACGGGATTCCCGAACAACGCGTGATCGAGCGCGAGCGGGCCGACTTTGGTTGGCAGGTCGTCGACGCCACCGCATGGCCGGCCAGCCGTCTGGAGGAGGCCGTCGAAGAGGCGGCGCGGCACACTTTCGACCTGGCTGCCGAGATTCCCTTGCGCGCAAGGCTTTTCCGCGTCGCCGACGATGAACATGTATTTGTGGCTGTTGCGCACCACATCGCGGCGGATGGCTGGTCGGTCGCTCCGCTGGTGAATGATCTGGGCGCGGCATATGCCAGCCGGTGTGCCGGCCAAGCCCCGGGCTGGACCGAATTGCCGGTGCAGTACATCGATTACACGCTGTGGCAGCGCACGCAGTTCGGTGATCTCGATGACAGCCATAGTCGAATCGCAGCGCAGCTGGCCTACTGGGAAGAGGCCTTGGCGGGAATGCCCGAGCGACTGGCGCTCCCGACTGATCGGCCGTATCCCCTGGTTGCCGATCAGCGCGGCGCCACCGTGGCGGTGGACTGGCCCGTCGAGTTGCAGCAGCAGGTTGTTCGGGTGGCTCGCGAGCACAGCGCGACCAGTTTCATGGTGATCCAAGCCGCCTTGGCCGTGCTGCTGGCCAAGCTCAGCGGCAGTTCCGATGTGGCGGTGGGGTTCCCGATCGCTGGGCGGCGTGATCCCGCGCTGGACGGGCTGGTGGGTTTCTTCGTCAACACCCTGGTGCTGCGGCTTGATTTGGCCGGTGATCCCGCCGTCGCCGAGATGCTGGCCCAGGTCCGAGGACGCAGCCTGGCCGCCTACGAGCACCAAGACGTGCCCTTCGAAGTGATCGTCGAGCGGCTCAACCCAACCCGATCCCTGACCCATCATCCGCTGGTGCAGGTCATGTTGGCCTGGCAAAACCTACCCGGGGATACCAGCGATCCGACCGCCGGATTGACGCTCGGTGACCTGCAGGTCACCCCCCTGCCGGTAGACGCCCGGGTCGCCCGGGTGGACCTGTCGTTTTCGTTGGCCGAACGCTGGAGCGAGACCGGGGAGCCCGCCGGGATCGGTGGCGCGGTGGAGTTCCGCACCGACGTGTTCGACGCCGCCAGCATCCAGACCCTGATCGAGCGGTTACGCCGGGTATTGGTGGCCATGACCGCTGATCCGGCGCGGCGCCTGTCGTCAGTGGATGTGCTGGATGATGTTGAGCACGCCCGGTTGGACAAGTGGGGTAATCGGGCGGAGTTGGTCGCGCCGGTGAGCCCGCCGGTCTCAATTCCGGCATTGTTCGCCGAGCAGGCGGCGCGGACTCCGGAGGCGGTGGCGGTCAGCTGGGGCGGTAATTCGTTGCGCTATCGCGAGCTTGATGAAGCGGCCAACCGGTTGGCGCACTTGATGGTTGGCCAAGGCGTGGGTACGGGGCACCGGGTCGCGCTGTTGTTGCCCCGGTCGGCTGAGGCGATCGTCGCGATTTTGGCGGTCGTGAAAACCGGGGCGGCTTATGTACCCATTGATCCGGGAGTGCCGGAGGCACGGGTTGGGTTCGTGCTTGGTGACGCCGCGCCGATCGCGGCGATCACCACGACAGATTTGGCGGATCGGCTGGATGGCCGCGGTCTGCTGGTCATCGATGTCAACGACCCAGGTGTCGGCAGCCAACCCAGCACCGAATTGCCCGCGCCGGCGCCTGATGACATCGCGTACCTGATCTACACCTCGGGCACCACGGGAACCCCGAAGGGCGTGGCCATTCCGCACCACAACGTGACTCGGTTGCTGGCGACGCTGGACGCCGAGTTGGGGATGTCGGCGGGGCAGGTTTGGACGCAGTGCCATTCCCTGGCCTTCGACTTTTCGGTGTGGGAGATCTGGGGGGCGTTGCTCTACGGTGGACGGCTGGTGCTGGTGCCTGACCAGGTGGTGCGCTCACCAGAAGAGTTCCACGCCTTGCTGGTTGCGGAAGAAGTCAATGTTCTGAGCCAGACCCCGTCAGCGTTCTATGCGTTGCAAACCGCCGATGGGTTGTCGCCTGAACTGGGCCGTCAACTCAAGCTGGAGGCCGTGATTTTCGGCGGTGAGGCGCTGGAGCCGCAACGTCTCGGCGCTTGGCTCGATAGCCATCCGGATTCACCGCGACTGATCAACATGTACGGCATCACCGAGACAACGGTGCACGCCTCGTTCCGGGAGATCCTCGCCCGCGATGTCGACAACGCCGTAAGCCCGATCGGTGTGCCGTTGGCCCATCTCGGCTTCTTCGTGCTCGATGGGTCGTTGCAACCAGTGCCGGCGGGTGTTGTTGGAGAGTTGTATGTGGCCGGCGCCGGGGTGGCCTATGGGTACGTGGGCCGGGCGGGGTTGACCGGATCACGGTTTGTCACGTGCCCGTTCGGCGCGCCGGGGTCGCGGATGTATCGCACCGGGGATCTGGTGTGGTGGAGCGCTGATGGGCAGCTGCGGTATGTCGGGCGTGCTGATGAGCAGGTCAAGATCCGCGGCCATCGCATTGAGCTTGGGGAAGTCCAGGCCGCTTTAGGTGAGCTGCCGGGTGTAGAGCAGGCGGTGGTGATCGCCCGTGAGGACCATCCCGGCGACAAGCGTTTGGTGGGTTACGTCATTGGGACATCGGATCCGGCCGAGCTCCGTATGCGGCTGGCTGAGCGGCTGCCCGCGTATATGGTTCCGGCTGCGGTGGTGACGGTGGAGGCGCTCCCGCTGACGGTCAACGGCAAACTCGACACCCGCGCCCTGCCCGCGCCCGAGTATCAAGATCTCGATAGTTATCGCGCTCCGAGTGACGCGGTGGAGGAGATCCTGGCCGGGATCTACGCCCAGGTGCTCGGCTTGGAGCAGGTCGGGGTCGACGAATCTTTCTTCGAGCTGGGCGGGGACAGCATTCTGTCAATGCAGGTGGTGGCGCGGGCGCGGGCCGCCGGGGTGGTGTGTCGGCCGCGTGATGTGTTCGTCGAGCAGACCGTGGCCCGGCTGGCCCGGGTCGCCGGGGTGACCACCGGTGTGGACGAAGTGATCGACGAGGGCGTGGGGCCGGTGGCCGCCACGCCGATCATCCGCTGGCTGCAGGGCGTACAGGGCCCGGTGGATCAGTTCAACCAGACGGTGTTGTTGCAGGCCCCCGAAGGCGTGACCGAGGCCGACGTCGTGGCGGTGTTGCAGGCCTTGGTGGATCGGCATGCCACGCTGCGGCTGCGGGTGGAGGACGACGGCGCCGGGGGATGGTCGCTGCAAGTGCCCGAAACGGGTTCGGTGGATGCGCGCGCGTGCCTGCAAACAGTGGACGCGCTATCTGGCGACGCGGTGGTGGGGGCACGGTCGCGGTTGAATCCCACCGCGGGGGTGATGCTGAGCGCGCTCTGGGCGCCCTCCACGGCTCAGTTGGTGGTGATCGTCCACCATCTGGCCGTCGACGGGGTGTCGTGGCGAATTCTGTTGGAGGACCTCAACATTGCCTGGTCTCAGCACGGCGCTGGCCAGCAGGTGGCGTTGCCGACCAACGGCACATCCTTCCAGCGATGGGCGTCGCTGCTGGCGCAGCACGCGCACCGGCCGGAAGTCGTTGAGCAGGAACAGGTTTGGCGGCATATCGCGGCGACCCCGGCCGCGCTGCCGGCGGTGCGTCCCGAGGTGGATACCTATTCCAGCGCCGGGCAGTTGTCGGTGTCGCTGGATGCCGAGACCACTCAGATGCTGCTCGGTGAAGTGCCGACGGCGTTTCACACCGGGATCAACGAGATTTTGTTGATCGCGTTCGCCTTGGCGTGCGCGGAGTTTCTGGGCACCGGCGCGGGGCCGATCGGCATCGATGTGGAGGGCCACGGGCGCCACGAAGAGCTGCGCGCCGATATCGACCTGTCGCGCACCGTGGGCTGGTTCACCACCAAATATCCAGTGGCCCTGGGAGTAGGTGGGCTGTCCTGGGTGCAGGTAGTTACCGGCGATGCCGGGTTGGCGACGGTGATCAAAGCCGCCAAAGAGCACCTTCGGGCTCTACCGGATCCGTTGACCTACGGGGTGCTGCGATATCTGAACCCCGACGTCGACCTGACCGGGTCCGACCCGGCGATCGGGTTCAACTATCTGGGCCGGTTAGGTGGAGCGGCCGAGGCATCCGGCAACGGATGGCGACTCAGCCAAGAAGGCGGGCCGGTCGCCGGCGTCGCCGCGGCCATACCCATGCCGCTGATGCACACCCTCGAGCTCAACGCCGGCACCGTGGACACCGACACCGGTCCGCAACTACAAGCCGGCTGGATGTGGGCACCCTCGGCCCTGGATCACGCACGGGTCAGCCGGCTGAGCCGGTTGTGGTTTGACGCCCTGGCCGGTATCTGCGCGTACGTCAGGCGGGGCGGGGGCGGGTTGACACCGTCGGACATCGCGCCTGCCCGGCTGGGTCAGCAGCAGATCGACGAGCTTTGCCGGCAGTACGAAGTCGCCGACATTCTGCCGTTGACTCCTTTGCAACAGGGACTCCTCTTTCACGCCAGCACCGCGCAGGCCAGTGACGACGATGTGTATGCCGTGCAGCTGGTCATCACGTTGAACGGTCGGCTCGATGCGCACCGCCTGCGCGATGCCGTGCGCACGGTTGTTACCCGGCACCCCCATTTGGCGGCGCGATACTGCCCACATTTCGACGAACCGGTGCAGATCATCCCAGCCGATCCTGTGACGCCTTGGCGATCTGTCGACCTGAGCGGAGGCGACCGGAACCTCGATGAGCAGATCCAGCAGGTGTGCGCGACCGAACGCACCGCGGTTTTCGACCTCGGCGACCAGCCGGCCTTCCGGGCGGCGTTGATCCGCACCGCAGAAGACCAGCACCGTTTTGTGCTGACCAATCACCACATCGTGTTGGATGGCTGGTCGATGCCCAACCTGCTGCGGGAATTGTTCGCCAGCTACTACGGGCAACGGCTGCCCGCGGCACAGCCGTACCGCAGGTTTATCGGGTGGCTGGCCAACCGGGATCGCGATGCCGCCCGCGCGGCCTGGCGTGAGGTGCTCACCGGTTTCGACACTCCCACCTTGGTAGGCCCGCCGGACCGGTTAGGGCTGGGGCGGCGAAGCGTTGCCTCGTTCCGGTTGCCCGAGGAAACCACCCGGGCCCTTCGCGAGCTGGCGCGCTCATCCCAGACCACCGTCAGCACCGTGCTGCAGGGCGCCTTCGCGCAGCTGCTGATGTGGCTGACCGGCCGTCACGACGTCGCTTTCGGCACCGTGGTTTCGGGCCGGCCGGCCGAAGTGGTCGGCGCGGACTCGATGATCGGCCTGTTGATCAACACCGTGCCGGTACGAGCCACCATCACGGCGACGACCAACACCACCGAGCTGCTCGATCAACTGCAAAGCGCCCACAACCACACACTCGATCACCAGCACCTGGCGCTCAGCGACATCCACCGCGTCACCGGTCAGGAAAGCCTGTTCGACACCGTCTTCGTCTACGAGAACTACCCGACGGACGCTGCCGCGCTGTCCAGCGCGGACGGGTTGACCATCACCGAGCTCACCAATCGCGACTACTACCACTACCCGCTGGCGATCCAAGCCGTGCCGGGCCGCGAACTGGAACTGCACGTCCAATACCGCGCGGATGTTTTCGACGCAACCGCCATCGACGCAATGATCGCGCGCTTCCAGCGGGTGTTGGTGGCGATGACCGTCATCCCGACACAGCCGTTGTCATCGATGCACCTGTCCGACGGCGGTAAGCATCGGGCCCTACCGGCACAGCCGGCGACCACGCGGATATCGGCACCCGAATACCGGGGCAACGGCGATGGTTATCACGCTCCCGCCACGCTGGTCGAGCAAATCCTGGCCGGCATCTGCGCCGAGGTTCTGGGTGTAGACCGCGTCGGGGTCGACGAGTCGTTCTTCGAGCTGGGCGGGGATTCACTATCCGCGATGCGGGCGATCGCCGCGATCAACACAGCCTTGGATACCGACCTCGCGGTGCCCACCCTCATCAACGCGCCATCCGTTAGAAGCTTGAGCGAGCAGTTGAGCAGACATACCAGTCCGGCGAAAGGACTTCCCGCCGTAAGCCCGGCCAGCGAGTTCTAGAGCCGTGGATTCGGATACCTGTTGTTGTTTGCGCGCCGCCTGGAGGCGGGTGCGCTCGGCATTCGCTGTTAGCGATGCGGCTGGTAGCACGGATCCGGGCCGAACTGGGTGTCGAGGTCGCGGTCGGAGCAGTGTTCGATGAGCCCACCGTGGCCAGGCTGGCCAAATGGATGCGGCCAGATGTCGGCGCACCGGCGGAGGCAGCGTTGACCGCGCGTCAGCGGCGATACAGCCGTTGACATCCACCAGCGATCTGTCACCACATAAGTGGCACCAAGCGATGACGAACCGTCTGGGTGTACTCGCGGTACCCCGTCAACTCTTCCTGAAGCAGCTTCTCCTCGTCGCGGATACGCACGGCGAGCACGATCAGGCCAGGTACGACAAAGACGAGTCCCCAATAGGAACCAAGCGCAAGCGGGATGCCGACCAGCATGATCACATTGCCGGTGTACATAGGGTGTCGCACCAGCCCATACAGACCGGTGGAGACAACCGTCTGGCCTGCCTCTACCTGAACGGTTGAGGCCGCATAGCTGTTCTGAATGAGCACCAGCGCCACCACACCCAGTCCGACGGCTACCAGAACATCACCGACTAAGCAGATTGCCGTGGGTACCGGCGACCAGCCAAAGCGATGATCAAGGGCGCTGACGATAACCATGACTGCCAGCGACAGGTACAAGCCAGCTATCAAGACCTTCTGCGCCATCCGACCCTCCGCTGCCGGCCCTCCACGCATCCGGCGCTGCAACGCAGCGGGGTTCGTACGCAGCAGGTAGATGGGGGGAATCCACACCGAAATGGCGACCACCGCGAGAAAAACCCATGCTTGCCAGTAATTGACGGTGCCTGCCGGGAAAAACAGCATCAGGCCGAATACGGCGAACTCAACAAGACCGAAGACCAACAATTTAGGAATGGTTTTCACCGATCCTCCTTCATCGCTTCGGCACTCGCGTGCGAACAGTGCACCAACATAGTTCAACTTGTGTCAAACACGTGTGCTGGGGTCGTCCGCGTAGTAACCTCCGCGTCATCGATGGTCCGCGCGGGACCGAAAACATAGCGCAACCCTCGGGGGCACCCAGGGAAAGGAATACCGATGAGACAGGCCGCTCGTGTCGGTCGACTGGGCATGCTGGCAGTCGGGATGAGCATTGGGGCGGCGCTGGCCTCCACCCCGCAGGTCGCCTCGGCCGACTCGTCTACCGATCCGTTTTCGTGGCTCGATCAACTGGTCAGTGGTCTGTCCTTGCCCGCCCAAACAACATCAGCGTTGGATTACCAGGTCTCAATCAACGGGATGGATTTGTTCTCAACGGTGGACAACACCGCCACCGCCAACTCAGGTACGGGAGACATTGCGATCGCCATCGGCAACGGTGCCATTGCCGACACCAGCGGCGGCTTTCTTAACTTCGGATTCGCCGACGGCACCAATACCTTTGCCGACACCCCGGTGGGCGCGGACCTTGACTTCGCCGTTGCCGGCGGCACCGGCAGCTCCGCGAACATCGGGTTGGGCGCGGACCTTGACTTCGCACTCGCCGACGGCGCCGGCAGCTCCGCCAACGTCGGGTTAGGCGCCAACCTTGACGACGCGACCGCCCTCGGCACGGGTAGTGCTGCGATTGTCGGAGTCGGCAGCAGCCTTAACTCCGCATTCGCCGACGGCACCGGTAGCGATGCCATTGCCGGCGCGGGCAACGGCGACTTCGCCACGGCCATTGGCACGGGTAGCACCGCAGTCACCGTTCTGGGCAACGGTGACCTCGCCACCGCCGCCGGCGGCGGCGCTGCGACCGCCGGCGGCTTCCTGGC
>Ga0302326_10029103_pt1 | contig 11094 bp, 9 predicted proteins | sample Palsa_T0_3_FD_202264 | JGI IMG/M metagenome (GOLD analysis project Ga0302326, IMG submission 202264) | Peat permafrost microbial communities from Stordalen Mire near Abisko, Sweden - Palsa_T0_3 | ecosystem: Environmental > Terrestrial > Soil > Palsa > Peat permafrost | place: Sweden: Abisko...
GTGCGCCTGGTCAGCGACGGGCTGGCCAACAAAGACATCGCCAGCCGGCTATTCGTCTCACCACGCACCGTACAAACCCACCTCACCCACGTCTACACCAAACTCGGCCTCACCAGCCGTGTGCAGTTGGTCCAAGAAGTGGCCCGCCACACGTAAGCCCCAGGTGCGCGCTCAACCCGCGGGCGCCCGCCCGGCGTCGCGGGCCGACTTCCACGTGCTGGTGCGGGCTGCGATGTAGTTCGCGTATTGACTCGGCGTCTTCTGGTCGGGCAGCACCGGGGCGCCGACGAGATGCTCGTCGGGCACCGGTAGGTCGGCGATCATCTGGGCGTGCACCTGCTGCAGGTGCGAGACCTCGCCGCTGGCCGGGTTCTCACCCGTCGACGTAGGTGCCACCACTCCGGCCAGCGGATCGTCGGTTCGAGGTGTGGTCAGCGTCAGCACCCCGCCGAGATCGGGTGCAGCCGCATCCCGGGCGGTGAGCGCCGGCAGTCCCCAGCGCCGCTCGATGGTTTTCAGCACCGAGGTGTGGTCGATCGGTGCACTGCCGGCCGGCACTCGGTAGATGGTGCCCGCAGGTATCAACGGCGAGACCAATACGGCGGGTACCCGTAGGCCGAACCTGGTGAAGTCGAACTGGTACTGGCCCACCGACGAGTCCGGTGGCACGGCCCCGCCGGGCGGCGCAACGTGGTCATAACATCCGCCGTGCTCGTCATAGGTAATGATCAACAGCGTCTGGTCCCAGCCGGGGCCGATGCGCAGTGTTTGGTAAACCTGCTGGATCAGCGACTCGCCAAGCGCCACATCGTAGTTGGGGTGTTGGCTGTTGCCGGCCGAACCCCAGCTCGGCTCAAGGAAGGAGTAGGCGGGCAAAGTTCCGGCCGCGGCGTCGGCCTGAAAGTTGACAAACTTGCCGAAGCAGGTGTCGGGCGCCTTGAGGGTGTCAGGAAAGTTGCCGCGGGTCAGCGGCTCGGCGTCATAGCCGTAGATCTTCCAGCTCAGTTCGTGCGCCGTCATCAGGCCGAAGATGCTTTGCACCGTGTAAGACGAGACGCTGTCGTTCATGTGTCCCTGGCTTGTCGCCGCGCAGGCGAACGCCCTGTTCGGGAACGTCTCGGTCGGCACCGAGCTGTACCAGTGGTCACAGACCGCGAACCCGGCGGCCAGCCCCGACAACACCGGCAGCGCAGCCGGCGGGAAAATGCCCATGATGTTGGAGGCGACGGTTCCTGGCAGCGGCGTGCGGTGGTTCTGCTGGTCGTAGGTGATGGCCGCGGCGAAATTGGTGACGAAGCCGCTATTGGTGGCGACCGCCTGCGCGGGCGCGTCGCCGGTACCGAATAACTGAGAGTTGGTGTTGGCGTAGCCTTCGCCGGGGTCTGCGCCCGGCATGAAATATGCGCCGGGGGTGCTCGGAACGATTTGGAACACCGGGACCGGATTGCCGTTGGCGTCGTTGTTGGTTTCGGTGCCGAGTAAGCCCTCGAATGGCTGACCATTTGGTCCGGTTTTATTCGGGTACAGAAAGCCCAGCATGTGGTCGAAGGACCGGTTCTCCAGCATCAGCTGCACGATGTGCTCAATCGCAGGTAGCTGGTTGGGCTGGGCTGGCTGATCGGGAATGGTCATGGGCTCAGGCCGGGGCGTCGCCCGATAGGAGCAACTCGGGCAGGGCGGCGAAGTGGTAGGCGGGCCCGTCACCGGCCGCCAAGGTGAAACACCAGATGAGGTCGAAGCGGTCGCCGGGCCACACGGTCGGGACGACGACGCCGCTCACGACGGGAATGTTAGCCGCTATGTCGGGAATGTGGTCGTGTTCCCAGGCCACCAGGCTCATCCCGGCATCATTGGCGACGATCGCCGCGGCCAGTTGCGCCTCCTGACCCTCTTGGTAGTCGTTGTTGATGGTCAGCCCGAGGCGCAGGCTCAGAGGCAGGATAGTTTCGTAAGTGCGGTGGTTAACCGTCTTAACCGGGTTGGAGTACGCCGGCGAGTAGAGGTGTCCGGGCACCGCCAAATCGGTGCGCATGGTGCCTACCGCGGTATCGAATAGCGTGGCCAGCCCGCCCGCCCGTTGCCATCCCTGGGGGATGAGGCAGTCAGGATTCGGGGCCCCGGTGACGTCCACCCCGTTGTAGGTCGTTCCGTTGGTCACCACCGGCTTCTCGGCGTGCCGGATCAGGAATATGACCTCGGGCGGCGGACCCTGTGCGGACGTCGCGACTGTCATCTGGCACCTCATAGATGTTGTTGGAGAATGCTACTGGGGCGTTGCTGTGTTGGCGAGGGCCTGTGCCTGCGCGGTGTGCCCGCCTGCTGCTGACATCCGTGCGGCCTTCGCGGCGGCGCAGGTTGGCGGCCGCAACGCGGATCATCATCTGCGGCTGCAGCAGCCGACTGGGCGGGTCGACGAATGCGACGACCTTGGTGAACTGTTCGGCAACGGCGAGGTCGGACTCGGCGGCGGTCTGAAGGCGGTCGACGTACCTGTTGGTCAGGCGCAGTGACAGCGGCCTAGCGCCTTCGACCTCGGGCAGACTGAGATCACCGCCTACCGCGAATCGCCAGGCGACCCCGATTGGTTTCGCCGCGGCGCGGAAATAGCGGTGCGCCAAGCCATTCGGGCCGCGCTGTAGACATTGACGGAGCGCCTGAGCCTGCAGGGCGGCTACCGTCATGCCTTGGCCGTAGATGGGATTGAAGCTGCAGATTGCGTCGCCGACAACCAGCAGACCGTCAGGGAACCGCCGCATCTTGTCGTAGCGTCGCCAGCGACTCTCGGGGTAACGGAAACGACAGACTTCGGTGAGCGGCTCAGCGGCGCCAATCGCCGCCAGTACATGAGCCGGAGCGAACCCCTCAACGAAGGCAAGCATTTCGGCCGGTTCGGAGGGCGGTTCGAGACCCACCATCCCGCCTACGGTGAACATCCAGGTGTCGTTCTCGTTGCCGGCCAACGCCATTGCTATTGGACGGCCAGGGCGGGGGGTGACGAGGACCAGCAATTCGTTGAGCATGCCGGGCGGGATGCGCAACAGTTGACTGGAGTACACGACACGCACACCGACCCGCTCTTCAGTAGGACGCCCATAGCCCAAGGCGTCCAAGAACGCCGGTGTTCGCGCGCCCCGCCCGGTGGCGTCAACGACTAGATCCGCCGTCAGTACGCGTTCGCTAGCGCCGTCACGGGAACGGACCCGCGCGCCCGTGACACGATCGCCGGCAGTGGTCGTTGTCAAATCAGCAACGTCATGGTTGTCATGCAGCGTGATATTCGCCTTTTCACGCACCCGTCGCCGAACAAGACACTCCAACAATGGTCTGCTGGGGACTAAGGCGGGCGGGATGTCTCTGAACCCTCCGCTACGCACCATCTGATGGCCGGCAACAGAAGTGAAGACTTTGGACAGATCGGTGTAGTCGAGGACGGGGACCCCGGCCGCGATGAGGTCGTCGAGGAATCCGGGAAATAGCTCGGCCAGGACCTGGGATCCTCGCCCCAGCAGGGCATGAGCGTGGCGGCCCTGCGGAACCCCCCGCCGGTTCACTGGATCATCGGACAACCTGTCCCGTTCAACCACGGTGACCGTCTCATAGAAGTCGGCCAGCACCCTCGCGGCCAACAGACCGGCCATGCTTGCACCCAGAACCACCGCATGCGCCCCGACCTTCTGCATGTTGTGCGCGCGCTCACTGGCGGTCATGGGTGGCCTCGTTCCTTATCGACGCACCGCGTGCGAACATCACCTTCAGCGAAGGCGCCTTCGCCTTGGCGATGAACCATTGGGCGCCGATCGGTATGGCCTAGGCAAGAGCCCGGTCCACTCAGCGGACCGCCCTCTTGCTTGCTCGGCGGCGATTGATGCGCAATGGGTCTCAATTGCTTTACCAAGCGCAACAGGAACCACGGGATGAATCACGCCACTCCAAGGCCAGGAAGAAGTTGTAACGATGACCAACACGACGATGACCAACACAACTGCGCCACGCGCAACAAACGCCGCCGCTCACGGGGTTTCTTCGCCGCTCCAAGCCAACGGCGGCAGCGCATCTAGTCCTGGCTCCTCAGATACCCTGCAGTCGTTCACACTGGATGACCTTGCTCAGTACACCCGCGAGGGCGCGTTCGGGCCGACCGCCAGCCCGGATTTCCGGGTGTTCTACGTCGGTCGCGACAATGTGCACGGCGTGCTCGTACACCTGTTCAGCCGGGTGCGGCTGAGCGTGAAAATGAACATGTTCGGCTATGACGACGACCAGCTCAACCAGATCCTGATCGGCCTCGTGCAAGACCCGACGGTCATGACGCAGGTCACCTTGGACAAATCCCAGGCCAGCGGCGCGCACGAGAAGGCGATCCTGCAGTCAGATGTGGCGAAAGATCCCGAAGGGTATGCGGCTGACTTCGCCGTCGGGCAATCCGACACTCACCAGATCAGCCACACCAAAGGCGGTGTCCTCGATGGCATCGTGGCTTTTGAGGGCTCCACCAACTGGTCGGCTTCTGGCGAAGGAACGGGCATCGTCTTGGATCAGGCAAAGCAGGGTCCGGGGTTCAAGGCGCAGAACAACACCCTGTCGGTGTATGTCAATTCGTACGAGATCGCGAAATTCTCCGCCCGGCTGGACTACGAACACGGCGTCGCAGCACATCAGAGCCTGGCCGCGGCCTCGAAGTCATAGCCCTTGCGCAACAAGGCCTTTTCGTTGCGCTGGCTTGCGGTCGCTGGTGACAGCTTTGCCAACTTGTTCGGCACCCTGGCGTCGGGCTTACTTCTCACTCAAACTGTTCCTTTACACGAGCTCTGTTCCGAGAGCACCAGAACCACTACCGGAGCACAATTTCAGAGAAGGGAGCCACCACCATGGCAACGCCGACGATGGATGTGACGACGGCAATCAGAGTCGCCCAGCTCCTCAACACAACGTATGACACCGCGCCCAGCGACTTGACGAATGCCGCGGGTAAGGCGGTCAGCGCTGGCGGCGCGAACTACACAGTGGTTACCACGATCTATGCCAATGATCTTGCGACCGACATGAATCCGAGCCGAGGCGACGACGAAGTCTCCATCGGGCTGATCTGCCAGGCGGCTCAGACCGGCGATGTGGTGATCGCCATCCGGGGAACCGAAGGGACTTTGGAGTGGATTCACGATGCCGAATTCCTCCAGGTGCCATGCCCGTTCCTGGTCGGCGCCGGCCACACCGAAGACGGTTTCACGGCCATGTATGAGTCGCTGAGGACCGGTGCCGCGCCGAATTCGCCGAGTGTGGTCAACGCTTTGGCTAAGCTTTCGTTTCCGCGACCCGTCAGTTCCGTGACGATTTGCGGGCACAGCCTCGGAGGCTCCCTTGCGACGCTGCTCGCCCTCGACGTGGCGGCGAACACCGCCTTCACCAACCCGGCCGTCTACACCTATGGCAGTCCGCGCACAGGGGATTCGCTGTTTGCCAACACCTTCGATCAGGTGGTCAAGAACTCGTTCCGGGTCGCAAATCGCGTTGATATCGTGCCGACCTTGCCTCCTCCAGTTGATTACCAGCATGTGCTCAATCCTTATGAGCTAAACCCAGTTCAGTTGTTGCCGCTTCCGCCAAAGGTCCTGGTGAAGTTCGATCCCGGATGCGAGCATTCAATCATCACGTACATGTATCTCTTATCCCTCAAATCCGGCGGACCGGTCGTTCCGCTCGAATCCACCTGTCAGCCCTGAAAGTCGAGCGTTCGCGATTGGCGAGGCCGTTGTCGGCCGGCAGGTTAACGGTACTGGCCCTGGATGATGAGCTGGGCGAGTTCAGTTCTGGTGGCTGCGCCAACACGGGCAAAGGCCCGGTAAATGTGGCCTTCGATGGTGCGCACTGACAGGGTGAGGGTTTCGGCGATCTGATTGTTGGACAGGCCTTGAGAGATCAGGACGGCGATCTCGCGTTCGCGGTCTGTCAGCGGAAGCGGCATGGCCGCAGCCTGGGTCGCCGGGGTGACGGCCCCGCAGCTGGTGATCAGTCGATCGGCGCGGCCGCTGGCCGTTAGGGCCGGGCCGCGGCGATTCTGGTGGTTGAACACGCGCGAAGCGTGAGCGGCGGCATCGGCTGCGGCGATGCGATCGCCCATTGCCTCGAGGTCGTGCGACACGGCCAGCAGGGCGTCGCCGTCGTGGTCGGCCAGCGCGGCCGCCCAGCCGGCTACCAGCCCGGCTCGGGGGCCGTCCACCAGTTCGGCGAGTTCGGCAAGCCGGACGGCGGTGTGCTGGTCGCCGAACTGGATCGCGGCTTGCAGACACATCAGCTCGCGGCCGTGCTGGCCCTGTCTGCGTGCGAAATCAGCTGCATCCCTTGCCAGTTCCCGTGCTTGCGAAGTGCGTCCGCGCGCTGCTGCCACCCAGGCGGCGGCCACTCGACTTGCGGATTCGAGGTACGCGTGGGCCGGGTGACGATTCCGCTGCATGCGAGCAAGCGCTTCGTCGGCCGCTTGGAGATCACCTTTGCAGGCCAGTGCCTCGGTGAGGGCGATCCCGAAGTGATACGAACCGCCGTCTGCTCTTTCGGCGAACTCGGCGACGGCGTTGCTCAGGTACTCCGTCGCAGTGCTGACATCGCCGTTGCCCAGTGCCGCCATACCCCGGACGGCCGCAGCGAACGTTTGGGCAACGCCTGCCACGTCGGCGCATTGTTGGTAGGTACGCTCGGCAAACGCAAGGGCTTCCGCGAGGAATCCACCGAGAAGCAGTGCCTCCGTGTGGTAGACGGCCAGGATGACCGCGGTGTTGGCTGCATCCAAGGAGGCCTCGGCCAATTCAGTAGCTGTTTGGGCGATCGCCGTGACTTGCAGAGGACGTCCGAGGTCACCCAGAGCGATGGTGTGAGCCCACGCCAGAATCACGGCCGGAAACGGAGCGAGCTTGGCGGGATCGATGGATTCGCAGACTTTCAAGGCGTCAGCGGGCTGCGCCTCGACGGCCAGCTGGACGGCCCGGAAAGCCAATAGCCCGTGTGAATCAGGACCAGATGCGGCGGCTAGCGCGTTGTCGATAACTTCGCGTGATTGCTCGGGTTGACCCATCAGCCACAGCAAGTTGACGGCGCGCAGATTTGCGGCGGTCGAGCAAGCCGGCTCGGGCAGCGGACGGGCGGTCAGCGACTTGAACAGCGCCTCGGCCTCGGCGCCCCGGCTCAACATCGTCAGTGTGTTACCGCACAGAAGTTCAGCGTCAACCCCGGCGCCGGCAGCCACTGCCGCTTCGGAGAGTCGCTGAGCCAAGGCCATATTCCGGCGCCTCAACGCCGCCTGTGCGGCCCGGGTGAAGAGATCGTGATCCGGTTCTAGATCAGACTGAAGCCATAGCAGAGCCAGCCGGACAGGGTCGGGTGCACCCGCAGTTCCATTGGAGGCGGCCATCTTCCGGGCGATGCGTCCCCGCAGCCGATCCAGGCGCAGCTGGCCCGCTTGCGCTAATCGAACTTCCCCGTAAAGGGGATGGCCAAGGCGCGCAACACTTGTCGGAGTCGCACGTGACACCGTGATCAGGCCGCGGCGCTCGGCGTTCTCGATCGCCGCCGCATCGGCCAATGTGGTCAGGTGCACCAGCTCGAGGGGCTCAGCCACTGCCACCAGGTCGAGCACCTCCAGTACCGGTTCGGGCGCCGCACCAATGCGCAGGTCCACCAGATCGACCAGCGACTGAGACACCTCCATGGCGCCCTCCCATCGCCACTGGCCATCCCGGCTGATGAGGCGTTTGGCGTGGACTTCCTGATTGACCAATTGGTTAAGGAACAAGGCATTTCCACGGCTAAGGCGCCACATTCGGTCCGCACACGCGGCGCTTACCGGTCCACCCAAGGCGGACTGCAGCAGGGCGTCGGATTCCCCCCGCGAAAGTGGCTGCAGATCGAGCCGCTCTAAGTGTCCGTCTTTCCACAGTGCGGTCACCGCATCCGGTGCGGGCGTGCCGGTGCGCATGGTTGCGATCACGGTCGCCGCTCGTCGCAGCACCAACTGGTGCAGCACGAAGGCCGACAAATCGTCGAGCAGACCTGCGTCGTCGACGACCACTAACACCGGGGCGCCGTTGGGTGAGGCGGTGACCTTGGCGATCACGCTGCCCACCAGGTGTAGCGGATCCCCTGCAAGCCGATCGGCCCACTGCGCGCACGCGCCCAGCGGGATCGACTGGGCGGCAGTGGTGCCCGCTACCCAACGCACAGCCCAGCCCCGCTCCGCTGCGAGGGCCAGTGCTTCACGAGCGAGCCGAGTCTTGCCCACGCCCGCGGGACCGGCAATCACCACACCCGCGTAGGGCCCATCCGGGCAGAGCACATCGGCGATGACTGCGAGCTCCTCGGCGCGACCCGTCAGTGGCCAGGCCTGCATCTGGCAAATGTTAAAACATTTTTGTTATACGCGCGTCAATTAAGTTTCTTAACGGCCATCGATCATTGCTTGCGAAGCTCTGCGTCGAGTTTTTGCTGAGCAACACGCAGCAAGACATCCAACCCTTCGGGCTCGATGTGGAGGTAGTCACACACGACCTCATCGGCGACCCCGGCGCTCTTCAAACGCAACGCCAGCGAATGCGCCTCCGGTAGACGCCGCAACGCTGCTTCGTAAGCGTCGCTGTCGTCGCGCACCATAGGACCATTGTCGATCGGGGGCTGCGTGGGGGATGGAGTAGTCGATTACTTGCGTCGATCGCGAGCGGGCGCGCTGACCGTCTTCCGCCGACAATCTGTTGGTTTGGCAGAGTCGTGAGGCAGGGGAGCAGGGCCGTATGCGGACATGTGCGGCGCCAATCGGCATTCTTTCCAGATGAATTCAGGTACTGCACTACTCGATGCCTCCGGCTATCGGCGATCTATGGTCGGTTTCGACCCAATCACTGCAGTCGGGAGAAAGTCACTGCGTCCATACCCGCGCGCGGCTGACCTACGACCCTTCACCCAGAGATCTGCGCACTACCGCCGAGGTTTTTGCGCCTAGGCAAAGCGCAGTGTGAAGACCGCACCAGAAACGCGGGAGAAAGCATGGACGGTTGCTCAATCGGCAGTAACGCCATCCGGTCAGACGGTCCCTTTGCACCTACCGCTGGTTCAAGCCTTTCCATCCCGATTGCCGATACCGGAGGTCAGCCGGATCAATTGGCACCATCGATGCCGTCTGACGCAGCGAGCGGCCGAAGAGTCCTCGACGGCGCTTTCGCCGTCTTGGATGCTCTTGCTCACGCTGATGACGGTCTGGGTCTTACCGCGCTGGCCAACGCAAGCGGGCTAGCGAAAACGTCCGCGCATCGGCTCGCGGAGCAACTCGTTGCGCTCGGCGCGGTGCAGCGATTCCAGCACCGCTACTTCGTAGGGCCCCGGATGCTGGACATCGGACAGCGCTGGCAGCCGGACCCGCTGTTACGTCGCTTTGCGCGGGGACCGGTCCATGCCCTTGCTGTGCAATCGCGGACCATGGCGTCCCTGCGGGTCCTGCATGATCGGCGACTCCGGTATATCTGTGCCGCTGTACCGCAAGGCCATGCCTACGTTCCCGATCCCGCCAACCCCGAATCGATCGCCCGCACTGCCACCGGACGCGTGCTCTACGCCGCCCAGCCGCCCGGCGAGATCGCGCTCCCTCAATGCTGGACCCGACGTGAATGGCGCGAGCTTCGCGAGTCCCTCCGCGAACCGCGCGCGACGGTGATCGACCATCAAGAAGCGGTTGCCGGCATGTGTTGTGTGTCGGCACCCGTGTGGTGGCCGAATGGAGCCTGCGCCGGCGCAGTTACCGCCACGGTCCAAGCCGACGAGCTGCCCGGCGGCTTACCGGGCCTGGTGGCCTCGGCTGCATCCCGGATCGGCGCCGCCCTTCAGCGACTGAAATAGGGGTGGCGAATTCAGGCGAAGGCCCTGAAAGGCGATGTTTGCGCAAAACCTCGCAACAATCTGGGTGCGCTTAACGACGTTTAGTCAGGTCAGTGCACTGCCCTTGCGCCACTGGTCCCACGGGATGGTCCAGTCCCCGTTCTGTGAGAGTTGCTGCGGCGGGCCAGCAATGTTGCGGACTTCGACGACGTCCCCAGGCCGGGAAGAACTGGAGAACCATGCCGCGTTGTCGGCGTTGAGAGTTAAGCATCCAACTGATGTGACTGTGTCGCCCGGTGCGTCGGCGGTGCTGTCGAGTTGAAGTATGTAAATACCGTCTGTGCTGATTCGGGTGGCGTAATTGACCGTTTTTGAATCCGATTCGGGTATGTCTGCTGGATTGGCTTTATCGATGACGGTGTAGACACCTGGTGGCGTCCCTCGCGAGGGAGATTGCCCGTCGATTTGCTGTGTGTCGCCCTTCGCCGTGGGCATTGTCCGCACCAGCACCCCGTTTTGATAGACACTGACCTGGTTGGTCGTGCCATCGGCGATCGACACTTGTGAATCGCCAATCGTGAACGACACTCGGATGTCTTGCCGGCCGTACAGCCCATCGCCCAGCGCGACACCGTAGACGTTCCCCGCTGCGGTGACGGTCGTGCCGGGAGCGAGATAGCGCTCAGCACGCCAATGCGCGTTCTGATCGTCCAGCCAGTACCAGGACCCCTGGACCGTGGGAGAGGTGTCGACCGTCAGCGCTCGTTCAGCGGCGGCTCGGTCGGGGATCGGGTGGTCGAAGTGCGCCGCGATCACGATCCCGACCCCGTACACGCCGCCGTTTTGCAAGGCCTCGTTGCCGGTGTTGTTGAGGTAAACCGTCGTCTGAGCGGTCGGGGTCAAGGTGGAAAAGGTCGAAGCCTGTGTCGACAGTGTGCCGGCGGAATCGCGACGGGCGACAGTGATCGTATAGGTGCGCCCATATCCGATCGGCACCGCGGGCTTCCACGACGTGTTATCGGGCGCCATGATGCCCGCGATGAGCTTGCCTGCGTCGTCGATCATCTGGACGTCGGTCAGCGTTCCCGACGCGGCGGTGACGGAAACCGGACCACATGGGCTGGTGTCCTGGACATCGTGCGCGGGGGCGATCGTCACGCCCGCGCCAGCCGGCGCGACGTCGTGGGTGTCGGGGCCGAAGGTGCCCGTCTCATGCGGAAGCCCGGTCAGCCGTGCGGCTGC
>Ga0302326_10029110_pt1 | contig 11092 bp, 9 predicted proteins | sample Palsa_T0_3_FD_202264 | JGI IMG/M metagenome (GOLD analysis project Ga0302326, IMG submission 202264) | Peat permafrost microbial communities from Stordalen Mire near Abisko, Sweden - Palsa_T0_3 | ecosystem: Environmental > Terrestrial > Soil > Palsa > Peat permafrost | place: Sweden: Abisko...
AGCTTTCAAGGTAGTTGCCATCTGCACTATTTCTCGAACATTGGTAAACCGAATCTGCCGCGCCGCCTGCACATTCTCAGTTTGTTGGATTAGAATACCCTTGGAATCCTTTAACAGGGCTCCTTTGAAAAACAGAAGCGCACAGTATTCCTTAAATCCGTGCATTAGAACTATGTTACTTTTTTGAAACATGTAACAAGGGTGACCCCATTTCAATTCTTCGGTCAACGGACAGTTTAGAATGATGATTCTCAACTTCTTAAACTCTTCCTGCCACTTTTTGGCTTTTGTAAAATAGAACTCAACCTTGGGATTCATTCTGTTCATTGAGTGATACTCCTAAATAAAGTGAGCTTAACGGAAATCCGTTCAGTGGCCGACACCGCGCCACAACGCGGTCAACACACGATAACTTTTCAGCGGCCGCGTTCCATGGCAGCGGAGGCTTCTGCCGCGTGTCACGGTTGAGCGCGGTGTATTTGACGCCCTACTTAGCGTCGTCGTGCGCGAGCGACGAGGAGAGCGCCCGGTGGGCGTTGGCTTGGGCGAGCAATTCCTTGGCCTTCTTCTCGAAGGTCTCAACGGCGTCGGCCCCAGCGGCCCAGCGCAGCGGGGGCTCCTCTTGGCTCGCGAGTTGCACTAGAGCCTTGGCGAGCTTGGCGGGGTCGCCGCCTTGGAGGCCGCTCATTCCCTTCCAGGCGGCGACCGTCTGCCTGGTTTTCTCGGCATAGTCGTCGATCGAGGGCTCGGGCCACTTCGTCGACTCCTCCGTGAGCAACTCGGTTCGGAAGAAGCCGGGCTCTACGAGCATCGTGCGGACGCCGAACGGCGCGACCTCGGGGGCTAGCGATTCGATCCAACCCTCGACCGCGAACTTCGCCGCCGAGTAAGCCGAGACGAACGCCTGCCCGGAAATGCCGCCGGTCGAGGAGATCGTCACGATGAGTCCGCGGCGCTGGGCACGCATGACGGAAAGCACCGCGCGCGTGACGTTCACCGGGCCAAATAGATTGGTCTCGATCTGTGCTCTGAAATCCTCGGCGGAGAGTTCCTCGAAGAACCCGGCATAGAAGTTGCCGGCGTTGTTGACGAGCACGTCGATGCGGCTAAAGCGCTTAAGGGCGGCGGCCACGGCGGCCTTGGCATCCTCGGGATGGGTGACGTCGAGCTTGACGACGAGCAGGTCGGGGGCGGTGCCGAGCGCTCTGACCACGGCGTTGGCGTTGCGGCCTGTCGCGACGACGGCGTGGCCCGCGGCGAGCGCCGCTTTAACAATGTGAACGCCCATTCCACGGCCGGCACCGGTCACGAACCAGACGGTCTTGTCAGTCATGGTATTTCCTCTCGATTGTTACTGGGGAGCGGGCGAGTCGATCCGGCTGCTCGAACGCGGCAAACACGTTTCGCGGGTTGACCGATAACACCCGTTCGGTACTAACGACAGCATCTGGGTTGTTCACTAAGGAGATCGCAGTCTCATCTCAATCGATCACTCCGTCGAAATACTCGACATCAATTTTTACAATGATCGCCCGCATCAGTGGAAAGTATTTGGCCCCATGCGCCGATGCCTGATGAGCATCCAGTGCCGCCTGCTCGCGATACTGCTCATGCACAATGTATGCGCCCGGCCTCGCGCGCGATTTGAGCAACGAATAAAGTAGGCAGCCCGGCTCGTGCTTGTGCATCTCCGCGCGCAACTCCGCGAAGAGACGTTCAAACTCTGCCACACGTTCTGCCGCAACTTGAACAGTTTTGAGTCCGCCTACCATGGAGGTCATATTTCGAGGAGGTATTTGTGCAGCCAACCATGCTGTCAATATACGTAAGCAAAAGCTCACGCGTCAAATCCGAAGTAGGCCTTTGTCGCCTTGCATGCTTGATCACGCTACAGCGCCCCGTTCCTTTAACACGATTACGGTCTTGTTCGGAGTTGGCCCGCCGGGAAACCGAAGCGCATATCCAAGTGGTGTGCACTCAACCACCTCATCAGGCCGCTCATAATGGCCCGGCAGTTTCACCCGGAGCGACAGGTCCGCGCCCTGTTCTATCAGCAATTGTGCCACTGATAGCCCCCAATCATCGAATTGGGTGACTGCGTGGAAAATCGGCGACTGCCCGCCGATGCCGGCCTCGTCGGTTGTTGCCCGGGCGTTCACATCCGCCCCGCGCTGCAAGAGCAGCTTGGCCGCTTCGAGGTTGCCGTATTCGGCGGCGACGTGGAGCAGCGTTGTGCCTTTGAGTGTCAGGCGCCGCGTCCCCGTGCCGCCGCCGAAGTCGAATTCGGGGAAGCGTTTGTGAATCGCGCCGGGGTCGGCGTCGAGGTGCTCGGCCAGCAGATCAAGCCGGCAGCGGAGGATGTCCAATAGCAGCGGATTGTCGTGCCGGGTCGTGCCGCCGGCGTTGAAAAGGATTTCGATGCACTCACTGCGCTGCGGCGAACGCGCATAGGCTCCGATCACGTAATCGAGCGCCGTGCCATTTCGGAGATTCGGATTCGCCCCATGATCGAGAAGCCATTTCAGCGCCCCCGGCGCCAGCGTATCACACGGGGAAATAATGGCCGGCGAATGCTTGGTCCCCGGCGCGTTCACATCCGCGCCATGCGCAACCAGCAATTCCATCATCGGAATGCGATGATCCCTGAAAGCCGCCCGGGCGAGCGGCGCGTCGCCGTCCTGATGCACGTCCGAGCCGTTTTCGATCATCCACTTCGCCATCGCCAGCCGCACCGCGCTTGGCGTTTCATTGGGAATTCGACATTCAGCCGCCCACGTCAGCGCCTTTTGCCCCCGGTGAGGCCCAATCGGCGATGTATGCAATTTCGGATTGCGCGTCATCAGATCCTTCACGCGGTTGAGGATGTTCGTGTCGATGGCCTCCCTGAGTTGTCCGATCTCCTCAAGTGATTCGACGTGTGCCTTAAGCTTTGGCCAACTCGCAAAGCCGTATTGCCGCGCGACCTTAAACTGGGCATCAGCGATAGACTCGGCAGCGCTGGCCTTTCGAAGATCCTTGGCCTGGTCCTTTAGATGCCGCAGATTCGGATGCTCAGGGAGTGAGTGGGATGCCCCTTGGGGCTGGGTCGACATGGCGACCTCCTTTCATTGAAGCACCCGTTGTCCGCACATCGGGCTGAAAGAAGGTTCAAAAAGATTTACCGGAAACAGGTGGGCTTCTACCCTTTCCGCGGACCGGATGCGTCCTGAACGCTCAATCTACTTTATCCCAGCCCGCTGAAGATTCAAGCTGAACCTCATTTCCGAGCAATCGACGCAGAAAAGTTCAACTGGTGTTTTGTCATTCCGGTTTGATGTGAACCAGCCGAATGGTTGGACGGGGGACGAGATTCAGCCCGCCGTCAATCCCAAAGCGGCCCGCAAAGGTCCGATGTGCTTGCCGTAATGTTTCGCTCGCCCGACGGAAGACTGATAGGGGCGGGTGCGAACCTGCTCGCTGCTTGCGGTCGCGACGGAGCGCTTGGTTTCGTAGAATTTCGCGCACCGGTCGTCCCAGGGGATATTCAAGAACTGAAGCATTCGCCGCGATTGGCCTTCAACGTCGGTCACGAGCTTTTCGTAGGACACTTCCAGAATCGGCAGATCCAGAACGGTTTTCCAATGCTCCATCAGCCGCTCGTAATCCCGATAGAATAAGCCCAGATGGGTTTGGTTGTATTTGAAGTCATTGCCATGGGTAAATGGCGTCATGTAGGCCGATAGACAGGTATCCAGCGGATCCCGCCGGCAATAGATTATACGTGCTGCTGGCAGCAGAGACTGAACCAAGCCCAGGTGCAAGCCATTGAACGGCATCTTGTCGATGATGCGCTCGTGACTTGGGCTCAGTGCCTGTAGTGGGCCGAGATAGCTTTGGGCAAGGCCATCGGCTTGTTCGGTGGTCAGGCGATCGAGGCAGGCGGGAAACTGCGACGGCGTCGCCTTGAGCATTTTGAGTGCGCCGCTCTCGGTGTAATGAAGCAGATCCAACTCGCCGCCGCCGTGGATTTTTGGATGTGACGCGAGAATTTGCTCGACCAGGGTGGTGCCCGATCGCACAAATCCCAAAACAAAGACCGGCGCGGGGCTGGTTTCATTTGACCGGGGCAATGCCCTCACCTTCTGAGGCGTGAAATAGCCGATGTTCCGATCAACGAGTTGGGCGGCCTCCTGGGGATTCCATGCACCCCGGCGGAGCGCGTTTCCGCGCTGGGCCTGATCAAATGCGCGATCGAATTGCCCCATGCCATCGAGTAACCCCGCCGCGGTGAGATGAAGCGCCGACGCTTCCAATTCGGTGCAGCGGCCTGTGTTGAGTACCGCAAATACCGTGTCCAAGGAATCGGTCACGTTACCGCGCCGACGCGCCATGCGTGCCTTCACCAGCGCAAAGCCGGGAGTCGGCTCGCCGGTTCCCTCGGTTTGGCGCAGGATGCGACACACGCCCTCTGCGTCACCGGCCTGCTCAAGTACGTTGGCGCGGGTGGTCAAAACCTCCAGATCCTTCGGAGCCAGCTCGCAGGCGGTGGCACTGGATCGTTCAGCGGCATCAGAAAGACCGTGAATCAGATACCACATCGCCAGAGTTGAATGGGCTTTGGCGAAATCCGGATCGATGCGGATCGCATCATGCAGATGCTCGCCCGTCTCTTGATCTTTGCCAAGATGCCACGTGCACAGCGCTAATCCCAAATGATAAGTGGCATTGTTGGGGTTGAGCCTGATGGCCGCGGCATACCGACTATAAGCGCTGGCAAACTGATGCTTTGCAATCAGATCCTCTGCGATCTGAACCAAGTCAAGTTCGGAGCCCGTTTGGAATCGACAGTTCATGAAACCCGATGACAAGCCGATGGCATGTTCGCTCGTGATGGACGTCTGACTCATTCCCGCTCCGCTGCACTCGAAGACTGGGCCCAAAACTTCTGGCCGATACATGGAAAAAGGTTACATTTGCGGAGGTGGGGATGTAATTGTGGGAGTCGCCGGATTTAATAGTAGAAGTCTCGCTACAATCAGGTGGGTAAATCTGCTTAGAGGATGGCGGTAACCTCGCACGGCGAACTTTTGCGGCGGGCGGTGGACCTAGGCCTCCCAAAGCGGATATGTGGCACAGCCTTTCACAGAAAGCCTTGTACCACGCGATGGTGGTCGCTGAAGCGGCCATCCAAGGTATTGAAACGATCGGCTGAGGGCGATCTATTCAGCGGGCTGCGAATGCAACGAGTCGTCTCCATAAGGTAGGAATTGCGATGGCGGACGCCGAGCCAGGTTTTTGCGAAACGCAGGCAAGCCAAACCGTCACGCGAGTGAATTGGGGAGGTGCTTCGCGTTCTAAATCTTCCGGCGCATTCCAGGTTCTGATCTTTGCCGGTTCCCTGCTTTTGGTCTGTGTTATCGGATCCCTGGCCCACATTAAAGGCCCGGATCTGCGGCTTGCGCTCTATTATCCAGTGCCGGTGCTGGCCGTCACCTGGATTGTCGGGCGCCGTTCGGGTTATGCGATGGCGCTCATCACCTCCGCCGTCTGGTACACCGCCGAATTGAATGCCGCCGTGCACTACAGCCACACTTATTACGCATTCCTGAACACCGCCGCGCGACTCTTGGCGCTATTGCTGGGAGTATTTCTGCTGTCGGCGGTGAAAGATTTGACGTGGCAGATGTCGGAACTGGTCGAGCAGCGAACTCGCGCTCTGCGAGACCTTACGATCCGTCTTTCGCAAGCCGAGGAATCTGAGCGCTGCCAGCTCGCGCGCGATGTTCACGATGGGCTGGGGCAATCGCTGACCTTGCTCAAGCTGAATCTAACGGCGGCGATCTCCGAATCGGCCTCGGGCAGCTTGCCGCCGCGCCGCCTTGATGATGCAGTTTCGCTGGTCACGAATTTGATTGAGCGGTCGCGAACGCTCACATTCGATCTGCATCCCACGATGCTCGACACGCTGGGACTGGTGCCAACTCTCCGGCACTATGCCCAGCAGTTTGCCGGACAGGCGCACGTCGACGTGATCGTCAATGAAGAAGGGCAGACGGCGCCCTTGTCCAGCGCCATTGCGAGCTACCTCTTCCGCTCGACCAAGGAACTAATGACCAATGCGGCCAAGCACGGCAATGCAAAGCAAATCATCGTTTCCGTATTCTGGACCTCCGCGGGCGCGCGCGTCATTGTGGACGATGACGGAACCGGGTTTGACCCGGTTTCTGTTCTGTCTGGCGGCATAAACACGGGGATCGGGCTGGCGGGAATTCGTGAGCGGATCAGTGCGCTGGATGGCTCTCTTCGCATTGAATCTGCCGGGCGCTCCGGATCGCGCGTTGTTTTGGATCTTCCTTTGGGCGCACAGGAGCAATGATGAATCCCAGGGTGTTGTTGATAGACGACCATGCACTGGTTCGATCGGGGATCCGCTTACTTCTGGATAAATCTTCCACGATTACCGTGGTGGGTGAGTTCGGCAGCGCGCGAGGGGCGCTGGAGATGTGCGGAGAACTAAGGCCGGATGTCGTGCTCACAGACGTTGAAATGCCACAACTCAATGGCATCGAGCTGGCACGGCAGATCACCATGAACCATCCCGCGATTTCCACGATCATGGTTACGATGCACAGTAGTCAGCAATATGTGCTCGAATCGTTGCGCGCCGGCGCCCGGGGATATGTTCTAAAAGATGCCGCCATCGCGGAGCTGCTGACGGCAATTCACACCGTGCGCGCCGGTAAGCGGTATCTCAGTCCGTCGCTGGTGGATTTCGTCCTCACAGACTACATCCGCCAAGCCAATGGCGAGCAGGGTCTGAGCGATCTGGATAAGTTATCGCCACGGGAGCGCGAGGTGTTGCAGTTGCTCGCCGAAGGATATACCTCCGCGCAGCTACGGGACGTGCTGCACATCAGCGTGAGAACGGCTGATGCGCATCGCTCCAGAATCATGCAGAAGCTCGATATCCATTCGATCGCGGGTCTCACTAAATTCGCTATTACACACGGGCTGACCTCCGTGCACTACAGGCCGGATCGCCCTCGGGTTCAACCATTATGAGTTCCTCAGGCCCCCTACCTCCTAACCCGGCCTCTTCCTACAATGTCCCCCATGCCCAGTACTCCTTCTGTTGCCAAACTCGCCCTAGAAGATGGATCGGTCTTCACCGGCCGCGGTTTTGGTGCTCGAGGCGATTCCGAGGGGGAGGTCGTTTTCAATACGTCGATGACTGGGTACCAGGAGATCCTGACTGATCCCAGCTACAAGGGGCAGATCGTCACAATGACATATCCGCTGATCGGCAATTACGGAATCAACCGCGAAGACGTAGAAAGTAAGCGGCCGCATGTCGCTGGTTTTGTCGTGAAGGAATTGTCGCCGGTTTATTCCAATTGGCGGGCGGATCGAAGTTTGGCGGAGTACTTGACAGCCAATCAAATCATCGGCATCGAGGGAATCGACACGCGCGCCCTCACACGTAAGCTGCGCATTGGCGGCGCGATGCGTGGCATTCTTACCACCGAGTCCGACGATGATGCCGCCCTGGTCGAGCGCGCCCGACACGCCGCCGGCATGGCGGGGGCGGACTGGGTGAAGGCGGTCATGCCGCACCAAGAGTCGGAATGGGCGCTGGATCAGGGCGTCTGGAAATTCGGCGAGGTGACCCGCGGTGATGGCCTGCACGTGGTTGCGCTCGACTGCGGAGCCAAGGACAATATCCTGCGCCATTTTGTCGAGCGCGGCATTCGTGTCACGGTTCTTCCGCCGGATACGGCGGCAGAAGAGATTTTGAAGCTCGGGCCCGACGGTCTATTTGTCAGCAACGGACCCGGCGACCCGGCCGCGCTGGATTATGCCGTCAAGCCGCTCAAAGAGACGATCGGCAAGGTACCTATTTTCGGCATCTGTCTGGGCCATCAATTGCTCGGCCGGGCGATCGGCGCGGACACTTTCAAATTGAAGTTCGGCCATCGCGGAGGCAATCAGCCGGTGAAAAATCTCGACACCGGCAAGGTGGAAATCACCAGCCAGAACCACGGTTTCGCGGTGGAGCAAAAGAGCCTGGAAGCCCGGGGCGCGGTGGTTACGCATCTCAATTTGAACGATGGCACGGTGGAAGGATTCCGGCACACCCGGTTTCCGCTTTTCTGTGTGCAATATCACCCCGAAGCCAGCCCCGGTCCGCACGATGCGGCTTATCTGTTTGATCAGTTTGTTGCGATGATGAAATCAAAAAGACCACTGCAATTCACTCGTTGATTTGCCGGGCTACAATGCGAACGATGGTGCTGCAAACGCTGCATAATTGGAACACGGATACCTCGCGAACCGGCAGGCAAAGTCCGGTTGCACTCTCGATCTGTCTGGTGCTCCTGGTTTTTTTTGTTGGCTGCCAGACGAGTCACCGCCCTTCCGCTGCGCGTGTGATCACCACGCAACCGACTTCCCGTCCGGCGGTCGCCGCCAAGCCGATGTTCGATTTCACCAAGGGCGCCGCCGGCTTCCCGCTGGCGGGGCGCCTGCCACTCAACTCCGGCGAGAATTTTGTCAGCGAATTGATCGGCGGATATGCGGCGCGAGTTGCTCTTCCATCCACGCGGCCTTCGGTCGTCGCGCAAGGCAGGTTCCCCCACCTTGATTCGCTGAACATCAATCTTTCGGATGGAACGATTCGGACATCGATTCGGCCAACGTCGCTCAAATCGGTGCACAAGATGGAGTCGGTCGCGACCGTCAAATCCTTCAGCTACGTTGCTTGTCCGCTGCACGATGAAGATGCCTCGGAGAATTTGAAAATCACCGCATCGGATGCCAAGCTCGAACTGATCCGCGGGCGGGGCGAGAAGGAAGTGCTGGTGATGACCGACGCCAGGCAGGGGGAGGCGCAGTTTTACGTCTCATTGGCCGATCTCAGGACGCTGGTTCGCGATGCCGCCGGTGACAGCGGCGGGCGGGTGATCTTCTTCGTGCGCGACACGGAGCTCACGATGACCTCAGAAAATCCGCGCTCCTTGCAGGCGACGCTAGAAATTCGCGGGTTCTGGTTGCTGATACCGACACAGATCACGTTGAGCGGTCGGCTCGATGTCGATCAAAATTTTAACGCCAAGCTCTCGTCCCTTTCGTGCACGGGCACGGAAGCGGGTGGGCCGCTCCTGGCGGGGTTTATCAATAACTCGTTGAAAAAATATGAAGGCAAAACGATGCCGCTGGCGGCCTTTCCCGGCGATCACCTAAAAATGCGGGATTTGCATATCAGTGTGGATGACACGCTCCACATTGATGCGGAGTTTGGGGATTGAAGCCTCGATCCGTCTTGCCCGTGTAGCCGGCGAGCATGCTCGCCGGCTAAACAAAAGAGCCGCCGACTTTAAGCCACGCGCTTCACGATGATCGTGTCATTCTGCCCCCCGAAGCCGTATTTGTTGGACATCACCACGTCGATTTTCGCGCGCCGGGCCTGATTGGGGACGTAATCCAGATCGCATTCGGGGTCGGGATTCTCCAGGTTCATGGTGGGCGGAAGAATCTGATCCCGCAGGGCCAGCACGCAGCAGATCGTTTCGACCGCGCCGGCGGCGGCGATGAGATGGCCCATCATGCTCTTGACGCTGCTGATGGGTATTTTCCTCGCATAATCCCCAAAGACTTCCTTGATGGCGCTGGTTTCGTTGCCATCGTTTTCGCGCGTGCCGGTACCGTGCGCGTTGATGTAATCGATGTCGGTGGGCTGCAGTTTTGCATCGGCGAGTGCTTCGCGCATGGCGACGATGGCGCCGGCGCCCTGGGGATGTTGATCGGTAATGCGATACGCGTCGGCGGTCGAGCCATAGCCGGCGACCTCGGCGAGCATGGGTGCGCCGCGCGCGGTGGCGTGTTCCCACGTCTCGAGGATCACCATGCCGGCCCCTTCGCCAAGGACGAATCCGCCTCGGTGATTGTCGAACGGACGACTCGCTTTTGATGGGTTCTCGTTGGCGGTGGAGAGAGCGGTCAGGCGATTGAAGCCGGTGACGCCAAAGGGATGAATCATCGAGTGAGCCCCGCCGCCGATCATCACATCCGCATCGCCGCGGCGCAGAATTTCCGCGGCTTCGCCGATGGCCTGCGTGCTGGCGGCACAGGCGGTCAGGCAATTGAGCGCTGGGCCACGCGCGCCGGTAAGCAGGGCCAGATGGGAGAGGGGCATATTGGGCTCCTGCTCGACCTCACGCGTGGCGTTCATGAGCTCGAAGGCGATCTGCGCCCATTTCACGGTGTCGCAGCCGTTGAGTTCATTTTTCCACGAGGAGAGCGCGGCGGTGGTGTAGGCATCAAAATCCAGTGAGCCTTCGCCGCTGCCCAAGTACATACCAACGCGGTCGAGATCGAGTTTCGCCTTGTCCAGGCCCGCCGCCGTCCAGGCCTGCTGGCACGCCGCCAGCGCAAATTGCGTATTGCGGCCGACACCGCGATGTTTGCTGAGGTCCGTGACGTGCGCGGTGAGATCGAAGTCCTTCACTTCGGCACTGATGGTCGTGGGAAAAGTAGAGGCGTTGAAGATGGAGGTGCGTGCGATGCCGGATTCCCCGGCGATGAGCCGACGCCAGACGGCGTCGATGGAGTTTCCCATCGGGGTGATCCAGCCCATTCCGGTGATGACGACGCGGTTCATGCGGATTTCTTCTTGTCAATTAGTTTAAGCACATCGGCAAGCATTGAACGCGGGACCGGAACCATGACGGTTTGTCGATCGTCAAAAACTGCTTCAATCTCAGCGACGACCTTTGGGTCGTCTTGATTATCGTAGAACTTGGCGATGGCGGCATCGTCCCTTCGAACTGAAGATCTTCTTTTGGTTGCTCTTCTCATGTTCGCCCTTAACAAACCTTGTCCACGCTGGCTGATCGTCATCCGGTTATTTGTCCTAGTTTAGCCGGCCCGCTTGCGGGCCGCGGTCGGGATCGCGCGAAAAACGGCTCGCGGGCGAGCCGGCTAAACTGGGACCTGCCATTTACACCTTTCTAAACACCAACGCCGCGTTCTGGCCACCGAGACTGTAAACGCTGCTGACCGAAACTTTGCCGGCGAACTCTCGCGCCTCTGTTGACACATTCAACAATTGCCCATC
>Ga0302326_10029111_pt1 | contig 11092 bp, 16 predicted proteins | sample Palsa_T0_3_FD_202264 | JGI IMG/M metagenome (GOLD analysis project Ga0302326, IMG submission 202264) | Peat permafrost microbial communities from Stordalen Mire near Abisko, Sweden - Palsa_T0_3 | ecosystem: Environmental > Terrestrial > Soil > Palsa > Peat permafrost | place: Sweden: Abisko...
TTCATGGCAAAATAATGCGCAGCAAACTACCGTAGGGATCTTGCTGCAAACGAATCCGCAACAATCTCTAGCAAGTCCAGGCAATGCTCCTTCACATTATTGTCTGCTGGTGATTAATCCAAGCGTTGGAGCAAGACAAGCACGAAATTTTCCGCGCCGCCCATGACGCTTCCGCCATAACGGACTACCTGCTGGGTCTGGAAAGGGAACGCTCCCTCGTCGCAGAACAGCCGGCGGCTGGGCCGGCTCTCGGCGCCGGGAGCACTCGTTCGACCGGTCCACACGCGGTCTCGGGCGAGGAACACGGCAAGAGCGGCCCTCCGAGCCAGACAACAGAACTATCGGACTCCCTCGCAGCCGCACGATCCATTACCGCCCAGGCTCTGGGCGATTCCGCCAAAATGCTGACGGCACAAACTGGGAACGGCATCTACTACGGTGTCATCCTCGGCGAGACCACGCACCACCTCATCCAGCGGCAGTCGGCGCACTCCGGCATCGCGCACCTCAAGGAATTGCTGGATCGACAGCCGCAGGTAGGCGCTCATGTACGCATTCATTACGCTGATACGAGAGGCACAGTACGCGAGGTTCGGGAGCGCACTAAGACTGCAGAGCTCGGCCGATGACGCAGGTTTGTTCACCTGCACGTGTCATTTCGCGCTGGCCCGTTCGGGCGCCATCGCGCGACGGTTGAATCAGGGAGTTTTAGGTGTCCGATCAGTCGGTACGGTTTTCGCTGCCGCTGTGGTCAGCTCTGCGGCTGACAACGGCGGGACTTGGGCCGGTGCCGTGGAGGCCTTGAAAACTGGGAAAATCGCGGTTTTTACGTGAGGGATAGTGGCGCTATGAAAGAGGGTAATCGCAAGCTGTTGGCGCGCGGAGGACGGCGGTTTCCAGAAGGCCCGTGGAACGACTTGCGGTCTCTATTCGCATCTGTGGCCGAGGAGCCCACTCTTTTCAACGCCCGCAAGGGCACCGGCATCCGTCATCCCAGCGGCGACCCAGACAGAAGTGACGGAGCCTGAAACACACGTCATCCCGTAGCGACGGGCGCGGCACGCTTTCGACACCATGTTGCCGGACCTATTACTGGCTTTGACCGAACCTAGAACGGAAAAGGAACTTGGTTTGGGCTACAGGTTCGGCAGAATGCTCCGGTATCCAAGGTCACCTTGCCGTAAGTCGCGCCAGGTCCGAACCTGAGTATCGCTTCCGCCGCACGCGGCGCAGACGTGCTTGGCCCACCACCCTTGCGGCGGTAGCGATCGGTTTCGGCTCGTTGAAATAATGAAATCTGATCGGCCTTCAGCGATAAAATTCACGTCGAGCAGCGCTGAGCTCGGTCTGCCGAGATTTCCATGCCCGGTCAACAACTCAAGGTTGATGCGGCGGCGCTCCGGGAGGGAGATGAAACTGCGGGAAATGGCGTATATTTAAGGTGAGGTTCGCAAGGTGGCGACGACGCCGTCAGATCGCGAGTTTGAGACAGTGCCCAGCCGGTTCATCACTCTGTCGGTGCGCGCGGGCGAGGTTTTCGCCAACCAACAGAAGGCCTTGGCTTGGCTGCAGACCCCGAATCCCTCCCTTAAGGGCCGCACACCGCTGGAGGTTACCGCCACAGAAGAGGGCTTTCAGGAGGCCGACGAAGTCCTGACGCGAATTGAATATGGTGTCCTTGGCTGATGCGGGCATTCCGATTGTGCCGGAACTCCTACCCGGCATACGATGGCGAGGGCGCTCGACGCGTGGGTGGGAGGTGGAACTCAAAAGGAGTCCGGGGCCTCTACATGAGCGAGAACCGCTCGCTCGCGGTGCTCGAAGTTCTCGTGCACCTGTCCGGAACGCTGCCTGACAAGTACCTTCTCGGTGCAGCCGACATTCCGGAAGACGTGACGATCGAGAGAATTGCTGATAAGGACTTGCCCGAGGGATGGTCGACGTTAAGCCCTCGCGAGCAGGTTGCGACCAAGCGTCTTGGAGACGCCTGGGTTGCCCGGCAGGGATCGGCAGTTTTGTCCGTCCCTTCTGTAATCCTTGGAGAACGGAATTACGTTCTGAATCCCGCGCACTCGGAGTTTGCGCGCATCGAGTTTGCCCGGCCTGAGACTTTCCGTTTCGATCTGCGGCTGATCTCGCGGGAGCCGCCGTCGACCGAAAAAGAGGCCCACCGCGAGCTCGTCTAGCTTCACCGAGACTTGATTTCAGTCGTATCGCAAGGTGCCTCAATAATCTCAATCGTCACACCGCTCTGCGAGACATTTCGCAGGCGCTACGACTTTTCCTTACCGTTCCGTCCGAAGATTTGCTAAAAGGACGAAGAGTTCCGTTTGCACGGCATCGCGGTCCGCACATGGCTGGCGCTCGCAGCCTACGAGCACAAGGCTGGCAACGCTACCGAGAGCGGCTGGGGAACCGCCTGGAGTGGCGTTACCGAAAGGAGGACGCCTGATGTCCCCAGTCTGTTCCCAGTTTGTTCCCAGTCATTGCCTTTGAGTTGCACCGTGTTCCCAGTATTCTGTGTGTTTCGAGTTCGCTATATAACCTGGGTGCGGTACAAGACTCTTCGGACAATAGTAACACTGGGAAGAATAGGAACACGGCTGTAGGCACAACGGTTTGCTGGGGGTCGTCTCACCAGGAACGGACTGGGAGCATGAGTGGGAACATATTTGGCGAACGGCGAACGGCGAAAGAGCTGCCAGTATGAGCGGCAGGTACAGCTCCGCCAAGGTGGAACCATTCGGCGATATTCCAAATCGCCTGCTCACAGTCCCTGCTCAAGAGGCGGATGCCGAAGAAAGACGCCAGCGCCTGCAGGCTGCCGCCAGCCTGACGGAAGCGCCATTGTTAACAGACGACACGGCGGCGTCCACCTGATCGAGATGCACGCGAACCTGCGCCGAGTACAGGATGGCCAGCCGAAGGCCGACGAGTAACGAACACGAGATACCGCCTGGAAACTGAGTGCAGGATTTTTCATGCCGATCACGAGATCGAAGGAGACAACATGTGGAAATCACAAAACTTGCCAATAGATCGAGCAGCGACTTTGCTGGTGGCTGTGGGCGGCGAGCCGGTGGCCGGATCGCGTTTCGAAGCCGAAGAACCCGAACCGGACTTCGCCGCAGATGAGCGGTCTGAAGACGAAGTCCGGCGCACACCCCGGAATGAACGAGGACAAACTTTATGCCCGACACAACCACTCAACGAGCGACTGAACAGTCGGCTGCCAGCCAACCAGCAGTACGAGACTTTCGGCAAGAAGTAACCAATGACATCATCCGGCTACTGGAGCAAAATGTAGCTCCGTGGCAGAAACCCTGGCAGCCCGGCGCCGCGTCGCTCGGTATGCCGATGAATCTGACTGGCGTGCGGACACCTTGCGCATCCACCATTCCAAGACCGCCGCACACTTACCTTTGCCGCTGATGGAGCCGGTGGGAGAAGCACTGATAAGTTATTTACGACGTGGACGTCCAAAAACTGACGTGCGGGAAATCTTCATTCGTACGTGTGCGCGCCCTATCATCCCCTCTTCCGTACCGCGATTTATAAGGCGGTGCGCCGGCGAATGGAGGTGGCAGGCGTTGAGCCGAGCGGCAAGCGTGGCCCTCATATCTTCCGGCACGCACGCGCCGTCAGCGTGCTGCGCGCGGGAGTGCCGCAAAAAGTGATCGGCGATCTGCTGGGGCATCGTTCGATGGAAGCGACGATGCCCTATCTCAAATTGGCCACAGAAGACTTGCGCGCGATAGCTCTGGAGATTCCGGGACCGGAGGTGCGCTCATGAAAAAGTGGCCCCACACAGAGAGCGGTACCATCGCTCGCTATCTGCGACAACTCCGCCTGCGCAGCCCGATAAGTCCAATAAAGTCCAATCTATTATCGTCAGGCCCTCCACAGCTTCCAGAAAGTCGTGATTCAGCATCAACTTTCGTCTTCAGAGGTAAGCCGGGATACGCTCGAAGCCTGGCTGCGTGAACGTGCCCTGCATTCTCCTGTATCCACGGTGCTGCACCGAGCCCGTATCGTCAATCGCTTCCTGGATTTTATAGTGCAGGACGGATTGATCACCACTAATCCCGTCGCTGCTCTTCGTGCCGAATACTGCGTTAAAAGCAGCAAAGCGGTCTCGCGAGCCAAGGCGACGAGCGGAACGCGGCTTAGGACATTCGACCAACCTTCGTATGGGCGTTCGAAGGGCGGCGCGTGTCCATCGCGCATGTGATGACATAATCGATGGCCGTGGCACGAAATGATACCTCTGTGCCGGCTCCCTCCGCGCCAGCAATTGCGCTCCGCTCGCGAGGCCACGAAACCGAACTCCTATGCACCCACATGTGCGAATGCGTGGTAGACTAACCAACCGAAAAGCGCGGCAGTCGTTGCGGAGACACACTTTACAACCAAGCTTCGAGTAAGCCACACGGCCACGCCCGCATCGGCTCTCTTGAGCACAAGCCTAAACACGCGCACAATTGCTACAACACTAGTCATTCCAAACATCGGGTAAAGGCCCCGGAGAACGCTATCCGTCAGATCGGCGTTTGATCCGTGTTCCGCGAGAGTTGATAACAAAACAAGAGACGCCGCGCCAATCCACCACGAGAACACCAATGACGCTGCACCAATCGCGCAATTTGCGATGCTGGCCCAGCCCGGCCCACAATATGAGAACGGATTCAACATCCATTTGTGGGTAAACATCGTGGCGGTGGCCTTGTCGGCCTCCGCGTCGTCACAGAGCGCGAATAAGTCACCAGTCTTCCACAATATATGGCTGAACATCAGAAATACGAAATCAAAAAGCAAAGCTACCACAGGGTATGCGCTAGCGGTTTCGACCTTCATACCAAGGAACTCTAGATCTTCTCGTGCGTCTGCAGAAGCGAGCAACACAATGAGGGCAGAGATGACGAACGCATTCACGATGGCCTCAAGCTGATCAAGCTGCTTCTCGACGGACGTGGCGGAGCCCATGGAAGTCATACCAAGATAATTGATCGAGCGTTTAGTTTCAATGGCCATTATACATCGTTGTACCTTTACCAAGCCGTAGACTCGACCGGTCAAATCATCGAGTTTCTGCTCACGGCCAAACGGGACGTCGCCTGAGGCTAAACGCCTCTTCCGCAAGGACCTTCACTCTCCCGGCAATCCGTGCCTCCGGTGATCAACAGTATTTGATTACCGGTTCGGCGGCCCAAGACCTTCGACCATCAGCCTGAAGGCCTTCGCCATGCAAATCTTATGTGAGAACTTCACGAGCCTGGGCAGGTCGTGGCTAGCGTAATTCGGTGCCCTCCCGGAACGAGACACGTGGGACTGACTCTGGCGGATCGACCCGCTGCTGCGAAAATAGAAAGCGATGCGCCGTGACCCATCCGGGTATTCCGGCATCTGTACGGTTTGGGGACGAATTCTTCCACGCTCAGGGCGAGCGCCCGTTTGTGAAACCGGTGGGGCCTGAACCGTACGCGCTGGTAAGGCATCATGGTTTGCATGGCCGTACAGGTTTCTCCCGACGAAGCCGAACACGGCTTGCACAATCGAGACGCCAAGGGGTCAGCTTCAACGGAATCCATAGTGACACGACATATTCGCCAAAGGCGCCACTATACAACCAGGAAAAGTAGGTGAACGATTGAAAACAGACACTTTGCAAGTGCCTTCGGGCCTCGCTCGAGCGGTTGATATAATTCGTACGAGGCTTGGGGTGGCTGCAGATGTGGGATAGTTTGCCAATAATTGAGCCTCGCGCTCTCGGTGTGGACGAGAATGGCGTTCAGGTGTTAAGTTGTTCGCTGGACCGACCTACGAACACGGTCGCGTCTCTGCACGCAATCCTATCGACAGATGAACGCGAGCGCGCTCGCTCATACCTTTTTGAGAAAGACCGCCGCCGATACATCGTGAGGCGCGGTGTCTTGCGAACGATTTTGGGTATGTATCTCCGAACGAATCCTGCCACAATTTGCTTTGAATACGGAGCACATGGCAAACCGCTTCTTGCAAGGGAAGAGAACCCCTGCTTACGGTTCAGTCTGTCTCACTCTGACGGCCTGGCGCTCTACGCGTTCTCTCGCACAACTGCCCTTGGAGTTGACATAGAAGCAATTCGTTTCATATCCGACATCGGTAGCCTAGTGAAAGACTTCTTCTCTTCGTCTGAGCACGCTGCCTACCGCGCGCTACCGGCTGAACAACGGGTCGAGGCATTCTTTAGATGTTGGACAAGAAAGGAGGCGTACATCAAAGCGACAGGTGAGGGTTTATCTCTTCCGCTCACTTCCATCGCGGTATCCCTGGATGACCGGGCGCCGCTCTGTTCTATCGCGGGTGACCCGCTTAGCGCTCGGCGGTGGTCGTTACATCACTTGCAGCCTGCACCACGTTGGGTAGGAGCTGTTGCAATCCAGGGTCCGGCCCAAGGAGTTTCATGCGCTCACCTCGACATCGGCAGTCCTTGAGCAAGAGTTGTTGATTTAATATTTTCAATGATGATCTCCAGGATAGTGGGAAGGCAGTCACGTAGGTAGAAGTGACCCCCGTGAAACGTGTGAAGAGCAAACCTATCCGTCGTGAAGCTCCGCCATTCGGCAAGATCTGCAACACCGACTGTCGGGTCACAGTTTCCGCCGAAGACTACGATTGGACACCGCAACTGCAGGTCGGGGGCATAGGTATAGGATTCGAGAAGCTGAAGATCCGCACGAAACGTGCGAAGAAAGACAGCCAAGGCTCCGGCCTCCCCGAGTATTTCAGAAGGTGTCCCAGCGAGCCGCTCCATTTCCTTGGCTAGAAGTTCATCTGAGTAGTTGTGAGTTCCTAGTCCGTTCCACCCGGTATTCGGTGCGGGCTGGGCTGACACAAACAAACATACCGGAAGTCTCGAGGAGTGCCGTCCGATGTAACGGGTAACTTCATACGAGATCAGTGCACCCATACTGTGTCCAAAAAAAGCAAATGGCGCTCGGCAGTTCCGTAAAATGGCGCTGGCGACGGCTGCAATCAGCACTTCAAAAGAGTGACATGGCGATTCAGTCAATCTATTTTCCCTCGCGGGCAATTGTACGGCATCAATTTCCACATCTGCCGGACAATACTCATGCCAACGTCTAAAAAAGGATGCTCCTCCGCCGGCGTGCGGGAAACAAATGAGATTTACGTTCACCTGGTGCCTGCGCAAACGGCACACGAGCCAAGAGTCAGATTGACCGTGCGGTTCAACGATTATGTGGCTATGTCCCATATATGGAAAGAAGAACTCGTGTCAAATTACGCGCTTACGGTCGGCGCTGGCTGAGTGGTCGAAGGTCAGTCCAAACCTCTGAAATATACTTCAAACACGTTTCCTTGGACCCTGGTTCGCCGACGGCTCTCCAACCTAGAGGAATTATCTGGTGTTCTGGCCAAATCGAGTATTGGTCTTCGTTGTTGACAACGACAACAAATACTTGGTCGGAATTCTGTTCATTTCGCATTAGCCGTAACCTCCTAAATGACGTGGTCAGGCGTTTCCCTGCTTTTCAATTGCCTTACTAGCTCGGCTGCGTCCCACTCGTCCCACGTCTCGACGATTTGGCCACAGTCTATGCGCACAGATCCCTTTCCTTCTATGCTCACGAACCGGTTGCTCGCGGCGAGTCCAACATAGTCACCTCTGTGAGTCCCTGACGCGCGCCAACGGTAATGCACGATGTCGCCTTCTAGGCGCAGATCGTAGAGGGTATAGCATAGGTCCGGAAAGGCCCTGCGAAGGTCCATGATGTGACGCTTGGCCTTCTCTCGTGTGTCTTCACCTGGGATGATACCCGAATCTTCGAACAGAGCGGTATTCGGGTCATGATCCATGATATCCGGCCCGACAAAGTCCTCGAACCGTGAGAAATCCCCACGGTTAATTACCTCGTCGACGTACTTCATCAATCGTTCTTCATGCTCGTGCATAACAGTACCAAATTGTTTAATATAACACTTGCGCTCTTACGGCTGGCGTCGCATTAAGACAGGTCCGAGCCAAACATACCGTTGCTCCGAAAACATTGAATGTATCGCGAAAGTGCCGCACTGTCAATCAGCGGGCATCCAACGCCGAGCCTGTCCAAGGCCCGTCTAGTCTCCGACGAATCGACAGCAATGCTCTTGAGGTGCTCTTGGAAATTCAGTGCCACGAAAAGGGCAGTTGCCCATCTCTCATGCGTGGCCGCAAGGGCTCGCTTTTCAACTTCATAGTGCCATTCATCCAGGCTGACCTGCCGCATACGATAACCAGAGATCTGCAGGGCATCGAACACGCAGTGCAGAGGCACGGGGTTGGGGCTCAGCAAGTGGAAATTCTGGCACGGAGTTGGCTCCGAAGCCAACCTGACGATTGCAGCGCTCACGTAATCGACGGGTGTAAGGTCAACGGAACCTGCAACGTCGGGAACGCAGGCACTCTCGATGCATGCCCTTATCAAATGCCAAAAGAAGTCAGAACTGGGCCCCATTCCGGTTTCGCTATGGCCAGAGATTCGTCCTGGCCTGTAGATCTTTACGGGGAACCCTCGTGAGCGCGCTGCGACCATGAATTGTTCGGCCACCCATTTGGTCTGGGCGTATCCGATCTGGATCGCCGAGCAGCGAGCGGGAATAGAGGCCTCAGTTTGGACGTTGCCTCCATCGTCTGGGCCAAACACAGCAAGGCTCGAGATATGATGCACTTCGGTTTCACTCCCGCCTTCCGCTGCTAAACGCAGTATTTCCTGAGTGCCCAGAACGTTAGTGGCTCTCAGGATGCTATAAGGATACGAAAAGTTGACGCTCGCCCCGCTATGATATATTTTGTCGATCTTTCCTGCAACGTCCTTGAAGTCCCCGGCCGGCAAACCGAGCAGCGGCAACGCTAAATCGCCTACAAGAGGCGAGATGCGTTTAAGGAAAACGTCGCTCCATAGACCGTAGGACCGCAGTGCGTGTCGCGCGTTCTTTAGCCTCCGTAGGGCTTCTGGATCGCACCAAGCAATACACGTGCTGGTCGGTGTACGTGAGGAGTTCGTGAAGAAGAAATGAACCCAAGAATCCTGTGGCCCCTGTCAACAGGCACGCGGACGTTTTAATGCGTGATCTGATTCCGGCCCTGGGAATGATGCTGCCCTCAAGGACGCCTTCGCGGTAAAGATCAGGTGCGTAGCAGTTCTGAGGAACAATCGAGGATCCAGATCTAATAACATTCGCTACTCCCCGAATCGAAGGACTAGTGAAGAATAGCTCCAAGGTAATGTCAGAGTGGAGTTTTGATCGCAGTTCAGCCAGCATTTGAACAGCCAGCAACGAATGCCCCCCGATATCAAAAAAGCTCTCGGTGACGCCGATACTACCGACGCCAAGCAACTCACACCAAATCTCGCTTATTCGCTTCTCTAAAGGTGACAGCTTTCCAGCCCCTGCTAAATCGGATGCAGCGTTAGCTAATGGAGAAAAAGACGCAAGGGCCCTACGATCGACTTTGCCATTGGGCATGGAAGGTAGACTCTCCAGAACATGTATTGTCGCCGGAACCATGTACTCGGGCACCCTCGCCTTAAGAAACGAGCGAAGTTCCGCGGTCAGTGCTTCGTTAAAGTTACGCTCCAGCCAAGTGGATGCGACGCCCGAAGATCGTAGCGCAGACCGCGGTACAGGAACCGGCGCAGAGCACTCGCATAGTTCAGCATGTCGAGAAAACACGGCATCAAACACGGCTCCTCTGCCGAGGCTGGGCCTGATCCACACATGTAATCCCGCTGAAGAAGCTATATTATGCACATCCTCCGGCTCTATACCCAAAGTGGCGTGCGCATCAATCTCTCGGCGAATCCTCGCGATGTCAATCGAATCGTCTGAAGTATCGAGCAACTCACAAGCAAGAATGTCGCGAACCAGTCTCGCATCAGGAATCGAGGCGACATGCAACACTGATGTTCCAATGTCAGCTAGATGCAGTCGATTCAAAATGTCGAGATCCCCTATCTCCTCCCAATCAATTAAGCGACAGGGCTTTCTCTGCATAGATGCGGGTGTAGCAAACATGGTCACGTCAAACCTGTATTGTGACAGCTCATTTCGACTGCGTCCCAGCTTCAGCTCTGTGACGACATTGTCAATGCTTGGTAGTTCCCGACACATCGCCTCCACTATCTCATGATCGAACAGTAACTCCTTTTCCTGAAGTATGCCCTTTTCAACATGCTCTCTCCATTCCGCAACCGTTACCGTCGATCCAAGCCGCGCTAATTCCTTGACCGTATTAGCGACCCGAGTGTACTTTCTGAACCGAAGATCTCCCACGAAGACCTTCCCTCCAGGTATAAGCAGCCTAGCTGCGGAGCGAAGAACCGTTAAGAAATACTTCTCATCCGGAAAATACTGGGCCACGGAGTTAATGATGACGACGTCAAACTCGCTAGGAATCCCACTGAAATCGTGCGCAGGAGCGCAAGTTACTCTAACATCCGGGCAGAGTCGGCTCACCGTCCCGAGGTTGGCCGTGACATACGCTACAGCCTCCTCTGACAAGTCAGTCGCCCAGTAGCGCTTACACCGCGGCGCGAGGCGAAACATAAGAGTTCCCAAGCCGCATCCGATCTCAAGAACCTTTATCGGCCCAAGCCCCAAAAGTCGCTGAACCGTTCGGCTTTGCCACTCGAGCATCTCAGCAGAAGGGATGTCACTTAGATCAAGGGAATTCTTCCAGGTAGCAAAGTTAGTAGCTGCGTCAGCCGGAAGCGGGGCTGCCCGATATGCGGCGCCGAAGACACTCCGCCAATCACGAATTACCGACTCACGTAACCGTAACCGAATGTCTGAACACCACTGCGTCGCCGCCGGAACAACGTACGCAGCGAGCTTGGTACTGCGAGTTCCATCAGTCTTCCCGATTACAGCCACGGCATCGATACCAGGATGCGCGGCGATTGTCCCCTCAACCTCGCCAAGTTCCACCCGATTACCCCGAACTTTAACCTGATCGTCGGCCCGCCCGAGGAACTCCAGTTGTCCGTCCTCTGACCACCGGGCCAGGTCCCCCGTTCGGTAACGACGCGATCCTGGAACAGAACTGAATGGA
>Ga0302326_10029112_pt1 | contig 11091 bp, 10 predicted proteins | sample Palsa_T0_3_FD_202264 | JGI IMG/M metagenome (GOLD analysis project Ga0302326, IMG submission 202264) | Peat permafrost microbial communities from Stordalen Mire near Abisko, Sweden - Palsa_T0_3 | ecosystem: Environmental > Terrestrial > Soil > Palsa > Peat permafrost | place: Sweden: Abisko...
TGCTGCCGTGGAGCCCGCTCGGCGGCGGCTGGCTGTCCGGAAAGTACCAGCGCGACCAGCGCCCGGCCGGCGATACCCGCCTCGGCGACGACCCGAACCGGGGCATGGAGGCCTACGACCGGCGTGGCACCGAGCGCACCTGGAACGTCATCGACGCGGTCCAGAAGGTCGCCGAGGACCGCGGCGTGTCCATGGCCGAGGTCGCGCTGGCCTGGGTGACCGACCGGCCCGGCGTCACCTCGACCATCCTCGGGGCCCGGACGCTGAGCCAGCTCGAGACCAACCTGCGCGCGGCCGGGGTGCACCTGACCGCGGCGGAGACGGCTGCGCTAGATGCCGCCAGCCTCCCGCGAGTCGCCGACTACCCCTACGGTGAGCTCGGCGTGGATCAGCGGGCACGTCACCTTCCCGGCAGCCGTTGAGCGTGCCGGAAGGCATCCGGACCCTCGACGCGATCCGGGTACCGGTCCGGGACCGGCGGCAGGCGGAGGCATTCTTCGGCGCGGTCTTCGGGTGGGACTTCGATCCGGTCGCGGACATCGCCGATCTCGCTGGCGGGACGGCTGATGTCGCTGGCGGGACGGGTGATCTCGCTGGCGGGACGGCCGCCGTGGCCAGGCAGGCGGGCTCGGCCGACGACCTGGCGCCGTCAGCGGAGTTGGTATTCACCACGCGTGATCCGGGCCCGGTGCTTTGCCTGTCGGGCTCGGATCCGCAGGCTGACGCCGAACGGCTAGCGCTACTAGGCGGCCGGGTGCGGGTAGCCGCGGCGACGGTGACCGGGACGGACCCCGAAGGGACGCTGCTGCACCTCAGCGGTCAGCCGGGCACGACGGTACCCCGCGCAGCGGGAGCTGGCACCGCGCTGCGCGGGACGACGCCGTCCAGCAGGGCGGGTGGCCCGCGAGGGGTGCTCGGAGTCATCTTCGTCTACGTGCGCGATCTCGACGGCGCCGCGGACTTCTACCACGAGTTTTGCGGCTGGTCCTTTACCGCCGTCGGCCGGGATCGGGACATCCTGTTTGCCGAGGTCGGGCCGCCTCTGGGACTGCGTCCAGCGGCCAAGAAGCCGGACGGGCAGACAGGCGCGGTGGGCTTTTACGTAACAGTCCGCGCGCCTGCGCCAGTTGCCGCCGACATCCTCACCCGGGGCGGCCAGGCCGGCCCGCCGCAGGGGGCAGGCGCGTTCACCATCCGTCCGTGCCGCGACGATCAGGGCACTGCGTTCGGCCTGTGGTCGGACTAAATCGCGGCGGCTTCTGAAGCCTTCCGCCGCGTGGCCGGGCCGGACGGGGCGGCTGGCCGGCTCAGGGCTGGCCGGCTCGCGGCGACCGCTAGCACGGCGATCACGGCGGCGGAGATGAGGGCCAGGGCGCCGCAGAAGGCGAGGATGGTGAGCACCGCCAGCAGGGCGAGGGCGGCGCCCACCCGGACCGAGCCGGACAGGATGCGGACCGCGGATGCGGTGCAGCTGAGGTAGACGCACAGGAACATCGCGGTAGGGACGCCGACCAGCGCAGCGGTGTCGGCCAGCCGTAGCGCGGACAGGGCGATCACGGCCAGGCCGCTCAGGCCGATGAAGGCGAGGAACAAGCGGGCGGACGGCTGGCGCGGGTGCCGGGAGCCGCCCGGGCGGCGAGGCCCGGGCGCGGCGGTGAGTTCGCGCAGCATCTCGGTCGCGCCGGACAGGTAGGCGTTGACCGACCCGGCCGTGAGGATCAGCGCGGCGGCCGCGGCGACGGCCCGGCCGGCCGGGCCGATGGCCAGCTGGAGCAAGTCGGCGAGGGGCACGCTCAGGTCCGCGCCGTTCGGAAGGCAGCTGATCGTGGCGACGGCTAGGCCCAGATAGAGCACGGCGGTCACGATGAAGGCGATCCCGATGACGCGGGGCAGCTGGCCGGCCCGCAGCCGCCCGGTGAGCGGAGCCACCGCCTCCCAGCCGACAAACGAGAGCATAAGGGTGGCGGCCGCCCGGCCGATGGACGGCCAGCCGTGCGGGGCGAACGGGGACCAGTTCGCCGGCCGGGCCGTGTGGCCAGCGCCGGCCACGGCGACCACCACTACGGCGATCAGCAGCGCGACCAGGAGCAGCTGGGCCATGGTGCTGGCGCGGACCCCGCCGAGAGCCAGGCCGAGTACGGCGACCAGCAGTCCCGCCGCGACGGCGGCGCGCAGCAGCGGGCCGCCGCCCGTCAGCGCGGTCACGTAGCTGGCACCGATCAGGCAGACGATCGGAGCTCCTGCCACCACGCCGGCCAGGAACCACCAGCGGGTCACCACGCCGGCCCGGCGGCCCAGCCCGGCGGCCGCGTACCCGGCGGCTCCGGCCGAACCAGGCACCCGCCGGCCCAGGGCAGCGAACATCGTGGCGAAGATGCCGGACAGGCCGAGCAGCGCCACCCAGGCGATGATCGAGGCCGGCCCGGCCTGCTCGGCGGCCAGCCCAGGCAGGAGCAGCAGTCCGGGACCGAACAACGCGCCGATGTAAAGCGCGGCGGCCCGCGGCACCGAGAGCGGAAGGGTTTGCGCAGGTGAGGTGCTCATAGGTCCATCATCGGCGAATTCTGACGGCATCCGATGGCAAAGATTGCAGTGATCTGGCCATAGTGCGCAATATCATTCGACTAAATGCTTGTTACTATCAATTTCATGCCATCACCTGGTGACCGCATCGACCAGGCCATCCTGGCCACGCTGCAGCGCGACGGGCGCATCGCCAACATCGACCTGGCCGAGGCGGTCTCGCTGTCCCCGTCGGCGTGCCTGCGCCGGGTCAGGGCGCTGGAGGCCAGCGGCATTATCGACGGCTACCGCGCCGAGATCAGCCGGCCGGCGGCCGGGCTGGGCCTGACCGCGTTCATCGGGCTGCGGGTGGAGAACCATTCACGTTCGGCCTCGCGGGACATCGAGCAGGCGCTGACCGCGATCCCGGCCGTCGTCGGCTGCTTCGTTACTTCGGGCGAGGACGACTTCATGGTGGAGGTCGCCGCCCAGGACCTGGCCGACTACGAGCGCGTCCTGCTCGATCAGATCCTGGCCGTCCCGGGCGTCGGCCGGGCCCGTACGACCTTCGCGATCCGCACTGTGCTGAGCCGCGGGCCGCTGCCGCTGACCCACTGGCGCCGGGCCCGGTAGCGGTTTCCGCGCAACACAGGACAACTGCGAGATGCCGCCAGCGACCCGCGCCCGGCTAGCTCTATGGTGAACTTGGGGTAGAGCAGCGCGCGCAGGAGGTCTGATGTCGCTGAGTGATTTCCCGCGGTATCCGCTGACATTCGGTCCCAGTCCGGTACACCCGCTCGAGCGGCTGTCCGCAGAACTGGGAGGCGCGCGGATCTGGGCCAAGCGGGAGGATTGCAACTCCGGGCTGGCCTACGGCGGGAACAAGACCCGCAAGCTGGAGTACCTCGTGCCTGACGCGCTGGCCCAGGGCGCGGACACGCTGGTCTCGATCGGCGGGGTGCAGTCCAACCACACCCGGCAGGTCGCAGCGGTCGCGGCCAGGCTCGGTCTCAAGGCCCTGCTGGTCCAGGAAAGCTGGGTCGACTGGCCGGATTCGGTCAACGACCGGGTGGGCAACATCCTGCTCTCCCGGATCATGGGCGCCGAGGTCCGGCTGGTCGACGAAGGCTTCGGCATCGGCATCAAGTCCAGCTGGGAGCAGGCGCTGGACGACGTCCGGGCGGCCGGGGGCAAGCCCTACGCCATTCCCGCCGGGGCCTCCGACCATCGCCTGGGCGGGCTTGGGTTCGCCAACTGGGCTGAGGAGGTCCGGCAGCAGGAAGAGCAGCTTGGGGTCTTCTTCGACACCATCATCGTGTGCAGCGTCACCGGCTCCACCCACGCCGGGATGATCGCCGGCTTCGCCGGGCAGGACCGGCCCCGGCAGGTGCTCGGGATCGACGCGTCGGCCAGGATTGATGAGACCCGCGCCCAGGTCGAGAAGATTGCCCGCAACACCGCCGAGCTCATCGGGCTCGGCCGGGAACTGCGGGACGACGAGATCACCGTCCTGCCCGGCTGGTCCGGCGACTACTACGGCATCCCCGTCCAGTCCACGCTGGACGCGATCCGGCTAACCGGGCGGCTGGAAGGCATGATCATCGACCCGGTGTACGAGGGCAAGTCGATGGCCGGGCTCATCGACCTGGTCCGCAGTGGCCGGATCAGCCCGGATTCCACCGTGCTCTACGCCCACCTGGGCGGGCAGCCCGCCCTGAACGCCTACAGCGCCCTGTTCCGGTAGGACGGGCGCCTCAGGCTTGGGTCTGTGAGCGGCTAAGCGATGGGGCCGCCGCCGCGGCTGAGTGAGTCGAACTGGCCGGTGCCGTCCGAGTCGCCGCCGCCAGGGTGCTCGTAGCCTTGGACGCCGTGGACCGGAACGACCTGCGGGTTCCCGCCGCTGGCGGACATCTGCGCGAGCTTGAGGTAACGGGAGAGCTCCCGCCACTGGCTAGCAACTACCGCGGCCGCGGCTGCCGGAACAAGCAAGAGCAGTGCCTTAGAAGCCATCGCGGGTATCCCTCCGTCGGTAATGACCTGCTCCCTTCGTCTTCCCCTGTGACACGTGACCAAACGGTCACTTGCCTCACGGTTATCCGGAGGCTGACGCAGCCGGATGCGCCGGCCGCTGGAGCTACGTCTTGCGTAGCTACTTGCCGCGCTGAATTACTTCCTGGGCATCGTCGTGACCGGAGCGCTGTTCGCGGTCGCGGTCGGGTTGTGGGCAGATGCGGCCAAGGGCACGGTCCGGCATCTGGGTCTCTCGCGCCGGGTCGGGTGGGGCTTCAACATGACCATGAACCTCCGACGGGCCATCCCTAAAGGCAGGCGGCTGTGGTCCGCGCCCGGCCGGGGGTGATTCCGGCTGGAATACCGTGGGCGACGTGCGGTTCGAGACCGACCTGACCTGGCGCACGGGCCGGCCGGCCGCGGTGATCGCCTCCGCCGAGCGCCCGTGCCGCACCGCGAGGCCAGGTCCCGCGCCTCCAGACGGTGCGGGCTGGCGGTAAGCGCCCGGACCGCGGGTTAGGCTTTTATTGCGTAACGTTCGGGGGGGAGGCGCCGGTGGGATCAGAGCCGGAAGGTCGGACGGCAGCGGCCGCAGCAGGCCGCGGCCACCTCCGTGCGGCCCATTCCGACCGCGAGCAGGTGATCGAGGTGCTCAAGGGCGCCTTCGTGCAGGGCCGGCTGACCAAGGACGAGTTCGATGCGCGGGTCGGCCAGGCGTTTACGTCGCGGACGTACGCGGAACTCGCCGTGGTCACCGCCGACATCCCTGCCGTGCTGACCGGAGCCGGACCGCGGCGTATGCCTCGCCGCCGGGCGCCGAGGCAGGCGGTGGCCTGGAGCACCGGCGTGGTCATCACGGCGGTCGTGCTGCTGGCCGCCTTGCTCATCGGGAACAGCCAGCTGACCTACCTGGCCGTGTCCGCCGTGTGCGGGGCCGGGTTGGTGGCGGTGGCCCAGATGCTGCACTCGCGTCAGCAGCGGCGCTTCGGCGGCGCGCCGGGGGCGGGTGCCGCCCGGCCACGCTCACGAGGGCAAGTACGTGCGTTAGCGATCTCACAGGTCCGTCCCGCTGAGCTGAGGAGCACGCAGTCCGGGCCGTTCGGCCATCGGGTCTGTAAGGCGGTACGGTGGGCACACGCAGCAGGAATACCGCAGCTTGCGCTGTTGCTGACTATGTTGCGATCCCTCTTCGTCCTGCCGCCCGGCGGCACGGCCCGCCTCAAGCCCGAAGAGCCGGGATGACCCAGGTGGTCATCCGGTCAGGGCACCATGGAAACCGCTATGACGCTCACTGACCTGCTGCCGGCCACGCCCGATCCCGACGCCGTCTACGACGCCTTCGCCGGGTGGTCGAAGCAGCGCGGGCTGGCGCTGTACCCGCACCAGGAGGAAGCGCTCATCGAGGTCGTGTCCGGGGCCAACGTCATCTTGTCCACCCCCACCGGGTCGGGCAAGAGCCTGGTCGCAGCGGGCGCGCACTTCGCCGCGCTCGCGGCCGGGCAGCGGACCTTCTACACGGCGCCGATCAAGGCGCTGGTGTCAGAGAAGTTCTTCGACTTGTGCGAAGCGTTCGGCCCGTCTCAGGTCGGCATGATGACCGGGGACGGCAGCGTCAACGCGGCGGCCCCCATCATCTGCTGCACCGCGGAGGTGCTGGCCAACATCGCGCTGCGGGACGGCGCCGACGCGGATGTCGGGCAGGTGGTGATGGATGAGTTCCACTTCTACGCCGACCCCGATCGCGGCTGGGCGTGGCAGGTCCCGCTGCTCGAACTCCCCCGCGCGCAGTTCGTGCTGATGTCCGCGACGCTGGGCGACGTCAGCCGGTTCGAGGAGGACCTGACCAGGCGCACCGGCCGGCCGACCGCCGTCATCCACAACGCTGAGCGCCCGGTGCCGCTGGTCTTCTCATTCGTCATGGAGCCGTTGCACGAGACCCTGAAGGAGCTGCTCGGCACCGGCCAGGCGCCCATCTACGTGGTGCACTTCACCCAGGCGGCCGCCCTGGAGCAGGCGCAGGCGCTGATGAGCATCAACGTCTGCACCCGCGCGGAGAAGGACGCCATCGCCGAGCTTATCGGCGACTTCCGGTTCTCGGCCGGCTTCGGCAAGACCCTGTCCCGGCTCGTGCGACACGGCCTCGGCGTGCATCACGCCGGCATGCTGCCCAAGTACCGCCGGCTGGTGGAGACCCTGACGCAAGCCGGGCTGCTGAAAGTCATCTGCGGTACGGACACCCTCGGCGTGGGCATCAACGTGCCGATCCGCACCGTCTTGTTCACCTCGCTGTCCAAGTACGACGGGAACAAGACCCGGCTGCTGCAGGCGCGCGAGTTCCACCAGATCGCCGGGCGGGCCGGGCGGGCCGGATACGACACGTCCGGGCGGGTGGTCGTGCAGGCGCCCGAGCACGTGGTCGACAACGAACGCGCGCTGGCCAAGGCGGGCGACGACCCGAAGGCGCGGCGCCGGGTGGTGCGGAAGAAGCCGCCCGAGGGCATGGTCTCCTGGGGCAAGCCGACCTTCGAGCGCCTCGTCGCCGCCGACCCGGAGCCGCTGACGTCGAGCTTCAAGGTCACCCACGCGATGGTGCTCAACGTCATCGACCGTCCGGGCGACGCGTTCACCGCCATGCGCCACCTGCTGACCGACAACCACGAGGACCGCGCGGCCCAGCGCAAGCACATCCACCAGGCCATCGCGGTCTACCGCGCGCTGCTGGCCGGCGGCGTGGTGGAACGCCTCGACTCACCGGACGAGGAGGGCCGCACGGTCCGGCTCACCGTGGACCTGCAATTCGACTTCGCGCTCAACCAGCCGCTTTCGCCGTTCGCGCTGGCCGCTATCTCGCTGCTCGATTCGGAATCGCCGTCGTACCCGCTTGACGTGCTGTCGGCGATCGAGTCGACGCTCGATAATCCGCGGCAGGTGCTTTCCGCCCAGCAGTTCAAGGCGCGCGGAGAGGCCGTCGCGCAGATGAAGGCGGACGGCGTCGACTACGAGAAGCGGATGGAACTGCTGGACTCGGTCACGTATCCCAAGCCGCTTGAGGACATGCTCGAGGGCGCCTACAACATCTACAGCCACGGCCATCCCTGGGTGGCCGACTACGAGGTATCGCCGAAGTCAGTGGTCCGCGACATGTACGAGCGAGCGCTGACCTTCACCGAGTACGTCGGTTTCTACGGGCTGTCCCGCTCCGAGGGGCTGGTGCTGCGCTACCTGGCCGACGCGTACAAGGCCCTGCGCCAGACGGTGCCTGACGAGGCCAAGACGGAGGACCTGACCGACCTGATCGAATGGCTGGGCGAACTGGTCCGCCAGGTCGACTCCAGCCTGATCGACGAGTGGGAGCGGCTGCGGAACCCGGTGGATTCTGTTGTCGCCGAGACTCGGCCTGCGACCGTTACTTCGAACATCCGCGCTTTCCGGGTGCTGGTGCGCAACGCGCTGTTCCAGCGGGTCAGGCTGGCTGCGCTCGGCCACTACGCGGAGCTCGGCGAGCTGGATGCGTCTTGCGGGTGGGATGAGGACGCTTGGGCCGACGTGCTGGAGGGGTATTTTGACGTGCACGACGAGATCGGCACCGGGTCGGAGGCTCGCGGCCCGGGATTGCTGATCATCGACCAGCAGCCGGGGCAGTGGGTGGTCCGGCAGATCTTCGACGACCCCGCGGGCGACCATGACTGGGGCATCAGCGCGGTCGTGGACCTGGCCGCCTCGGACGAGGCCGGGACGGCCGTGCTCCGTATCACCGACGTCGGCCAGCTGTAGCTTGGCACGGACCTGCTCGGCGAAGGCGGCCCGCTCATCTGGAGCGGGCAGCCGGGTCACCCCGAGCGCGGAGTAGACGCCGCCGACAAAACGATGAGAGATGCATCGGAAGGGCAGGGGTGACAGCGGCCTTCAGGATCTCGCTTAGAGCGACCATCGTTGGGGGATCGGTTGAGAGGATGGCGGAGAGCGTCGCTGCCGTGGCCGAACATCTTGACGATATCCAGCGGCACACGTCTGCGTTCCTCGGGTTTACCCTTTCCTCTGATCGCAAGGAGCGGACGGCTCTCTTTAACATCTACGTGGATGAGGACGACCCGGAAGACGCGGTGTCGGCAGCTCATTCATGGGCAACTACGGCCATCATTGCCGTCGGCGATCCTACTGGAGAACGAGCGGGCCGAGTGGGAGCTGCCGGGCGGCAAGCTCGGGCTCGGCGAGGATCCGCCCGACTGCGTGGTGCGGGAGATCAGCGAGGAGTCCGGCTGGCAGGTGACCGCCGGGCCGCTGCTGGACTGCTGGCAGTACCACATACGCGAAGGCCGCGACGTCGTCATCGTGACCTATGGCTGCCACGTGCTGAGCAGTACGCCTCCAGTGGTCAGCGCCGAGCATAAGCAGGCCGGCCTGCTCAGGCTGGCTGAGGTGCAGCATCTGGTCATGCCGGACGGCTATAAACGCTCGATCACCGCGTGGTTCGCGCGCCTGGATGCCGGAACGTAGGCAGAGAAGCGATGGGCGGGGAGTGCGAGACGCTGCGGGCAACACGCTTAGCGAACCAGAGTTGGCTGACTAGCCACTCATTTGTAGGCTTCCAGCATGGCCCGGCCGAAGAGCGAGGACAAGAGGGACGCGCTGATGGCGGCGGCGACTCGTGTCATCGCCGCGCAAGGCCTGAGCGCGCCGACGGCGGTGATTGCCGGTGAGCACCGCCAGCTCGTGCACCTGGCGGTCGCCGGCGGGCGGGTCGTTGACCAGTGCCACGATGACCTCGACGATGCCAGCGTGGTCCAGCCCGGCGTCTACAAGAAGGACCGGCAAGAGATTCAGAGCACCATGGCCGGTGGGTTCGCGGGTCCGCTCAAGGGATCGCGGGTGATCGACCAACCCCGAGACGTCCGGTTCCTCAACGAGGACACGGCCATCGTGATCAGCGAGGGCGGGATGGTTTTCCCCGGACAGAACGCAGTGCCGAGCGAGGGCACGGTGCGGGCCACCTGGGTGCTGGCCAAGCGCGACGGCCGCTGGCTTGTCGCGGCGTACCACTACAGCGCCGCGAACTAGCGATCGGGGTACGAGGCGGCTTCCCTAGTTCTGTGGGAAGCCGACTCGTGCCCCGGGGGCTGGCCGGATCGAGTTACGGTCGCGAGTGGGCTTCGGCCGAAATGCCCTGTCCTCCTGGCACAGCCTTGATCGTCTAGTAGACGTTAGATATCCGCGAAGTAGAGGAAGGAAGTTCTGACGATGGCGCTGTATGTGGCTTTGTGTTACTACGACCGAGACCGGTACTGGGACGAGCCTCCCGAGACCGAGTTCTCTCCCGGATATACGGAGTTTGCCCGACGGGCCACCGAAGCGGGGGTGATGCGCGGCGGTGAGGCGCTTCAGCCGGTGACCATGTCGACCACCATCACCGTTTCGGGCGGCAGGGGCGGCGACGTGATGTTGACAGACGGTCCGTACGCGGAGGCAAAAGAAGTCCTGGCCGGCTACTTCGTGCTGGAGACGGCCGATCTTGACGAGGCGATCGCCTGGGCGGTCCAGATCCCGGCCGCTTGGAGGGGCAAGATCGAGCTCCGCCCGATCGCGCCACACCACGCCTAGGCGTCCGGCCGTGGACGCCAGCGCCGCCCTGGTCAAGGTGCTCAGGGAGGAAGGCCCGAGAGCGCTCGCCGCCCTGGTGCGCCAGCTCGGCGACTTGCCGGTGGCGGAGGACGCCCTCTCTGAGGCCACGATCGCCGCCTTGGGCGCCTGGCCAGGATCGGGGATCCCGGCCAACCCCCGAGCGTGGCTGACCGTGGTGGCTCGGCGCAAGGCGCTCGATCTCCTGAGACGGGAGTCGACCAGAACCGACAAGGAGACGGCGGCGTTCCGATGGGGAACGGAGCGCGCGAAAGACGAGATGGAGGCTCAGCCGAGAGGCCCAGGTGTCCTTGGCCTTGCGCACGCTGGCCCGCCTCGAAGTGGATGCCATCGCCCGAGCCTTCTTGGTGCCCGAGGCCACCATGGCCAAGCGCCTGGTACGGGCGAGGTCCAAGATCGCCACCGCCCACATCCCTTATGCAATTCCTTCCGACGCGGAGCTCCCCGGTCGTCTGGCCGCGGTGCTGGCCGTGGTGTACCTGATCGCCACCGAGGCCCACGCCCCGAACGGCGGGAACGCGGTCGCCCGGGTAGATCTGGAGGCCGAGGCCGTCCGCCTGGCCCGCTTGTTGGTGGAGTTGATGCCCGACGAGCCCGAGGTGCTGTCTTTGCTGGCTCTGTTGTTGTTCACCTCAGCTGGCACTCCGGCGCGAAGCGACGCCCAGGGCCACGTCGTGACCCTCGCCGACCAGGACCGCGGTCGATGGAACCGGGAGGCGATTGCGGAGGGATCGCGGTGGTTGTCTAGGGCTGTCATCTTGTCGGGCGGTACGGCTGGGCTCTACCAACTTCAGGGCTCACTTGGCCGCGGCCCACTCCACCGCTACGAGCTGGTCCGAGACCGACTGGACAGGATCATCGGGCTGTACGACCTGCTCGGGTCGGCCGGAGCCAACCCGGTCGTGGCGCTCAACCGGGCCGGTGCGGTGACTGAGCGCGACG
>Ga0302326_10029113_pt1 | contig 11091 bp, 8 predicted proteins | sample Palsa_T0_3_FD_202264 | JGI IMG/M metagenome (GOLD analysis project Ga0302326, IMG submission 202264) | Peat permafrost microbial communities from Stordalen Mire near Abisko, Sweden - Palsa_T0_3 | ecosystem: Environmental > Terrestrial > Soil > Palsa > Peat permafrost | place: Sweden: Abisko...
CCAACCCCACGACGTGATGCTCGATCCGGACGGCGGGGTCTATTTCACCTATTTCGGCGATCCGCTGCTCGGCCGCCTCGATCCCAAGACCGGCGAGGTCGCGTCGTTCCCGGTCCCGATCCTCAAGCAGAATGCCGCCAAGGGAACCCTCAGCCTGGAGCGCGACCATGACGGCAATTACTGGATTTCGCTGATGTACCAGGCGGGCGCGGCGAAGTTCGACAAGGCCACCAAGTCGTTCACGATGCTGCCGGTGGCGCCCGAATTCAATCGCGACAGCTCGCAGCAGGCGTTCGTGGCGCCGCAATCCTCCGATGTCGACGGCAAGCTGTGGATCCAGGACGTCGCCTCGACGTCGGTGTACCGGGTCGATCTCAAGACCGGCAAGTTCGAGAATTTCGCGCCGTTCAAGGACATCAAGCCGGATTCGCCGCTGGCCGGCCGGCCTCATTCGATCTACGAAATCTTCCCCGACGCGCAGAACAATCTCTACATCGCCGACTTCAGCGACCGCGCCATCGGCCGCATCGACGCCAAGACCGGCGAATACTCCTTCGTCCAGACCTTCACCGACCGCTCGCGGCCGCGCCGCGGCGAGTTCGACAAGAACGGGCGGCTGTGGTTCGCCGAATACGCGGTGGACAATGTCGCGATGCTCGACACCAGGACCAACAAGCTGCAGGAATGGAACCTGCCCACCAAGTGGTCGATGCCCTACCAAGCCAAGGCCGACAAGAACGGCGACGTCTGGACCGGCGGAATGGCGGCCGACCGCATCGCCCGGATCAACTCCAAGACCGGCGAGATCACCGAATATCCGCTGCCGGCGAACACCAATATCCGCAACCTCTATGTCGACGACTCCACGACCCCGGTGAGCGTCTGGTTCGGCAACAATCACGGCGCCGCGATCGTGAAGCTGCAGCCGCTGGATTAGGAGACACCGCGCAGGAATAGCGCCACGCACAACGCCGTCATAGCCGGGCTTGTCCCGGCTATCTCGCTTGTGCAGGCACGGGTGCGCCAGCAAATGCCTTGTCCTGTGAATCGAGATCACCGGGACAAGCCCGGTGATGACTGTGGAGAGGGCATGTGGAGACCGCCACGGCAGCAAATCCGCGAATTTCCTCAATGCGATCCAAAGCAGGCCCATTGTTTTCAGATTGGAAATACACTGAGGCAAAATAGGGGGTTATCAACCGGCCTTGGCGCGACTACTTGGGGGGCCAGCGGCATTTTCCTTTGCCGGAAACCCCCGAAAGGAAAGACCACCATGACCAATTCGACCGAACTGACCCGTTTCGAGCCCTACCTGCTCGCGGCACTGCGCATCGTCGCCGGCGTGCTGTTTCTGTCCCACGGCCTCGTCAAGCTGTTCGGATTTCCGCCCGGCGCCGCCCCCGGCCAGCAGGAGCTTCTCAGCGTGATGGGAGCCGGAGCGGTGATCGAGGTCGTTACCGGCACGCTGATCACGCTGGGCCTGTTCACCCGCGCTGCCGCCTTCGTCGCCTCGGGCGAAATGGCGGTCGGTTACTGGATGTTTCACGCCCCGCAGAGCATCTACCCCGCGGTGAATGGCGGCGACGCGGCGGTCCTGTTCTGCTTCATTTTCCTGTATCTTGCCGCCGCGGGCGCCGGTGCCTTCAGCCTGGAGGGCCGGTTCCGCAGCTCCGCCGCGACCGGAGGACACTATGCCCGCACCTGATGCAATGCCGGCCAAGCTCAAGCCCATCGCCACGGCGCCGCGCCCGATCGATGCGGGCGCGCGCATCGGCCATGTCCACCTCAAAGTCGCCGATCTCGACCGTGCGCTCGGCTTTTACATCGGCGTGCTCGGCTTCGAGCTGATGCAGCGCTTCGGGAAGCAGGCAGCTTTCCTCTCGGCCGGCGGCTATCATCATCACATCGGCCTCAACACCTGGGAGAGCCGCGGCGGCTCCCCGCCGGCGCCGGGCACCACCGGCCTCTATCACGTGGCCATCGTCTATCCGACCCGCGCCGATCTCGGCGAAGCCCTGCAGCGGCTCATTACGGCCGGTATTGCGCTCGACGGTTCGGCCGACCACGGCGTGAGCGAGGCCCTCTATCTGCGCGACCCCGACGGCAATGGCGTCGAACTCTATTGGGACAAGCCGGAGGCGCAGTGGCCCCGCAACCCCGATGGAACGCTCGCCATGAACAACGCAGCGTTGAACCTCAAGGCGCTGCTGGCGGACGCCAAGGCGGCGTGACCGTCGGCCGGTCCGTCGTTCGGAGAACATGGGCATGGAAGTGCTGTCGGCGATCACCGAAATCTTCCGGGACCTGCTCATCTTCGTGGCCGTGATGACGGCGCTGCTCATCGCGCTCGTCGTGGTCGTCTCTAAATTGCCCAACGACAATCCGCTCAAGCGCGTGTTGACGGCGTTGAGCTACCGGGTCGGGGCGACCGCCGCGGCGGGAGCCATCGCCATTCCCATCGAGCCGATCCCCGGTCTCGACACGCTCTACGACGTCGGCGTGCCGATCTTGCTTCTCCTGTATTGGTTTTCGTTTTTCCGCAACGCGGGCCGCATGATGTCGGAACCGCCGTCGGGGCCGGGCCGCAGGCAAATCGGTCACGAGGGCCGATGACGAAAACGATGGCATCGATTCACACTTTGCTGTCATCGCCCGGCTTGACCGGGCGATCCAGTAAACACCGACCGTGAGTACTGGATTCCGGTCAAGCCGGGCGATGACACCAATTGAATCAGGCTAATCGGGAAATGCATCAGGCCGCACCGCTTGCGGTCCGTACGCGATTTCGCCAGGATCGCGCCATGAGTCGCACTCCCGTTCCATCCCGAACACGCCGCGAGGCCGCGCCGCGCCTGCCGCTGGGCGAGGAGCCGCTGCGTCCGAGCTTCAAGCGCGAGCGCGCCGCGATCAAGCGTGGCGTGTTTCCGGTGGCGGGATGCGACGAGGCGGGCCGTGGTCCGCTGGCGGGGCCGGTGGTCGCCGCCGCCGTCATACTCGACTCCAGGCGGATTCCGCGCGGCCTCGACGATTCCAAGAAGCTCACCGCTGCGCAGCGCGAAAAGCTGTACGCACGCATCTGCGCGACGGCGCAAGTCGGCGTCGCCTTCGGTTCGCGCGCCCGCATCGACCGCGACAACATCAGGCAGGCCTCGCTGTGGGCCTTGGCGCGCGCGGTCGCGGCGTTGCCGGTGCGGCCGCGGCTGGTCTTCGTCGACGGCCGCGACCGCATCGAGGCCGGCTGCGACTGCGAGGCGGTGATCTCCGGGGATGCCCTGGTGCTCTCGATCGCCGCCGCCTCCATCGTCGCCAAGGTGGTGCGCGACCGCCTGATGATGCAGGTCGGCGCCGCCCATCCCGGCTACGGCTTCGAGCGCCACATGGGCTACAGCGTGCCTGAGCATTTCCGCGCCCTGGCGCAGCTCGGCCCGACCATCCATCACCGCCGCGGCTTTGCGCCGGTCGCTGCGGCCTATGGCGATGCCGCGGCGGGTTCCCCCGACGACGATCTCATCGGGTGAACGGGTTGCTTCCCGGCCCGGCGCGCGCTTATCTGCCCCGTCCCGCAGTGGCGCGACCCAAACAGATGGTTCCATCTGTTTGGATCAGTCGCCCCACTACCTCAGTTAGTTGGTGGGCTGACTTGTCCCAACATTTGGGAACCAAATGTTGGGGTCAGACCACCTGGTAGGCACGCCGAATGCTCCACACCTCCATCATCGTCGAACTGCTGCGCTCGCAGCCGCGGCTGACGTTCTGGCTGATGGCGCTGACCCAGACGGTGCTGTGGTGGGTGTTTCCCTCGCTGTTCTTCTCCTCGCCGCCGGGCGATCTGCCGATCGTGCTGGCGGTCGGCCATGAATTCCAGCTCGGCAGCTATTTCGGCCCACCGCTCGCCTTCTGGCTCGCCGACATCGCCTACACCGCCGGCGGTAGCGTGGCGGTCTACCTGCTGGCGCAGGTCTGCGTGCTCGTCACCTTTTGGGCGGTGTTCACCCTGGGGCGCGCCATCGTGGGTATTCATCATGCCGCCTTCGCGGTCCTGCTGATGGTCGGCATCTCCGCCTTCTCGGCGCCGACGCCGAATTTCGGCCCGTCGATCCTGGCAATGCCGCTGGTGGCGCTGTCGCTGCTCAGCCTGTGGCGCGCCGTCGGCGAGCGCCACCGGGTGTCCTGGTTCGTGCTGGGCCTGGAACTCGGCCTGTTGACGCTCACGACCTATGCCGGCCTCATCCTCCTGGCGCTGATCGTCGTGTTCCTGGCCGCCACGCGGCGCGGGCGGCGGGCGCTGCGCTCCCCCGATCCCTGGCTCGCCAGCATCATGATCGTGGTCGTGCTGTTTCCGCATCTGATCTGGCTCGACCTCAACAACGGCATCGCGACCCTCGCCTTGCGCCCCCTGCCCGCTGGCGAAGCGCCCGTCGCCTACCTCAAGGACTGGCTCGGCCTGTTCGAGGCGATCTTCCTCGCCCATGTAGGCCTGATCATCCTGGTCGCGCTGGGGAGCAAGTGGCATCTGCGCACCGAGGACAAGGTGCCGGTGTTCGTGCGCAGCTTCACCGATCCTTTCGCCCGGAACTTCGTCTATTTCTTCGCGCTCGCCCCCGGCCTCACCGCGGTGACCGTCGCCGTCCTCCTGGGCGAACGGCAGCCGGTCGGCGGGATCGCGCCCCATCTCGTGCTGTCCGGGCTCGCGATCATCGTCCTCGCCGGCAATGCCATCCCCTGGCATCGGCCGCGCATGGTCGGCATCGCATGGGCGGTGCTGCTGCTGACGCCGCCGGCCGTCGCGGCCGCCGGCATCCTGCTGCTGCCGTGGACGGGGCTGTCCAGCGTCGACGTGTCCCGGCCCGCGAACGCCATGGGCCAGTACTTTTCCGAGAGTTTCCAGCGGCGCACCGGCGCACCGCTCACCATCGTCGGAGGCGACACCCGCATCTCCGCCCTGGTCGCGCTCGGCGCCCCCCAGCGCCCCAGCCTGTATTTCGATGCGAATCCGGAGCGCTCGCCCTGGGTCACCTTGGCCGACATCCGCCGCAAGGGCGCGGTCGTCGTGTGGCCCGGCGTGGAGAACCAGGTGTCGGTGCCGACCGAGATCGGAACGCACTTTCCCGACCTCGTCGCCGAGGTCCCCCACGCGTTCGAACGCACGGTGCAGGGCCGCCTGCCGCTGTTCCGGGTCGGCTGGGGCGTCCAGCGCCCGCTGTCCGATGCGCCGAATCCCGAACCAGGTCCCAGCCCCGAAGCAAGTCCGAGCCCCGAAGCAAGTCCGGGCGCCGAAGCGAAGCCGGACTCCGAGGCAAAGCCGAGCCCAGAGGCACAGCCGAACCCCGAAGCGAAACAATGACGCAGCTTCGCTTGATGATCGCCGCCATCGGGGTGACGGTGCTCCTTACCCGGGGCTACGCTTGCTGATTTCGATCCGGTCCGACATGGAGTAAGGGTCGATCGCAAAATGCAGCATCTTGATCACCGGCGTCGGCACCCGGCGCCGGTCGACGGTCCGCATTTCGAGAAACCCGAAGGCTTCGAGCTTGCCGAGCGTGCGAAGGAGGTTAGGCTCGGCGCGATTGGTGAGGCGAGCGAGCTCGGCCACGGACTGCGGCTCCTTATCGCGGATCGTGCGCAAGAGGCTGCGATTATCCGGCGTCAGCAAGCGGATCAGCGCCTCGGCGGATTCCACGCTCGCCAGCTTCGCATCGGCCGGCGCGGCTTCTTCGCCCCGTGCGACGGCGCTCATCTCGGTTTCCAACGCCTTCCTGCTTTGCACCTTCACGGCTCTCTCCGTTTCGACGTGTCGTCCTCGCCGATGACGGTGTCGTCGATCCCATGCTCGGCCAACACACGCGTCAAACTTGCGTTAGGTACAATCCTCCGCTAAAAAAGGCCCAGGCTTACAGGCAGATTGTTATCGCGCTTCGCGATATATGAGACAACGTTAGGGAACGATGCTTCCCAACGGACCTTTAATGCGCAATCCATCGACATGATGGATAATGCATGTGTTCGCATAGGATAGTGCCTGTAAGCCTTCATCTTTCTTACGGATAGTGGATTGTCTGTACTCAAGAAATTAAAGGACGCATCCTCGCTGCATGATCTTGCTGCCATACTAGGATATACGCCGCGTGGGCTTGCCTTCATTGTCTATAGGATGCCGATTGACCAAAAGTACAAGAAATTCAGCATCCCAAAGCGTGGCGGTGGGCAACGTGAAATATGCGCGCCGATCGCGCGCCTGAAGGTGCTGCAGCGCCGACTAGCCAATGTCTTATATGCTTGCAGAGATGAGATAGATTCCGAAAGCGGACTGCGGCCGCTATCACATGGATTTCGGCGGGAACACTCGATCATCACAAACGCTCGGCTTCATAAAAGACGTCGGTACGTTCTGAACCTCGATCTCCAGAATTTTTTCCCGACGTTCAATTTCGGGCGAGTCAGGGGATTCTTCATCCACTTCAACAGCTTTAAACTGGATGAGAAGGTCGCGACGGTCATCGCCCAGATTGCCTGCTTTGAGAACATGCTACCGCAAGGAAGTCCCTGCTCACCGATCATCGCGGATATGATTGCGCATTTTCTAGACGTCCGCCTCGTACAGCTCGCGAAACAAACCCAGATCACCTATTCCCGCTACGCAGATGATCTGACCTTTTCGACAAGCCAGCGAATATTTCCGTCCTCGATTGCAGCGCCTGCTGCTGCCGGTGTTCCAGAATGGGCACTCGGTGACGATCTAGTCGTCACGATCCAAAGTGCGGGCTTCATCATTAATCCGGGCAAGACCCGGATGCAGTTTAGGATGAGCCGGCAACTCGTCACGGGCTTGACCGTCAACGCAAAAGTAAACATCCGTCCGGAATACTATCGATTGGCGCGCGCGATGTGCCACGCGCTCTTTGAGAACGGAACCTACCATCGGCCTACTGCCGCGAGCTTGGCAGCGGGCCAGGGAGCTGAGGTGGAAATGATTACGTCACTTGGACCGATTGAAGGCATTTTGAGCCATATTCACCACGTGAAGGACTCGATTGACGCCCGCGACGAGTTAGAAAAGAGAAAGAATGCGACAGCGGCGCGGAAGCTCTATAACCGCTTTCTCAAGTATCGTTACTTCGTTCGTGTGGAGTGTCCGCTCATCGTTTGTGAGGGGAAGACCGACAACCTACCCGCTTTCCAGCCAAAGCTTGGAGTTTGGAATGGCACGACCTTCACTAGCTCCGTTAAGTTCTTCAATTATACCAACCAAGCGCACAGCATTCTGGAGCTCGGTGGGGGCGCGGGAGATCTGCGTTACTTCTTCATCAAGACCCGATATAAACAGGAAATCCAGAGTTTCAAGCATCGACCCTTGAAGCACCCGGTGATCGTTCTTGTCGACAACGACGCCGGTGCTAAAGATATCTTTAAGAGCTTTAACACGAACTATGGGGTCGCCATCGACCTTAAATCGGCTGATCCATTCTTCTATGTCACGCAAAATTTGTACTTAATAAAGACGCCCGAAAGGGGTTCGGATGGCGTATCCTGCATTGAGGATTTCTTTGAACCGTCGCTCTTAAATACGAAAATCGACGGAAAGAAATTCAACCCAAAGAAAGATCATGGCGCCGATGGCGAGTATGGAAAGTTCATTTTTGCGGAGAGGGTCGTGCGCCCGAACGCGGACACCATCAATTTTTCAGGATTCGGGCCGCTCCTTGAACGTATTTGTGCCGTCATCGACGACTACGCGACTCGCGGGGCTGGTACCTAAGCGCTGGGCGCACAACTCTACCCTTGCGGCTTTGGCCTCGCCTCAGTTCTCGCGCGCCATCCATTCCTGGCCGAGCGCGGCGCTGGCCGGGAAGATCAGCGACTTGATCACCACCGGCACCGCGCCGGAGCTCTCCAGGAGTTCGCCGATGTCGATGTAGTCGAACTGCTTGAGCTCGAGGCCGTCGATGGAGACCACCGGGTTGGTGAGCTTCATCTCCTCGCGGAAATGAATCCCGATCAGGCCGCCGACGTCGCCGTCGCCCGCGAGCACGATGGGATGGCCGCGCGCGAGCACGTCGCGCAGGCCTTCGGCGACGCCGCGGCAGAAGGCGTCGAGGCGGTGGAACGTCGCCGAGCCCTGCCACGGCACGAAGATCGCGACTGGCGTGTCGGCGTCGCCGAGATCGAGATGCCGCAGCACGGTGCGGATCGAGGCCGCTACGGCATCGGCATCGATGGTCTCGCCCTCCAGCGGCAGGCCCGGCGCGATGACGGGCACGTTGCGCAGCGGCAGGGCGCTGTGGGGGGAGACGAAGATCGTGCTGCCGCTCACCTGCGTCGTATATTGCGAGGCGCCGATGACGGTGGCGCGGATGCCCTGGGCCGGCGGCTCCAGCCGCGGTCCCCAGGCGGCAACGCGCGCGCGGATTTCGGCGGCGAGCAGGGTGCCGAGGTCGCCGAAGCTCGCGGTCTCCCAGCCATAGACATATTCCGAGACGCCGCCGGAGAATGTTACATGGTCGACGCTGCCTTGCCAGGCGAGGGGATCGAGGCGCAACAGGCCGGTGTCGCCGAGCCTGGGCGCGCCGCCCTTCATGGCGTCGAACAGGCAGTCGGCCATGCGGGCGGCGAGCCGCTTCGCGTCGTCGGGGGCGAGCATCGTGCCGATTTCGAGCGTGAGGCCGAGTTCCTCGCCGAACCGGCGGCCGGCTTCCTCCAGCCGCGTGATCCGTCCCTGCGCGTCGGTGCACACGAGGCGGGCGCCGACATCGACCGCGGTGATGGCGATCACCCGGCCGTCGTCGCACACCGCGATCTTGGAGGTGCCGCCGCCGACATCGACGTTCATCACCGGCGCATGGTCGCGGATCGAGCGGGCGACCGCGCCGGAGCCGTAGGCCGCCATGACGGTTTCGAGATTGTCGCCGGCGCTGACCGCGACGAGCTTGCCGGCCTGGCGCGCGAACAATTCGCCGATCCGCCGCGCATTGCTGCGGCGGACCGCGACCCCGGTGAGGATCAGCGCGCCGGCGTCGATCTCGTCGGGATCGACCATGGCGTTTTCGTATTGCTTCTCGAAGAACGCGCCCAGCGCATCGGCGTCGATCTCATCCTCCGAGGCATACGGAGTGAGCAGGATATCGGACTGATAGAAGGTCTCGCGCTGGGTCACGACGTAACGGCTGTCGAGCCGCTCCAGCACGATGCGCGAAAACACGAGGTGCGAGGTCGAGGAGCCGATATCGACCCCGACGCTCAATACGCAAATCTCGTCTTCGCCCTCCAGGCTGCGTCCGGTGGTGGAAAAGAAAATGCGGCCGCCGGCTTCGTCGGTCTCGATGTTCATGGGATTGGATCTGCCTCGGGGCGAGTCTGGGGCGTGCGTTTTCCGATGGCCCCACCCTCTGACTGTCATTGCCCGGCTTGACCGGGCAATCCAGTTACTCCCGGTCGGTGGATACTGGATCGCCCGGTCAAGCCGGGCGACGACAGGGAGGGGGCGGTGCAAGCGAAAAGCGCTCGGCGCGGGGACATCACACCTTCTGCAGGAAGCTGTCCACCACCTTCTTCTCGCCGGCGCGGTCGAAATAGATGGTGAGCTTGTTGCCCTCCACGTGGAGCACGTTGCCGTTGCCGAATTTCTGGTGGAACACGCGGTCGCCGGCGCGAAACGCGGAAGTGGTGCCGGTCGATTTCGCCACCAGCTCGCCCTCGATGGTGATCGGCCCGCGGCTGCGGGCGGCAGGACCGGGAGCGGGCGTGGCGTTTGTTCCATGGAAAGCGCCGGCGTCGCGGAAGCCCCCGGAATTGCCCCCGGAGCCGGAGTTGCCGCCGGAACCGAAATTGCCGCCGCCGCGGCTGCGGGCGCGCTGCCAGCCGGGGGTGCTGTAGCTCGATCCGAACGTCTCGGCCTGGTCGAAACGCGAGCCGCCCACATTGCCGTAGCCGGGAAAGCCGCCGAAGCCCGTGGACTGCGCGACCTCGATATGGGGCTCCGGCAATTCGTCGACGAAGCGCGACGGAATGCTCGCGGTCCAGCTGCCGCGCATGCGGCGGTTCGACACGAAATAGATTTTCGCGCGCTTCCTCGCCCGGGTCATGCCGACATGGGCGAGGCGGCGCTCCTCCTCGAGCCCGGCGCGGCCCTGGTCGTCGAGCGAGCGCTGGTGCGGCAGCAGGCCCTCCTCCCAGCCGGGCAGGAATACGGTGTCGAATTCGAGGCCCTTCGCCGAGTGCAGGGTCATGACCGAAACCGCGGCGGTATCGCCGCCGCGATCGGTGTCCATCACCAGCGAGATGTGTTCGAGGAAGCCCTGCAGGTTCTCGAACTCCTCCATGGAGCGGACCAGCTCCTTGAGGTTTTCGAGCCGGCCGGCGGCATCGGCGGAACGGTCCTTCTGCCACATCTCGGTGTAGCCGGATTCGTCGAGCACGATCTCGGCGAGTTCGGTGTGGGGCAGCGCGTCGCGCTGGGCCCGCCAGCGGTCGAAGGCGGCGAGGAGGTCGCGCAACGCCTGGCGCGGCTTGGGCTTCAACGCGTCGGTCGCGATCACCGCGCGGGTCGCCGTCATCAGCGGCTCGCGGCGGGCGCGGGCGTGATCGTGCAGCAGCTGGATGGTGGCGTCGCCGAGGCCGCGCTTGGGCACGTTGACGATGCGCTCGAAGGCGAGGTCGTCGGCCTCCGAATTGATGCAGCGCAGATAGGCCAGCGCATCGCGGATTTCGGCGCGCTCGTAGAATCGTGGCCCGCCGATGACGCGATAGGGCAGGCCGAGGGTGACGAAGCGGTCCTCGAACTCGCGCATCTGGAACGACGCCCGCACCAGGATCGCGATCTCGTCGAGGGAATGGCCGCGGCGCTGCAGCGCCTCGATCTCCTCGCCGATGACGCGGGCTTCCTCTTCGGAATCAAAGGCTGCGGTGACCAGCACCTTCTCGCCGAGCTCGCCTTCGGAGCGCAGCGTTTTGCCGAGCCGGCCTTCATTGTGGGTGATGAGATGGGAGGCGGCGGCCAGGATGTGGCCGGTGGAGCGGTAATTGCGCTCCAGCCGGATCACCTTGGCGCCGGGAAAGTCCTTCTCGAAACGCAGGATGTTGTCTACCTCGGCGCCG
>Ga0302326_10029114_pt1 | contig 11091 bp, 9 predicted proteins | sample Palsa_T0_3_FD_202264 | JGI IMG/M metagenome (GOLD analysis project Ga0302326, IMG submission 202264) | Peat permafrost microbial communities from Stordalen Mire near Abisko, Sweden - Palsa_T0_3 | ecosystem: Environmental > Terrestrial > Soil > Palsa > Peat permafrost | place: Sweden: Abisko...
CACCCTACGTCCTGTTGCTCAACAACGATGCGGAGTTCGTGACCGACGGCGGCGTCCGCGCGATGCTCGAACAGGCGCAGCGCCCCTCGATCGGCGCCGTCGGCGCGCGATTGCTCTATCCCGACGGTTCGGTGCAACACGTCGGCGTCGTCGTCGGCGTCGGCGGCTACGCCGGCCACGTCTATCGCTACAAACGCGTCGCGGATCCCGACGTCGACGAGACCGTCGCAGGGGTGCGAAACTACTCGGCCGTGACGGCGGCGGCGATGATGTTCCGGCGCGATGTCTTCGACGAGGTCGGAGGCTTCAACGAGGAGCTCGCAATCGAATTCAACGATCTCGACTTCTGCTTGCGGCTCGTGCGCGCGGGATACCGAAACGTGAGCTTGCCGCACGTCGTGCTCAATCACGAGGAGTCGGTTTCGCGCGGCACGCCACGGACGCACGCCGCGCGCGAGCAGCGCAACCGCGAGCGCGCGCTCTTTGCGCGCCTCTGGCAAACCGAACGTTTCGCCGATCCCTACTACAATCGGAACCTCACGAGATCCGACGAGACCGGCGGCGTCGGAAGCGCTTAACGGACGACGCGCGAGGCGAGTGACGTCTAAAGGACCTCGGGCTTCGCGCTGCGCGGCGAACGCGGCTCGACCGACAGGTACACCATGCGTTTGTGTTCGCGCCGGCCGAGGGTCACGCTCTCGACGACCGTTCCGCAGACCGCGGATAAGAACGCGAGCAGCATGATGCCCGTGCACAGCACGGCGGTCGGATACCTGCGCACGAGCCCGGTCCGCCGATAGTCGACGAACAGCTCCACCGAGAGCGAGGTCGAAACCGTCGCGAGAACGGCGAAGAAGAAGCCGAAAAAGAGCATCGGGCGTTCTGTCCGGACGAGCCCAAGGATGAGCCGCAAAATCCGCAGGCCGTCTCGAACGGTGTCGAGCTTGCTCGCGGAGCCGGGCGCTCGCTTGCGGTAGGCCACCGGCAACTCGTCGACCGGCAGGTGCAACTCGAGTGCGTGAACCGTGATTTCGGTTTCGATTTCAAAGCCGGAGGTCAGCGCCGGGAACGACTTCACGAACCGGCGCGAGAGCACTTTGAAGCCCGACAACATATCGACGATGCTCGGGCCGAAGAACAGCGCGACGCACGAGCTCAGCATCCAATTGCCGAAGCGGTGGCCGGAACGATGATTTGCATCGAGGGCGCTCTCGCGCCGGCCGTTGACGAGGTCGAGGCGCGCGCCCACGAGCCGCTCGACCATCGGTCCGGCAGCGGCGGCCTCGTACGTGTCGTCGCCGTCGACGATCACGTAGACCTCGGAATCGATGTCGGCAAACATCCGGCGTATGACGTGGCCCTTGCCTGGACGCCGTTCGTGCCGGACGACGGCACCCGCGGACGCAGCTTCGGCCGCGGTGTCGTCGGTCGATCCGTTATCGTACACGTAGACCGTGGCCGCCGGAAACACCGCTCGAAAATCGAGCACGACCCGGCGAATCGATGTCGCCTCGTTGAACGCGGGGATCAGAATCGCGATTTCGTCGCCGTGCGACGCATCATCCATCGCGGCGTGCTTGCGCGCTGCGCAGCGCCATCCCTCGCCCGGGGAAGGGCTCGTTCCGTCGGGTTGATAAGCCGGTCGCGATGACCGCCGACCTCGAGCGCGGAAAATGGGGCACGCGCTCGATCGTCTCCGCTTGGGACCTCCCGTCTTTGAAAGTTCGGCGCCTGATGCGCGCGTTACGGGTGCGCGAACGGCGCGACGCGCGCTTGCTCGAGGTCGGCTGTGGAAGCGGCCGCATTCTGCGCAGCATCCGCGAGCGCGATGCGGATCTCGTGCTCGCCGGCGTCGACCGCGACGCCGTGCAGATCGCCGCCGCGCGCGACGAGCACGCCGGGCTTGCGATCTCTTACGAAACGGCCGATGCCGAACGCCTGCCCTTCGGCGCCGGAACGTTCGACATCGTCATCTTCCTCGACTACCTGGAGCACACCGAACGGCCGGCCGTGGCGCTAGCGGAAATGGCGCGCGTGCTCGAGCCGGGCGGCTTACTCCACTTCGTCTGCCCGGCCGAACGAGAGGCGCTCACGCCGTACCGCCTCTCGACGCTCCTCTTCCGTCGCCACTTCAAGGAGCAGACGCTCGGTCACATTCAGCAATTCACGATCGCGGATCTCGAACGCTTGACCGTGGCCGCGGGGTTCACGATCGTCGACGTTTCGTACAGCTATCACGCGCTCGGCGCGACCATGGACTATCTCCTTTTTGCCGCACTGCTGCACCCGCGCATCGCTCGCACGTATTGGGAGCACGATCGCTATCACGCGACCGGGCGCGAGGCGCGGCCGTCGCTCGCCGGGGCCGCGCTCAACGCCGCGCTTACGATTGGGAACGCGGTCGCCTTCGCGGAATCGCGGCTGCTCGGGCGCGTGCGCGCGTTCGCGTCGACCGTGCACGTTACGGCTCGACGACATGACTAGGCGGGCGCCGCTGCCCCGGCTGTGGCTCGCTGCAGCGATCTACGCGTGTGCGTTTGCGATCTCGTTCGGTCCCTTTCTGTTCGGCAACGCATCGTTGCTCAGTGCGGCGCGCGACGCGCCGAGCCTCTACCCGAGCGGCGCGACGCGCCGCGAGCCGCCGCCGTTTTTGAAGCTCCAAGACGCGCTTGCGCCGGCCTCGCAGATCGAGCCCGCCTTCGCGCTCGAACATCACATCGCGTTCGACGAGCGGCGTTTGCCGCTCTGGAACCGGCTGACCGGGTTCGGCACGCCGCTGGCGGCAAATCTGATGCCGCAGCCGTTCTTTCCGTTGACGCCGCTCGCCGCAATCGATCCTTCGCCCCGCGCCCAATCGCTGTGGGTCGTCTGCCGGTTATTTGTCGCCGCAATGCTCGCGTTCGGATTCTTTCGGACGTTCTCGAGTTTCTGGCCGGCGCTTGCGGGTGGCGCATCATTTGGGTTCACTGGCTATTTCTTGCTGTTCTCGACGATCGAGCACGTCAGCGTCGAGATGTTGCTGCCCGGCGTTTTCTGGGCGCACGAGGCGCTGCTGCGCAAACGCAGCGCTGCGCGCTTCGCTGGGCTCGCGTTCGTGACGGCGCTCGTCGTACTCGGCGGCATGCCGGAATCGACGGTTCTCGCGCTCGGCTTCGGCCTCGTCTACGCCGTCGCCCGGCTCGTACGGCTTGGGCGCGAGCGCGCGAGCACGGCCGCGCTCGACGTCGCCGTGGCCACGGCGGGCGGCGCTTGCGCGATGGCCTTTGTCGTACTGCCTTTCCTCGAGTTCGTGCGGCATTCGTACAGCCTGCACGCCGCCGGATCGTCGTTCGGAGTAGAAAGTTCGCCGTTCGACCTTCGGATCGCGGCGTATCTCGTGCCGCTCGCATTCGGGCCGCCGGCGCTTCCGCTTTCGGGATTCGAAGTGCAGAGCGGACCACTCGGCTTCGCCGGCGTTTCGGCCGCGACGTTCGGCCTGATCGCGCTCGTCTGCCGGCGCACCGCTCGCGACACGTTCTTCGGCATCGCCGCGGCGCTGCTGCTGCTCAAACGGTACGGCGCTCCGCCACTTCAGTGGATCGCGACGGTGCCCCCGTTCGCCCAGATCTTCTTTGAAAAATACGACGAACCGCTCTTCGCATTTGCCGTCGCGGTGCTCGTGGCAAGCGGACTCGAGCGCATCGCGACGGGGACCCTCGACCGCACGAGAGGCGCGCTCGCGCTCGCGTGCGTCCTCGCCGGGCTGACGGCGGCCGAGACGCAGGGAAGCCGCGTGCCCGGGCTTGCGGATCCCGTCCATGCCGCTTTTTTCCAGTACGCGATGGTGGTGGGCTTCGCGACGTTCGCGCTCGTCGCGATGCTGCTGCTCGCGCCGCGCCGCGGGGCGCGGGCTGCGGTCCTGACGGCGGCCGTGGCTGCGGGACTGCTCTACGCCGAGTGCAATGCCGATTATCTGCTGCCTATGTACTACGTGGTCGTCCCGCCCGCGACGCGCAGCGAAGACCCGTACCGAGGGGCGCCTTACATAACGTATCTGCAGGCACACGCGAGGGCCGACGAACGCGTGCTCGGTCTCGACGGTGTGCTGTCGCCCGCGTGGGCCGAGGCGTTCGGTTTGAACGACCCCGAGAACGCGAACGCGATCTACCCGGCGCGTTATCTGCCATTCGTTCGGGCGTTCCTGGTGGCGCCCGGCTATCCAATCGATTTGGCATATTCCTTTGCGGGGCGCGGCGAAGACGTTACCACGACGGCGCGCGCGCGCCGCTTTCTCGCGCTCGCCTCCGTGCGCTACGTCGTCGCGGGCGCGCCGCTCGCGGCGGCGCCGGCTTCTTTTGCGCGCGCGTACGCGAACGATGCGTGGATCTACCGATTCGACGACCCGTTGCCGAGGGCCGCGCTCTTCACGAACGTCGAACGTGCCGCCGACGCGGACGCAGCGCTCGAGCGGTTAGCCGATCCGAATTTCGACATCGCGACGACGGCGGTCGTGGAACTCGGACCGCGCGATGCGACGGCGCTGCCCTCCGCGCGCGAACCGGTCCGCGCGGCGACAATCGTTTCCTCGGATTCGGAGCGTACGACGATCGTGGCGGGTGCGCCGCGCCCCGCGCTGTTGGTCTACAACGACACCAATTATCCCGGTTGGCAGGCGTACGTCGATGGTCTGCGCCGGCCGATCGTCGCGGCAAACTATCTCTTTCGCGGCGTGTTCCTCCCGGCGGGACCGCACCGGGTAGAATTCCGCTACGAGCCGCCCTCGTACGCATTCGGCTACGCGCTGAGCGTCATCGGCGTGCTCGGCGTTGCCGCTTATGCGTTCGTACTTCGCCGCCGCCCGGGCAGGACGGCGTAGATGCCGCCGCTGCTTCCGCCGGCAGCGGCCCTGCCCGGCTTCGCCGCGACACTCTTCGTGCTGTGGGCCGTCGTCGGATACGTTCTGCTGCGCGCGATCGCGCGCCGGGCGTTTAAGGAACCGCATCGCGCCGAGTGGGCTGCCGCTGCAGTCGTGGCAGCGTTGCTCGCCGGCGTCGCGCTGGACCCTTTTCGTGCGGCGCCCTCGGCCCCGGTCCCGCCGGCGGCAACGCCCGCGCCCGGCGCCGTCGCGGCCACCCGAGGGCGGCTACGGTCGTTCTTCGTTTCGTGGCAACGCGGCCGGCTCGAGCGCGCCGATTTCGCCGGCTCCGCCGCCTACGCAGCGGCTTACGCGCAAGCCCGAGACACCGCGCCGAAACTGCGCGCACTCGGTCGCATCGAACAGATGAGTCTCGTTGCGTCCAAGGTGCAAGACGGCGTCGAAGCCGTCGAATACCTCTTCGTATGCGCTCGCGGCTCCGAGCTGATGGGGGCTTACCTCGATGGTCGCGGCCGCGTCCTCTCTGTGGGTTTCCAGAGCGCGCCAACTTCGGCGCCCTAATCGCAGCTCACGCGTCTAGCGAAAAGTCCTCGCGATCCAGCGTCAGATTGGGATTGTAGTACGGGTCGCCGGTCGCGAGCACGGGCCAACGCGCCTTCATGGTCGCGATCTCGCGGGCGAATCGATCGATCGCCTGCGGTTGCGTTTCGGGACCACGCGACTTGGACTCCGCGTGAAAGAGCACGACGTGCGGGAGGTAGACGTTTCGGAATCCGGCTTCGCGCAGGCGCAGACAGAAGTCCACGTCGTTGAACGCTACCGCCAAGCTCTCGTCGAAGCCGCCGGCGCGTTCGAATGCGTCGCGCCGGACCATCATGCAGGCGGCGGTTACCGCCGAATAGTTTCCGATCGCCCGCAGCGCGTGAAAATAGCCCGGCGCGTCTCCCGGGAAATGCTTGTGGCTGTGCCCGGCAACGCCGCCGAGTCCCGCAACCACGCCCGCATGCTGCACCGTTCCGTCGGGATAGAGAAGCAGCGCGCCGACCGCACCGATTGCCGGACGCTGCGCGTACTCGAGCATCGCTTCGATCCAGCCGTCACTGACGGCTTCGGTATCGTTGTTGAGCAGCAAGAGAACGTCGCCCGCCGCGTGTGCGACGCCGGCATTGATCAATCGCGAGAAGTTGAACGGGCCCGGCTGCCGCAGGATCGCGATGCGCGAATCCGCCGCCGCCAAACGCTCGAAGGTCGCAAGCGAATCGGGCTCGGTCGAACCGTTGTCGACGATGGTCACGTCGAGCGAGGGGTACGCCGTGCGCGCGAATGCGGCTCCGAGGCAGCGCTCGACATCCTCGCCGTGATCGCGGGTCGGAACGATGAGGCTGATCCGCGGTGTGCCGGTCAACGCGAAACGGACGTCGTAGACGCCCGGAGATTCCGTCTTCGCGTGGACGGTCGCGCGCTCGCCGCGACGTTCGAGGGCTGCCCGAAGCGCACGTTCCGCCGCGGACGTCGCGTAGCTTTTCACGCTTCCCGTCGACGCGGTCGAATTGGGATGAGCGCGCCAATGGTAGAGCACCGCAGGCAGGTGCAGGATGCGGCCGGTCCGCTCGCTCAAGCGCAGTACGAGATCGTAGTCCTGGCTGCCGTCAAACTCAGAGCGAAACCCGCCCGCTTCGAGCACGAGCGCGCGCCGGCACACCAGGAGATGACCGACGTACATTCGGGCCAGAAACGATTCGGGAGACCAATCGGGCTTGAAATACGGATCGCGCCAGGTGCCCGAGTCGTCGATTTTGTCTTCGTCCGTGTACAGCACGTCGCACGACGGGTCGGTACCCAGAGCGACGGCGACCTCGAGCAGCGCCTCGGGCGCCAACACGTCGTCGTGATCCAAGAACGCGACGTAGTCGCCCGACGCGAGCGACAGCGCGGTGTTGCTCGCCGCCGAAATGTGGCCGTTCTCGGAGCGCGCGGTGACGCGGATTCGCGGGTCGCGTGCAGCATAGTGACGCAATGTGGCGAGCACCGACGGATCGCGCGAGGCATCGTCGGCTACGCAGAGTTCCCAGCGCTCGTAGACCTGCGCGAGTACGGAGTCCAGCATCGCGCGCAAATACGCTTGCGGCGTTTCGTAGGTCGCCACCACGATGCTGATCTGCGGCAAGTGGGGCAGAGCCGCGGCGAGGCCGCGCATCCGCGCGATGTCGGCGGCGCGTGGTTCGTGTAATTCGCGCCAACGATCGTACACGGTACGCGGCTGCGAAGTGACCTGCAGCGGCGCGATCGCGCCGTTCGAACGCCGGATGCGCGCCTTGAGCCGGTGCCACCAATTTCGCAAGCGCCAAAAGCGGCTGGCTTCCATGATGCGGACGCGCTCGACGAGCTGCGCGGTGGTCTCGTCAAGCTGGAGCCGCTCCGAATTCACTTCCTAAGGAAAGGTGATCGTCCGGACCGCGTTCGATGCCGCGATCGATCCGTCGGCGGATACGACGGCGACGCCGATGCGATGCGACCCGGCCGGGATCGATCCGGCCGGAATCTTGATCAGATAGCCGCTGAGCAAGAGGTCGGGATTGGACATGACCTTTGCGACGTCGGGTCGCCGTTCGCCGTAAAGCGAGGTCACGCGATCGTCGACCCTGCCGTCGACGATCAGACAAACGGCGCGCGCCGGGCCGGTTTGCGTGCGGTCTTTCCCCCAGCCGTACACTTCGTAACCGGACTCGTTCCGGCCGGTCGCTTTCGCGAACGCGTCGATGCCCACGACCGCGCCGGTCTGCAAACGGCCGTGGATGGCGCACGACGCCGAAACGTCGCGCACGCCGGGTGGAGTTGCCGTGCTCGCGGGTGAGGCGCACGCGCTGGCCGCTGCCGCCAACGTTACGAGCGCTGCAACGGCAACCGCACCGAGCGACCGGGAGCGTCGCAAACGTGCGACGAACGCTCCGAGCCTAACGAAAGCGCTTCGTTCGAGGACCGCGTACTCGTGGCGCAACTCGACATTCTGCGCGCGCTCACGTTCGAGCAATCGCAGCCGCTCTAGCAGCGACTCGGAGAGTGAGTCAGATACCATGGACGGAGGCACTTTGTCCCAACTCGATGCATCGCCTTCTCGAAACGGCAAGGAGAAAACGCACCGAGCGTACGATCCCGAACTGCTCGAAGCGCTGCGCCGCATCGCGGCGTTGCAGCGCGAGGCCGTGTCGCAGAACGCCGTGCTCAACGCGTTGGTTCTCCGCGCGACCGCACTCGAAGGAGCGCTCGCGGACAGCGCAGCTCGCTGCGAGCGGTTGGAACGTTCGTTCGCCGGCCAGATCGAGCGGGACGTCGAACACGTCCGTGCGCACAATCGCGAACTCGAAGCGGCCATCGCGACGATTCGCGCGAGCGGCTGGTGGCGGTTAAAGCTGGCTATCGCGCGTATCGGGTCGATGTTCTATCGCCGGCGCAGCACCGCCAAGTCCTGATTGCCGAAAGCGGCCGGCACGATCTCGAGCAACTCGAACGGGCCGGTCCAGGTCGCGGCGACGTGTTCCGCCGTTTGAGAGGTCTGGCGGTAGTAGTCGGCCTCGCCGATGTAGCCGTCCAGGACGGGGTCGCGCGTTTCCGCATCGATTCCTTGCACGGCGAGGCGCGACCACCAGGCCGGGTCGCGCCATAACGAGCCCATGGCGGTGCCCGCATTGCCGGCAAACGTCAATAGCGCGATCCCGCCGGGACGCAGGATGCGCGCGAGTTCGGCTAGCCATGCGGCTTGCGCGATTGGGGTGAGGTGGGTCATCACCGACACGCCGAATACGCCGTCGAACTCGACATCGTCGAAGCTCGTCGGCGGCCACAGCGGCGCGACGGAAAAGGTTGCCGCCGGATAGGCGCTCGCACACCACCGCACGTTCTCCGCGTCGATGTCGGTGCCGCTGATACTGCCCGGGCGCCACTCGCGAGCGAAGTGTGCCGTCAGGCGACCGACGCCACAGCCCCAATCGAGCACGCGCGACCCGGCGGCGTCGGAGACGCCGTGCGCTTCGAACGCGCGCTGCAGATAGCGGAAGTGCGAATACCCCGGCAGCACGGCGCTGAATGCATCCGTGCCGCCTTGGACGCGCGCGATTCTCGTGGCGTCGGTGGCAAAGCACACGAACGAGTGCAGATCGTTCGGGAGCCAGACCTCCGAAAGTGCGCGCTCTGCGCCCTCGCGGCGCTCGACGAAGGTGAAGTGAAACGGGTCGGCTCCACTTTCGGTCGCCAACAGGTCGATCCGCAACAGGAGATTGGAATACGCGGCGTTGGGCCAGTACCAAAACGCCTGTTGGAAGCCCTTCGTGGCTTCGAGCGGATACTGCAGCGTCGCCACGACGCCCGGATCGAAGCGCACGCCGAGCGACCCCGGGTCGCCCCCGGGCGGAAGGTGGCTGCCGCCGATCTGCATGGTCACGCCGTCGAACGTAATCCACGGCAGCGAGTGCAGCGGTGGGTGCCCGAGACCGAATACATCGCTCGCGCGCAAGCCGTGCGGATTCGTGAGAACGATGCGGCGAACGTGCGCCGCGGCAAACGCCGCCGCGCCGGGCCGGGCGAACCCGATCGTCTGATGCAGCGGGTGTGCGACGGGTGGGAGCTGGCAACTCGCGACCGCGCCCGGACCCGCCGGAACCGTCGCATACGGGTGACCGTCGACGTGCACGACCACCTGCGTTTCTCCATCGTCCGGCGTGCGGCAGGTTGCGAGGCCGGCATCGTCGATCTCTACGCTCGCGCCGCTTTCCCCGATCGTCATCATCGCTATGCGTTCCCCTTGCGCAATACGGCGCAGTCTTGATAGCCGCCGAACAGCGCCGGCTCGATCCCGAGTACTTCGAAGTGCCGCGCGCAGCGCGAGCGGAAATCGGCAGTCGATTGCGTCGTGTTCCGGTAGTACGTACCGTCGGCGATCTTGTCGTCGAGCGCCGGGTCGTGTTGATCGGCATCGAACCCGGAGCTGCGCCAGGCGGCCCACCACGCGGGGTCGCGCCATACGGATTGAAATGCCGCGTTCGCGTCGGCCTGGAACGTCAAGAGCGCAATGCCTCCCGGCCGCAAGATGCGGGCGAGTTCCGCGAGCCACGCATCCTGCGCGGAAGCGGTCAGGTGCGTCATCACCGAGATGCCGAAGATGCCGTCGAAGCTGCCCTCGCCGAAGGGAAGGGGCGGCCACAGCGGAGCGACCTCAAACCGATCGCTTGCCAGATTCTGGCGGCACCATGCGATGTTCTCGGTGTCGACGTCGGTGCCGAAGATCGTCGGCTGCGGCCATGCGTCGATGAAGTGCGTCGTCACGCGGCCGTGGCCGCAGCCCCAGTCGAGAATCGCGGGCGCCGCATCGCGCGTTAAACCGTGCGCGGCGAAGAGCGCTTCGAGGGTTTTGAACGCGTTGTATCCGGTAACCGTTACGGTCGCGGAGTTGGACCACGTTTGCACGCGGCTGAGTTGCGTGGGATCCTGGGGATGCCCGACGTACGACGAGAACGATCGCGGCAACCAGAAATCGACGGGACGCTTGCCGCCGCCCGTGCCGCCGCCGTCGACATACCCGAAGCGGAAGTGAAACGGATCGGAGCGCTTGTGCGATGCGGCCAAATCGATCGTCGCCGCGAACGACGAACGTGCGGCATTGGGCCAGTACCAGTAATGCGTGCCGAATTCGGGCGAGGGCAGGCCGTATGCAACCTGCGCGACGACGCCCGGTTCGAACTCGACGCGCAGCTTGGCGGGATCCCCTTCGGGTGGAAGGTGCATGCCGGAAATCGTCAAGCGCGCACCGTCGAATCCGATCCACGGCAGCGCCGAAAAGGGATGGTGGTCGACCCCGAACGCGTCGCTTGCAAGTAAGCCGAATCCGTTGCGCAACGGCTGGCGCACGAAGTCGCCCCGCCCGATCTCGGTGCCGGCACTCGAAGCGACGATCGTCGAAGGCGTCGGAGCGGCCACGGGACGCAGCCGGCACTCGAAGTTCCACCGGTACGCTACCGCTTCGTCCGGCAACGCAGCGAGCGTCGCCCAGGCGACGCCGTCGCACTCGATGCGGATCTCGAGCGGCGCTTGCGCGGTCAGCGCGCCGCTTACGACGTCGCGCGCGCCGTCGTAGTTCAGCGGCGCCACGTTTCGCTCGCGAGCGCATGAAACACGGGCTCGCTCGAATCGAGCGTCAACGCCTGCGCGATCGCTTCGTAGGCGCTCCCCTTGTCGCCGACGGC
>Ga0302326_10029115_pt1 | contig 11091 bp, 8 predicted proteins | sample Palsa_T0_3_FD_202264 | JGI IMG/M metagenome (GOLD analysis project Ga0302326, IMG submission 202264) | Peat permafrost microbial communities from Stordalen Mire near Abisko, Sweden - Palsa_T0_3 | ecosystem: Environmental > Terrestrial > Soil > Palsa > Peat permafrost | place: Sweden: Abisko...
CCTTCACCTGGACCGCCACGGCCGACTCCATCTTCGCCAAAATCCAGCGACTATGTGAACGTATTTCCGGGACGGTACACTAGGAGCTTGTTGATTTAATCCCTCCGGCCGCCCAATGAGGCAATGGCGCTCGGAGAAAACGTCATATTTGTTGGCCTTTTGTGAACAATCGATTCCTCGTTTTTCCCGGAATGATGCCTGGAGGGGCTTTTTCAACAAGCTCCTAGCTTTGTCGCGTTCACGAAAGCGTTGCCTTTGTCCGAATTAACATCGTCAGTTTTCTTGTTATCTTTTGTCTGAAGTGGAATCTTTGGCGGGCTTTCTGGTACAGGTTCAGGCTTTATAAACACTGGAGCGTTGAAGGTATTTTTGTTTTTTGACGGCAACGCAATATCACTGACATTGCCCGTCACCATCTCAACGGGTTTTAAGTTGGCCTTGCGAGGAACTGTAAGAATTTCATAAGTTCCCGCAATTATAATCAATAGTGCAGTGAATTCTAAACATCTTAACCAACTGAAAGGCTGTACTTCTGGAATCGGGCCGAACATGGTAATTATCTCCGTCTCGAATGGGGCGGTGCTTTTCCTGCACCAACTGGATCGGGCAAAACCGATGAGAAAACAAATGATGGAGCCAATCAGCGTTATCGTCCTTGCCGTTGGATGTGAAGAATCGAAAATAGCTGGGATTAGCAACGTTAGCCCAACTCCGAACCAAGTCCCTGAATTCGGCAACTCGAATGAGTGTGGTTGCGTTTGCGTGTCCGGCATGTCCCAAATGCTAATCGCAAACCCTTGTTTGTGTCACGGGGATAATCCTGAATCTTTTACTCGGGACAAAATCGCATAGTTCTCGATGCACCATTCCTGGTGCGATTTCCCCCGTTTTGCCCTTTCCCCACGCCAGTGAAAAACGCCTCCGTGCCCCTCGATTTTGCACACCCGTGTCAAGTCGTAGTCCTGCGACGCATACAACATCCACTGAGCCATGTGTCCAGCGAGAAAGTCTAAAGGAAGCGAAAGAAACTGCTCGCGGCAAATCCGTTACAATGAATGCGGAGCGGAAATTCCCTTCCCTGGCAAACGAAAGAAAAGGCCGGGCTCCCAATTCAGTCGCCGAGAGCAGGACAGGCAATGGTGGGCGATCAAGGACTTGAACCTCGGACCTCTCCCGTGTGAGGGGAGCGCTCTAACCAACTGAGCTAATCGCCCCCGGCCGCAAACTGTTTGTAACAGAAGTATCCGGGAATTGCAAACCATGATCACAACGCTGCAGGAGCGGCTGGGCGAATTGCGCGCATCGGTTCGCCGCGCCATCAAGGGGAAAGACGACGTCATCGAATTGGCGCTGGTGGCGCTGGTGGCGCGCGGCCATCTGCTGATTGAAGATGTGCCGGGCGTGGGAAAGACGACGCTGGCGCAGGCGCTGGCGCGGTCATTTCACTGCACTTTCCAGCGCATTCAATTCACCTCCGACATGCTGCCCAGCGACGTGATCGGCGTCAGCATCTTTCATCCCGCGCGCGGAGAATTTGAATTCAAACCCGGGCCGATCTTCGCGAATGTGGTGCTGGCGGACGAAATCAACCGCACCACTCCGAAAACGCAGTCGGCGCTGCTGGAAGTGATGAACGAAGCGCAGGTGACGGTGGACAATCACACGCATCCGGTACCCCGGCCTTTCCTGGTGTTGGCCACGCAGAACCCGGCGGACCATCACGGCACATATCCGCTGCCGGAGTCGCAGCTCGACCGCTTCATCATGCGCCTGCGCATGGGCTACCCCGCGCGCGAAAGCGAAAAGGAAATTTTGCGTGAGCGCTACGGGCGTGAAAGCGTCGAGAACAATATTCCGCGACACGGGCAACTGGAAGCCGCCGACGTTCTCGAAATGCAGTGCGAGGCGGAGGAAGTTCTGGTGGATGAGAGCCTGCTGGATTACGCGCTGGATATCGTCGAGCGCACGCGACAATCGAAACTGTTGAGCCTGGGCGTGAGTCCGCGCGGAGCGTTGATGCTGCGACGCGCGGCGCAGGCGCTGGCATGGATCTCCGGACGTGGCTACTGCCTGCCGGACGATTTCAAGCGGCTGATCCTGCCGGTCTTCGCGCATCGCGTGGTGGTGAGCGCACGCCACGCGGGAACGCAGAAAAACTCCACGCAGGCGGAAGAGATTCTGGCCGAAATTGCGGCTACCACTGCGGTTCCCCTCTGATGCATTTCATGCCCTTCATGCCAATGCTCCGGCGCCGGTTTTCTCCCGCCGATTTGCGGGCGTGGCGCGCGTTCGGCATCGCCATGGGCGTGCTGGCGTTCGCGTTCATGCTCGCGCTTTTTTCCGCCGCAGCTTCCGAACTCGGCAAAGTCTGGCTGGCGGGAACGCTGGCGCTGGGCGCACTGGCGCTGGCCGGATGGGTGGCGATCACGATTGTCCCCACAATGGCGAAGCGCACCAGCCTGCGCTGGCTGGCACATCAGTTGGATTACCGGCTCACGCGCGAGGGCTTCATTTACTTGGGAGTCGTGGTGGTGCTTGTGGTCGCGGCAGTGAATACGGGCAACAACCTACTTTTTCTGGTGTTGTCCTGCCTGCTGGCGGGAATTTTGGTTTCCGGCGCTCTTTCGCGCATCGTGCTGGCCGGCGTCGAACTGAAATCTGAACTACCTGAACACATTTTTGCAGGCCAATCGCTCTCGGCGCGCGTTGAATTGGCGAATGAAAAAATCCGATTGCCATCGTTTTCGCTGCGCGTGAGCGGCAGCGCCAAGGCGGGCGTGGAAACCGGAGATATCCTTACTCAGCCGGTTTATTTTCCCTATATTGCGCACGGCGATGCGGCGGTCCAACACCTGGAATTGCGCTTTGCGCGGCGCGGCGCTTATCGCCACGAAGAGCTGGGTTTGAGCACGCGCTTCCCTTTCGGCTTCCTCGAAAAAACACGCCGCGTTCACTGGAACAGGGAAATCGTGGTGTATCCGCGCGTGAAGCCGACCGGCGCGTACTTCGAATTATTGCCCCGGCTGAGCGGCGAAATCACCAGCTTCTATCGCGGGCGCGGAAACGAACTGCACGGGATTCGCGATTACAACGAATCGGACAGCGCGCGGTTCGTGGACTGGAAAATTACCGCGAAGACCGGAGGACTGAAAGTCCGCGAATTCGCCCGGGAAGATGAGCGCCGCGTCATGATCGTGCTCGATCCTTTTCGCCCGACATTGGAGGAGCCGACCGGTGCGAGCGAGAGGATTTTCCTGGAGCGCTTCGAGAGCGCCGTGACGTTGGCAGCATCCCTCATGTGGCATTTTTCGGAGACGGCATCTGTGGCGCAATTCCGCTGTGCGCGCAGAGGAACGCCGCCGGCTCCGGCGAATGAAATTGTCTATGACGCGCTGCGGGAATTGGCGCTAGTTTCACCGGAGCCGCCCGGCGGTGGATCAACATTTCTGGACACGCTGGCCGGCGAGCCGGACATGTTCAAAGTAATCCTCACAGCGCGACTTCCCTCTTCGATTCCCGCAGCGTTGTGGAGTTCCTCCCATTTTATTTTTTTCGATTCGCTCTAGACGAACGCTACATATCGCCGCCGCCCGCTGCGTGCGAAAATACGGCGTGCCACAATCGGCTTCCAATTCGCAGGCGCGCGTGCCTCTGGCAGGCCGCGCGCTGTCCAGTTTTCGGCAGCGGCTGCTGAAATGGTTCCTCGCACATCGGCGCGAGCTGCCGTGGCGCGAATCCCGCGATCCCTACCGTGTCTGGCTGGCGGAAGTGATGCTCCAGCAGACACGAATCGCCGCCGTGCTGCCTTATTACCACCGCTTTCTCAAGCGATTTCGCACGGTGCAATTGCTGGCCGCCGCGCCGGAACAGGAAGTCCTGCGACTCTGGTCGGGCCTGGGATATTACCAGCGAGCGCGCAATCTGCATCGGGCGGCGAAGGCGATGGTGGCTCGCTACGGCGGGAAATTTCCACGTGATGCGGATTCAGTTCGGAGTTTGCCGGGCATCGGCACCTATACGCGAGCGGCGGTGATGAGCATCGCATTCGACGAACCTCTGGCCGTGCTCGATGGAAACGTAGCGCGCGTGCTGGCGCGGCTTGGCGCCCTGCGGGGCGACGTTCGGCAGCCGCGCGTGTGGAAAAGGCTTGGCGCCGAATCGCAGCGGCTGATGGACATTCGCTCACCCGGCGATTGGAATCAGGCATTGATGGAATTGGGCGAAACCATCTGCGTTCCGCACACTCCGCTTTGCGCGCAGTGTCCCGTGGCGCGATATTGTCACGCCTTAGCGCTGGGGTTGACGCGCGAAATTCCCGCGAAACGCGCCAAACGCGCGGGCATGCGCGTTACGCTGGCTGCCGCCGTGCTGTGCGACGCACGCGGACGAACGCTGCTTCTCGACGGCCCCGGACGGCACGACGATGTGCTGTTCTCGCGCCTAAAGCAGTTTCCGGCCATTGAGGCCCAAGCTGACGCGGCGAAGAAGTTGCGGAAGTATCTTCGCAAGGAACTGGGCCTGCGTACGAATTCGCTCCGCGCGCTGCCCGCGCTGCACCACCGAGTCACTTTTCGCAGCGTGTTGTTTCTACCGTTTCTTGTCTCTGTCTCGCGATTGCCAAAGCGACGCGGAACTGAAACTCTGCCGCTGGAACGAGTGCCAAAGCTTCCCGTATCGAGCGCCACGCGGAAAATCGCGCTAGCGGCCCTGGGAAACCGCTGAAATAGGTGCCGCTCCGCGAGCAGGGCGAGGCTTTTTGCAAATATCCAGTCCTGCCGACGCCTTTACAAACAACAGATCCCTCGCACCGCTCGCGCAAAGGCGCGACGGCTTTGCAAAAGCACACGCAAGCGCTGCAACCCGGTGCACCCTTCCGCAAGCTGATAAAATCTAACCAAGGTCATGGCCACCTCCGCACGCATGCCCGCGACGCCGATTCCCGCATTGGAACGCTACGTGGATGTCTCGCTTTACCTGTTGGCGGCGACGGGTTCGTTGGCGGTTATCACCACGGGAAAACTGGACCCCGTTACGACGATTCTGGTGCCGACGGCGCTCTTCGTGAAGGGAGTGCTGCTGGCGAGACGGCGTGGTCCCGAACTTTCTTCGTCGACGGCAACGACGCTCGTGCTCGCGTACTTTCTTTTCTTCCCGTTAGATTTATGGGTTGTCTCCAGCCGCCTAAGCGCGGGTGTATCGAATTCAATGTTGTACTCGGCGTTGCTGGCGTCTGTGCACCTGCTGCTTTTCACCACGCTCGTGCGGCTTTATTCGCTGCGCACGCGGCGCGACGGGATCTTTCTCGCGATGCTTTCGTTCGCCTGCATGCTGGCTTCCGCCATTCTCACCGTGGGGCCAGGGTTCCTGATGATTCTGGCGATTTTCCTGACTCTGGCGTTTTCCACGCTGATGGGCCTGGAAATGACGCGCGGCGCAGCGAGCGGGACAACGCCGGCGATTGATTCCGGAACGCGAGCGGCAAAGCGCATGCAAGGAGCGCTGGGTTTAACCTCCATTTTGACGGCGCTGGCCGCGCTGGCTTTGGGCGTCGTCATTTTTTTCCTGATTCCTCGTTTCACCACGGGGTACTGGAGTGCGTTGCACCCGGAGCGGCCGTTGATGACCGGGTTCACCGAGGACATGGCGCTCGGCCAGATCGGACAAATCAAGCAGAGCCGCGCGCTGGTGATGCGCGTGCGTGTAGAAGGCGACCCCGCGCGCGCCGAGATGGTTCGCTGGCGCGGCATTGTGCTTACCACGTTCGACGGGCGGCACTGGTACACATCGTCACATGCAGCGGAAGTGGTGACCCCGGCGCCCAACGGCAGCTATGTTCTGCCTACGCCTGCCGCCGCAACGGGGAATCAGCCGTTTCGCTATACGATTTTCCTGCAGCCCATCGGCACGGATGCGCTGTTTCTGGCCGCGCAGCCCGCCTCGATCACGGGAGTTTTTGGCGGCGAAATTGCGCGCAATGATTCAACAAGCCCGCGCGGCTATGTGGTGAGAGATGCCACCGACTCGATTTTTCGCCCGGGCGCCAGCGATGCCGCGTTGCGCTACAACGCCGTCTCGAATCTGCCTGCGTATCCTCCCGCACTTCTGCGGCAGGACTCGGCTGACTATCCTCCGGAAATCCGGACGACGTATTTGCAACTTCCGCAACTCGATCCGCGCATCGCACCTCTGGTGGCGCAGATCACAGCGCGTGCCGCTTCACCCTACGATAAGGCGACGGCGATTGCGTCCTATCTTCGCGATGAGTATTCCTACACGCTGGATTTGCGCGAAGATCCCGGACGCGACCCGCTGGCGTATTTTCTATTCCAGAGACGCGCCGGCCACTGCGAATATTTCGCGACGGCAATGGCAGTGATGCTGCGCGCCGCCGGAGTGCCTTCGCGCTACGTCACAGGCTTTCTCCCCGGCGAATATAATGACCTGGCCGGTGACTATATTGTGCGCGCGAGCGATGCGCATAGCTGGGTGGAAGTATATTTTCCGGGCTACGGATGGATTCCGTTCGATCCCACGCCGCCCGGCTCGTTGCGCAGCGGCGGGATTCTCGATCGCTTCTCACTGTACGTGGACTGGCTGCAATACACCTGGGGAGAATGGGTGGTCAACTACGATTTCAGCCATCAGTTGATGCTGACTCACGCGTTGCAGCACGGCTCGCGGGATTGGAGACGCACCGGTCTCGCGTATTTTCAGCAGCAGCGTCGCGGAATGATTGAATCCATGGTTCAGGTGCTTACCCATCTGGAACGCATACGACATTTGCTTTTCGCTTTGCTGCTGGCATTGATGCTGCTTTGGTGGTTCGTGCGCCATCCCGATGCGGTTGCGGGCGCGTTACTACGATGGAAAATACGCGGCGCGTCCGACAGCGCGGGAAGCCGTGGAGTGGCCGCGTTGGAATATCGCCGGATGCTGCGCATTCTTGAACGCGCGGGCTGGCGAAAATCCGCGACGCAGACTCCGCTGGAATTCGCGGCGGCTATCGGCGCGCCGAACGTGGCCGCGCCGGTTTCCGCGCTCACCGAACTTTATCAATCCGCTCGCTTCGGCACGCAGCGCGCGGACGCCCGTCGCATGATGGTGCTGCTCGAGAAAATCTCCGCACTCCTTCGCCACAATCGGGGCACTCCCGCGCTCGACAGGAAAAACTCTTGATCGCATCTAAGCACAGAGAGGACTGGCAACTGCGGATGGTAATACATCTCCTGGCTAGATGTAGAAACCGCTAAAATGGGCACCATGCTGTCAAAAGCCCAACTGGACGTGCTTGGTGGCATTTGGGTGGGCAGATAGGGAATCCTGTTTCTCACTTACCCGGAAAAGATCTGTAGATTGTTCCGGCAAGAACTGACGCCGAAGTGTTTACGGATGATTCGTATGACTGGAGCGGCGGAATTGTCCCTTGTGCTCATCGGTATTTTGATATTTATCGCGTCTTTTTTCAAACTGGTCCACTAGCCCGCAAGGTCGCTGTTGACCGTGTGCTACACTTGAGGTTTCCAAACCATAGGTAAAGCTACCTAAATTCTCATGCTCAAAGCCGCGTTCGTCAGCCTGGGATGCCCGAAAAACCTTGTGGATAGCGAGGTGATGATGGGTGTGCTCGCGGGGAATGGTTACGAGCTGACACCGCGCGCCGAAGACGCTGACGTGCTCATCGTCAACACGTGCTCGTTCATCGCCGCCGCACAGGAAGAATCCGTCAATACGATTCTGGAACTGGCAGAATTGAAAAAAACGGGGCGCGTGCGGCGTATGGTAGTGGCCGGATGCCTGGTGGAACGCTTCCGCGATCAAATCCGCGAGCAGATTCCCGAAGTGGACGCGGTAATCGGCACCGGCGAAGTGGAAAAAATCCTCGAAGCCTGCAATATGGAAGCTGACGTTGGCGCGCCGGGGCTTGCCGCTGCACTTGGTACTTTTGGCGCGCGCGCGGAAACCGAATCTCCTTCCTATCTTTACCACGATATGACGCCGCGAATTCTTGCGACGCCACGCCACACCGCGTACATCAAGATCAACGAAGGCTGCGATCATCCCTGCACGTTCTGCATTATTCCGCAGTTGCGCGGGCGCTTCCGCAGCCGGCAGATCGAATCCGTGGCACGCGAAGCGGAAAATCTGGCGCAGGCGGGCGTGCGCGAAGTAACGTTGATCGGACAGGACACCACGTTTTTCGGCGAAGACCTGGGCATTCGCGACGGCTTGCCGGTGTTGCTGGAGCGGCTGGCGCAGATTGAGCCGCTGCTGTGGGTTCGCTTTCTTTACTGCTATCCAAACCGCATCACTTCGCGCCTGCTGGATACGATCGCGCGGCATGAGCGCTTGGCGAAGTATCTCGACGTGCCACTGCAACATGCCAGCCGCAGCGTGCTGGCGCGGATGAGACGCGGGTCGCACGGCGATGCGTTCCAGAAAATGCTCGAGCGCGTGCGCGCGGCCGTTCCCGGCGTTTCGCTGCGCACTTCGTTCATCGTGGGGTTTCCGGGCGAAACAGAAGGTGATTTTCGCGAGCTATGCGATTTTGTGTGCGCCGCGGAATTCGACTGGATGGGCGTTTTCGGTTATTCCGACGAGGACACGTCGCGCAGCTATAATTATGCCGCAAAAGTTGACGCCGAAACGATTGTGCGCCGTCGCCATGAATTGATGACGCTGCAACGGAAAGTTTCCAAGCGCAAACTTCGCGGGCGCGTGGGCCAACGCTTTACGGCGATGCTGGAAGGGCCGGCGTGCGACGCAGAAATTCTTTGGGAAGCGCGGCTGGAAGGCATGGCGCCGGAAATTGACGGCAAAATCTACGTTAATGAAATCGCTGGTTTGGAAGACGGCGCTCCGCTCCCGACTCCCGGCACGCGAGCGACGGTGGAAATCACGCGCGCGATGGAATACGACCTGATCGGCCGCGTCGTGGAATGGACGCCAGAGAGGGTTTCGTCACTGCCCCATGTTTCCCTTGCGTCGCGGAACGCGTCGCACTCCGGTCCGCTGGTGCAGATCAGCCGCGCAGCTGTACGCACACCTCAGCAGATTCCGGACGCCGTCGCGGAACTCTCCCGCATGGACGCGCGTTGAACGCGGAGAGCGATCGTGCTCTGGCGCTGTCCCATCTGCGGCCAACCGGTGAACTCCGATACGGCCAGCGAATTTCCTTTCTGCAGCAAGCGCTGTCGCCTGCTGGACCTCGACAACTGGGCCAGCGAGCGCTACGTTATTTCCGAGCCAGCCGCCGACGAAGCGGAACAGACGAATACGTCCGAGCAAAATAATGAAGACACCTGAGCGACCGCGCCCGCTGCGAATTCCCGCTTTAGCGCCGCGCTGGCTGGCAACCGTGGGGGGATTAGGCTATCTCCCGCTGATGCCCGGCACGTTCGGGTCGCTTGCCGGCGTAGCGCTTTATACCGCTGCCGTAGCGCTGGCATCTCACTGGCGCGCGCTTCCAGCGAACGCCCCAGGAAGTGCGTTTGCGGCGCTGTGGCTCACCATTCCCTTGACGGTGATTGTAGCAGTGGTCGGCGTATGGGTATCCGGCTACGACGCGCGCGAAATGGGGATGAAGGATCCTCAATTTATCGTGGTGGACGAAGTTTCGGGACAGCTCATCACGTTTGTGGTGGCGTGCGCGCCGCTCAACTGGAAATATTCTCTGGCGGGTTTTATACTTTTTCGTGTGTTCGATATCTGGAAACCTTTTCCGGTGCGCCAGGCGGAATCATTTCGCGGCGGCTGGGGAATCATGGCGGACGACTGGCTGGCTGGATTGTTCGCCGGGTTGGGACTGTGCCTTCTGCGAGTACTGAAATTTTAGGCCCTGTGCATGCAGGCGGCACGCCCGCGGCGGCCTGGAAATATTTCCGTGAATAATAACGGCACACCCCGTATAGAACGCGTGCAGCCCGCCGCGACCCTTCCCGGCGGAGAGATTTCCATTTTCGGCAGCGGCTTCAGTGCATCGGGACCCATTTCACCGCGAGTGCAATTCGGAGAGATCGATGCCGGATTGGTGCTGGCGGCCGATTCGTTTCTGATTGTCCGCGTGCCGGACGACGCGGAGAGTTCTGAAGTCCGCGTGCGCTCCGGAGAATCGCAGAGCGTGCCCAGCACCATCGCGCTGGCTCATAAGATTGCCGACAATCTACATCCCGTTACCAATCCCGCGATCGATGCAGAGGGCAACGTCTATGCCACCTATAGCGGGCAGCGCGGACAACGCGTGCCGGTCTCCCTCTACCGCGTCACCGACGGGAACGTGAAGCCGTTCGTCACCGAACTGATTAATCCCACGGGCCTGGCCGTTGCCCACGATGGCGCGCTCTTCGTAACCTGCCGACACGACGGCACGGTACATCGCATCACTCCCGACGGACAATCCGGACAATGGATTGAAGGCATGGGCGTGGCGACGGGACTGGCCTTTGATGCCAACGGCAATCTTTACGTCGGTGATCGCAGCGGGACGATATTTAAAATTGGCCCCGACCGGCAGATTTACGTCTTTGCGACGCTCGAGCCCTCCGTGGCAGCTTATCATCTGGCGTTTAGTGCGACGGGCGATCTCTTCGTTACTGGCCCGACGCAATCCAGTTATGACCGCGTGTATTGCATTACGCCGGAGGGCGAAGTGAGCGTTTTCTATCGCGGACTGGGAAGGCCGCAAGGGCTGGCCTTCGACGCGGAGGGCAATCTTTACGTGGCCGCATCGCTGGCGGGAAAGCGCGGCGTGGTGCGGATAGATCCCGCGCGCCAAGCCAGCCTGGTCCTGGCGGGAAGTAACATAGTCGGCTTGGCGATGCAGCGCCGCCGCGCGGTGTTGGCTACCACGAGCGCCCTCTACAGCCTCGATTGGGATGTGGAAGGCATGCCTCTTTTCGGCTGAAGCGGCCGCGTCTTGTTCCGGTCCTCAATGATCTCGCGAGAAGGACAGACGGCATGAAGGCGGAAATTATTGCCGCTGGTTCAGAGTTGCTCACTCCCTATCGCCTCGACACCAATTCCCTTTTTCTTACCGGCCGGCTGAACCTCCTGGGAATTCGCGTGACGCGGAAAGTGATCGTTGGCGACAGCCGC